>ERZ857693.3426-NODE-3426-length-13177-cov-7.012879_pt1 | contig 13177 bp, 14 predicted proteins | sample MGYA00519765_ERZ857693 | MGnify/ENA primary metagenome ERZ857693 (study PRJEB31778, sample SAMEA3449354) | human gut metagenome | biome: human gut; feature: human-associated habitat; material: faeces | place: United Kingdom | collected 2010/2012 ... | reverse complement strand
ATTCAAAGACTCATCTAACTAATCACTGTTTTGGAATAAGGTGTGGTAAGAACCTTTTTAAAGTAGTCAAGCTACAGGTATTAAATGTACAAATCCACATTCACATATTCAATGTTACAAATTAACAAAGCCGTCTTCAACTACGGTTATTAGAGGTTGAAAGAAAGGAGAAGTATATCATGAAAATCAAAAAAATATTAGCGTGTGTACTTAGTTCAATTTTATGTGTTGTATCATTTACTTCTAGTATTCATGCAGAGCAATCTAGCGAAATACCAATTGTAGAGGAGTATTCTCCAGATAAGGAATATTCTTGTAGCGAGATTGTTCGATATAATGATAAACAAGAAAAATTTGAAGTTGTTAATAAGGGTGATGTAATTCAAACAAGAGCGTCTTATACAAACAAGGGCTCTGTGAATATTAATGGGCAAGTAATTTACGCTTATATTAGTGTTGATGCCAGTACAGGTAAAATCGTTTCAACAAGTATTTCTCAACCACCAAAAGGTTCAGGAACAACAGCAAGATAAAATATCTCGTTCAATACAACAAGAACAATCGCATATTTTACTATTACGTTATATTCTACAGCATATGGAGGATCTATATCTCATGCGTTGGGTACTAAATATGTAACTGTATATTCTGGAGGTCCAATGTAGAATTAATAAGTTAATAAATATGGCAGAGGGCTTTAATAATGATTAAAATACAGAATCTAAAGAAAGTGTATAAAGATTGTGTGGCACTCGATACAGTTTCTATGCACATAAGAAAAGGGGAATTTGTTGCGATCATTGGAGCACGCGGAAGTGGAAAAACTACCATGCTCAATATTATTGGCGGTTTAGATACGGATTATATGGGAAGTTGTGTAGTTCGAAATAAAGAGATGTCTTCTTTATCGGATGTAGAGTGTTGTACATTAAGAAGTCGATACATTAGTTATGTATATCAATTTTTTAATCTAATTTCTTTTTTGACAGTGAAAGAAAATGTGTGTTTAACCAGTCAAATTAAAGGGAAAAAAGTGGATGAAAAAGAATTGAATCAAGTGTTGAAAGTGTTAGGGTTAGAGCATAAAAAAGATTGTTTTGCGAATGAATTGTCTGGAGGGCAACAACAGCGTGTTGCGATTGCTAGAGCGATTCTTGCACATACAGATATCATACTGGCCGATGAGCCAACGGGAAATTTAGATGGTGAGAATGCTGAAAATGTGATGGACATTTTAAAAGCGTTGAATAAAGAGGGAAAAACAATTGTATTGGTTACGCACGATTTAAAAATCGCAAATTATGCAGATCGAATTATTCATTTAGAACAAGGGAAAATTGTATGAATATAGTCAAGAAATATAGAAGACGCAATAAGAAAAGCTATGTTTTATTATTCAGTATTCTGTTTTTGTGCACATTTCTTTTAACTTCTCTCTTTGTAGTAAAAGACTCTTATGATTTATATCGAATTAATGCAGCTAAAGGCTTTTATGGGGATTATGACGTTAAATATACGGCGCATGCGTATACACAAAATAAAGAATATACAGATACATACCTAGATAGTTTAAGCTATGAAACACCAATGCCTTATGAGTATAAAGGTACTTTTGATTCTTTGGTTTCAACCACAAATTTTAGTGTCTATCCAATACGTTTGATAGAAGGAAAGTATCCTAAATCTAATGAGGTGTTGATCCATAAAAAGTATCAGAATAAATATAAGGTGGGGGATACGATAAAATTATATTCAGATCAGAAGTCTAAAGAATATACGATTAGTGGTGTATATGAAAATCAAAATAATCAGCTTGTCAATTATAGTTTTTATACAACCACAAATTCAAAAAAGGATGTGATGTATGTCTATGCGAATTTAAAAGATAAATCGGCAATCGCAACACTACCCGTACAGGATTATGAATTGAATTCGGATATGGTGGTTGCCAAATATCATTTGAATGCTGAATATGAAAATATTTTTAAATTTCTGATTCTGTTTATGAGTATATGTTGTTTCTTGTTTATATATAGCGTTCTATCTGTACACTTAAAGAAAAAGAAAGCTTTTTATGATCAACTCTATATATTGGGAATGAATAAAAAGAAAATTCGTTTGTATATGATTAAGGAACATACCTTGCTTTTTGCACTGATTGAGTGTATGGGAATCGGATTTACATTATTATTGTGGGGTTTGTTTTTAAAATGGATTCAAATGAATCTTCCATTTAGTTTACATATATCAAAATATCATCTATGTATTTTATTGTTGATTTTATTTATACAATATATATTTGCGTTTGGATTGAGTTTAGTACGACCTAAACATTATTTCTTTAGAAAATTTAATATTTCTAATCTATCTATTATTGAAACAATGAGAAATGGGAATGGGCTGTTTATTGCACTGATTGTTGCGATGAATTCGATGTTTATATGTGTATCCATGCAGTCATTAACATCTTGGATTCAAACAAATCAACAAGAAGTACAGTATGAACATGATGTGAGTGCCATATTTAACATATTTGATCATACATTGATTCCTGAATTTATTGAGGAATCAAAAGAAATTCTTAAGTCATATGAGCATGAATTTAATTATACTATTCAATGCGATGCGAATATAAATAATGAACAAATAGAAACCAAAGTTACAGATGAATATAATGATTTTGTCTTAAGTAATTCATATGAAGACAATATAAGATTGCATCTGTATAAACAAGGTGGAGAATTAATTGATGTACTCGATCTATCTGTAGAAGAACATACAAATAGTGGAGATAATAAAGTTTTGTATATACCTGAATCAAAAGTAATGGAATGGCTAAATTCATATCCAGATACATTTATTACGGGGGATTTGTGGGTAAATACTAAACAACCAGCATTACTAAAAAAGAAGCTTGATCATATCCAATTGTCTAGAAGAGATGATTTCTATGTAGTCGATAATAAAACGGACGCAAAGAATCTTGTCGAAATCATGAATATGTGTCAAAAAATAGTTCAGTTCTATCAATTTGTATTGATGATCACTTCGATTGTGATCGTATATATGCAGTTGTATCAACATTTCTACTCACATAAGAATGAGTATGATCTGCTACATACCATTGGCATGTCTTATAAAAAAATTTGTAGGATGTATATAGTGAAATTGTTGAGCTTCATAACAATACTGGATGTGATTGTATTGTTGATTATTAGAACAATTCAAATGGAAGTAGTAGGTTTATATTTAATGGGAAGTCTAATACTCTGTACTTTATTTACCAAATTGATTTTCTATCGTATATACAAATAGTATATTTAAAAAAATTAGTAAATGTCAAAAAGCCCTTGCTTAAGGGGCTTTTTGAGTTTGAGATAATTGTGCTTTTGTGTCTAGTCTTCTAGCTTTTCAAAATCATTTAAATTCAATTCTTTTTTAAGCTCTTCTCCCGTTGGTAAATAAGTAAAATATTTTGATGCGAATATTTGTGTGTTGTCTTCAGGTAATGTGTATTTAACAACGGAGTCGCTTTTATCTGCACAAAGAACGATTCCAATAGGTTTCATATCTCCTTCATTCATTAACTCTCGCGTATAGTAATTCACGTACATTTGCATTTGGCCAAGATCTTGATGGGTTAATTTACCCATTTTTAAGTCGATAAGTACAAAGCACTTTAAGATGTAATTGTAAAATACAAGATCAATAAAGAAATCTTGCCCGTCCAAAGTGAATCTTTTTTGGCGCGCAACAAATGAGAAACCTCTGCCAAGTTCTAGTAAGAATTTCTGAAGATGATCAATTAATGCTTGTTCTAAATCTTCTTCATACACATGTGTATCAGGTTGAATTTGTAAAAACTCCATTACATAAGGATCTTTAATGAATTTTTCATATTCCGGTTTAGGTTCTGTTGTTTGGATTTCATTTCTGATAGACTCTTTATCCTTACTTGCTAAAATTCTCTGGTAATACATAGTGTTAATTTGTCTTTCTAGTTGTCTAACACTCCAAGCTGATTTTACACATTCATCTATATAAAATTGTCTTGCCTTTTCATCGTTAATGGGCATTAATAGACGATAATGTGACCAACTCAACTCGCTACACAGTGTGTAGCACTTTTAAAATTTCATGTAAAACTGTCTCATATTTCTCAAATTCTGAACACTGAATCCTTGACCGAATTCTTTTGTAAGAGCTTTGGAAATATTTTTTAATACTTGTTTTCCATATTCTGCACGGTCATTTTCACCACAGACCTCATAGATTTTCTTTCCTATGTTCCAGTACGCTTCAACCATTGCTGAATTAACAGATTTGTATATTTCTTGTTTAGCACTAATGATGAAACATCGAATTTCTTTATATGTATATTCGGTATTTATTGTTGATAGTTGTTTTTTATCGTTTGTAATTAAAGACATGATTACTCCTTTCGTGTGAGTGAAAAAATAAGATTCTGCTTTTTATCATCAATTAAGAATCACAACTTGCTGATTTAGTATTGAGTTACATATGCCACTTAATTATAACATTTTAGGCGCATATAAAAACGATATAAGCTAAAAATAGTTATGAACAGAATAACTGTTTTAATGGATCTACTCGTCAAGAACAAATGATAAATGTATATAAAAAGAGCTAGCAACTAGCTCTTTTCATCGTCCTTTACATACTCCAATATATCACCAGGTTGACAATTTAATGCTTCACAAATGGCTTCTAAAGTAGAGAAGCGAATCGCAGAAATCTTACCCGTTTTCATCTTTGATAAGTTAACGTTACTTACTCCAACTTTCTCAGATAATTCTTTTAAACTCATTTTTCGATCGGCCATGACACGATCTAATCGCAATATGATCTTACCCATAATTATAACGTCTCATCACTCAATTGTTGTAGTTCTTGTCCATATCTAAATATATAAGATAACAAATAGATTAGAGCTGCAAAAACGAGGAAGCTTAAGTGAAGACGAATATCGAACTTGATTTGTGTAACATATTTAGTGTTGAAAAGTAGATCGAAGTTGATGGTTTGTTTAAATTGCATAATACGACATACTTCAAGAATATTAAAGACAATACCACCTACAAGAATATATTTGGCAAGGTTTTTGATGTGATTGGCAACACGAACATCAAATGGAGTATGATCCATCGTAATCGTACAAATGGATTCAATTGTTTGTACAGCTTTATATATAATAAATACAAATATAGCGGTGATTAAAAAAATCAATGGTAACCACATGGACATTTTATCTTTATTTAATGCCAAATCATCATTAAAGATCAATTGAAGATAGTCAATTCTTATACTTCCAAATAGCGTATTATATACATCCTTGTTGAAGGCATAAAATAAGCTTAGTCCAATTGACAACACAACAAAAATTAAACAAGTCCCTCGAATGATTTCTAAAATAAAACACATTTTCTTTAATAAAGCTTTAGACTTATCATTCATGATATTACCTCCTAACATTAAATAATTAATGTTTATCGTTAATTTAATTATATATTACATAAATGATAAGTCAATATGATTTACTTCAAAACGCCAATTTCTTCTAAAAATAATTTACCCGCATAAGATAATTCACGATCCTTTCGAATCAAGAATACACTTGAAATATACATACCTGGATCATGAATAGGGCGAATAACCATATCCATAGTATGTCTTGTATCCGCATCAGAAAAAGGGATGATTGCGATTGTGTTAAATGTACGTGCCCATTCGATTGCCGTTTCGTTAATGGAAGTGATAATCGCAACATTGTACGCAACGGCATGTTGACCAAACACAGTGTAAACTGTATTTGAAATATCAAAAGGAATTGCTAAAGGGATGCCATGAAATTCTTCAATTTCAATAGGCGTAGTTTTCTTGGATAAAGGATGCCCCTTAGGAATCACAGCTACAATATCATCTTTTTCATATGGAAAAGTTTCCAATGCCCCATATTGAGGGATGCTTGCACGAACCAAGCCAATCTCTGTAATGTTGTTTAAAACATTGGGAACCACAAAATCACTGGCAATTTCATAAACATCATAATTGATATCAGGGTGATTGCTCACAAAATCTTCGAATAACTTATGAATGTAATGAACAGAGTTTCCTGCTGGAATAGAAATTTTCAATTGTTCTCTATAGCCTGTATTCTGACTAGAAAGTGAAGTACTAATACTATTTTCAATACGACAAATTTCACGAGCCTTCGTATAAAAAATACGACCCGCTTCTGTTAATTCAATGTTTCGACTTCCACGATGAATGAGTTTAGCTCCATATGTTTTTTCAATGTTTTTTAATTGATTACTCAAAGAAGGTTGGGCAATCAACAATTGTTTGGATGCTGCCGAAATACTTCCACAATCTACAATAGCTACAAAGTTACGATAAGAATCAAGTGTCATAATTTTTCTCCTATAATAAAAATATTATATAACATAAGTAAAAATAGTAATATTAATATATTTATATTTTGCTTATAATACAATTGTTTTTTATTTTTGAGGAGAAAGATATTATGACAAACATCTTAACTGACATTTTGGCAATTATTGGCGTTGTTTTAAATGGATTGCCACAAGGACTATTGGCACTTACATTTGGATTCGCATCGATTCCAACCGCAATGGCGTTCTTTATTGGAGCTATTGGGAATACACTAACACAAAGTGTAGCCCCTATTTCATTTCAGGCAGAAACAATCACATATGCTGGTAGCGCAGGGAAGGATCGTTCAGAGCGTTGTACGATGATTTTCTTTGGTGCTGTAATCATGGCATTGATTGGAGCTTTTGGATTGTTGACAAAAATTGTAGATTTCATTGGAGAAGACATCGCATTTGGTATGATGGCCGGTGTTGGTATTATCTTGACAAAAGCAGCTATGGATATGATTAAAAAGGATAAATTAGCTGGTGGAGTTTCTCTTGCGGCTGCATTGATTACCTATTTCATCACAAGAAACGATAGTAATACTTTAGTTTATACAATCGTAATTTCCGTTGTGGCTTCATGTATCGCTAATGCGATTTTCAAGAAGGAAAAAGAAAACATTGTGGTTGTTGATGATAAATTCATGCGACAAAAATTCACAATCAACACAAATGTTATTATGGGTGCTTTAGGAATGGTTTGTCTTAATATTGGTTCAAATATATCTTTTGGTTCAATTACCGCAAGTATGGCAAGTAGTGGAAACTATAATGTGGATCACTTAACATTGATTTCATCATTAGCCGATATGGGATCTTCTTTCTTTGGCGGAGCTCCAGTTGAATCCATCATTTCTGCAACCGCAAGTGCACCACACCCAGTATGGGCCGGTGTTGCCATGATGATTGTGATAGGCGTAATTCTAATCATGGGTGTTCTTCCTAAAATTAGTAAATATGTACCCGCATCTTCTATTGCAGGTTTCTTATTCGTATTAGGTATTTTTAAAACAGTAGCACTCGATGCACCAGCAGCTCTAGCCGCGAATGCTGCAGTTGGAGGTTCAACATTAGTTGTAACTGCAGTCACAAATCCATTCTTAGGCATGGTTGCAGGAATTGTTGTTAGAATGTTAGGAATCTAATTGGAGGAGAATATGAAAGAATATACGATGGAATTATGTGGAGTAACAAGAACACTCCCATTTATCCCAATCAATGAAACAATGGCTTTCGCAAGCTTTGTCGTTTTAGGCGATACAGAACTTGTAGCTGCAAGCGCACCAAAACTTGCTGAAATGATTGGACCAGTGGATGCGATTTTAACAGCTGAGGCAAAAGGGATTGCCTTAGCTTACGAAGTCAGTAAGTGTCTTGGATTAAATGAATTCATTGTCGCAAGAAAAAGTACAAAGTCATATATGAAAGATGTTGTGAGTGCATCAGTTCATTCCATCACGACAACTGGTGAACAACACTTATATTTAGATGGTGTTGATGCAAGTAAAATTAAAGATAAAAAAATCTGTATTATCGATGATGTGATTTCAACTGGAGAATCTTTACATGCATTAGAAATTCTAGCTCAAAATGCAGGGGCGAATGTCGTAAAAAAAGCAGCATTATTAGCTGAGGGCAATGCTGCAAATCGAGAGGATATTGTCTTTTTAAAGAAACTTCCATTATTTACAAAAACTGATGATGGTTATAAAGAAATAAAATAAAAGAATTAAATTCTAATAAAAACTCGTTTTCACATATGGACGAGTTTTATTTGTATATAGTGGGTATAGCTATTTTTTTTTTAGATGTTTCAAAGAAAAGTATGGTATGACATCAAGTCAATACAGAAAAAAGCAATTTCATCTTAAAAATTGCCTATATCCTTATGAAAAGGTATAGACTTTTAAAAGGTAGATTCGTGTTTAGTTCCATTCCTTTTCTAGAAGAAAATCACGTATGTTTCGATGCTTGATACCATTCTGGCTCATGTCAAATTCATCAAGAGAAACAACATAGTTTGGAAAGTTATCTTTAATATGACCATAAGCACCAAATTCACGATCAATTGTTTCTTGGGATGCTAATAGATAAGTAACTTGAACATACAATTTTTCGCCATGTTTGTTGCATACAAAATCTATTTCTTTATTGCCATTTCTTCCTACAGTTACATCAAATCCTCGGCGCAATAATTCTAGATATACGATATTTTCTAAAATAAGATTGATGTCTCGCATATTACCGCCGAAAACAACTTCACGGATGCCGTGATCGGCAATATAATATTTTTCGTTGGAAGAAAGAATTTGTTTACCTTGTAAGTCTTCTCGTTTCACTTGATAGAACAAGTAAGCTTCACAACAGTACTTGATATAGTTCAATATTGTTTCTGGAGACACGGTTCGCTTTTCGCTTTTTAAAAATTTTGCGAGTGAGGATGCAGAAAAAGTTGTTCCTACATTCGCAATCACATAGGCAATGATTCGTTCTAACAAATCAACATCGCGAATTTTATTTCGTTTCATGATGTCTTTGAGTTGAACAGAGTTAAATAGGTCTTGAAGATATTGTTTAGACGGAGCATCTACATAGCGAATGTTTGAAAGGTAAGGCATACCTCCGACAATAAGGTATTTTTGGAAACATTGCTGAATGGATGCGTCAGGAGTGATCGAGCGATACAGTTCCATGAATTCTTTAAAAGAAAATGGATATATCACAAATTCTACATATCGACCGCCTAAATACGTTGCAAGTTCACTAGATAGTAGATTTGCGTTTGAGCCTGTGATGTAAATGTCACAATCCAATGATACGCGAAAAGAGTTGATACACTTTCCCCAATCTTTGACTTCTTGTATTTCATCAAAGAATAGATAAACTTTGCCTTCTATTTCTGAGGCTCTAGCACTGATTTCATCATGCAGTGCTTGTGCAGTTTGTAAGTGGGAGTAGTTCATATCTTCAAAATTGATAGAGATAAACTGCTTTGGATTGATACCAGACTCTGTGAGCTCTTGTTGAATTAGCTTTAACATGACCGACTTTCCATTATGTAAAGCTTTACATAATGGAAATAATGTAAAGTTGAGAATAATGTAAAGTTGAGAATAATGTAAAGTTGAGAATAATGTAAAGTAAAGGTTATAAATCCTATAAATAAAGGATCTTTGGCTAAATTACTTTACATTATTTTTTTATATGTGAATACTTCTTTTGTGGTTAATACTGCAAAAGGAGGATAAAAATGCAAAAAACTACAATCAAAGAATGCAGTGATTCTATTTTAGAAATAATGCGTTCCAAAAATTACAGTGAGTCTTCTATGCATGCTTACAGAAAGATTTTTACTGATTTTACAATCTATTATGACAATATAGGAGTCAATTTTTTTGACATGAATGTTGCGATAGAATATGTAAATTTGATTACCGGATTAGAATTGACAGAATTAGCTCATGATGGTAAAAACACAAAGAAATATATTGTTCTTTTAAGAGCTATGCGATTGTTAAGCAATTATTCAATCAATAGGTTATTTATTTTAAGATTTTCTAGGTTTTTTGATGAGATTGAAAATGAGTATTGGAAAAATATCAATGATAAATTTATCAAATATCTTTCTGATAACTATGATTATAAAGAACGTACAGTGAATCGAAAGAAATATGTAGTAAAAAAGTGTGTTGAAGTTTTAGTTAGACATAATGTTTTTTTGCTTGATGATATTACAAGAAAAAATGTAGAAGCCATAATATCAACCTTTGTACATGAAACACCAAAAAGTGTTTCTCACAACATATCTGATTTGAAACAGTTTTTTAAATATTGTTATGAGAATCAGTTGTGTTCGATGGACATTTCTAAATTATTTCCTATTTTAAACACTGTACATGAAACTAAAATATCAAATACATTTACACAGGAAGAAGTTAAAATTCTTTTGGATTCAATTGATAAAGAAAGTATCGCAGGAAAACGCGATTATGCGATATTATTATTGGCAGCTTGTTTAGGACTTCGTTCAGTAGACATCGCTAATTTAAAACTTTCCAACATAGATTGGGAAAAGAAAATGATTTTTATAACACAAGAAAAAACCAGCAAAAATCTTACACTTCCACTTTTAAACGATCTTGGCTGGTCTATTATTGATTATATCAAAAATGCTCGGCCGCAAATTGAAAGTGAATATTTATTTTTGGAACACAGAGCGCCATTTCTGCCGTTGACTCCTAGTGGAATCAGCTCTATTTTTACAAGGAGACTGCGCGATTCCGGCATAAAAATTATTTCTGGGAAAAAGTATGGTATTCATTCGCTACGTCATACGTTAGGAACTTTACTATTAGAAAAAGAAACAAGTCTTCCAATGATTTCACAAATATTGGGACATCAATCGATCAAATCAACAGAAACATATTTAAAACTAAATATGAATGAATTATCAAAATGTCCAATTGATCGAGACAGGGTGTTCGATTTATGAAATATGTATTTTCTAGCATTTTAAAAGATGTTATTTCTGGCTTTTTAAAAGAAAAGCGTTCACTTGGATTCGATTATAAAAATGAAGAAAGGTATTTACGAGATATCGATAAATTGGCATTATCTGTAGGTTTAAAAGATATTGTGATTACTAAAGAATTTGTACAATCATATACAGCAAAAAAAGCCTATGAAAAGCCCATAAGCAGAACACACCGTGTACGAATCATCCGAGAACTTGCAAAATATATGATCCGAATGGATTATGATGCATATATAGTTCCGCCTTTGCCAAAAAATTCTTATAGAAGTGATTTTATACCCTATATTTTTACAGAAGATGAAATAAAAAGAATATTCACAGCTATTGACGAATGGTCTGTATCAAAATCTTTAGATGGTCAATACTATCCACAGAGGTATAAATACACAGTGATTTTTCGAATTCTTTATTCTACAGGAATGAGAATCAGTGAAGTACTAAATTTAAAATTGGAAAATATAGATTTTGAAAACAATACTTTTACCATATTGAACGCTAAAAAATCATTCAGAAAGAATAATTCCAATACATGTAAATATGATGAATATCCTTAAAACATACATTATTCATGAAAACATCTTAATTTCTAATGGATATTTATTTAAAGGTAAAAATGAAAATGGGCATTTGGATAAAAGTACGGTTGATTTCTTTTTTTAAAATTCTTAAGATTAGCTGGAATCCCACATCCCCAAGGAGGGCCAAGAGTCCATTCCTTTAGGCATACATTCTGTGTACACAGATTAAAAATATGGGTACTGGATAAAAAAGATATTACAGCATTATTCCCGTATCTTTGTGCATATATGGGACACAGGGATACAAGGTGTACAGAATATTATCTAAGGTTAACAGCTGATTTATATCCAGATATTATCCACAAAACAGAAATATATTTTTATGGCGGTGATCAAGATGTCAAATAAAACTTTTCAATATTATTTATCCAAATTTTTACAGGAAGAAATGATCACCAATAAAAATTTAAGTAAAAATACTGTCGCATCTTATGCGGATACATATAAATTGTTTCTCATATATATGCAGGAGAAAAAAAGTGTATCTGCAAATTACGTGACACTTGAAAATCTAAATAGAAATACAGTGTATGAATTTCTAAACTGGCTCGAATCGGATAGAAAAGTATCTATAACCACCAGAAATATTCGTTTAGCCGCTATTCACAGTTTCGTAAAACACCTACAAATTGAAGATCCAGCACACATATATGAATATCAAAAAATCTTATCCATTAAGAAAAAGAAGTTCTGTAGTAAAGAAGTAATGTGGTTAACCAAAAATCAAATAAAAATATTATTATCAGTGATAGATGATAAAAAATTTATGGGTTTAAGAGATAAAACTTTATTAACATTATTGTATGACGCAGCATTAAGGGTTGATGAACTGATTTGTTTAAAATATAATGATGTGCATTTTTCAAATCAAACCATAATCAAAGTATTAGGAAAAGGAAACAAATCGCGTACGATTCCATTGATGGGACATACAGCTGAATTATTAAAAAAATACATAAAGGAGTTTGATATACAAACAAAAAAGAATAAAAGGTATGAAACATTATTTTTTAATAGGAGTGGAGATAATCTGACGAGAGCAGGAATTGCCTATATTATTAATAAATATGTAGATTTAGCTAATAAAAACAACGCTAACATTACAATTAATGTACACCCACATGTATTTAGACATTCGAAGGCCGTCCATTTATTAGAAGCAGGGATTGAATTAATATATATACGTGATTTTTTAGGCCACTCAAGTGTGAAAACAACAGAAATTTACGCAAAGGTGTGCAATGAAAGTAAACTACAAGCGTTACAAAATGTATATGAAAATATTATTGATAAAAATGATAAAGATTGGACTCAAAACGATGATTTGATGTGTTTCTTAACTAGACTATCTAAAAAACAATAAAAAAATAATGTAAAGTAATTTAGCCAAAGATCCTTTATTTATGGGATTTATAACCTTTACTTTACATTATTCTCAACTTTACATTATTTCCACAGCGGCGAATACCAGTCATGACTTTGATTAAGTCAGTTCCTATAAATGGACGGATGCGACTCATATATAATTCACGTTTGATCATAAATATAAAGCCTCCTCATATAATATGTAGCGTAATCAGTTCAACACATTGTTGTTAAATAGATTG
>ERZ857693.3412-NODE-3412-length-13223-cov-3.363001_pt1 | contig 13223 bp, 15 predicted proteins | sample MGYA00519765_ERZ857693 | MGnify/ENA primary metagenome ERZ857693 (study PRJEB31778, sample SAMEA3449354) | human gut metagenome | biome: human gut; feature: human-associated habitat; material: faeces | place: United Kingdom | collected 2010/2012 ... | reverse complement strand
CATCTGGGTAATGACGGAGATATTGCCAGTCGTAGGGATGGAGATCTTGACGCCATCAGAACCCAGCTGCTTACTGTTCTCAATGCGACGGTAGACATTGTCACAGAGAGTCAGTGCGCATTCGAATGCCGCATCCATATCTGCCCAGCCACTCTCAAGGAGGGAGACAAACTCCTGGAACTTCTGCCGGAACTCGTCATCCTCGTTGAGGACGGGCATGAGGCAGAACAGGAGGCCCGAACCGGTGCCGTTGCCGGCACCAACAGAATAGGGCTTCAAGGCCTGTGTGCCGTCCTCCACCTGTGCGGCATTGAATTTGCCGGTGACGGGGTTGAAGACCACACAGTCCGTCTTGTTGGCGGATCGATACTCACTGATGCGGTAAGTAGTGCCCTGATGCCCGATGGCGCCGAGGCCATCGACACTCTGCCCATTCTCCGTTGCGCTCACCAGCTTGGCGTATGCGAGCAAGGCCCGCATCGTAGGCGCATGGAGCGTGGACTTCTGAGCTGTACTGGATGTGTTGTACTGGGAAAAGCCCATCGACTTGGATCCGGCATATTTCGGGTCGTCAAAGGGCGCCGGTTGCTGGAGCCGGAAGCTCCAAGCTTCAAACAGTTTGGTCTTAGCCATAATCACACCTCATTGAAAAATAAGTTAGGCCCAGGACACGGTGAGTTCCTGGTTACACACTTCAGCGGCAATGTCATCTTCGCGTGCCAGAACACACAGATACTCCCACGCAGAACGGGGCGGAAAATCGGGGATGGTATCCACCGGCTGCTGCTTACCACTGGCTGTGACGAAGACATCTCCATTCTCTTTGATGGTCAGGCGCTTGTGGCCTTGCACATTCAGCTCATCAATCAAAGCGCTGAGCAATGCGATGCCTTTCTGCGTGTACCACTGCTTCACATCGCTGCGATCCAGAATGTCCTGCTCTTCCAGGTCCTCATCGTTGTGCGGCTGCAATTCAGCCTCCGCAAGAGGAACCATCTGGACCAGGGCGATCTCCAGCTTCCCAGTGGCGCTCAGCGTCACCTCACCGAAGTTGAATGGATCACAGCGATAGAGCTTGATGCGTTTGGTGCAACCCTTGCTGATCTCTTCAGAGCTCGGACGAGCCTCCCAGAGCCATGCGACCGTGGGATAGCTCTGCTTCAGCTGCTCCATCACACGATGATTAACCTGCCTGAGCAAGCTCAGCTTGGTATCGTCATCCGCTTCCGTGGGCAGCGTGGGCAGCTCCTGATGTTCCTTCGTAGCTTCCTGCTTCTGTCCCACAGTGGGGTCCTTGCGCTTACGAATGCGAGGGCGGATAATCTCCGCCAGCATGAAGCAAACCCAAAGTGCGAGCGCACCGGTCGCAATCCATTGGAACGCGGGATGCTTGAAAATCGCACAGAGGAACAGGCACGGTACCACGAGGATCTTCATAAGGGACCAGGCGTCAATTCGGCTTTTCTTAGCCACAAAATGTCATTCCTTTCATATGTAGATTTGGGTGGACAAAACAAAATGAGCTGTAAGGAGTCGAAACACACTTACAGCCCATATATGCATGTCCTGATCAGATGGGGAGATCGTCGTCATCGTCGTCTCCGGTGGGGATCGTCTGAACCTTGCCGGGGCCCTTCGGCGCAGGCTTTGGATCACTCTGGGAGGAGTCCGCATCATCGCTCTTCGGCTTAGAACCGGTGAAGTGCCACTCGAGGACGCTGACATCGGCAGAAATCTGCTTGTTGCCATCGTCGGTCGCGTAGGGGCGAAGAGCCAGATTACCGATGATCTCGATCAGACGGCCCTTCTTGATGCCGGCCTTCTTCATCCGATTTGCGATGTACTCGTTTGCGGTGCAGTTGTAGAAAGAAGCGATGTCCTGATTTCCATGCTTCGTGTTGACCACAAAGCGGAATATGCAGTAGTCCCCATTCTTTCCAGTCTTGTGCTCCGGGTCATTGACCAGGCGGCCCTCCATGATGATCGTTGCGTGCATTGTCATTCTTCCTTTCTGCCTTTCGGCTTAAAATATTCCAAACGCCTTACGACGCATGGTACAAAGTCATCCAGCCGAAGCCGGACAAAGAAAAAGACAGAGGCGGATGGCAATAGAGTCACAATCCACGATTCTGCCTGATATGCCTGCGTGGTTGGTCACAGGCTCACATCTTAAAAAGCTCCAGTTGGAGGATCAATCTAATAAAGAACACAGTAAGCATATCATCCGCTTCGGCGCCCTTCCAGAATACCTAAATCTGCTTTCCTGACGAAAAAGGGAGCTCCTCATGACCAAGTACGACGATGGCCGGCTGGAGGATTTCTGGGAGTTCAATCTGGATCTCGGCGATCGGTTCCCGCTTGAGATAGAAGCGATAGTCGGTTCCAATCTTGAACTTGTATCGGCCTTCCAGGATTCTTTGCCGTCTTCCAAAGCCAGCACGATCGTGTGCCGCTTCCTTGCATAGCCGGCCTGTTCCCGGACAAGCGTCCCTTCAATGCACTCATAGTGCTCTCCCTTGATCGTTCGATAGTAGTCGATGATCTTCACGCCTCCGGCAACAGCTACACCAGCTGATAGCATAAGGAGCGTATGGTCTTGGGAGATGAACGAGAGGATGATGCCGAGAATGGTAATGGCAAGGATCGTAAGAACCAACTTAGTGAACTTAGTTGCTATGGGTGGTGGCATTTTCATAACAGGTTCCTTTCTCTTTTATAAGACAGTGGTAAAATCAAGCGCCCAGAAAGCGATGAAGCTTTCTGGGCTTGTATCTATGCGTGTTCCAAAATGACCTGGCGTGTCAGGTAGAGATTCGCTGTCGCCTCCAGGACATCGTGGCGGTGGTCTGAGAGGCTGGATGCGTTGTTCAGCCGCGCCTGATTGTCGGACTCCTCCGTGTAGATGGCGGAAATGACCTTGTCGGCCGAACTCACATCGTGCACATTGTTCTCAAAGCAGCGAACCAGCTCCGGTACGCTCAGCGGGGTCTGAAGCACCAGCTTCATGATCCTACGCTCGGCAACCGAACTCTTCTCCGGCTGCAGCAGATAAACAGCCTCGAAGAAGTTTACCTTCTTCTGCTTGAGCAGCTTGGCAACATTCATGAGCTTCCGGGTACCCTGGACGCCTCGAAGAGGAATCACATAGGTGTCCGAAAGCATATTGTAGAGCGCATCCGCACCAGTGTATCCTACACCCTTGATGATGAGCTTGCGCTTAACCAGCATCTCCAGGGACTTATCAAAAGAGGAAGGCTCGATCTCTGTTTCCTCCATCTTGTCATAGAACTTTTTACGAAGCTCCTCATAGGTCAGCATATCCCACAGGAGCATACTCCAGAGACTGAACTCCGGAATGGAGACTGGCTGCAGCTTTCCCTGCCGCATGATATAAGGCATATTCTTGCCGTCTTCGCTTCTGATCTGATAACTGCCTGCAGCAGCATAAAATGTCATCATTGCTGTATCCTCCTTATCCGTTCTACACTTTTCTTACGAAGGTGGCTTGGGAAGAACAACAAATCAGCACAAAATTTCCATCAGGGCAGGTTCGTTCCGGAGCTTGCTGCGGGCTCGCGAGATCCATGCATTGACATTATTGACGGTGGTCCCGTAGAGATCTGCAATCTCAACAGACTCATATCCCTGCAGCTTCAGCTCAATGGCCTCGACGCCTTTCCGAGCAACACCCTGGTACTTCTCCTTACAGGTGCGCAACGCTGCCATAGCGGAATCGTCAGTGACCTCGGACTCGAAGTCAACGGTGGTAAGGGCAAGCAGATCAAAGAGTACCTCGCCCTCTTCAAAGCCTGCATCTACACTTCTCTGGAGTCGGTAATTCATCGCACGGCAGTGATCGATAATGGCATTGTAGATATACCGACATGCGAAGGGTGCGAATTCGCCGCTATCCACCTGGTACTTCAAAGCGGCACGGCAGATGGCCTCACAACCGATGGCATAGAAGTCATCATAGGTCAATAGCGGTCTGTTGGGAACTGAGATTCTGGTTCGGATGACCCAGTTGACCAGATCCAGATGTTCCATTACAAGCTCATTCTGATAATCAGTCATGTCAGGCACCTCCTTTATGCGACACGATGGTTTCTTGCGAGCACCTCATCGCAAAGCCGGATGAGCTCCTTGCATCGGTACTCGCTGCACATTCCAATGTGGGCATCCTTCAGACTCAATCCAAAGGAGTCCGCAAACCAGCGGTAGGCATTCTCTCGTGTCATGATCCCGGTCTGCCAGATGCGGTCAAACTTCCGGTGCGCCTGGATGCGCAGGTTCCGGAGGTCTCCGTTCGCCGGCACGCCCATCGGCTGATTGGTGCCGGGATGCGCTGCCACATAGGTGTTGCACGCGGGGTAGTTGTGACAGACATAGAGTTTCCGATTGTTCTGGCAGTCGCGGTAGATCTCCGCTGCTGGTCTCAAGATCATGGCTGCTCCGCAATGGGGGCAGCGGAAGGGTCTGCTGCGCTGGGCTCGGGTCTTTCTTTTTTTCAAAATGGTCATCTCCTTTTTTGCGTTCTACTAGAGTTCACTCAAAAAACAGGGGGGTACCCCCCGTCGCTTTGAAAAGAAATTTGTAAACTTTTTGTGAACGGATGTGAAAAGAGCTATTGCACGCAAAATGCAATAGCTCTTGAAGAGAAATACAGAGTTTTGTAACGTGGGCATGTGAAATTTGACACGTTGACCAGATTATGCTATAATGTATCAAAATTAAATTAGTTGCATATATTCAATGCGAAGGAGGGAGAACAATGGACTATAGAAAGCTATGTGTAGAACTGTTCGGTACTGACGATGAGGCCACACTTCGCAAGATCGCTGCAGAATATAGGAAGAAGAACACACGCAACGCTGGCCGGAAACGCAAAATAGCCGACGAAGATATCCACAAAATGAGGGCTATGCGCAACGCCGGCACATCCATGCAGGAACTGGCAAGGACATTTGGGCTCTCTCGTCAAACGGTTGAGCGATACCTAAACACAGCCGCAGGCGATGGCTGCACAATGCGCATCACTTATATGTTCAGAAGGCAGCCTTGTACGGTTATTGATGTAGACTTCCTTGACCAAAAGGTGGTCATCCAGAACAAAACGGATGACATTCTGCATCGTGCATTCGGTGTACTGGAGCACCCAACCTGGAATGACTTTGAAAATTTCTTACGGGATCGCTGCTTTCCTCAGACACGCGGCAACTGCAAGGAACTGCTTCAAGAAATGGATCTAACGGATTATGATCCGTTGAAGATCGTAGAAAAGACGAGGGGTCGTTTAGCTGATGACGAAATGTGGTTAAGACTTCGTTATCTTCCGAGGAAGGAGATCATTTATGCAAGTCATTGATTTTACGAGCGCGGATAGAATTATGAGCGAAGGCCATACCTCAAAGGGTGACCAACCCAAATGGAAGCAGTCAGGCAATTGGTATAAAGCGGACCACATGGGATACGAAGCGCTCTCGGAAATAATCGTTTCACGTTTGCTCACATGGTCAAATGCGGATGATTTCGTGGTTTATCAACCAGTGTTCATTCACTATAACGATAAAGTAATACCGGGATGCTCCAGCCATGACTTCATGCGCAAAGATGAAATGCTGATTCCATTTGAACGGCTCCATCGCGCCTATGAAGGTCGCGGGCTTGCTCAAGCGCTGACAAAATTCGACTCTCCTGCGGATCGAATTGCTTACACGGTTGGTTTTGTTGAGCGCGTCACAAATCTAACCGGTGTTGGAGCATATCTTACTGCTATCCTTGAATTGGACTGCCTGACGCTCAATGAAGATCGCCACACAAACAATCTCGCTGTATTGCGGAATGAAGAAACAAAGGAATTTCGCCTTTGTCCGATCTTTGATAATGGGCTCTCTCTTCTTTCAGATCTGAATGACTACCCGCTTACCGATGATCTATATACCTATATTGAGCGAGTACAAGCGAAGCCTTTTGATTCGGATCATGTGGAGCAGGTGACGGCGGCTGAGCAACTCTATGGCAGACAACTCACCTTTCGCATATCGCATGGAGAACTGAGGTCAGAACTGAATTTGCTATCTGAAGCCTATTCTCCAGATATACTCCAAAGAGCGGAGCGTGTACTGCTTGAGCAGAAGCGAAAACACAGCTGGCTCTTTTAGACTACTTGACCAAAGAGAGCAGCCTCGAGGAACATCCGGATAACGATGCAATAAAAGAACACTCATAGAAAGCCACGGGTTGAATACCTGAGAGTATTCAACCCGTGGCTTTCTTTTTGCGATACAAATAGCCATTATCGAAGGTTGTCCTTTCTATTGGACAGGTTTTATGCTATGATATCATTGCTTGACAGAAATTGGTTCGACCAGGTTGAAAGGATGATGAACATATGCCTCGCTCCTCATTTCAGAAGCTGAAGATTATCTACATCATGGAGTACCTGCTGAAGAACTCAGATGAAGACCATGCCGTAACCACCAGCCAGATCATTGCCTACCTGAAGTCTCATGATATTACTGCGGAGAGAAAGACGATCTATAGTGATATCGATGCTCTACGAGATTTTGGATTGGACATCATCCAGGTATCTGAGGGGAACAATCACGGCTACTACGTGGCACGCCGTGACTTTGAACTACCGGAGCTCAAGCTCCTCGTGGATAGCGTCCAATCCTCGAAATTTATTACCCATAAGAAAACGCTGTCCCTGATCAAAAAGATTGAAAAGCTGGCCAGCATTCATAGCGCACAACTGCTCAACCGGCAGGTATTCGTGAAGAACAGGATCAAGACGATGAATGAGTCCATCTACTATAATGTCGATGAGATTCATAACGGCATCTCAAGTAATCGGAAGATCCGGTTCCTGTATTTCGAGTATAATGTCGCCAAGGAGCGCGTGTACCGACATGGTGGAGCTTATTATGTTGTCAGCCCATTTGCAATGACATGGGACGATGAGAACTACTACATGGTGGCCTTTGATTCTGCTGCAGGGATCATCAAACACTACCGCGTCGATAAGATGGAAAAGATCACCGTTCTGGATGAAGAACGAGATGGTCAGGACGCTTACGAGGCGCTCGATATGGCCGTCTATGCGCGTAAGACATTCGGCATGTTCACCGGCGAGGAGGTCAAGGTTCATCTCCGTTTCGAAAATCATCTCGTGGGCGCTGTACTCGACCGTCTCGGGCGGGATGTGATCTTAGTCCCGGATGGAGAAGATCACTTTACAGTATGGACAGATGTGATCGTCAGCCCACAGTTCTTTGCGTGGCTCTGCGGATTTCAGACGGCGGCGAAGGTCATTGGGCCTGATGATGTAGTCAAGCAGATGGCAGAGCATGTCAAGTCAATCGCAGCACAGTACGAATAAAGCTTGAACCTTGGACGCGGAGGAACGGTATATGTCCTATCCAAAACCACTATCGGAGAAATCTCTAAACCGGCTATATATGCAGGCGGGTTTATCAACGGAAACATGTGCTTTCCTCCATTCTCTATTCGCCGCCTGTGCAAATCTATATGGCACCATCGCCCTTCGCGATGTATGGTCGGTTTATCAGGAGCTAAAAAGCGATGTGCCGCGGATTCATCGACGCGATCTTATCGCCTTTTCCTCTATTGTCCGTCGAGAGGTGCAACCCTATTGGGTTTATGAGATTGAAGAACTGTACACGGAAGAACCGCACAATGATCTGGATCGGCACATCGTATCAAAAGAATTGATTGGTGCTGGCTATGGTAAGATGTTTTCCTTCTATGCACTGATGGACGAGCGCGATGATCGCCCCTATTGTGTCCCCGATGATTTTCTCTCATATGCGGAACCAACAGCATCTGTAGAGGAGAAATCACTCGCAGATTTTATTGGAAACCTGAAGTCCACGGCGATGGAGTGCGCCCCAAAACAACGTAAAACCTATCCGAATGAGAATCGCGGGAAGAAATTAAACGAGTTTTCTTTTCTCAATTTGAACGAGCGGTTCAATTTGGATTATTACAAGAAAGTCCCCGCCACTTATTCTGCCCTGTTGGCAGAGTACAGCGGTACAGAGGCGGAAAAGATTATGCGGTTTCATCGGCGAGCCGAGAATGTTGGTCATCTGCGCACAACGGATATGATCCAGAATGTGCTGATTGAATTGTGCGAGGTAGGTGTCCGCCTGACGGAAAAGCAGCAAGATACTCTTATGCAGCTCATCGTGCAGTATCACAATGGAAGCCGCTTGTGGTGTACCTGCGGTTGGAAACCGGATGAGCTGGCAGCTAAGTTTAGCGGTATCGGAGCATTCCCTGGTCAGGAGGCATCATCTCCAGAGGGAATGATGGATGAGAAAGATATCATTCGCAAGATGAAAGAGTTGGGACTGAAGGTCTTGGAGTGAGCAACATGTCAACCATTGAGCAAACACTTTTACGCCTACAACAGTCTGCTTTCCGCGCAAAGTTCCATTTGAGTGAAAAGGACAGGCAGTACATAATGGGCAAGGGCATGGAAACCATTCAGCATCATGCGGCCGACCTCATCCGAATGCGGCTTGCGCCGGCGATCATCCCAAATGACGGCAAACAGACACCGATGCGCGGGCATCCAGTGTTTATTGCCCAGCATGCCTGCGCCTGCTGCTGTCGCAGCTGCTTAAACAAGTGGTATCATGTCCCGATAGGGCGTGAGCTGACGGAGGATGAGCAGAAACGCATCGTGAGGTTGCTGATGGCATGGATCGAGCGACAGCTTGCAACGGATGCGAAATAGCGAGAAATTGAGGTGACAACTATGTCTACGATTGGAAATATTCTTTGGTTCCTATTTGGAGGATTGATCGGCGGGCTTGCCTGGGTACTGGCCGGCTGTCTTTGGTGCATCACCATCATCGGCATACCCGTTGGCCTGCAATGCTTCAAATTCGCAAGTCTCGCCTTTTTCCCGTTTGGGAAAGAAGTTGTGTATGGCGGTGGAGGCTTTTCCTTCCTCGTCAACCTGATTTGGATCATTTTCTTTGGCCTTGAGATGGCAATCGGATACTGCATTCTGGGCTGTCTCTGGTGCATCACGATCCTTGGCATTCCAATCGGAAAGCAATGCTTCAAAATGGCCAAGCTGTCTTTAATGCCCTTCGGGGCATCGGTCGTGTAAAGCAATATTGTATGCGACCGCTCCCACATGGCCTTTTTCCAATCCGCGAAAAAAGCAACGACTCTAATGAGAACACTCTCAATCGATTGAGGAGGATAAGACATGGGAGAGATCATCAATACGAATACCGCTATAGAGACTCAGCCTGGCGGTGATACGGGGGCATTATTGGATATTACCCAAAGCCTCTTGGCGGATGCAAGGACTGCTCTGAACAGCAGCGGTGTGTTAAGCGTTCCTATTGCGGAACTCTCTACGCTTGGTGCTGGAGTCTCTTCGCTCATCCCTGCGTTGAATACTGTTACGCAGACGACGAGCATCGCAGCGGATGGACTCTATACGATAGCCAACGCTGGTGTCGGTGATGTACTGAAAGCGGCAAAGAACGGAAACTTCTGGGCCTCACTCAAAACTGCGGATGGAGCGTCTAAAATGGTTCAGCTGCAGGAAGCAGGAGCAATTACCGCTACCACACAGACAGCGGCAGCATTCAATCCCGCCACTATGATGATGGCGGTCGCACTATTCTCAATCGAACAGGAACTTGGGGAAATTGAGGATATGCAGAGGCAGATCATCTCGTTCCTTGAAATCGAAAAGGAATCTGAGATAGAAGCGGATGTTGAAAGTCTCATGAGCATCATCAAAAAGTATAAGGACAACTGGGACAATGAACGTTTTGTCAGCGGCAATCATAATCAAGTCCTTACCTACCAGAATCGCGCACGCAAAAACATGCTTGGTTATCAGAAGAAGATCGTTGAGTCGATCGGGAAAAAACAGCATATCGTCACACAGGCTGGTGTGAAACAGTCATTTGCCTCATTGGAAAAGGAATTCAAATACTACCGCTTGTCCCTTTATACATTCTCGCTGTCTTCCCTCATGGAGGTCATGCTCAGCGTCAATTTCAAAGAATCCTACATTTCCGGGATTCGAGATGAACTGCAACAGATGTCAGACGCATACCGCGATTTGTTCGAGGAGAGCTCACACTATTTGGAGAAGCTGAGTTACTCAGCAATAGAAGCCAATGTTCTGAAAGGTGTCGGCACGGCAGGAAATGCAGTCGGGAAATTCATTGGAAGTATCCCTCTCGTAAGAGAGGTGCCAGTTGATGAATTCCTTCAGGATGGCGGAACACACTTGAAGAAGAGTGCTCTCGATATGGAAAAGGATGCCGTACACCGATTCGCTTCCATAGGCAATCCAGGAACACGGATGTTCATGGAAAAGATGGATGAGATGATCCAGATCTATAACCGTACCGAGCAAATCTGCTTCGATGATAAAAAGATATATCTATTGCCAAAGAAGCTCGCCGTTTGATCACTCAAAAGGCAGCTATCACAGGAGGTCCATTTATGCCGCTCCAGATCGTAAGAAATGACATCACAAAAATGAAGGTTGACGCGATCGTCAATGCCGCAAACAGTTCCCTCTTGGGTGGTGGCGGCGTAGATGGCTGCATTCATCGCGCCGCCGGCCCGGAACTCCTAGTCGAATGCGAAAAGCTCAATGGATGCAAAACTGGTAGTGCTAAGATAACAAAGGGATATAAGCTGCCATGCAAATATGTGATCCATGCGGTTGGCCCTCGCTGGTACGGTGGGCAGTATGGGGAGCATGACAAGCTTGTCTCGTGCTACCAGACGTCACTCGCGCTCGCAAAGGAGCATGGTTGCGAGTCGGTCGCATTCCCTCTGATCTCCTCGGGAATCTTCGGCTATCCAAAGGATGAGGCGCTGAAAGTAGCTATCGACACGATCAGCAGTTTTCTGCTTGAAAATGATATGATGGTTTACATCGTCATCTTCGATCGCAAGGCGTATCAGATCAGCAGCAAGCTGTTTGCCGACATCGCCGAGTATGTTGATGACCACTATGTAGATGCGCATACTGATTCCCAGCGGGAGCGCCTGCGCCGGATGAGCGTTCTCGAAAGCAGGACGCTGTCCGCCGATGCAGCGGCAGCGCCTATGGCTGTCGGCGGATTGGACAGTCTGCTGGCACATCTGGACGCCGGCTTCTCGGAAACCCTGCTGAAGCTCATCGACCGCAGCGGAAAAAAGGACGCTGAGGTCTACAAGAAGGCCAACGTAGACCGCAAGCTGTTCTCGAAAATCCGCAACAACCCGGACTACAAGCCCTCCAAGCCCACGGCGGTGGCCTTCGCCATCGCGCTTGAGCTGAGCCTGCCGGAGACCCGCGACCTCATCGCCCGGGCGGGCTACGCCCTCAGCCCCAGCAGCAAGTTTGATGTCATCATCGAGTACTTCATCATGCAGCGGGACTATGACATTTTCAAGATCAACGAGGCGCTGTTCGCCTTTGACCAGAGCTTGCTGGGAGCGTGAGGAATGAAAATTATACTCAGCCGAAAAGGTTTTGACTCTGCGAATGGCGGCATCGTCAGTCCCATTTTTGAAGATGGCACAATGGTTTCGTTTCCCATCCCCAGCGATGATGAGGATACATATGATTCTCTTTACTACAATGGAATTCAGTATTCTCAAATATTGCGAGATCTGCGATATAAGGGCGGAGATCACTGTCATCTGGACCCTGATTTAGATTTAGGGCGACGTAGGGAGCGTATCGACGGATGGTTCCCCGCGTTTGGGCAGCGAAATGCCGCGGCTGCTTACTTGAAGAATATCGGTGTTGCACAGGGAGATATCTTCCTGTTTTTCGGGAATTTTCACTTTGTGGAATATCAAAACGGAACATACCGATATTTGCAGGATCGTAGTGACTTTTACCGGGGAAAAGACCTCCAGGTGATTTGGGGATACCTTCAGGTTGGAAAGATCATCTCTGCGCCTGAAGAACAGAGAAAAGTTTGGTGGCATCCGCATTCGTCTAATGGCAGGGCGGACAACTCAGCAAATGTGATTTTCAAAGCAGCAGAAAGACTTTCTTTGGATAAAAGCAAGCCTGGCGCAGGAGTACTGCGCTTTGATAAAAAGCGGGTATTGACTCTGAAAGGTGCCACAAAGGCAACTTGGGCGATGAATGAAGTATATGATGAGACGCACATATACGGGAAGAGATCAAATTGCGCTAAAAATCCTGATAGAGGATTGTACTACGCAGGTATTTGGCAAGAGCTTGGTTTGAAAGAATCTGATGCCTGTACGGAATGGGCAAGAAATATACTTTTGTAATAGAAGGAGCGTGAGTAACAAATGATTACAGATGAACAAATACGCTTATTCTCACAATATTGTTCAGAAAACTTTGGAACAGAGCTAAAAAGCGTTCGTAAAAGCGAGCGTTATCAGTCTCTGCCCATATGTGTTCTTGATTGTGTTTATTCATTGAGGACTAAATATTATGCAGTGACTGTTCCTGTTCTACAACGGTATGCCGATACATATATGGGAGGTAATCTGTACGCTGGGCAGGATACATTATCTGATTTCATTACTCACATAAAGGAATTTAGCGATTGCTCTGAATTTGCAAAGACTGTACTAAAAAATAATCAAGTCTTAAGCGGTCGAAATAAGGCTGAAGTATGCTATGAGATTGCAACAAAATTACATGAGCTCTTGAACATGGATACATTTGATGATTTTCGCAATTTTGAAAAGGAAGCTCTGCTTGAAATTGTTTTGCGATCAGTGAGAGGAATGGGAGACGCCGGGGTTAATTATATGTTCATGATGGCAGGAGATCCTAACCGATGCAAACCGGATGTTCATATTCACCGCTGTATAAAAAATGCCCTTGGCACCGATGTTCCAAATAACGAGTGCCAGATACTGTTCAGAGAAACTGTCAAAAAACTAAAGGATAGCGGCTATCCTGACTTGACAGTCAGGAATTTGGATAGTGTAATTTGGAATAAATATCAAAAGAACCGGTCGATATTCTAAATGTCGCCCGACAGGCGACCAAACCCTCCTTTCGATGCGCCACAATGGCAGCGTAATCAAACGAAGGAGGGCTTTCCTTATGACAGAACTGGTTTTTATTCTTGACCGCAGCGGCTCCATGTCGGGGCTGGAGGCGGACACCATCGGCGGCTTCAACTCCATGCTCGCACAGCAAAAGAGGGAGGCAAGCGAGGCGC
>ERZ857693.3403-NODE-3403-length-13277-cov-4.928453_pt1 | contig 13277 bp, 9 predicted proteins | sample MGYA00519765_ERZ857693 | MGnify/ENA primary metagenome ERZ857693 (study PRJEB31778, sample SAMEA3449354) | human gut metagenome | biome: human gut; feature: human-associated habitat; material: faeces | place: United Kingdom | collected 2010/2012 ... | reverse complement strand
GGTCCGCCTACTGCTGCTTCCGGTGAAACATGTCCGATGGAAGCTCCACGGGATGCACCGCTGAAACGTCCGTCTGTAATAAGGGCTACGGAAGAGCCAAGTCCCATACCTGCGATCGCAGAGGTCGGATTCAGCATTTCTCTCATTCCAGGGCCGCCCTTCGGTCCCTCATAGCGGATAACAACAACGTCACCTGCCACGATCTTGCCACCTTTGATTGCTGCGATCGCATCCTCCTCACAGTCAAACACTCTTGCCGGACCTTCATGTACCATCATCTCTTCTACGACTGCGGAACGTTTTACCACACCGCCGTCCGGAGCGATATTTCCCTTAAGAACTGCAAGACCACCGGTCTGGCTGTACGGGTTGTCGATCGGGCGGATAACTTCCGGATTGAGGTTAACACATCCTTCGATATTTTCGCCTACAGTTTTTCCTGTTACTGTCATACATTCCGTATGGAGAAGTCCCTTTTTGTTCAGTTCATTCATAACTGCATAAACACCGCCGGCCTCATTCAGGTCTTCCATATAAGTTGGACCTGCCGGTGCCAGATGGCAGAGGTTCGGTGTCTTTGCGCTGATCTCGTTTGCAAAGCTGATATCAAAATCCATTCCGACTTCATGAGCGATTGCCGGAAGATGGAGCATACTGTTGGTAGAACATCCAAGTGCCATATCTACTGTCAGCGCATTCAGGATGGCTTCCCTTGTCATGATGTCTCTCGGACGGATATTTCTGCGGTACATCTCCATAACCTGCATACCTGCATGCTTTGCAAGACGGATACGCTCGGAATATACTGCCGGGATAGTTCCGTTTCCACGAAGTCCCATACCAAGAACCTCTGTCAGACAGTTCATGGAGTTTGCGGTATACATACCGGAACAGGATCCACATGTAGGACATGTTTTGTTCTCAAATTCTGTCAGTTCATCCTCTGTGATCTTACCTGCCGCATAAGAGCCAACAGCTTCAAACATGCTGGAGAGGCTGGTCTTATGTCCGTGAATATGACCTGCCAGCATCGGACCTCCGCTTACGAATACAGTCGGAACATTCAGTCGTGCTGCTGCCATCAGAAGTCCCGGTACGTTTTTGTCACAGTTTGGAACCATAACAAGAGCATCAAACTGATGAGCCATTGCCATCGCCTCTGTGGAATCTGCAATCAGATCTCTTGTTACCAGAGAATATTTCATTCCGACATGTCCCATTGCAATACCGTCACAGACAGCAATTGCCGGGAATACAACCGGTGTACCACCTGCCATTGCAACACCCTGTTTTACGGCTGCCACGATCTTGTCCAGATTCATATGGCCAGGTACGATTTCATTATAGGAACTTACGATTCCGACTAAAGGACGTTCCATTTCTTCTTTTGTTAATCCAAGGGCATTAAACAGGGAACGATGAGGTGCCTGCTGTGAGCCTGCTTTTACTGAATCACTTCTCATTTTATTTACTCCTCTTTACTTAATCTATACGATACTTACGGATTATTCCGTGCATAGCACTCCTACAATCCTGCCCGACATTCGCATATTGCGGGATTATCATACTGCTGCTGCGATCAGATCTCCCATTTCTTTCGTTCCGACAGCCTTGCATCCGTCTGACATGATGTCACCTGTACGATATCCGTCTGTCAGCACCTTCTGTACGGCTGCTTCTACCGCATCGGCTTCCTCATCCAGATTCAGAGAATAACGAAGCATCATTGCTGCTGAAAGAATAGTCGCAATCGGATTTGCCTTATTCTGTCCTGCAATATCCGGTGCTGATCCATGGCTTGGCTCATACAGACCGAATTTTGTCTCGTTGAGGCTTGCAGAAGAAAGCATTCCGATAGATCCTGTGACCATACTTGCCTCATCGGATAAAATATCTCCGAACATATTCTCGGTGAGGATAACGTCAAACTGTGCCGGATCATGTACAAGCTGCATTGCACAGTTATCAACCAGCATATGCTCCAGGGTTACTTCCGGATAGTCCGCTGCAACTTCCTCTACAACTTTTCTCCAGAGTCTTGAGGAATCAAGAACGTTTGCCTTGTCAACACTTGTAACCTTTTTCTTTCTCTTCATTGCAATATCAAATGCCTTGACCGCAATACGACGGATTTCGTTTTCATTGTAAGAAAGTGTGTCGATTGCTTTCTTTACGCCGTCCTCTTCGATAGTTTTTCTTTCTCCGAAGTAAAGACCTCCTGTCAGTTCACGGACAATAATCATATCAAATCCGTTTTCGCCAATCACCTCTTTCTTGATCGGGCAGGCTTCTTCCAGTTCTTTGTAAAGATACGCCGGACGAAGGTTTGCAAAAAGGTTTAAGGCTTTGCGGATAGCAAGAAGACCTGCCTCCGGACGTTTGGACGGCTCCAGTTTATACCATGGGGACGTCTTGGCATCTCCGCCGATAGAACCCATCAGAACTGCATCAGAGGATTTTGCAGTGGCAATTGCCTCCTCTGTAAGCGGCACGCCATGAACATCAATCGATGCTCCACCGAGGAGTACCTCTGAATATGTGAAGGTGTGGTGATATTTCTCACATACCTTATCAAGAACTTTCTTTGCTTCACTAACGATTTCCGGTCCGATTCCATCTCCCGGGATCAATGCGATTCTGTATTCCATCTTTTTCTTCCTCTCTCTGCATCACACGAAAAACATGCAGATTCCTTTCGTTGCGAATATTGTTATTATAATAACGCACTTTTTGTCACTTTTCAACCCTTTACTACTTAAAAGTTACAACGTGTTGCCAGACGAAGTGGCCGTACCTATAAAGTAAAAAAAAGAAGTGCCGCATCTGACGCAGCACTTACTTTCTTATTTGCAGTTATGCGGATGCCTGTTCTGCTTTCTCCACCTCTGCAATAGCCTGTTTTCTCATTGGGATACGGCAGTTCTTGTTATTGCCGAATTCTACAATCACATCTTCTTCAGTCATGTCGATGATCACTCCATAGAAGCCGCTTGTGGTAACAATGCTGTCACCGACTTCCATGCTGTTGAGCATTGCCTGAAGTCTCTTCTGCTCTTTCTTCTGAGGACGGATCATCAGGAAATACATAACTCCGAAGATAACAACCATCCACAAAATCATCATACCCATGCTTGCGGTACTTTCGTTCATTTGAGGTTCCTCCTGTTTCTGACTTACATTCCTGTTCTTCTCCAGGAACACTACACACTATCATACACAAAAAAAGTCTTTACTTCAAGTATTTTTGCATATTTTTATTATTTCTGCTCCCCTGCCGCAAATCCTTCCAGACGCATTTTCTTATAGTCGGCAAATCTGCCCTCATCCAGTGCGTCACGGATCTCTTTCATCATATGATTATAGAAATACAGATTGTGCAGAACACAGAGACGCATTCCAAGCATTTCTTTTGCCTTGAGAAGATGACGGATATAAGCCCGGCTGTAATGACGGCATGCCGGACAGCCGCAGCCTTCCTCGATCGGACGTGTATCCAGCTCGTATTTGGCATTAAACATATTCATCTTGCCATGGTTGGTGTACACATGTCCATGACGGCCATTGCGGCTTGGATATACGCAGTCAAAGAAGTCTATTCCTCTGTCCACACCCTCAAGAATGTTTGCAGGTGTTCCGACACCCATAAGATAAGTTGGCTTATCCTGCGGAAGATACGGCACAACCGCATCGAGGATACGATACATTTCTTCGTGTGTCTCACCAACAGCAAGACCGCCTACCGCATAACCGTCAAGATCCATCTTTGCAATTTCTTTTGCATGTTCGATTCGGATATCTTCGTAGATTGCCCCCTGATTGATACCGAACAGAAGCTGTTCTTTGTTGATGGTATCCGGAAGGCTGTTGAGGCGTGCCATCTCTGTCTTGCATCGTGCAAGCCAGCGTGTGGTACGCTCTACAGATTTCTGTACATAATCTCTGTCTGCCACACTGCTCGGACATTCATCAAATGCCATTGCGATGGTGGACGCAAGATTGGACTGGATCTGCATACTCTCCTCCGGTCCCATAAAAATCTTATGTCCGTCAATATGTGACTGGAAGTGTACGCCCTCTTCCTTGATCTTACGGAGCTTTGCCAGAGAAAATACCTGGAATCCACCGGAATCAGTGAGAATCGGACGTTCCCAGTTCATAAACTTATGAAGTCCTCCAAGCTGTTTGACTACTTTGTCACCAGGACGCACATGCAGATGATAGGTATTGGAAAGCTCCACCTGTGTTCCGATGTCATAAAGATCCTGTGTAGAAACCGCCCCCTTGATCGCACCGATGGTTCCTACGTTCATGAATACAGGAGTCTGGATCGTTCCATGGACAGTCTCAAACTGTGCACGCTTCGCACGCCCCTCCGTTTTCATCAATGTATATTTTGCCATATTCGTTCCTCTTTCTGTTTTTATATAATATCACTCGGTCTTAAGTATATCAGAAGGTACGAAAATGGTAAAGGGGAATGTTTGGATGGGTATCAGGACAATTCCCTGTTAAGATTTTTCTGTGCTGTGGAAAGCATCAGCTTAATACGGTTCAGCTGGTTAACCTCACTGGCTCCCGGATCGTAGTCAATCGCTACAATATTTGCCTCGGGATGCTCTCTTCGGATCTCCTTGATCACGCCCTTGCCGACAATGTGGTTCGGAAGACATCCAAATGGCTGGATACATACAATATTCGGCACCCCACCATGGATCAGTTCCATCATCTCTCCAGTCAGGAACCATCCCTCACCTGTCTGGTTTCCGGGTGATACGATCGGCTCTGCCATCTTTGCCAGATCTGCGATATCTGCAGACGGTGTAAAGTGACGGCTCTGTGCAAGTGCCTCATTCATAGGTTTGCGCAGCCATTCGATCGCCTTGATTCCCCAGTTTGCCATGGCTGCTTTGTTTTTCTTAAATCCAAGAAACTCACATTTAAAGTTCTGATTATAGAAACAATAATTAATAAAATCAATCAGATCCGGGCATACTGCCTCTGCTCCTTCTGCCTCCAGGAGCTCTGCCAGATGATTATTTGCCGCCGGCAGGAATTTGACAAGAATCTCTCCGACAATACCGACACGTGGTTTCTTCTCATCGCTGATCGGGATCAGGTCAAACTCATGTACCATCTCATGGCACATCTTCTTGAACTGACTGTGGCTGACACTGCCTCCTGTCAGGAAAGAAATAACTCTCTGCTCCCATATCTTATGTTTACGGTTGACAATTCCCTCTTCCAGTTCATACGGACGCATACGATAAACGCATTTCATCAGTATGTCTCCAAAGACTGCACCATAGCAGATACGTTTGATCAGCGGAAGGGTCAGCTTAAAGCCCGGATTGCTTTCAAGTCCACTTAAATTGAGAGAAATAACCGGAACCTGCTCCATGCCGGCTTTCTTAAGTGCACGGCGGATAAACGCGATATAGTTAGATGCACGACATCCACCACCTGTCTGTGACATGATAACGGCAGTTTTGTCAAGGTCATATTTCCCGGAAAGAAGTGCATCCATGACCTGACCGACAACCATCAGTGACGGATAGCAGGCATCGTTGTTGACATATTTCAGTCCGACATCTACTGCATGCTTGTTGTCATTCGGAAGTACTTCCAGATGATATCCACAGCTGTTAAATGCCGCCTCCAGAATACCAAAATGGAACGGTGACATCTGCGGACACAGGATTGTATAGTCCTTTCGCATCTGCTTGGTAAATACAACCTTCTCTATGGAGGACGGACGGATCTCGCGTTCTTTATGCTGGGCATCCTTTGCACGAAGTGCTGCAAGAAGAGATCGTACACGGATTCTTGCTGCACCGAGATTGTTGACCTCATCAATCTTTAAGCAGGTATAAATCTTACCGCTGCCATCCAGAATTTCATAAACCTCATCGGTCGTAACTGCATCCAGACCACAGCCAAAGGAGTTCAGCTGGATCAGATCCAGATTGTCCTGTGTCTTGACAAAGTTTGCAGCCGCATACAGACGGGAATGGTACATCCACTGGTCATTGACACGGATCGGACGTTCAATTTTTGCCAGATGAGAAACAGAATCCTCCGTAAGCACCGCAATACCATAACCATTGATCAGATCCGGAATACCATGGTGGATCTCAGGATCAATATGGTACGGACGACCTGCAAGAACAATTCCTCTTCTGCCGGTATCTTTAAGATACTGAAGAGTCTCCTCGCCCTTCGCCTGTACATCCTTACGCACCTGTGCAAGCTCTTCCCATGCCGCATGTGCTGCTGCTTTTACTTCATCAGCCGGGATATCCTTAAACACCTCTACCAGACGGTCTGTCAGAATTGCCTCCGTTGTAAATGCCATAAACGGATTCATAAACCGAATATCCGGGTTCTTGAGTTCATCCACGTTATTCTTGATGTTTTCTGCATAGGAAGTAACGATCGGGCAGTTATAATGATTGACTGCATCCGGAAACTCATTACGCTCATAAGGCACGCACGGATAGAAAATAAATTTCACGCCTTTTTTGATCAGCCAGCTGACATGTCCATGTGCAAGCTTTGCCGGATAACATTCGGATTCACTCGGAATAGACTCAATACCCAGCTCATAAATCTTTCTGGTTGAAGTCGGTGAGAGCACCACTTCATATTTCAGTTTTGTAAAGAATGTAAACCAGAACGGATAATTCTCAAACATATTCAGGACTCGCGGAATTCCCACCTGTCCTCTTGTCGCCTGATCTGCACTGAGCGGTTCATAGGAAAACAGTCGTTTATATTTGTATTCATAGAGATTCGGAACATGGTCTTTGTTCTTCTCTTTACCAATTCCTCGCTCACAGCGGTTCCCGCTGACAAACTGACGGCCGCCGGTAAATTTATTGATCGTCAGACGACAGTTGTTTGTACATCCATGGCAGTTTGCCATAGAGGTGGTATATTTCAGCTCATTAATCTTGTCGATAGAGAGCATCGTTGTCTTTTTTCCTGTCTCATAACGCTCTCTTGCGATCAGAGCCGCACCGAAGGCTCCCATGATTCCGGCGATATCCGGACGGATTGCTTCACAGCTGGCAATCTTTTCGAAGCTTCGAAGTACCGCGTCATTATAGAAGGTACCGCCCTGCACCACAATATGTCTGCCAAGCTCTGTCGCATCAGACACCTTGATAACCTTGTAAAGAGCATTTTTGATAACAGAATAGGCAAGACCCGCAGAGATATCCGATACCTCCGCTCCCTCCTTCTGTGCCTGCTTTACCTTGGAGTTCATAAATACAGTACAGCGGGTTCCGAGATCGATCGGATGCTGTGCATAAAGAGCAGCCTTTGCAAAATCCTGCACACTGTAATTCAGTGACTTTGCAAATGTTTCAATAAAGGATCCGCATCCAGAAGAACACGCCTCATTCAGCTGTACGCTGTCTACAGTCTGATTCTTTATCTTGATGCACTTCATGTCCTGTCCGCCGATGTCCAGAATACAATCGACCTCCGGGTCAAAGAACGCTGCCGCATAATAGTGGGACACCGTTTCAACCTCTCCCTCATCCAGAAGAAAGGCTGCCTTCATCAGTGCTTCTCCATATCCTGTAGAACATGCATAGGCGATCTGTGCATCATCCGGAAGTATGGAATAAATCTCCTGAATAGAACGGATAGCGGTCTTCAGTGGGCTTCCATTATTGCTGCTGTAAAAAGAATACAGAAGTGTTCCGTCTTCTCCTACCAGAGCAGTCTTGGTCGTAGTAGACCCCGCATCGATACCAAGATAGCAATTTCCCTTATAGGAAGCCAAATCTCCCTTTTTGACCTTATAGGAGGACTGACGTTTATTGAAAGCTTCATAATCTTCTTCTGATGCAAACAACGGCTCCATACGCTCTACTTCAAAATCCAGTTTGATCGAATGGCGAAGTCTGTCTTTGAGTTCTGTCAGGGAAACGGTCACATCCTTCTTTGCATTCAATGCAGAACCAATTGCAGCAAACAGATGAGAATTGTCCGGAACAATCGTATGCTCCTCATCCAGTTTCAATGTTCTGATAAACGCTTCTTTCAGTTCAGAAAGGAAATGCAGCGGTCCTCCCAAGAATGCCACATGACCACGGATTGGTTTACCACATGCCAGTCCGGAAATCGTCTGATTGACTACCGCCTGGAAAATAGACGCGGAAAGATCTTCTTTTGTTGCGCCATCGTTGATCAGCGGCTGGATATCTGTCTTTGCAAACACACCACATCTTGCAGCAATCGGATAAAGAGCCTTGTAATTCTTCGCATATTCGTTCAGTCCAGGTGCATCTGTCTGAAGGAGGGATGCCATCTGATCAATGAAGGAGCCAGTGCCACCGGCACAGATACCATTCATTCTCTGTTCAATATTTCCGCCCTCAAAATAAATGATCTTGGCATCCTCGCCGCCAAGTTCGATCGCAACATCCGTCTTTGGTGCAAGCTTCTGCAGCGAAGTTGAAACTGCGATGACCTCCTGCACAAACGGAATTTCCAGATGGTTTGCAAGTGTCAGACCACCGGAACCTGTGATGACCGGACAAAGTGTCATTTCCCCAAGTTTCCCCTGGGCTTTCTCCAGAAGATCAGCCAGTGTTTCCTGAATGTTTGCAAAATGACGCTCGTAATCTGCAAACAAAAGATTCTCCTGCTCATCAAGAATCGCAATTTTTACTGTCGTGGATCCGATGTCAATTCCCAATGTGTATGTATTCAATAAATCGACCTCCTCGTCATAAACTGTATCATACAGTTATGAATGTAACGTGTTTCTTTGTAATAAAATGTATTACTTCTTATTAAAAAGTGTTTCTTAATCGAATTCCGTAACATTATACGACAAACTTTTCCAAATGACAATGACCAACTTCAGGATTTTGAAAATAACTGTTCACAGGTAGTATTGTATACTTGGAAAAAGCATTTTCGGAGGGATTCCGAAAATGCTCTTTGTTCATTATCTGTGAAATTTATCTGCAATTCTGACAAGATATGTCCCGCCTGGTATTCGAAGCAAACGCTCGGCAGCACTCTTATCTACCATAACATAAACCAGAAAATATGCTGCCGCTGCCAGGATGATCGACACACCAAGGCAGATAATATTAGACGGCACTATGGCATGTAAGCCATAATATACCCCTGCTGCCACTACTCCCATAACAACAGAAGCAATGATCGGGCTTACATAGGCGGTCTTCCATGGATTCCTGTAATCCAGATATTTTTTCATAAAGATATCATTCATCACACATACAACAATCGCATAGATAATCATTGCAACCAGAAGTGCATAAATTCCAAGATCCGTAAACATCAGAAGCAGCACAACCGCGATCACATCAACCACAAGTGCCACCGCTGCTGTCATCATCGGGATCTTCGGCTTTCCGATTCCCTGAAGCACACCGTTGGAAATATTGGACATTCCATTCAGGAGGATCGTAAAGGAACCCAGCATAAGAAGCTTCCCTGCAACACCGTTTGTTCCTCCAAAGAGCAGAGATACGATCGGCTGTGCCAGGACAGCAAGACCGACTGCACACGGAATGGAAATAAACATGGAAAGCTGTACCGTCTGGTCTACTCTTCTCCTTGTTTCATCGATATCGCCAGTCGCATACAGAGCAGAAACCTCCGGTATCATAGAGGTCGGTGCCGCACTGGAGAGTGTCAGTGGAATATTGATGATACTCATGAAATAAGTGGCATATTCTGCATAAAGCATACTGATCGTATCAGCGTTCATGCCATGTTTTCCCATAATTTCCGAGTACAGTACACCATTTAAGTATCCGTTGATATTGTAAATAAAAGAACTCAGGATGATCGGCGATACGATCAGGATGATCAGTTTCAGGATCTCACCATAAGATTCTGCCTCATGATAACGATCTCCTGCTACTCTTCTCTTGATATTTCTGCGATTCACACCATACACAAGAAGCATAAACAGAAGTGCGATCACAACACCTGCAGTCGTTCCCACCGTAGAACCGGCAGCACCCCATTTTGCAACGCTGCCATCACTTCCATCCGCAAAATACTTGATGAACATCCACGCAGCGATCAGACTGACTGCCGCATTAAAAATCTGCTCAAGGATCTGCGAAATTGAAGTAGGCATCATATTTCTGTATGCCTGAAAATATCCCCTGTACACGCCAAGAATTCCTGAAAGAAAAATCGTAGGTGACAAAATCTGCAGTGCCAGCACCGCATTGGGCTGATTACTCGGAATGATGAACCTCGCCCCAAACAAACACACCAGTGCCACAATTCCGCCTACGATTGCCGCATAGATCAGAGAACCATGAAAAATTTTCTGTGCGTTTTTGTAATCCTTTAAAGCAATCCTCTCAGAGATCAGCTTGGAGACTGCCTGAGGGATACTGAAAGAAGCAATCATCAGAAGGATCATATAGGCATTCTGGGCAAGACTGATGTATCCCATTCCCATATTTCCTACGATCGAAGAAAGCGGACTTTTGTATAATAACCCGATAACCTTTGAAATCATTGCCGCGATCATCAGAAAAGACGCGTTTTTGACTAAATTGTTCTTCTGATTCATGTTCACTCCTTATTTTCCTGTTCTGTCTTATTCTCGATCTGCCAGTCGATCGGCTCCAGCCCGTTGCGAAGCAGGAATTCATTGGTTTTGCTGAAATGACGGCACCCAAAAAAGCCTCTGTACGCAGACAGTGGACTTGGATGCGGAGCCTCCAGGATCAGATGCTTCGGATTATTGAGCATGGATTTTTTGGTCTGTGCCGGACGTCCCCACAGAAGAAAAACAATCGGTCGGTCCTGTTCATTCAGGATTCGAATCGCTGCATCGGTAAACTGCTCCCAGCCGATGCCCCTGTGAGAATTTGCCTGATGTGCACGGACAGTCAGCACTGTATTCAACATCAGCACTCCCTGTTTCGCCCACTTTTCCAGATAACCGTTATCCGGAATATAGCATCCCAGATCGTCATGCAGTTCCTGATAAATATTAACCAGTGACGGCGGAATCTCCACATCTCTTTTGACAGAAAAGCAAAGTCCATGCGCCTGTCCGTCATTGTGATATGGATCCTGTCCCAGAATCACGACTTTGACATCCTTTAACGGTGTCAGATGAAAGGCATTGAAAATATCGTCCGGATTCGGAAAAATCTGTCTTGTCCGGTACTCTTCCAGCACTTTCTTATATAAATCTTTGTAATATGGTTTCTTAAATTCTTCTGCCAGTGGCTGCTGCCAGTCATTTGTAATTGGTGGCATACTCTCTCCCCCCTCAATTTCTGATAGTTCTGCATACAGCATATTTTTGCAAAAACTCTTTTTTCTATCTGATCCTATTTGACTTAATTCCATCATTTCTGTGAAAACTAACCAGTCATTCTTTAACGGCGCACAGATACGCCTTTGTCTGCCAGATATTTTTTCAAATCCATAATTTCCAGTTCTTTATAATGGAACAGTGATGCAGCCAATGCCGCATCTGCTTTTCCTTCCGTCAGTGCCTCATAAAAATGCTCTTTTGTGCCTGCGCCACCGGATGCAATTACCGGAATAGAAACATTTTCCGCAATGAGACGGGTCAGTTCCAAATCATAACCGGCTTTTGTTCCGTCACAGTCCATGCTGGTTAATAGGATTTCTCCAGCGCCCAGTTTGTCTACTTTCATGGCCCATTCCACAGCGTCAATACCAACATCTATTCTGCCACCATTTTTATAAATATTCCAGCCACTTCCGTCTTCTCTTTTGCGGGCATCAATGGCAACCACTACACACTGACTGCCAAACTTATCTGCCGCATCAGAAATCAGATTCGGTGTATTGATAGCTGATGAATTGATAGAAATTTTATCTGCACCTTCTCGCAATAATGCACGAAAATCCTCTACCGTACGGATACCGCCACCGACAGTAAACGGGATAAATACGTTTTCTGCCACTTTTCGCACCATATCAACCACAGTGTTTCTGGCATCGGAAGATGCTGTAATATCAAGGAAAACAACCTCATCCGCACCTGCTTTGTCGTAAGCTGCCGCGATCTCCACCGGATCTCCGGCATCTCTTAAATTTACGAAATTCACACCTTTTACTACACGTCCATTATTGACATCCAGACACGGAATAATTCTTTTTGTAAACATTATGCACACCCTCCCTCGATTCCGGCAAAGTTTTTCAGGATCTGTAATCCCACAGCACTGCTCTTCTCCGGGTGGAACTGGCAGGCAAACAGGTTGCCTTTTTCCACGGATGCATGAATGCAGGTGCTGTACTCTGTAGTTGCCTTTACAATTTCTGGTTCCTCGGCATGCAGATAATAAGAATGAACGAAATAGACATACGGGTGATCTTCCATTCCGGCAAATAATCTGCCATTGTTATGGAAATCAAGGGAATTCCAGCCGATATGTGGAATTTTCAGTCCTTTTTTGTCCGGAATCCGTCTGATCTGACCTTTCAGCAGTCCAAGACCTTCCACTCCCGGACTCTCCTCACTGCTCTCAAAAAGCAGCTGTAGTCCCAGACAAATACCCAAAAACGGGGTCTGTTTTTCATTTAACTCACGGATTACTTTATCAAGCTCCAATCGTTTCAGATTAGCCATGGCATCACCAAAGGCACCAACGCCCGGCAGGATCACTTTATCCGCATTTAAAATAGTCTGAAAGTCACGGGTGATCACGCATTCCTCTCCGATATGCGCCAGCGCTTTTTCCACACTTTTCAAATTTCCCGCATCATAGTCAATAATTGCAATCATCTTTTTCACTCTCCCTTTATTTCGTACTCAGCTCCATCCAGAATTCCACACCATCTTCATGGTTGATGACACCACATTGCTGGTGTAAGGAATCCATAATTGCTTTTACAATGGACAAGCCGATGCCGCTGCCACCGTATTCTCTTGTCCGTGCCTTATCCACTTTGTAGAATTTCACCCAGATCTTATCAAGATCTTCCTCCGGGATCGGCTGACCTGTATTGAATAAACTGACACGCAATTTATTTTCGGAACATGTGTAGAACACACGAATCACTTTTTCTCCATCTGCATGGTTAATGGCATTTCTCATATAGTTCGTAATAACTTCTTCTACTTTGAACTCGTCGCCCCATACCCATGCTTCCTCCGGATTTTCCAACTCCAGACGAATATTTTTCTGCTCTCTCAGGATTTTTGTTGAATTTGCCACACCGGTGATCAATTCTGTCATATTAAAACGTTCCATAACAACCTGATCATTGCCAAATTC
>ERZ857693.3400-NODE-3400-length-13288-cov-4.655483_pt1 | contig 13288 bp, 12 predicted proteins | sample MGYA00519765_ERZ857693 | MGnify/ENA primary metagenome ERZ857693 (study PRJEB31778, sample SAMEA3449354) | human gut metagenome | biome: human gut; feature: human-associated habitat; material: faeces | place: United Kingdom | collected 2010/2012 ... | reverse complement strand
TTACTTTTTAATTTACCCTCTTTTTTCTCTACAGTAACACCTGGCCAGTTACCAACATACTGGTTGGCTCCTGTGAGCGCGTTAAACATGGTAGTTTTACCGCAGTTCGGGTTTCCGGCAAGTGCAATTTTAATTGCCATTCCTTTTTACCTCCTTGTTGTACTACTCTCATGCATAATTATGTATATGCTATTTTACCTGCACACACTGTGCATCATCTTTTCTTACTGTAAGTTCATATCCTCTTACAGTAATCTCAACAGGATCACCGAGAGGCGCAACTTTTCTGATGTACAGCTCGCTTCCTTTTGTTATGCCCATGTCCATAATACGGCGTTTGTAAGCTCCGTCTCCTTCAATCTTGGTCACAACAACAGTGCTTCCAACCTTTGCATCACCTAAAGTCATTGTCGTATCTCCTTTCCTTTAAGCTTCGTAATACAGAATATATATGCAGCGGACCCATCGACCAGCCAGAGGCTAGATCATGATATGCCGCGCCATATCAGAATTAACCGCAACACGTGAATCCTTGATGTTCACGATCACATTACCACCGATTGCAGAAACAACTGTAATCTCTGCACCTGCTACAAATCCGAGATTCGCAAGGAATCGCCTTGTTTCTTCATTTCCACCAATTCTCTTGATCTCATTTACTTCACCAATATTCGCCATCGTTAAAGGCATAATCCCTACCTCCTGTTCTTTTGCGTATTTGGAATTTTGAATGATAATTTTTTTCATTACCAACTTTTGTTCATTAGTTAGTATATGCTAACATTTGTGTGTTGTCAAGCATTTTTTTAAGTTTTGTTAAACCATTGTTTTCTGTTACTCATTTTTGCCATTTATCACTTACTTATAATAGTTATAGCTTCTACTTTTTGCACAAAAGAGCATTTACAGAACAATATTATTTGAAAAAAAATACAATCCATGGTATCCTATTAGATATAAGAATAAATAGTGAGGTGACCGGAATAAATGGCTAAAAATGAATCTTCCGAAAATTATCTTGAAGCAATATTGATGTTAAGTAAAAAATTACCTGTCGTACGTTCCGTAGATATTGCCAACGAACTTGGTTTCAAAAAATCAAGCGTCAGCATCGCCATGAAGAAACTTCGTCAGGAGAATCATATTACCGTAACAGATGCAGGTTTTATCTATCTTACCGATTCAGGAAAAGAGATCGCGAACATGATCTATGAACGGCATGAATTTATTTCAAAATGGCTGATCGAACTCGGTGTCCCAGAAGAAATTGCTACAGATGATGCCTGCCAGATGGAGCACGTGATCAGCAGAGAAAGCTTTAACGCAATCAAAGAATATGTACGAACACATTAGTAAATGCGTCAGAAAAGGCCGAAAAGTTTATAACTTTTCAGCCTTTTTCTTTGCCCTTTTTGCAGACTCTACAGATTTACCGCAACATATTTCATATGCTGTTTTCCGTAATGAAATTACTTTACTGATATTATTCATCAAGGATCTGTCCGTCAAGCGATAAGGTCACGACCTGCCACGGAATAAATTTACCGCTTTCCTGAAGCGCTTTCTTAGCCGCCAGCTCAAGTCCGCCACAACAAGGTACTTCCATCCGCACAATCGTCACACTCTTAATATTATTGTTTTTAATAATCTCCGTCAGCTTCTCCGAATAATCCACATTATCCAGTTTTGGACATCCAATCAAAGTCACATGCCCTTTGATAAAACGATTGTGAAAATCTCCATAAGCATAGGCACTGCAATCTGCAGCGACCAGAAGCTTCGCCCCGTCAAAATATGGTGCATTCACCGGTGCAAGCTTAATCTGTACCGGCCACTGGGAAAGCATACTCTTATTCACGCTTTTCACCGTCTCCCTTCCTTCCTCTTCGCTCTCTGCATTCTGCATACTCTCCTCTCTGTTCATCATACGCATGCGGGTTCCAGGACATCCCCCTGCAAATGGTTTTACCGGTGCTTTAGGTCCTTCTCCCGCATTCTGCTTTCCAGCCTCTTCCTGCTGCTTTTTAAGCATATTCTGCTTCACAGCCTCCGCATCATAAGCCGCCGCCTCACGCTCTACAAAATGAATGGCATCCACCGGACAATTCGGCAGACAGTCTCCCAGCCCGTCGCAATAATCATCTCTCATCAGCTTTGCTTTCCCATTTACCATAGAAATAGCCCCCTCATGGCAGGCCTTTGCACAAGCTCCACACCCATTACACTTCTCCTCATCTATCTGAATAATTCTACGAATCATATTCCTTTATATCCTCCTATTCGAAAAATTTGTATTCCTTTAACTTTACCAGCTTATTTTAGCTTACAACCGCATTTTATTCTGTTGTTATAACAACAATCCACGTAAAAAAACCTTGCGGATTCTCTCCACAAGGTTTTCCCTCTTCTCTCAAACTCTATACGAAATCGTCTGATTTAATTATGCAAGTGCCTTTTTAGCAACTTCAGCTACAGCTGTGAAGCCAACTGCATCATTAACTGCCATTTCAGCGAGCATCTTTCTGTTCATATCTACACCGGCAACTTTAAGTCCGTGCATAAGCTTGCTGTAAGAAAGACCATTCATTCTTGCAGCTGCGTTGATACGAGCGATCCAAAGCTGACGCATCTGACGTTTTTTCTGCTTTCTTCCTGCGTATGCTGATGTAAGGGCTCTCATTACAGACTGTTTTGCAATTCTGTACTGTTTAGAGCGAGCTCCTCTGTATCCTTTAGCCAGTTTTAAAGTTCTATTGTGTTTCTTCTTAGCGTTCATTCCGCCTTTAATTCTTGCCATTACTTAATCCTCCTTCTATCTTTCCTGCCAAATCTTAGAGATATGGTAAAACTTTCTTCATGTTCTTTACATTTGTAGAATCTGTGATAGTTGACTGTCTAAGATTTCTTTTTCTCTTAGTAGACTTCTTTGTTAAGATATGGCTCTTGTAAGCTTTGTTTCTTTTAAGTTTACCTGTAGCTGTTGTTTTGAAGCGCTTTGCAGCAGCTCTATTTGTTTTAATTTTTGGCATGATGTTTTCCTCCTTAATATAGATAATTTATTTTTAACGTTTTTCAGTTAAAACCATGCTCAGGCTTCTGCCTTCAAGTTTTGCCGGCTTTTCAATGACAGCAACATCTTTCATCTTCTCAGCAAAATCGTCAAGAATATGTTTACTCTGCTGCATATGAGCCATCTCTCTACCGCGGAAACGAAGTGTAACCTTTACTTTATTTCCTTTTGAGATAAATTTTCTAGCATTATTCATCTTCGTGTTCAGGTCGTTGGTGTCAATATTTGGTGAAAGACGCACTTCCTTAACCTCGACAGTTCTCTGTTTTTTCTTTGCTTCTTTTTCTTTTCTTGCCTGTTCGTATCTGTACTTACCATAATCGATAATCTTACAAACCGGCGGTTTCGCTGTCGGAGCGATTTTAACCAGATCCAGTTCCGCTTCCTGTGCCAGCTTCATAGCCTCTCTTGCTGACATTATTCCTAACTGTTCCCCACTCTCGCTAACCACGCGTACCTCTCTGTCGCGGATTTGTTCGTTAATCATTAAATCGCTAATTGTTGTGCACCTCCAATAAATAAAAAAATAGTGAATAGCTGCAGACTATCCACTATCTATTGCATACAATACTTATATCCGGTATTATAAATTCAATATCAAACCGTTAGTCGCCTGATTGCGCTAAGGTGAGAGTGGATACTCTTCTTTGTTGTTCGCTTTACGCAAGTTATAATTTACCACAGATTTTATATGGTGTCAACACTTTTTTTATTTTTTTATGAACCAGCCAATCTTCACTTAATTTCTAACAATCTTTATTTTTCGGACTTAAACCTACTCAATCCCTGTCACTTTGTAATCTTTGTCTTCAACAGCTTTTTTCAGTACCTCATCGGCTACTTCTGCCGCAAGTGTTACTACCGCTGTTCCATTTTCATGGCTTACTTCTGCCGCCTCTACTCCTTCAATTGCTTCCAGAGTTTTCTTTACAGTTGCCTCACAGTGTCCACACATCATACCTTCGATTTTCATTGTTTTTGTCATTGTCTTTTCCTCCTCTATTTCTTTGACTTTTGACTTTATCTTCTTATCTGTGCTGGCATCATACATTTTAAACCAGTTCAGACGAAGTGCATTGGTTACGACACAGAAGCTTGAAAGACTCATAGCTGCTGCGCCAAACATCGGATTTAATTTCCATCCGAAGATTGGATACCAGATACCTGCTGCAAGCGGGATTCCGATCACATTGTAGAAGAATGCCCAGAACAGGTTCTCATGGATATTTCTTAAAGTTGCTTTACTCATACGAATGGCTGCCGGTACATCACTTAAACGGCTTTTCATCAGAACAACGTCTGCTGCATCGATCGCGATATCGGTTCCTGCACCAATCGCAATTCCCATATCGGCTCTGGTAAGTGCCGGCGCGTCATTGATTCCGTCACCAACCATGGCAACTTTTCCTTTTTTCTTTAATTTCCGGATAACGGCTTCTTTTCCGTCCGGAAGAACGTCTGCGATGACTTCATCTACACCCGCCTGACGTCCGATCGCTTTTGCGGTTCTCTCATTGTCGCCGGTCAGCATTACCACATGGATTCCCATATTCTGCAGTTCTTTGACTGCCTTTGGACTGTCCTCTTTGATGACGTCTGCTACCGCAATGATTCCGATCAGCTGATCTTCTTTCGCAAAGAACAAAGGCGTCTTTCCTTCTGCTGCCAGATCTTCTGCCTTTTTCAGCGTTCCTGCATCCACAGAAGTCTTTGTCTGGATAAATTTCTTATTTCCACCATAAATCGTCTTTCCTGCAAGAACTGCAGAAAGTCCGTTTCCAGGTACTGCCTGGAAGTCTTCTACTTCCTCCACATCCAGTCTGCGCTCTTGGGCTTCCTGTAAAATTGCATGTGCCAGTGGGTGCTCGCTCTTTCTTTCCAGTGCATAAGCAAATCCCAAAAGTTCTTCCTCTGAGATACCCTCTGCCGGTATCATATCCGTTACTTTCGGTTCCCCACTTGTGATGGTTCCGGTCTTGTCCAAAGCTACGATCTGCATTTTACCGGTCTCTTCCAGAGATACCGCCGTCTTGAACATGATTCCGTTCTTTGCGCCCATTCCGTTACCAACCATAATGGCAACCGGTGTGGCAAGTCCCAGTGCACAAGGGCAACTGATAACGAGTACGGAAATACCTCTTGCCAGTGCGAATCCAACACTCTGACCTGCGATCAACCATACGATAATTGTAATCACTGCAATCGTAATAACCGCCGGCACAAATATCCCGGATACACGGTCTGCAATCTTTGCGATCGGTGCTTTGGTTGCCGCCGCATCACTGACCATCTGAATGATCTGTGAAAGTGTGGTATCTTCCCCAACTCTGGTTGCCTCGCATTTGAGGAAACCGGACTGGTTCATGGTTGCAGCAGATACCTTATCACTTTCTGCTTTATCAACCGGAATACTCTCTCCGGTAAGTGCTGCTTCATTGACTGCACTGGTTCCTTCCAGCACGATACCGTCTACCGGTATATTTTCACCCGGTCTTACTACAAAGATATCGCCTTTTTTCACCTGATCGATGGAAACCTCTGTCTCCACACCATTTTTCAGGACAACAGCTGTCTTCGGAGCCAGCTTCATCAGACTCTTTAATGCATCTGTTGTCTTTCCTTTGGAATGCGCTTCCAGCATCTTTCCGACTGTGATAAGCGTCAGGATCATGGCTGCTGATTCAAAATAGAACTCATGCATATAAGACATGACGCCTTCCATATCCATCTTCACCTGTGCATCTGTCATTGCAAACAATGCATAGGTGCTGTATACAAAGGATGCCCCTGATCCCAGTGCAACCAGGGTATCCATGTTCGGCGCACCATGAAGGAGTCCCTTAAATCCATTGATGAAGAACTTCTGGTTGATCACCATGATAATTCCGGTAAATAACAGCTGGATCAGTCCCATTGCTACATGATTGTCAGCCAGAAATCCCGGCAGTGGCCAGTTCCACATCATATGACCCATGGAAATGTACATCAGTGGAATCAGAAAACACAGTGATGCGATCAGACGACGCTTCATAATCGGTGTCTCCCTGTCTTTCAACGCATCTTCCACACAGTTCTGCTCACTTTGATTCATCCCATGTCCTTCATTCTTTGCAGATTTCAACGTTGCCCCATATCCAGCTTCCTCAACAGCCGCAATGACCGCATCTACTGTTGCTGTGCCTTCCACTCCCATGGAATTCGTCAGAAGACTGACTGAACAGTTCTCAACTCCGGGGACTTTTCCAACGGCCTTCTCGACACGGGCACTGCAGGCTGCACAACTCATTCCCGTCACATTATATTGTTCCATCTTACTCCTCCTTCAAGTTGTGATCCGGACTTTTTGTGCCGGATCTCTCTTCAGATCTTTTATCGCATCAATTTCTGAAGTGTCGTCACGAGCTCGTCAATCGTTTCATCTTTTCCATCCCGGATATCATCTGCCACACATGTCCGGATATGGTTTGCCAAAAGCACTTTATTGAAACTATTCAGAGCCGCATTCACCGCAGATACCTGAATCAGAATATCCGGACAATACGCGCCTTCTTCAACCATCCTTCGAACTCCCCTGACTTGTCCTTCAATTCTACTCAGACGATTCATCAGATCTTTGTATTCTTTTTCCGGGCGATCCTTTGTCTTGTGACAACATCCCGGACAGACTTTTTTTTCTTCCATTGTATTTCTCCTGTTGTATAACCCCCTGGGGGTATATTTTCTAATTATTAATATATACCCCCTACAGGTATATTTCAAGTATTTTTTTAAGTTATTGTTCATACTACGTGCGGTCAGTGGAGTGATTGACACGGGAGTGAACAGTAACCGGCCAGCAACAACAAAGAAGCTGTCATGAAACATTTCACAATTGTATCTATGTTCCATGCAGCTTCTCTGCAATTCATTATTATGCTCGTTATTATATTTCCTGACAAATCTGTCTTATTCCACACTCTTGAGTGACTCAACCATGTTGATCTTCTTTAATTTAAAATACATCACTCCATTGACAAACAAGGAAAAGGCCACTGTCAGCAGAAAGGCATACAGGAAACTCGGTGGATCGATATTTCGTCCAAACATAACTGAATCAATCTCCACTGTCTCAACAATAAAACGGTGCAGAATTTTTCCGATCACCAATCCCGCCAGTGCCCCAATCAAAGTCAGCAGGATATTCTCTCTGTAGACATAAGAAGAAACTTCCTTGTCATAAAATCCAAGTACCTTTAATGTTGCCAGTTCTCTCTTGCGCTCTGTAATGTTAATATTATTCAGATTATACAGCACTACAAATGCCAGCATTCCTGCTGAAATAATCAATACAATAATCACGATATCCAGACTCTCCAGCATATGATCTACCTGCTTTTTCAGGCTTGTCGTATAGCTGATGCTAAGTGTTCCATCACACTTCATTACATTTTCGCCGACATCCTTTGCCTCTTCTGTTGTACGGTTCTGAGTTCTATAATAAATCGAATTATAGTCCGGAGCCTCACCGAATGTCTTTTCATAGACTTCAGATGTCATATAGAGATAATGTCCCATATAGTTCTCACAGATTGCGCTGATCAAGACTGTTTTCTCTCCATCATCTGTATCAATCGTTAATTTATCACCGACATTGACTTCCAGCAGTTTCGCTGCTTTTTCAGTCAGGATTGCTCCTTTATCCTCCAATGAATAAATTTCCTTTGTCTTCCGATTCCGGATCACGACAAACTTTTTGAATGCTTCCACATCTTTTGGTACATCTAAATAAACTTCCTGAGAAGACTCTCCTGAACTGACCTCAATATTTTTCAAAAGATTTTCTGCAGTCACTGATACCTTCTTATCCGCATCCAGTTCTTTCTGGACATCATTTCTCTCTTCTTCTGTCACATCTTCCTTTAAAATAACGTCTCCATCATAAAGCTGAATCTGTTCGTATTGAAGCGGAACGATTGCTGAAATAGAATCTTTTAATCCAAAACCAAACAACATCATGCCCATACAACCGCCAATTCCAAATACTGTCATGAAGAAGCGTTTTTTATATCGCACCAGATTGCGCACGGTTGATTTCCACGTGAAATTCAGATTTTTCCAGATAAACGGAACTCGTTCCAGAAATACCCGTTTTCCCTGTTTTGGTGTCGGCGGACGCATCAATTCTGCTGCCTGCTCTCGTAATTCTTTCATACAGGAGAACAGTGTTGCGATTACTGTACATGCAAGCGCCGCTGCACATGCTGTTACAGCATAATACAAATTATACGGAATCACAACATCATGCATATGACGATACATGATCTTATATGCAGTGATAATAATATATGGAATTATCTTTTCTCCAATCAGAATTCCGAAAATACCACCCGTTAATGTCGCAAGAATCGCATACCAGAGATATTTTCCAACAATTGAAGCATTTCCATATCCAAGAGCCTTCAAAGTACCGATCTGCGTTCTCTCCTCCTCTACCATTCGTGTCATTGTTGTCAGACTGATCAATGCTGCAACAAGGAAGAAAATGAGTGGGAACACTTTACCGATTGCCCGCATACGGTCTGCATTATCTCCGTATCCACTGTATTCTGTCAGATTGTTCCGATCATAAACATACCACTTTGGCTTTTCAAGATCATCAATCTTCTGCTGTGCTTTCGCAAGCTCTTCTCTTGCTTCTGTAATCTGCCGCTCTCCATCTTCAATCTTCTTCTGAGCTTCTATACGACCTTCCTCATACACTGCCCAACCGTCTTCCAGCTCCTTTGTTCCACTGCTTAACTGCTGCTGTGCCTCCTCAATCTTCTTCTGTCCCTCACTGATCTGCTGCCATCCGCTGTCAATCTGCTGCTGACCGGATGTAATCTGCGCCTTTGCCTGATCTATCTGCCGACTTGCGGTAAGAATTGCAGCATCTCCCTGTGTCAACACATCCGTCAGTTTCTGTATATTATCCTGCAATACCGGAATACCTTCTTCAATCTGAGCTATCCCGGCTTCAACTGCTGGAAGCCCTTCGTTGATCTGCGTCAATCCGGCTTCGATTTTTGTCTGGTTTTTCTGAATCTCCGCTTCGGCAGCTTTCGCCTCCAGTTCCATTTTATCCAGATTTGCTTTCAATTCAGTCAACTTCTCTTCCATTGCTGTTTTTTCAGCTTCCAACTGCTCTAACTGAGCTTTTAATTCCGGATCTTCTTCTCCTGCTTCCTGCTTCCGGTCGTATTCTTCTTTCAGTGCCTCATAGTTCTGTAGAAGAAGTTCATACTGTGTATTTAGTTCTTCATAAGACTGTTTCAACGGCTGATAAATCTGCTGATACGCAGACTGATAGTCTTCTGCCTGTTGCTGCAATTCTTCCTTTGCTTTCAGAAGCTCGTCTTTCTTTTGCTGCATCTGTGTCTGTTGCGCTAAAAGTTCTTGTCTCTGATCTTCCAGACTTTCTTCCTGCTCTTTCAGTTGTGCCAGCTGATTTCTTAATGTTGTAAGTGCAATCTGTTTTTCGCTAAGTTCCTGTGCTCCCTGCTCAACTTGTGCTTTGGACTGATCCAGCTCCTTTTGCTTTGATATCAGAAGATTTCTCGACTGCTCCAGTTCAAGCTTCGAAGCTGCCAGCTGATTTCTTCCTCGTTCAAGTTCTTTCTGCGCTGCATCAAGTTTCTCTCTTGCACTTGCAAGTTCTTCTTCTGCCTCTTTTTTTCCATCCGCCAGATCCTGCTCTGCCTGAGCTAACTCTTCTTGTGCTTCATCCACTTTTTCCTGCGCTGTCGAAGTAATCTCATCATATCTGGCCTGTTCTCTTTCCGCTTTAATTGCCTGAACCTTTTTCAGCACAGAATCCACATGTTCTTCATATTCTTTCGTAAATGCAGTCGCTTCCTTTGCACCTTCAACCTGCACTGTAATCTCTGTATACACATCTAATGAAAATGCTTTCTCCGGAACGCAAAGAAAGGCACTGACACTTCCATTTCCGATTGTTGTACTGCCTCTGTGAAATGCAATATACTCCGGACTGCTGACCGTACCAACAATGGTAAATGTATCTGTCTTAAGTGTATCTTCCAAAGAATCCGAAGTCCCACTCGATAATGTGATCTTATCCCCAATCTTCAGATTCTTTCCATCCAGATAATCTGCATCTATTACACATTCATTTTCCTTTTCCGGAAGCCTGCCATCTTCTAACTGAACTTGATTCATCTTATTCTGGAGCGCCATAACATGAACTGCTACCTGGTTTCCCCGAATCGTACAAAGTACATCTGTTGCATAGCTTCCTTCTGCGTCCAATACACCATCCACAGCACGAATTGCATCCAGATCATCTTCTGTCAGTCCCATTGTACTCATTACCTGAATATCCATCAGGTTCTTCTCATCGAAATATGCATCTCCTGAATATCTCATATCCGGCTCTGATGCACGGATTCCGGAAAAGAATGCACATCCTATCGCAACAATAAAGAAAATGGATAAAAAACGTCCAAGGCTATGACGGATCTCCATATAAAAGTTTTTTCGTAATGCTTTCTTCATCCACATCCCCTACCATTCAATTTCATCAATCGAAGTCGGATTCTCATTAGATTCCATTCTTGCTACCTGTCCATTTTTTATATGAATCAATCGATCTGCCATCGGCGCAAGTGCCTGATTATGTGTAATGATAATAACTGTCATTCCCTTTTCTCTACACATATTCTGAAGTAATTTCAAAATTGATTTTCCTGTATTGTAATCCAATGCACCTGTTGGCTCATCACAAAGCAAAAGCTTTGGGTTCTTTGCTAATGCTCTCGCGATTGAAACTCGCTGTTGCTCACCGCCGGAAAGCTGTGCTGGAAAATTATTCTTCCGTTCCCCCAGACCAACTTCCTCCAAAACTGCCTGTGCATCCAACGGATCCTTACTGATCTGCAACGCAAGCTCAACATTTTCCAATGCGGTCAGATTCGGCACAAGATTATAAAACTGAAAAACAAATCCGATGTCATCTCTGCGGTATCCTGTCAGCTGTTTGGAATTATAAGCTGTAATATCTTTTCCATCTACATACAGCTTCCCGCTTGTTGCCGTATCCATTCCTCCGAGAATATTAAGCACAGTTGTCTTACCTGCACCACTTGGTCCAACGATTACAACAAGTTCTCCCTGCTCAATCGAAAAGCTGATGTGATCCACTGCATGAATCTCAACTTCACCCATTTTATAAGTTTTCGTGATATCCTGCACTTTAACGAATTCCTTCATCTACATTCTCCTGACTCTTTTTCTCTTCTTCTGCATCTCTCCTGGCAAGCAGTCTGTTGCTCTTTTCTTCGATTCTCTACAGACGCAGTTTCTCCCACTCTTCTCCTGCACCGAATGTCTCATGAAAACGTTCCGGAAGCGGTGTGTCCTGGAATAATTTCTTCTGATACTGTACGATCAGACTCGCAGCTAACGGCACTGCACCTGAATATTGTCGTTTCAAAACCTTACAATATTTCTGACATAACGGATCTGGCTTTACACTCATCACTATGTCATGCAATGAATCGTATTTCCCCACTGCCTTCATCCCAAGAAACAACGCTTTTCGCTTTCCAGATGTCGGTGCCAGAAACAGCTTATGATAAAAAACCATCCCTTTTAATGCCTTATAGATCTGCTCGGCTGTTACATCTTTGAAAAATGGTGCGATTACTTCCGCATACTCCATCTTAGGATGAATATGCTTCGCTGTCAGATAGCGCAAAGGATCATGATAATCTTCCGTCAGCATCATTCGATCCAGTTCCATCTCGATCTCATTGTGTGAAACTCTTCCTACCTGCATAATTTTTTCAACATAAGGATGACATTCACTGTCTAAAGCAAAATGACAGATAAATCCATAAATATATGCACGCGCCGCTGCCGGATCTTTTACTTTCTCAATCACTTCAACAGCATGATGGAAAAACTCATCGGCAAATTGTTCATGAAGTGTATGCCCCTGTTCATTCACCGGATCTTTCTTTAATGCATTATAATAAAATAAGATATCCGGTCCATGTAACCCAATATCAAACAACTCTCTATGCGCTTCTATAGAATTCTGAAGGGGTCTTGGAAGTGCGCTGAGCACCTCTTTTCCGAATTTATAATGTGCGTATGTTGTTGGCATAAGAAACCTCTCCTTTTTCCGAATTTTCTTGTTAAGATTTATAATTACTCATATTATTATATTAACACATTCTTCCCTGTCTGACAGTAATTATCTTTATAAAAAATATGTGAAATGACATTAAAAATGCTAAATTTTTACTGCTTTTTCACTTCTTTTAACGCAATAATCACTTGACATTTATATTTCTTTTTACTATATTAGTATGTACAGCACACAAGAGAATGTGTCTGTTACAGTAGAGAGTATTCATTACTCTACCCTGATCAGGGCTTGTACTGGTTTCGACAGGGATCTCGAAGATGGAGAAGCTATCCGTAGGCTGATGCGTTAAATCGCAAACTTAAAATTAAACGCTAACGATAATTTCGAATTAGCTGCAGCCTAAATGCTGCATGTCAGCCCTGAAGCACTCACACTTCAGGAATCTGGCACCGATCCTGTGAGAAACGATGGCGGCAAAGCTTTGAACCGTCAGGCGTATCATGAAGCTACTGACCCCGTAAGGATGTTAGTTTTCGTGCGGCAGAGGGAATGTTAAAGAACTGACTATGATAGTAGAAGTACATGGGACAGGTTTTTGGACGCGGGTTCGATTCCCGCCAGGTCCACTCAGGCTGAACATGTCGAACTCTGTATGTGATATTATCGTATACAGGAATACGTTTTGTTTGGTGTATCGAAAAAAATAAAAGTAACGGCATTGTATGTTGCGAAAGTGATATACAGTGTCGTTATTTTTTATGATATAATTCGGATATGAATTGAACAAATCGGTGTTTATAGGAGTAGATGATATAAAGAACACTTATCTGCCAATGGGCTTTAGCAATTTTAAAATAGAGGGCAGAGGGCTTGGAAGTGTCATGATACTTGAATTTCTGCTTTACTATATGACGAAGCCACCGTATCAGATACATGTCAGAGAGCACATTTATCTCGATAATATGCTGGATTTATTCTGAAATGTAATCAGATATAACATTGAATTGATTTATTGTAGATCAACATATAAACCACAACAGGAAGGATGATTCTCAAAAATGAATATTAGAAGAGCACAGGAAAAAGAC
>ERZ857693.3394-NODE-3394-length-13312-cov-11.649695_pt1 | contig 13312 bp, 8 predicted proteins | sample MGYA00519765_ERZ857693 | MGnify/ENA primary metagenome ERZ857693 (study PRJEB31778, sample SAMEA3449354) | human gut metagenome | biome: human gut; feature: human-associated habitat; material: faeces | place: United Kingdom | collected 2010/2012 ... | reverse complement strand
GCTACATGAGCTGCCGCTGTATTACCGTCCATTGACTGTTTTGCTCTGGACATTATTATTCCTCCTTAAATTAAAATAGAGTGTCATATTCCGACTTAAGACTAATTTTAGCATTTAATTTGTCGATTGTAAAGGTTTCAGACTGTACGAAAACGTGTGCAATCTACATTTATCATGTTCTGTTTGTTCCCGGTCAGATATACTTTTTTTCAAACTCCTCCAGGGGCAGCGGGCGGTCAAAATAATAGCCCTGACCGTAGTTAAAACCGCACTCCATCAAAAACGTCCGCTGCTGCTCCTCCTCGATTCCCTCAAAAATCACCTCCTCCTTTGCCGACTGGATGAACTGCCCCATCTGATAGACAAAAGCACTCTGTCCGTTCTGGTGGATTTTGTCGGTAAAGCTCTTGTCGATCTTCACTACATTCGCCGGGATTTCCAACAGCACGCTCAGCGACGAGTAGCCGGTTCCGAAATCATCGATGGCGATGCGGTAGCCGAGTTTGCCAAGTCTGGTAAGACACGCCTTTAAGCTGTCTAACTTCTCCACAATCACACTCTCCGTCACCTCGATCTCTATGTAGCACGGATCAATCCCGTACCGCTGCAGGGTATTCTGCAAGCGCTCGATAAAATCATCGCCGCCGTTCTCAAAATTTCTCCTGGAAAAATTGGTGGAGATCGTAAACAGTTCTCTTCCGGAATCCCTCCAGCGGCGCATTGCCCGAAGCAGCTGTTCCAGAATATAAAAATCCAGATCCACGATATAGCCTATATTTTCCAGTGCAGGGATAAACCGTGCGGGAGACAGAATCTCGCCGGATTCCAGACGCCAGCGTGCAAGCGCCTCGGCGCCGTAGACCCGCTCCTCGCGGAGCAGGAACTTCGGCTGTAAATATACCTCGAACTCGCCCCGCTGCAGTGCCGCGTAAAATCTTCCGGTAATCCGGATTCCCTCATCACGTTTTTTCCTCATGTCATCCCGGTAAACGACCGCTCCCACATTCTGCTCCTTGGCAAGCTTTCGTGCCAGATTGGCTCCCTCCAGTATCTTCTCAAACGTCTCTTCCCCGTCATCGATAAAGCAGATTCCAGCCGAAAGCTGCATGGCTCCCGCCGGATAGCGGATCTTTAACTGTTCGCCAAACATCTGATCCTCTCTCTCCACAAGCCCCAGAATGTTCTTTTTGTCCGTTCCTCTGACCAGCTCAATGAAATAATCCGAATACATTCTACAGGCCTCCACGACATGGGACTCGCTGCGGATTAACGCTGCAAGCTCCTGCAGAATACTGTCGCCGGCCTCCTGTCCATAATTTTCATTTACATAGGCAAAGTTGTTCACGTCCAGATTTACCAGCGCGTACACCATGTTCTCATCCTGCGCAAGCCCACCGCTCTTTAATTTTTTCCGGATCAGCCTGCGGAATGTGTCCAGATTATACAGTTCCGTCAGCATATCCTGATTCTGCAGATGCCGTATCTCTGCCTGGTCATCGCTCTGCCTGCTGCGAAGGGAGACAAATACAGCAACCACCCGCGCGAGTTCACTGAGCATCCCTGCTTCCTCTTTGGAAAATCCCTCTGCACTGCTGCTTCCCACACACAGGCAGCCACTTCTGTTACCGGAAAATTCAAACTTTACATTTCCACAGTTTTTAATGGCAGCTCCATGAGATTTCTCCGCCCCCAGCTGGGGAACCTCCGTTAAAATATCTTCCGTTGGAGTTGAGACAAAACGCCCGACTTCCGCCTCCCGGAACACAGCAACCGATTGCGGAAAAACCTGTTGTTCCACCCGGCTGCCATCCCGGTTCCAGTAATTCATCAGCACCATTTTCTGCTGTTCTTCCCGGTACTCAAACACCATGGCAAAGCCCAGTCCGTATTTTTTCCCAATCTGTTCGATCAATACGTTTAATGATCCGTTGATGTCTTTCGCATGCGAGAGAAGGCTGAACGCAAAATTCAGGAACTCTTTATCCACCTTCTGCCCGCTTTCCGGAGCATATTCGATCCTGTCGCGCCTGCGTTCCTGCTCTGCTCCCTCTTGCTGCTTTTTGCCAGCAAACGAATAGTGGTCTTTTCCCTCCCGCTTCGTGGCATACATCGCCCGGTCAGCCATCGCAAACAGGGTCTCATAGTCTCTTCCATCCTCACCGTATACCGCCATGCCTATACTGAGCGTCACCTCAACGATGGCGTCATCGCCGATCAGCTTTTTTCTTGCTTCCCGTCCCAGCGCCGCGGCGCGCGCTTTTGCCTCCTCCGGCGTCGCATCCCGCATCAGCGCCAGAAATTCATCTCCCCCGACTCTTGCGGTGACATCCGTCTCCTGAAACCGGCTTTGCATCACACCGGCAATATCAGTAATTACCGTATCTCCGACGGTATGCCCGAATGTATCGTTGATCCGCTTAAAATTATCAATATCGATCAGGAACAGCACATGCTGTTTTTCCGGCTCACTTTTTAAAATCCGTTCTACCTCTCCGGATGCCGCCACCTTATTATAAAGCCTTGTCAGCGGGTCGCGCTTCGCCTCCTCCGACAGTTCCTCCTGAATCCTGCGGTCGGAGCTGACATCGTAGCTGCGTCCGATGATGCGGATAATCTGTCCGTTGTCCCCGACAATGCTCCGGTAAATCGTCCGGTACCACACATATACAGGTTCCTCCCCGGGAGCCGCCACATTCATCCGGTAATCAATACTTCCTGTCTGCACATCCCTGCTGGCTGCCTCCAGCACCCTGGCATACGCGGCACGATCCTCCTCGCAGATATCCGCGAGCATCTCCTCATAATCCATATATCTGCGCCCTGCCGTTCCCGGCTGCCCGTTCCCGCGATATTTGCGCGGCACCCTGAAACGCCGCTGTGCAACGTCGTACTCTAGCGGGAATTCATCGGTGACCTCTTCTAACATGCTGTACTGCTCCTCCATCAGGCGCAGTTCTTCCTCCAGATTCTTCCGCTTGTCTATGTTCCAGCTTGCCAGGATATAGTAAGGTACCGCGTCCCGGTAATAATACAGTCTGCACCGCATCAGTTCCCAGCAGACGCCGCCGCTCTTCGTGCGGATGCGCAGTTCAATCTCCTCCGTGGTTCTTAGTTCCCGGCACACTTCGATGGCATCCTCGAACACACCGGTATCGTCCCGGTACAAATACTCCACAAACGGCGTATTTCCGGTCAGTTCCTCCCTGTCATACCCCTCTGCATGCAAAAATTCCCGGTTCACCATCTCAATATACAGCTCATTCCCGCCGCGGACTACCGCTATTCCGACCGGCATCTTGCCGATCAGATCTTTTCTCTGCCCCCGCTCCATGTCTATTGTATTTATTTGCGTATCCCCATACTCCATAAAATCAATCTCCTGAGATGCAATTTCCTCTGTCATACTTAAGATAACTCCGATTGCCTTCCCGTACATTATATCAAATTTTTAACGAAATCCAAACAATTTGTCACAGCGTGAAAGCCCTTTTTAATAAGAAGTTCCGGTTGCATTTCTCCGTATTTTTTAGTATGATACGAATTGGTGCAATAAAAGCAGGTGATTTACAAGAAAAGTTAGGAGAACATAAATATGATCAGTACAAGCAACATCACTTTACGAATCGGAAAAAAAGCTCTCTTTGAAGATGTCAACATCAAATTCACAGAGGGCTGCTGCTACGGTCTGATCGGTGCAAACGGCGCCGGAAAATCTACGTTCCTCAAGATTCTGTCCGGCCAGCTTGAACCGACGAGCGGAGAAGTCATCATCACGCCGGGTCAGCGTCTTTCCTTTTTGCAGCAGGATCATTTTAAATATGACGAGTACACGGTACTCGATACCGTTATCATGGGCAACAAGCGTCTCTACGATATCATGAAAGAAAAAGACGCGATCTACATGAAAGAGGATTTCACGGACGAGGACGGTATCCGCGCCAGTGAACTTGAAGCAGAATTCGCAGATATGGACGGCTGGAATGCCGAGTCCGATGCAGCCACCATGTTAAATGGTCTTGGCATCCCGACGGAGGATCACTACACACTCATGGCGGATATGCCAAGTGCCTTAAAGGTCAAGGTTCTCCTTGCACAGGCGCTCTTCGGCAACCCGGACATTCTTCTTTTGGATGAGCCGACCAACCATCTGGATCTCGATGCGATCAGCTGGTTAGAAGAATTCTTAATCAACTTTGAGAACACGGTCATCGTTGTTTCCCACGACCGCTACTTCTTAAACAAAGTCTGCACAAACATTGCAGATATCGACTACGGAAAGATCCAGCTCTACGCCGGCAACTATGATTTCTGGTATGAGTCCAGCCAGCTTCTCGTAAAGCAGATGAAGGAAGCCAACAAGAAAAAAGAGGAGAAGATCAAGGAGCTGCAGGAATTCATCTCCCGCTTCTCTGCAAATGCTTCCAAATCCAAGCAGGCGACTTCCAGAAAACGTGCTCTGGAAAAGATTCAGCTCGACGAGATCCGACCGTCCAGCCGTAAATACCCGTATATCGACTTCCGTCCGAACCGTGAGATCGGCAATGAAGTCTTGACCGTTGAGGGTCTTACCAAGACCATCGACGGCGTCAAGGTGCTCGACAATGTCTCCTTCATCGTCGGACACGACGACAAGATCGCGTTTGTCGGAAGCAACGAGCTGGCAAAGACAACGCTCTTTAAGATCCTTGCCGGTGAGATGGAGCCGGATTCCGGCACCTACAAGTGGGGCGTGACGACCAGCCAGTCCTATTTTCCGAAGGATAACACCGAGATCTTTGATACCGATCTTCTGATCGTTGACTGGCTGACACAGTTCTCCGAGATCAAGGATGCAACCTATGTCCGCGGTTTCCTCGGACGTATGCTGTTCGCCGGAGATGACGGTACCAAGAAAATGCGTGTCCTCTCCGGTGGAGAAAAAGTACGTGTCCTGCTTTCCCGCATGATGATTATGGGAAGCAACGTGCTGATCTTAGATGAACCGACCGACCATCTGGATATGGAGTCCATCACCGCATTAAACAACGGACTCATCAAGTTCCCGGGCGTTATTCTTTTTGCCTCCCGTGACCATCAGGTTGTCCAGACCACAGCGAACCGTATCATCGAGTTCCTGCCGGACGGCACCTTTGTCGACAAGGTATCCACCTACGACGAATACCTCGAGAATGATGAGATGGCAAGAAAACGTCAGGTATACTCCATGTCATCGGATGACGAGGGCGATAACTAAGACCCGATCTTTTTTACAAAATCACACGGGAGCGCTGTGTCAGGAAAAATCTCCGGCATAGCGCTCCCGTTTTCTGTTCTTCTAAATTCTGTTTTCACTCCCGCCGATTCCGCGATCCTGTTCTCCGGCGCCCCTACGCTTCCTTAGGCTTCCGGTACTCTGCCTCCCGCATACCGAGCGCAAACGCTCCCATAATACCCGGATTTTCTCCAAGTGCCGGCGGCACGAGGTAGGTATCGATCTCCTTTAAGATTTTCTCATTGGAAATATACCCGCCCAGCAGTTCCTGCACTTTCGTGCGCACCATTGAAAAGAGCTGGCTCTGGTGCATAATTCCGCCCCACAGCACAATCTTCTGCGGAGAATACGTCAGAACATAATTTGCAACCGCCTCCGCGAGATAGAACGCCTCCATCTCCCAGACATCCTCCCGGTCCGCCAGTTCCTTTGCCGGTCTGCCCCAGCGCGCCTCCACCGCCGGACCGCTTGCAAGCCCTTCCAGACAGTTGGCATGGTACGGGCATTTTCCGGCGTAGGTGTCTTTCGGGTGACGCTGCAGAAGAAGATGTCCTGCCTCCGGGTGCACCAGCCCGTGCATGAGCGCCCCGTTACAGTAGACGCCCACGCCAACGCCGGTGCCGACGGTAATATAGATTGCCGTGTCGCAGTCTTTTGCGGCTCCCCAGGTAACTTCGCCAAGCACCGCCGCATTCACGTCCGTATCAAATCCGACCGGGACGCCGAGCGCCCGTGTAAAAGTTCCCACCATATCGACATTCTGCCATTCCAGCTTCGGCGTACTGGTAATATATCCATAGGTCGGGGACGCACGGTGCAGATCCACCGGTCCGAAACACCCGATTCCGAGTGACGAGATTCCTTTTCCCTCAAAAAACGCAGCCATGCGCGGCAGGGTAATCTTGGGCTTCTCTGTGGGAATCGTCACACGCTCTGTGATTGTGACCTGATTTTCTCCCGGCTGTCCTTTGTCTGTCTGCACTTCCCCGATCGCGCACACCATCTTGGTGCCGCCCGCTTCTATTCCACCAATCCGCATCCTTCTCTTCCTCCCTTTTCTTATATATATACCACTTCGGAGTTCTCTCCGCCAGTCATATTTCAAGGAACCGGAATATTTAAGAGACAGCAGCCCTCCCGGATGGATTAGAAAATTCTCCGCACCGCCAGCACGCTGCGGTAGGTTACCGGAGAAGTCAGCGTAATGCCTGTCTTTTCATTGCTCGCATGAATCAGTGTGTTGTTGCCCGCATAGATGCCGACGTGGCCGCTATAGCAGACAATGTCGCCCGGCTGGATTTCCGACAGGCTGACGGCATATCCCACACTCCGCTGTTCCGACGATGTGCGCGGCAGATTGATTCCAAATGCCGCATACACGCCCTTGACAAATCCAGAGCAGTCGGTTCCGCTTGTCAGGCTGTTGCCGCCGTATACATAAGGGTTTCCCAGAAACTGTCTCGCGTAATCGACCACCGCCTGACCGTTGGAGGAAGCCGTCTGCGCACTTTGCCCCGCACTGCTTCCGGAACCGCTTCCCGCGCTGCTGCCGGAGCCGCTTCCCGTGCTGCTACCGCCTGCTGCCGCACTGCTGCCCGCGCCGGATTTTTTCACCTCCTGTTTTTCTGCCGCTTTGCGGGTTGCTTCCTGTTCTGCTGCCGCACGTGCCGCCTCCGCCTCTCTGGCTTTGCGCGCTTCCTCCGCCGCACGGGCTGCCGCCTGCCGTTCTGCTTCCTCTCTGGCAAGCCGCGCCTCTTCCTCCGCTTTTGACTCTGCATGAATGTACTCTGTGGACAGTGTCACATAATCCAGTGCCACATAACCGTCACCGTCCGCGGTGGACACCTTCGCCCAGCCTTCCGTCGACTCGTCGGTTACCACAACGTCATCGCCGTCCGGCAGCATGGTAAGCACCTTCGCCTCGGTTGTCGGCTCCGTCCGCACGAACAGGGTCGTCGTTGTGACGGTCGCCAGGCGCGTTCCCACACTTCTGGCAAGCTCCTCATCCCCCACGACCACATATTCCGCCTTGACATATCCGTTCACATTTCCGGACGTAATCCGGTACCACCCGTCCTCCGTCGTCTCCAGCACAGTGGCTGCGGATTTGTCGTAAAGTTTTCCAAGAATTTCACTCTCCGTATCCGGTTCCTGCCGCACGTTGACATAGTGATTCACCTGCGCCACTGCAATATCCGCAAACTCCGATGCGGTCTGCGGAAGTTCATTTTCCGCAATCTCCGCCGTCTCCCACGCTTCCTCTGCCACCATCTCCGGTTCCATCATCCGCGCCACAGCCGCGTTACTTTGCAGTTCCTCCACAGCATCCGCCGTCTGCGCCTGCACTCCTCCCGCTTCCTTAAGCACCTGTGCCAGCGTCTGTGTCACGCCCGCCACCGGCACCTCCCGTTTTTCCTGTCCTGCCTGCACCATTCCATAGCTTCCCAGTGTGACGGCTCCCGCCAGCAGAAGCGCCAGTATTGTCATTCTTTTCTTCATTATGTAGAATCCTCCCGATTTATTCCATATGCTTCCATATTGTTACTTATTTGTTACAAAAATATTTCATTTCTGCAACAACCGTATTGTAACAAAGGAACCACATGGAATCTACAGGGAACTCTTTCCATTTTTCGCTCTCTTTTGTCCGGTCTGCCGCTTTGTCCCGCAACGCAAAAGGAACCCGCAGGTTCTTTCGTCCCTGCGGGTTCCCTTCGTATTTTCCTTCCGGTTTAACCCAAACTTCCTTACTAATAGCAGAAGCTGTGTCCGCCGATCTTTCGGTCCAGTCTCGGCGTCAACGGTTCCGTAGAAAAATATAACGTATCATTTCTTAATATATGTGTATTTCCATTCAATACCTCATGAATCGAAGTGTATTCCTTCTCCGTGGGGTTCGCCCGCTCTCTGTTCTTCCAGGAACAGAACTGCGTCGGGTTTCCCTGACTGAGCACGTCATACAAGGTATCTGGATATTTTTCGGAAGCCATCCGGTTAAAAACTACCTCGACCACGGCTTCCTGCCCTTCTGTCGGCTCGCCCTGCGATTCCAGCCAGACGATTTTTGCCAACAAATCTATCTCCTCCTGCGTCAATGTGATATTCCAGCGGTTCTCTGCACCGGTCGTCGTCTCTACCGTCGCAGGCTTGCTCTCTGCCGCCTCCGGTGCCTCTGCTTCCCCCGATGCTGCCTGTACTTTGGCTTCCGGTGTCTCTGCTTCCTCCAGGGGTGTCTGTACTTCTTCTGCCGCATCGGACGGCGCCGTGCTTGCTACCATTGTTCTGGGGTTCTTTGTGATTCCTGTCGCTTCATCTGATTCTGTCGTAAATGAATATCCGGATAAAACACGGCACACACCCGCAACCGGAACCTCTGCTTTGTCTGCCGCAGAAATTACATACGCGCTGCTGATCTCTTCTCTGCTCTCCCGTATCGTGTTCTTCTCCTCAATGTTGGCCGCAACCATGAGACAAATGCATAAAGTGCACAGCATTGTCACGTCCAATATTTTTCTGTTCATTTTGCTCCTTTCCTCAAGAATGATACTCTGTGAGCTGCTCTCGCACTCGTTGTTTCATCATACTAGATTCTTCCCAAAAGTCAAATTTTCCATTCACAAAATTCTGGAAAAATTTTCTTTACATTTTCCCAGAAATGCGGCAAAAGCATGTTCTGTCGTATCCAATACTTCCGAGGAATGCTTTGATGCGCTAAAATAGAACTGCCCAAACGCACAAAAAAAACATCCCGAAATGGGATGTTTTCTATATTCCTTCCAATATTCCTACACGGCTTCTCCTGTCGCAAATCCCGCCATTTTTGTACCTTTTCCGACACAATCTTCCTCTGCTACCGTGTGAGAAATAATTCTTCAAACACCGGTATTTTGTGTTCCGGATCTGCCTGAAAGAGCGCAACATGTGCATCGTCGGTGCTCCTGTCGGCAAATGCCGGATATAAAAACCCGCAGGCCGGCCGCCCCGGCTCGTACTCTCCCACCAACGGAGCGACTGCACCGATCAGATATTCATATACCTCCTCCGACTCCCCTTGCCGCTCCTTGTCCGATGCCTTTACCGGCACATCATAGCGGTCGTGAAAAATCAGAATCGCATACGGCTCCCTGCTACAGTACCGGGCACCCACAAGCTCGTAAAACGTGTACAGCAGCGCATCATTTTTCAGTCCGCACTCGCGCATTCCGTACAACAACTGGCGCATTTTCCTCTGTTCTGCGCCATCCCCGAATGCGTAGCTGCGCAGGTTTACATTGGTTGCTGCAAACGGAACCGCTTTGGCAATCGCCAGATTTTTCTCCTTTTCCACCGCAGACAGATTGAGAAAGTTCACATTAAAACTCTCATCGATCTCTCCGTCCGGCTCCATATAGCCGCCTGCCACACGTGTAAAGGAAGTGCGGCTGGGCGTCATTCTGCGTGTCAGCTCCAGCATATCTTCTCTGTTTATCATAATTTCTCCCGTCCCGTGTTTTTATGATAACATTTCATTGCCGGCACATCCATGCTTGTCTTCACCACACTTATGTTCCGCGCAGGAATGCTCATGCTCATGATGAGAACATCTCACATCGGGATTGTAATCTAATTTTCCTGCAAGATAAGCTTCTACCGCTTCATCTGCCGCACCGGACACTCCACCATACAGCTTTATGCCGGCAGTTGCAAGTGCGCTTTGCGCACCGCTTCCGATTCCGCCACAGATCAGCACATCCGCACCCGCCTCCGTCAAAAATCCGGCAAGTGCCCCGTGTCCCTGTCCATTTGTGTCGACAATCTGGGATCTTACCACCTGGCTATTCTCAATATCATATAATTTAAACTGTTCCGTGTGTCCAAAGTGCTGAAATATTTCTCCATTTTCATAGGTAACTGCAATTCTCATCTGATCTGTTTCCTTTCTCTGAATATCATCTTTTCCGACGGATGTTGAGGTGCGCCTGCATATTTTATTGTAACAAAACAGGGCGGTTCCATCACACAATCGATAATTCCCGCCTGAAATCTCCAGTGTCTTTCCGTTTACGATGCTGTCTGCCATTTTATATCTGGCTGACTCGTAAATTTCGGTCACCGTTGTGCGGGCAATGCCCATCTGCTTCGCACATTGTTCGTGCGTACGCTTCTCAAGGTCTACAAGACGAATCGTTTCGTACTCATCCATCGTCATAATGACTTTTTCTCCTGCCGGAACACCCTCCGGGCAAAAATTATCATATGCCGCTTCCATACAGATTCTTCTTGCTTTTGTCGGTCGTGCCATCTTTTCTCCTCATGCCTATTTCCGTCATATGTCAAAAACTATTATACCGCAATTTTCCTTTTTTCACAACTCCCTATGAAAATTGATATACTGACCGTCTGCCGCCATCACAATGCGATCCCGTTTACAATCTGTAAGAATATGTAAAACGCCCGTATTATAGTCCCGCCTTTGCATATACTATCCTGTAGGAGGTGAGATCATGATCGCCTGGTTTCTTTATCTGATCTTAACTGTAAAAAAAGATTCACCGGCTCAGAATTGAGCCGGTTGTTTTATCGTAGGGCACAAATACAAAAATATAACGAGAAATAGGATTCTTACAGAAGGAAAAAGAAAGGATATGATATGACACGAAATATGACACAAAAAAATAAAGCCTTGAAAACTCAAGGCTTTACGCACAGGGGATGAGAGAATCGAACTCCCACCAAAGGTTTTGGAGACCCCTATCATACCATTTGACCAATCCCCTATATTTTGTTCGGCTCACTTGAGCACCTGCTTAGTATAGCAAGTAAGATGTGGTTTGTCAACAAGAAAATTAGAAAATTTTTTAAATTTTGAAATAGAGTTAAAAATAATGATTTTACACAGACTTAACATAGGGATAATAATTTTTACTTGGTGGGAGAATATGATAGATAATGCCATAAAAGGGTGAATAGAAATACATCATCTTTATCAAACAGATAAATGAGAACGAGGAGAAAAAACCAATATGAAGAATATTTATATGAATCGGGAGTTGTCATGGTTGAAATTTAATGAAAGAGTGTTAGAGGAAGCAGAAAATCAGGAAGTGCCATTGTGTGAAAGAATGACATTTGTATCCATATATCAAAGTAATCTGGATGAATTTTTCCGTGTTAGAGTTGGCTCGTTGATGGATCAGATGTTACTCAATACAACAATTCGAGAAAATAAAACAAATATGACAGCACAGGAACAGATTCAGGAAATTATAAAAGAAGTAAAGCGTTTAAACCTGAGAAAAGACAGAGCGTATGTAGAACTGATGAAAAAACTGGAAGGATATGGTGTGAAGCTGATAGATTTTGCATCGGCAAAAGCAGATGAGAAAAAGTATCTGGAAAGATATTTTAATCATGAAATTATGCCGCTGACATCCCCAACTATTGTTGCAAAAAGACAACCATTTCCATTTTTGAAAAATGAAGAGATTTATGCGGTTGTTGTTTTGGAAACAAGAAGCAAAAAAGAGAGAATTGGAATTATACCGTGCAGTAATACGATGTTAGCACGATTAATTGAACTTCCTAGTGGAAAAGGAAGATATATGCTGTTAGAAGATTTGATTCTTCATTATATCGGAAGTGTGTTCAAAGGGTATAAAGTAAAGGGAAAATCATTGATCAGAGTCGTGAGAAATGCGGATATCGATGCGGATGCAGTGTATGATGAAGACTTAGATTACCGTGAATTTATGGCAGATTTGATGAAGCAGAGAAAGAAACTGTCACCGGTAAGACTGGATATGTCCAGAGAGATGGATAAGACAGTGATAGAGGTACTTTGCAGATATTTGGAAATGACACCGGATAAGGTGTTTAAGAGTGAAGCCCCTTTAGATTTGTCATTTGTTTTTCAGATTCAGGATCTGCTTAGAAAAAACAGTGAACTTTTCTATGAGAGAAGAGTGCCGCAAAAGAGCCCGGATTTTCGCGATGGAATTAGCATATTAGATCAGATTAGCGAGGAAGATAAATTGTTGTCTTATCCATATGAATCTATCCGTCCATTTTTGAAAATGTTGTCGGAAGCAGCGGAAGATGATAATGTTATTTCTATTAAAATGACATTGTATCGTCTTGCAAAACAGAGCAAGGTTATTGAGGCACTCTGCGAAGCAGCTGAAAATGGAAAAGAAGTGGTTGTTCTTGTGGAGTTAAGAGCACGATTTGATGAGGAAAATAATATTCGCTGGTCACGTATGCTGGAAGAATCCGGATGTCAGATTATTTATGGTTTGGAGAAATATAAGGTTCATTCTAAATTATGTCTGATTACGAGAAAAGGAAATGATGGAATTGAGTATATTACGCAGATCGGAACCGGAAATTATAATGAAAAGACAGCACGCTTATATACAGATCTTTCAATTATGACTGCAAATGAACAGATTGGAATGGAAGCCGCACGAGTATTTCAGGCACTGACAAAAGGAGAGGTGATGCAGGAAACAGAACATTTGCTTGTTGCACCGAAATGTCTTCAATCTAAAATTATAAAAATGATTGATGAGGAGATTGAGCACAAGAAAAATGGGGAGGATGCATATACTGGACTGAAATTAAATTCCCTGACAGATAAGCGTATTATGGAAAAGTTGAACGATGCTTCAAAAGCAGGTGTTCAAATTGAAATGATTGTGAGGGGAATTTGTTGTCTCGTTCCGGGAATCAAAGGTGAAACAGATAATATCCAGATTACAAGTATCGTTGGAAGATTTTTGGAGCATTCAAGAATTTATATTTTTGGTTGTGGTGAGAGAATAAAATATTATATTGGTTCAGCAGATTTTATGACGAGAAACACAGTGAAACGTGTAGAAGTTGCCGCACCGATTTATTCGGAGAAGATAAAAAAACAGATTCGAGAAATATTTGAATTGATGTTAAAAGACAATAAGAAAGCAAGAGCAGAGGATAATGAAGGAAACTATACATTGAAAAAATGTGTAGGAGAAGCATGTAATTCTCAGGAAATGCTGTATCAACTGGCATACGACAGAGCTGCGAGAAAAATGAGAAGCAATT
>ERZ857693.3386-NODE-3386-length-13337-cov-3.388345_pt1 | contig 13337 bp, 8 predicted proteins | sample MGYA00519765_ERZ857693 | MGnify/ENA primary metagenome ERZ857693 (study PRJEB31778, sample SAMEA3449354) | human gut metagenome | biome: human gut; feature: human-associated habitat; material: faeces | place: United Kingdom | collected 2010/2012 ... | reverse complement strand
ATTAACTGTATCAATATATGCATTGCTAAAATACCATGAACTTGTACCAAGTCCACAATGTCCTGCACCGGCTCCGCCAGACTGATATGGTATAATACCAGCTGTTGTAGTACGTATCCAATCTGATGTATTACCATCTGGTCTTGCCATACCATAGTAACCGTTTGCTGATACTGCACCAAGTTTTGCTCCTAACTTCGTATTTATTTCTGTTTCTGTATAGTAACGATCATCATGTGTATGTGACGATGGAGTATAACTAGATGGTTTACCACTTACGTTTCCCCATGCTACGGAACCGGCAGAACCAGCGCTTGTAGCATATTTTACAGATTGAGATCCAATTGTTGCAGAAGTAATGATAGTTCCTTCTTGCACTGGTAAATACACTGTTGTAGCCGAATTGTTTCCGGCATTATAATTTGTGTTAGAAGTATAGCTAAATGCTAAATTATCATTTGATGCTAAGTTGCCAATTGTCCAATATCCATTTGGTGTAGCTTGACCAACCACAGGATTCCATGAATCTTTACCAGTTGCAGTACCACGAACTGCTACATTATTTCTAGCTGATATCCAACTTCCTCCACTACTACGTATTATACTACCTGTAATTGTGCCTCCAGATAAAGGTATATATGCGTGTGTATGTGAAGCCGGTGTGAAAGTACTTGGTTTACTTGTAATTTCACTCCAACTATATGATGGTTTACTACTAGCCTTAGCCCATGCATACACATCAGATGCAGGACGAGCATTGGATAGACGTGAGTCATTACCTGCACAAGCTGTATTTGCTGCTGTACCAAGAGGTCTCCATGTATTTGTATCTGTAAATTTAGCACCAGATGGAACATCGGAATTTACAGTATGACCATTAACTTTAGATGCATTGGATGCAGTAGCTGCGTTACCAGTACAAGAACCTGAAGCTCCTGTAATATTAATACCCCATGTACCACTTGCGCCAGTACCAGTTTTTGATGGTGAGTAATTATTATAATTGGACGAATCTAATAATGTCGTCCAATTTCCCCAAGTGCCATTATTTTGTGAACGAATATATGAATGTGGAGAACTTCCATTACTTATAGCAAATTGTGTATCCCATCCACCATTATTATCCCAATTCATTTGAAGAACATTTGAATCTTCTGGTGGCTTACCTGTCTTGGTAGATGATGTTGCTACAAAATGAAACATTGCACCAGCTCCGTTTGTTGATGTGCTAAAATTAATATTTGCAGGACGACTACCATATAACGTTAAATAACTATGATTATGACTACTCGGAGTGAATGTTGAAGGTTTACTTCCGATTTCACTCCAAGAATAACTTGGTTTAGATGATGCCTTCGCCCAGGCGTAAACATCGGAGGCTGGAAGAGAAGTTGGGAAGTCGGTGATTTTACCTTTAGTTATTGATGGGATGTCTGCTGCAACCAATTTCCTAAATGATGCAGGACCACTAGAACCATTTGGTGCAGCTAAAACCGTATTTGCAGTGCGTGAAATTGTAGCATCATAAACATGTGTACTAAAATCACTTATTTGTGATACAGTATGTGTATGACTGCTTGGTGTATATGTACTTGGTTTCCCAGTTACACCGCTCCATGGAACAGAATTAGCTTTTGCTGCTGTACCGCTATATAGACCTGTATTGTCAATTGTAATATGCGTAGCTTTATCTACACCATTTTGGCAATTTGTATAAATATCAATTGCACCATCATTTGCAAGAATTAAACGCTCGTCACCACCTGTAGTAGATGTAGATTTAACTGCATCTGCAGATTCCCCACCTCCAATAATTGTAAGTCCACCTCCACCAATGGCTATTCCATTTCCATATGCATCTGATGAATTATCTATGAACTCAATCATTTTATAGGTGGCTTTTGATCCTCTGTATGAAATATTTCCAGTCATAGCGCCACCACTTAATGGTAAGTAACTATGTGTATGATTACTTGCGGCAGCGCCAATTTCACTTAGACTCCATGAAACGTTTCCTCCGCCATTTACAGATTTACCTGTATTTCCAATTGTTAATGTTCTTGCAGTTCCCCATGTGGCTGTAGTAATGTTTCCAGAACCATCAAAATTTGTACCGTTGATGGAACGTGCTGTAGCTAACTTTGTGGAAGTAGTGGCGTTACCAGAAATGCTTATTCCCCATGTACCAGATGCACCAGAACCGGTCTTTGTTACGGTATATGAGGTATAGTTTAATGTATGAAGCAATTCAGCACTTTCAGCCCAACTAGATCTTTCAGCAGCAGATCGCATAATATATGCTGCAAGCTTTTGTCTATTAACTCCAAGTGCAACACTACCACCAACATCATTACCACCATAGCAATCCATGATAATCCAATCTTTATAATTAGAATCACCATTTACTGTAGTATTCATCATTAAGAAACCAACTTTATTTGTTCCGAAATAATTTGGTTTTTGTTGTCCACCATTGCCAGTATAGCTTCCAACAACATAATTATGTGTATGCGAGGTGTCTGATTTACTAGCCAATTTCGTATTAATCTCAGATTCAGTATAATACCGGTCGTCATGAGTGTGACTGGATGCCGCATAGCTTCCCTTCGGCTGATATACACTATTTGCTTTACTTTTTATATAATTCCATAAAGCAGAATGTGGTCTTCTATGATAAGTTGTGGTAGTTGATCCACCACCAGCATATTGAGCAATATAATAATCTGTATCAGCTGGATCTGACGTACCGTTTGTAAGTGTATTAATCATTTGGTTTAAATCATGGGTGTGATTTGTATTTGATTTACCGTCAAGAGTTGTTTGAAGATTTGTAATATTGGAAATTGTATGAGTATGAATCTTAGTTGCGGCATAATTAGAATAGTTTCCAGAATCAAGAACTAGATTTTTACCTTCGTTCTGATAAAAGAATCCATCAATAACAACGTTTAATTGACCGCTATTGTCACGAAATGCAATATCACCACCATTAGAAGTATGCCAATCTGTAACAACAGTTCCTGTTTGATTACCCCATGTAGCAGTAGTAGTTCTGCTTGAAAATCCTTGTGGACAACCTGCTGAATTTGCAAAATTAACAGAAGCCTTTCCTATATCTGTAATATTTGCAATCGTATGATTATGACTTGAAGGAGCAAATGTTGATGGTTTTCCTGTGATACCGCTCCAAGGAACAGATGATGCAGCAGTAACAGTATCGCTTGTAAATGCAAGTTTTCTCCAATTACCCCAATTACTAGAATCAAATACACGAATATAAATTTCTCCACTCGTCACAGTAAATTGTTGATAACGCCATCCACTTGCATTACGACCTACATATAATTCAAACGCAGCAGATTCAACAGGAACGTTTGTACAAGTGTTACCTCCACCTGCATAATACCATTTACCTTCAGTCTGTAATGTATTCAAATCTGTGTTGGTAAGAGCAGTATAAACAACAGTATTAGAACTTCCAGAAGATCCTGCGTACTTAACACTTTTATCTATATCTGCGGTATTATCTACGTTTCCAAGTCCAACATCACTTTTACTGTGAGTATGCTTTGCCGGTGCAAATACCGCTATATCTGAAAAAGCCGCAGATCCAAGACCTGCGACTTTAATATTATCCGTTGTCACACCATTTACGGTTATTTTTACCGTACCATTATTTGTACCAGGGGCGATTGTAATAGATTGAATTGCTGAATCTGCCTTAGCTCCCTGCGCAGATGTGGCAAAAGAAGAAGCATTAGAAAAGGCTGCACTCTTCAAACCATGCACAGTAGCATTTGATTCAATTTCATCCACTTTTAATGTAATTTGACCATTATTTTTACCCTCAGATATGCTTATATTCCGTGGTGGTTTGGCTAATAAAACAAACGATTTATCGGAATCATTCCACCTATAGATTGAATTAGTTGATGTATCAATGTAAATATTATTTTCGTCCCCAGTTTTAGGAAACAAGCTGAAAGAGGCTCTTGGGATTATCATCTTGTGTTGTGCAATACATAATTTTATATATGTTACAAGCTCTGTCAATCCAGATAAATTAAGAAATTGCTCTTTCATATTTTTAATCACCCCTTTCATAAGTGTTTATGTTTTTATATTATATATTTTCTGTGATCGTGTTTAATATTTTCCTTACTTACTTTTGCATAAATGAGAGTAGTGTCTAATTTTACGTGACCTAATATTTCCTTTATTTCTTCAACAGGCATACCACGGTCAATTGAATTTGTAGCTGTATCTATATAGATTCCGTCTATAATACCTTGTGAGGGGAACGATCCTAAAGAAGCATAAGGAAGAATTTCTTTATGGTCGGCAATACATTTTTTATTAAATTTACGGCCTCCTCTAATCCGCTATAATCAAGAAATTGTGTTTTCATGTCCATTATGCCCTTTCAAAAACGGAGGGGAAATTCCCCTCCTTTATAATAATTACTCAGTTACTTTAAAAAGAGCCTGAATCTTTTCAGATGGAATAGCTTCATAACCATCACCAACAAGTCCTTGTAAGGCTGCAATATCAGTTGCATTTTTTGCAATCTTTGGTTTCTCAACTGCAAGATCATCTTCAATAGCTTTGACTTTGCCTTCTACGGTTTCAACTCTAGTCTTAACACCATTAATGGCTTCTGTATTAGCTGTGTCGGCTGCTTCAAGAGTAGGAATTTTCTTCTCAATAGCATCTACTCTACCTACGCAAGCTTTCAGAGCCTCAGCTGTTGCATACTGAGAGAGATCAGAATCAGCAAGAGCTTTAGATACGTACTCAGCAATGTAGCTTACAATATCTTTAGAGGTTGCTGTGTCAGGTAAGGTACCAATCAAAGTTTTCAGATTAGCAATATCTGTTTTGTTTGTATTAATCTGGCTGTTCATTGTAGCAGCATCTGATGTATGATTTGTGATCCAATCAGAAATTTCTTTCAGAGTATCATAAGCTTCTGGAGCCTCTGCTACGATTTTAGCTACAGCATCGGAAACGGCTTTCTTTACAGAACCATCGCCTGTTCCGTTCAGGGTATCAATAGCTCCTTTGTTTGCTGCGATGTCTGCTTTAATCTGCTTGTCATCGTAAGCACCGGCAGTAACAACTTCTTTAATGTAGTCAACTACGTTCTTAGCTGTTGCATCGGCTGGAATAGTACCAACTACACCTAACACCTCTGCTTTTGCAGTATCTGCAGCACCAGCAGCATCAAAGTCTGTAACAGATTTTCCGGAATCTACAAGGTTGCCATCTTTATCAAGACCTGCTAAATGTCCTGCGACAGCATTCTTAACTTTATCTGCTTTTGTCAGTGGCCGTGGAAGAGTAATAGTAAAAACAGCTTCATCTACTGTTACTGGAGCTGGTTTTGTGTAAAAATAAACTATATATCCGTCATCGGACTGTGATATAGTTTTAATAGAATTTGCAGTTGCATCGGAAATTTTTTTGTCAATCTGTACATTATGAAGAGTTAAAAACTCACGAAGATTGTCAATAGTCGTAAATTGTAATTTAGCCATTATATTTGTTCCTCCTTGGAAATTTAGTTAAATATGTTTGCAATATCAGTGGATTCAAGCCCACCGATTTTTTTATCTAAAGCTTCATCTATCTTTTTATCCACAAGCTCTGATACAGTCAGCTCAAGCTGTTCCTGAATGAATTGTTTTGCAGAATCCGCAGACATAAAATTCTGATCATTTACCCATTTTTCAGTTACATATTTGTCCGTTACGTAATCACCATCTTGTTGGATAAAGTAGAGAAGTATAGAATTGCCTTTAAATTGAGTAATAGATGTGCCGTGAGTATCTTCATCATGTGAAACTAAAAAGAACACTTCATCTGCAGAAGAGTGAACGGTGGTGCTATTACCACCAATAATAAATTGACCCTTGATTTTATAAATTCCATCATCAAGAGTCGAAATTGTGACCGGTACTGTAAGAGATCCGATCAAATATTCAATTGGTTTATCTGTGAGCTTTCTATAAGACAGACTGTTAATATAATCTACAACAGTTTGCTTATCTTCGAGATTTCCAATAATATTATCTAATATAGTAGATAGCTCTGAGGATTTTATATAACTATCAAGCCCGATTTGTCGTTTTACTTCATCAACAATATGGTCCTTGTCCTCGTCTGTCATGGATAGATCATAAGAGAAGAGTAATTTCTTTTCATTAAAAAACTGAAGATTTGATCCAGAAAATCTTACGTCAGTGATTTGTTTATCACCTTTTGTATATCTGATCTCATTATCTTCAGTCATCCATGCAATTACATTTCCGTCTTCTATATAGCAAAGCCCTGGATATTTTAAGATACCTCGCTGAATTGCTTTTTCAGCAATCGCTTTTGTTGAGGCAGTAAAAAATACTGGTAATTTTGCCATGTTAATCTACCTCGTGTAATTTTACGTCTATTTCTTCGTATTCTAATCGTGAAATAGGCTCAATTTCGTATATTGTGTTATCAAGTGGGAAATTATACAGCCCTTCAATATGCCAGCCTTTTTTACCGTCAGAAGACAATATAGCCTGTGCAATTTTGATGTCACATAAAATCAGTATTTTATGTTTCTCTTGGTACTGTATATAGTGAATTTCCTTAATGACATCCACAATATCTTGCGTTGTTGAATTAGTTACCTTGTAATACATGTGAGTTAGCTCCCTTCGTTAAAAAGAGAGGTAGGTTGCCCTACCCCTCACAAGCTATACTAAACATTAAAAGAACTCCATTTTCCTGTCCCGGATAAGAATATCCATATGTATCACCTTGCTCACTTACAGAGTAAACCCAGTTAGATACCTGGGCATTTGGTGATCTAGTCCAGTAAGACTCATAAACATCTGGACTTGAAGTTCTTGCCTTCTTCCTTGAATCATTATCAACATAGTATGGAATTGTCGCATTTGTTTCTGAGCTATACGGATCACTTCCTGCAGAAGCATCAATGTCATATAGCGCTGGTACATAAAAACGACAGTTAGATGTTGATATTGTATTTGATTTATTTCCTATAGAAGAATTAACTTTAACAGGCTTAATCAGAGCTTTCCAGAGTGGTGATATAGCTTTCGTTATACGAGTGTTCATCCACGTATTAAGCGTAGATTCTGCCCATCCACCAGTATTTGTAGACTTATTACTATAAGCTTTCTTAGAGCCAAGAAGATTTGAAGCAATAAATGTTACATTTGCTCTCTTAGAAGCTACATCTGACAAATAGTATGCTTTAAATTTAGCTACTTCCATTGGAATTGTTTCATGAATCCATGCTGCAATGTCCGAACATTGTTCTTCACCAAGGTCTGAATACCACAGTTTACACCAGTGAATCTTGCCTTTTGCATAGTTTTCATAAGCACCATCATCTGCCTTTGAGCATCCAAAAACAAGAGTTGGGCAATAATTGAGTTTGCCATATTATCTTCAACAGGACCTGTTAACATGATGATACGATCCTTGAGCAAACGTGAGTAAATATCATAAGAACGCTCACCGCGTGATGTTTGTTCAATTACTACAGGAATCATATGAATCCTCCTTTTAATATTGTCTTGATGCTATTATATGATTTTAGTCAAATTAGGTCAAATAAAAAACATCATTCTTAGCACTCTTTTGGAAAGAGTGCTAACCCCCCCTAAAATAATTTCACTTTAAACTTATTAATCTAGTAAAAAAAGGGAAATTTTCCCTTTTCAACTTATTTTGTACCAAAGAGACGGTCACCTGCATCTCCAAGACCTGGAACAATATAACCGTTTTCATTAAGTTTCTCATCCAAAGATGCTGTGTAGATATCGATATCTGGGTGAGCATCTTGCAATTTTTTGACACCTTCTGGTGCTGCAACCAAGCAAACAAACTTGATATTAGCAGCGCCACGTTTTTTAAGTGAGTCTACTGCCAAGATTGCTGAACCACCAGTCGCAAGCATTGGGTCTACTACAAAGATCTGACGTTGATCAATGTCTTCTGGTAATTTAACTAAGTACTCAACTGGCTCAAGAGTTTCCTCGTCACGATACATACCAATATGACCAACTTTAGCTGCTGGTACAAGGCTAAGGAAACCATCGACCATACCAATACCCGCACGAAGAATTGGAACAATCGCCAATTTCTTACCAGAAAGTTGTTTTTGTACTGTTTTGGTAATTGGTGTTTGAATTTCAACCTCTTCGAGAGGAAGGTCACGAGATACTTCGTAACCCATAAGCATAGCAATTTCATTAACTAGCTCACGGAAGTCCTTAGTAGAAGTATCCTCACGACGGAGGATTGAAAGTTTATGTTGAATCAGTGGATGTGAAATAACTTGAAATTTACCCATAATAGTTTCTTCCTTTGCTTTATACTCACTCCATTATATCAAAAAGGCAAAAAAAACGCTTGCTTTTCTGCAAACGTTTTTGAAAAGGATTATTTTTTAGGTAAATGAATCTTTCCTGTGACCAAACCATAGCCAAGAAGAGCTAGACTAGCAATTGCTGCAAAGATAGTCGCCAAGATTGAAAGAATGTTGCTGTTTGAACCTTCTGAATCACTTGGTGTCTTAGGAGTCGTAGCAAGTTTGGCAGCAACTTTAGTATTGTTGCCTTTACTTGACTCATCAGACTTAGTTACTTCATTAGCTTTATCAACTCCGTGAGACTGAACTTTTTCTTCAGACTTAACTGGTTTTGGAGCTTCTGTTTCAGTGACAGACTCTTCTTTAACAGGAGTCGTTGAAACAGTTGGTCCAGTTGCTACAATAGTCTTTGGTACTGGTGTCGCAATCTCTGCGGCTTGAGCTACTGGACGACGATCACCCACAGAATCTCCTGTCGAAGGTTTCACAGGGACCGCTACATGATGATCATTTGAAGAATTGTTATCATTAGAGTGGTCTCCATAATTTGGGAAAGGAGTACGAGCTGGAGAATCCGGATTCGTAGGATTTGTTGGTTTATCTTCTTTATCAGCTGATGGTTGATTATTGTCCGCTGGTTTAGAAGTGCCTGGTTTATTAGTCTTATCATCAACAGAATGGTTACCTTCTGTTGGACTTACTGGTGTTTCTGGCTTATCTGCCTTCTTGTCTTTACCATCTTTAACAGTTACAGTCAAGACACCGTGAGCTTCAGAAACGCCTGTTGAACCATCAACTGTAGGATAAGTATGTGGTTTAAGACCATAACCCGATACCGCATAATAATCTACATTAAAGTCCTCGTTTGGCAATTTAGCACTGTTTTGATCGCCTACGTGTACCAAGCTTTCACTAGATTTATCCCAAATCCAGTCACCTTGATTCGTCATCTTAGGAAGAACTTCTGTAGTATCATCTTCATTCATCTTAATGAGGAAGCTTGGAGCCCATGTTGATTTATTCTCAGCACCGGCAATTCCACCACGGTTAGTCATGTAAGAAGTTACCAAAAGAGTATCTGATGAGCCTTCAACAGGAACCGCATAGTAAGAATAGGTAGATGTACGCCAGTCAGCTGGAACAGAGGCTGTCAAGACCACACCTGAGCCGTTAAGTGGACGGTATTTCCCACGGAGGCTGTCTGATACGAATCCAAGCATGACAACGTCATCACCGACAGCTTCACGCGCTGCTACAGTACCTTCAGCATCCGTAGATTTGTTGATACGTGAAGCAGTGAAGAGGTAATACTTGCCACCCATCTTAACAACACTTGGACGTTCTACTTCATCAGTAACCATGTGGCTAGTGACAAGCGGTGTGTAAAGTTCAGCTACAGATGGATTTTTCTCATTATCATCAAGTTTCAAGATACCGATAGAACCATTTGCCCATGATGCAAGGTTGTAAAGGTGTTTATTATTAACAATATTGAGGAATGACTTAAGGTTAAAGGCGTCATCTCCTCCATAGTTTGACCATTTGTAAATTTGTTTTTCGCCTTGGTAGTTTTCGTCACCTGTATTTGATTCGAAAATAAGGTAGCGACTACCGTTATCTTCAATGATGTGTGGGTCACGAAGACAGTAGTTATCCGTACGGTCTGGATTACCATCATGGTTATGGTCATCATCAAAAGTACTCATAAATTTAGGATAGCTTTGATAGTGATAATTATCTCCACCAAAGAGAATGTGGTCATTTTCAACTGACTTGATAACAACTTCGTCGTTTTCAACAGCCAAGTTAAGTGTAGCACTAGCCAATTGTTGCCAGTTTAATTTACCACCACTAGTATCATTCTTAGTGTAATAAAGTTGGATACTACCATCAGAGTTAACAGTCGCTGAACCTGACCATTGTTGGTCATCTTCAAGGGCATTGTAACCAAAGATTGGACCCGCATTTTTCCAATGAGTAAAGTCATTATCCCCATATTTTCTATAGAGCAAGTAAATGTGGTTTGAATTTTTATTTGGTGCACCGGCCATTGAGATAACCAACTGGTAACCATTCCAGTTGCTAACTACACCTGACTTAGCATCTTGGACTGGCCAAGAATCCCAAACGTCGATTTCTTCTTTTTTCATCGTTTGGGCATCAACAGTGTTGAAGGCAGGCATATTGATGATTGTATCTGCTTTAAAGTAAGGAACTGCCAATTTGCTGTCTTGCTTCAAGAAGCTAGCAACGATATCTTTCAAGTTACGGTAAGTCAAGCTAGTACCTGTACCCTTGATAGCATCATCGCTAAAGTCAACTTTATTAAGTGCTTTAATTTCTTCCTCAGTCAAGGCAACGATTTGATCTGAGGTCATATTCTCTTCAACAATAGACTTGATACGACCATTAAGTTTACTAAGGTTGGCATTAGCCGCGCTGTTTTCAGAAACTTTAAGGTCTACTTCAGTGTGTGTATCAGCTGCTTCTGAGCTTGCTGTTGAAGTTGGTGCTTCTACTGCAGCCTCTGATGTATGAGCCGGAGCAGAAACTGCAGCAACAGTCGCTGAAGGTGTTGTTGCATCTGATGAAGATGTCACTACTGTGCTAGACGCCTTTTCTTCAACTACTGATGGAGTTGTGTTGCTTGGTTGTGTCTCTGTAACTGGTTTAGTTGCAACCTCTGAATGTGCAACTGAAGATTCAACTGCTTCTGAAGTTGCCACACTTGTTGCTGTTTCACTGGCTACCGTTAGAGATGCTGTGCTTGTTTCTGGTGTTGCTGTCGCAGTAGCTACAGCTGGTGCTGTTTCTGTAACTTGATCAGCTTTTACCTGAGTGGCACCTAAAAATGCCAAGGTACCAACAAGTGCTGATGTTGCCCCTACTGTGGCTACCTTACGGATGCTATAACGCATCTTTTTGCACTCTGCTTGCTTTGGTGCTACTGTATTTGACTGTGAATTAACTGTAATATCCATATAAACTCTCCTTTTAGGTTTTTACATGTTCCATTCTATCATTTTTTTATCTAAATTCCAATCTTTTTTTAATGACAAATTGATATTTTTTGTAAAAAACTATTTTTTTGTTAAAATAATAACTATAAAAACATGCAATTTAATCAGGAAATATTACTATATGGAATCAAAATATCCTTCTCTAATTTTTATTATTGCTTTTTTAATCTTATTTTTTGTTTTTATAATGAAAAATGAGAACGTTAACAATCCTTCTCCAAAAACAAATAAGGCTTCTGTGAGTCAAACCTTTCATCTAGCATCTCATAAAGGATGGTCTAACGACCTACAGACTATCGTGTGGAATCAAGAAAAAAATTACTATGATATCTATTTTCTACACTCTGTGGATGGGGCTACTGATCCTTTTGGACCCAACGGTCAAGATTGGACACATACAACGACTAAAGATTTTATCACCTATAGTAAACAAGAGACTGCTATACCATCAAAGGGTGGCGACTCTAAAGAAGGATGGCATTCTGCTTGGACAGGTAGTGTAGTCACAGATAGTCAGGGGATTTCTGATATCCAAAACGAAGAACCTGTCGCCTATTTTACTGGACTCACGGATGATGGAAGCCAAGCAATCTATGCTAGTGCATCAAATGACAAGGGAGCTAGCTTTACTAATGCCTTAAAAGATGGTAAACCTTTATTGACAAAGGATCAATCCTATAACGCTAAAGACTTCCGCGATCCTTATGTCTTCCACTTCAAAGACAAATTACTCATGTATGTCGCTGAAGGTGACGCCTTAGGTGTTTATCAATCTCAAGATGGTATCAACTGGACCAAAGCAGATAGCAAGGGAGACTCCAAAATCCTACCCGAAACATTTTTTAAGGGTCGTAACTGGCAGGACAACGCTCCTATCGAGTGTCCCGTTCTCAAAACAATGACAACAACTGACGGTCAGGACAAGCAAGTTCTCTTTTTTGGAGCTAAGGATACAGCTTCAGGCGAAACAACTGGAACCTACTATACTGTAGGGCATTTAGATGGTAACGGCTTATTTATTGCAGATACAGGAACAAAACGCTTAGATCAAGGCTCAGACTATTATGGCGCTAACTTCACTGGAAACGATCGAATTGAAGAAAGCAATCATAACCTTATCAGTCTTGGCTGGGTTGGTAATTGGAACTACTTCACGTCAGGCATTCACAGTGACGAAGAAGCTAAGAGTGATTTTCTAGAGACTATCGGTTTTTACGCTACACCCAGACAGCTACAACTGGATAAGGACGGTATTATTCAGTCCGCTCCCCTATATAAAAATGAACAATTAACCCTCAAATATCAAAACAGCAACATTTCGAGTCAAAGGCCACTCATCGGTGACAATAGAAAACCTTGGATTGATAAAAGTCACAATCATAATGCTAATGGCCTTCTTGATCTTGCTGGAAAAAATAGTTCAGGGTATTACCAACTGCATTTTTCAAATATTAAGAAAGAAGGAGGCTATATCTACATTGATATCTGGCAAGGCTCTGATTACGTTAAAATCGCCTACCAAATAACAAGTGGTACCTATCAGGTCTCTGCCTATGCTGCTGAACTGAACAACAGCATGGATGGTAGTCAAACTGCCTCTTCTTACTATTACGATGGACTCTTGGGTAACGGTCAAGGTTATAAAGTTGACAGTCACTATAAGGAAACTGATAATATCACTATAACGCTTATTACAGACAATCGTAGCTTGGAAATTTTCTTCCCCAATGGCCAAACTTATACTCTAGCCAGATTTAATACCTCTGGCAAGCAGGATGTCAAGGTCTTCTCCACTCAGGAAGATCTTCTATTAAACTTGAAAATCTACGATGTACACTCATAACAATAATAAAAGTGATGCTGTTTGCATCACTTCAGATTGAAGACAAAGTCCTCAGAAGTTATACTTCTGGGGATTTTTCTTGCTTTGAAGG
>ERZ857693.3382-NODE-3382-length-13352-cov-4.650823_pt1 | contig 13352 bp, 18 predicted proteins | sample MGYA00519765_ERZ857693 | MGnify/ENA primary metagenome ERZ857693 (study PRJEB31778, sample SAMEA3449354) | human gut metagenome | biome: human gut; feature: human-associated habitat; material: faeces | place: United Kingdom | collected 2010/2012 ... | reverse complement strand
CCGCCCTTTTTATAGCTTATTTCTTCAGCTCGTCCACCATCTGGTGATAGCCCTTGGCCATAAACGCCAGGTCAGAGGCGATGGCGATATAGGACGCGCCCAGGTCCCGGTATTTCCGGGCGGCCTCCGTGGTGCCCACGAAAATGCCGAAGGGCTTTTTGTTTGCGCTGCAGGTATCAATGACCTGCCGCACCACCTGCTGGACCTCCGGATGGGCCGGATCCCCGGGATGTCCCAGAGACTGGCTGATGTCCATAGGGCCGGTGAACAGCACGTCAATATCCTCCCGGTGGCACAGCTCCTCCGTGTGGGCGGCGGCGCAGCTTTTCCTTCAGCTCCCAGGCAATCATTTGACGTACTCCTCCCGTTTGGGGGTGAAGATATCAAAGTTCACCAGAACCTCATCGCCCACCACCTCGGCATAGTGCATCAGATTGGGAGGGATCACCAGCATGCCGCCGGGAGTCAGACGGAACACCTGGTCCTCGATGTGGTAGTCGCACACGCCGGCGGCGATGTAAGCGATCTGCTCATAGGGATGCTTGTGGGGCCGGGGCTCATGGTGGGGCTGCAGCTCGTTCATGGCGAAGGTAGCGCCCTCGCCGGTGAAGGCCTTGCGGCGCACGCCGGGGCGCACCTCGGTCCAGGGCAGGTCCGCCCAGTTGGCACAATTGTAAATCATAACAGGTTCCTCCTTGATAAAATGTTCGCCCGGCCGGTCAGCGGGTCTCCAGGCCCAGCAGCCAGGCGGGATTGTGATAGGTCATGACCTCCATCTGCTCCTGGGTGAGGCCGCAGGCCTCCTGCAGCATGGAGATGAAGCGCAGCAGACCCTCCACGGGGCTGCCGTTGCCGTTCTGGCCATAGTCGGAGTCCACCACGATCTTGTCCAGACCCACGGCGGCCACGATGTTCCGGGCCTCCTCGATCTCGTTGGAGTGGAACTTGGAATCCGGCACAAAGGCCACGGCGTTCAGCTCAATATAGGCCCCCAGGCGGCTCCAGGCCACCATATCCTCCAGGGAAGCGCCGATCATATAGTGGGGATGGTTCACCAGGATGCGCTGCACGCCCCGCTCCACGGCGGCATGGATCAGCGCGTCGATCTCGTCCCGGCTGCCGTGGCCGGTGGCCAGGATCACGTCGGGATGGGACACCAGATAGTCCAGCACCTCCAGCACCTGGGGCTGCAGGCTGCCGTCCTCCTGCAAGTACATGATGGGCTTTTCCGCCACGCTCATGCCCTTGCTGGCGGGGAAGGCCACGCCCTTGCCGGAGTGCATGATCTTGTGCCGCAGGGCGGACACCGTGGGCATCCACACCAGCTTTGCGCCCATGGCCACGGCGGCGTCCACCGCTTTCAGATTGATGCCGCCCACGGAGTTGTTCAGGGCGATGCCGCCGAACACCCGGCAGCTGCCGTCGCCCACATACTTTTCGGCGATATAGGCCGAGAGCATGGTGGGGCAGTAGTGGTCCTTCACCACAAAGGCGGAGAAGTGGTGCTGCTGAGCCTCCAGCAGCATTTGATGAGCTATTGGAAAACAACCGCCGTTTCAAGGAAAGCTCTTTGACGGAAAGCTCCACCTGAAATGAAAAGAGCCGCTTACTCCGATTGGGAATAAGCGGCTCGAACTCTATTCAGATGTATACGACCTTCAGCTTTTTTCGCTTTGCGCCGGTCAGCTTCACCAGCAAATCGTCAACGGCATCCGTGTATTTACCTTGACGGATAAGCGCGTTTTTCAGGTCTATGAGGGATTTGATAACCTCCGACCGTTCCTGCTCGGTCAGATAGATATGATACTTCTGTTCTTTCATTGTCCGGCACCTCCTGACGCTTCCATTATACTCCGGCAGTTGTAAAAACGCAAAGATGCGATTATACTATATATGCGGATAGCAACAGGGCTCCAACCTTGCCGGTTGAAGCCCTGTTGCTGCCTTTGCGAATGCCACTTTTCTGTTCGTTTGAAATTATCGCCTTAGTGGGCTGTGCCATTGTGCAGACTCCCTACTTGACCGGTGTACTTGTTGTAAAATTTTTCTTATTTCTGGGAGAGCGGAAGGAAGCCGCTGCCCTGGGCGCGGATCTCCCGCAGATAGTTGTACAGGGTGGCCTGTGAAATGTCCAGCAGCTCGCAGACCTGGGGCACCGAGTCCTTCAGCTGGAACACACCCTTCTCCTCCAGCTTGCGCAGGATCCGCAGCTTGACCTCTTTGGAGCCCAGGGCCGAGGGTTTGCCCACGGTTTTGATGATGTCGGCGATGACCAACTTGGAATAGTCGGCGATGGTCAGGTCGGAGCCCATGGCCTCCGGCGAGTCGAAGGGCATCACGTTCATCAGCGAGTCCAGCATCTTCTTGGCCTGATCCAGGGCCGTCAGGTTCACCGTGAAGCACAGCATGGCCTCATACGCCCCGGTTTCGTCAAAGAACATCATGGTGGTGGACTTATGCAGCTCGCCGTTGTTCTTCCGGGTCAGGCGCACCACCGTGCCGTTGTTGGCCCGGGTCTCGTCCTCGAAATATTTGAACACGCTCTCCTCCATCTGCTGGCCCTGTTCCCGGCCGGAGATGTGCCCGTTGGCGATATAGGCGATGCGGTGGTCGCGGTCATGCACCACGGCCTCGCAGGTTTCGCCCAGCGACAGCGAAATGCCCTTGGCGATCTGAATCAGTCTGTTTACCATATCCATGGAGGGGTCCCCTTCTCTTTGAAAAATTCTTACAAGTATTATACCATATCCGGATGAAAATTCCAACATTTTCCCATGTAAAATTTCGCCGCACAAATGCGCACCCGGCGTGGAGGGCCGGGTGCGCATTTGCATGGTATGGGGAAAATGAGGAAGAAAATGTGCGGTATAAGGAGAGAAAGCGCCGGGGAGTGGAAAGGCGTCTCCCCGGCGCGGGATAAGGTCAGACGCTCTGCAGTCCCACCTGATAGGCCTTCAGGTTGGCCTCCAGGAATTTGGCCGGCACCTTCCTGCGGATCAGGGCCGTCCAGTCATAGTGCTCCAGGCCCAGCTTCTTCACCAGAGCCCCCAGCAGGATGATGCTGGCCACGCGGATGGTGCCCAGCTGCTGGGCCAGCTCCGTGGCCCGGACGGGGCACACATGCTCCACCGTCTGCTGCAGCTGCTCAATGGCATCGTGGGGATAGGAGGCCTTCCCCATCTTCACGGGGATGGGCAGGATCTCGTTGTCGTTGACGATCAGGATGCCGCCGGCCTTCAGCAGCTTCAGTCAGCGCAGGGCCTCGATCTTCTCAAAGGCCACCACCACGTCGGCCTCGCCGTCGGCGATGATGGGGGCGTACACGGCGTCGCCATACTTGACCATGCAGTTGACGCTGCCGCCCCGCTGGGACAGGCCGTGCTGCTCGGTTTTTTTTCACGTCGAAGCCCAGGTCCACCAGGCCCTCAATGAGGATATCAGAGGTCAGAACGGTGCCCTGACCGCCCACGCCCACAATGGCGATGGATCTCGTGTTGGACATATCACTCGCCCTCCTTCTCAATGGCGCCGAAGGGGCAGATCTGCTGGCAGATGGTGCACCCGTTGCAGTCCTCGGTGGAAATGGACACGCCGTTTTCACCCACCGTCAGGGCGGGGCAGGCGGTCTTGTTGATGCACACCTTGCAGCTGCGGCACTTGTCGGCGTTGACGCGGCAGTGCTGGCCCTTGCGGTGGGCGATAACGCTCTTGAGCAGGGCGCAGGGCTGGCGCACGATGACCACAAACAGGTCCTCGGCCTCATAGGCCTCCTTCACCACGGCGGCGGTGGCCTTCAGGTCATAGGGATCCACGGTGCGCACGTTCTCCGGCTTCACGCCGCAGCCCAGCACCAGGGTCCTGATGTCCACGGCGGTGGTAACGTCCTTCATCAGGGTCACGCCGGTGACGGGGTTGTCCTGGTGGCCGGTCATGCCGGTGGTGCTGTTGTCCAGGATGAAGATGCTGGTCTTTGCGCCGTTATACACGGCGTTGATCAGGCCCGTAATGCCGGAGTGGAAGAAGGTGGAGTCGCCGATAAAGGAGAATACCTTCAGACCCCGCTGGGCAAAGCGCTCCACCCGCTCGAAGCCGTGACCGGCGGTGATGCTGCCGCCCATGTCGATCTGGGTGTGGGTCACGCTGAAGGGAGGGTTGATGTTCAGGGCATAGCAGCCGATGTCGCCGGTGGCCACGATCTTGCCGTTATACTTGCTGATCTCGTGATAGATGCCCCGGTGCGGACAGCCTGCGCAGAAGCTGGCCGGACGCACCGGTGCCTGAACGGGAGCCTTATAGGCGGCGCTGACGCCGGGCAGGCCTAGAGCCCGCCGGATGATGTCGGCGGAATACTCCAGATACAGGGGCAGAACCGCCTTGCCGGTGCACTCGATGCCCAGACCCCGGACATAGTCCTCGATAAACGGGTCCAGCTCCTCCAGAACATAGAGCTTGTCCACCTGGGCGGCAAACTCCCGGATCTTGCGGTCGGGCATGGGATAGGTGAAGCCCAGCTTCAGATAGGAAGCGCCATCGCCGAACACCTCCCGGGCGTACTGATAGCAGATACCGGCGCAGATCACGCCGATCTTAGTGTCGTGCAGCTCCACACGGTTCAGGTCCGTCTCGTTGGAAAACTCCTGCAGCCGCACCAGCCGCTCCTCCACGGTCTTGTGCTTGTTCCGGGCCAGGGCGGGGATGTTGGTGTTTTTCATGATGTCCCGCTCATAGTGCTTCACGGGAACCTCCACCCGGTCCTCCAGGGTGACGATGCTGCTGCCGTGGTTTACCCGGACGGTGGTGCGCAGCATGAAGGGGGTGTCGAACTGCTCGGACAGCTCAAAGGCCCGCTTGGTGAAGTCCTTGCACTCCTGGCTGTCGGCAGGCTCCAGCATGGGCATCTTCATGTGGGGGGCGAAATGACGGCTGTCGGGCTCGGTGCCGGAGCTGTTCATGCCGGGGTCGTCGGCGCAGACATACACCAGGCCGCCGGTGGCCCCGATATACACGGAGGGGAACACCGCGTCGGAGGCCACGTTCATGCCGAAGTGCTTCATGGCCGCCATGGCCCGGGCGCCGGCCATGGACGCGCCGATGGCCACCTCTGCCGCCACCTTCTCGTTGACGGACCACTCGGAATATACCTCTTTATACTTGGAAAGGTTCTGTAAAATCTCGGTGCTGGGGGTTCCGGGATAGGCCGAGGCCACCGAACAGCCCGCTTCGTATGCGCCGCGGGCGATGGCCTCATTGCCCAGCATGACTTGTTTCATGGCTGAGTCTCTCACTTTCTCAAAGGATAATCGTTGTTGTAATATGTATCCTGCAAAACGCAGCTTTGGTTTGCAGGGCTATTGTATTATATTTTTCTTCTAATCGCAAGAGGAAAATTAGAAAAATTTTATAAATTTCTCTTTTATTTTCCGGACGGGCGTGTTATGCTCCTTTTGAAAGCACGGGGAAGTCCCCGATTTCTCCGGAAGAAAGGATGATTCCATGAAAGAACTGCTGATCGTGAACCCCGGCTCCACCTCCACCAAGGTGGCGGTCTATTACGGTTCTGAAAGAAAATTCTCCGAAACCATCTCTCACCCGGCCCAGGAGCTGCAGCCCTTCGCCAACGTGCTGGACCAGGCGGACTACCGCGCCGGGGTCATTGCCCGCTGCCTGGAGCAGGCCGGGCTCAGCGGCCAGGTGGACGCCATCGTCCTCACCGGCGGCGTCATCTATTCCCAGGCCTTCCGGCAGCTGCTGCTCTCCCGCATCTCCTATCTGGGCCGGGTGATCTGCAAGCCCGGCGAGGAGGAGATGGACAGCCTGGCCTATTACCTCAACGCCGTCCTCACCGGCGAGCTCCAGCCCAAGGAATATAACTGATTACATCATTACATATAAGAAAGGAACCTCCCGCTATGGAACAGATCCGCAATTTTGACCAGCTGCTGCAGGCAGCCCTGGCCCACGGCCGCAAGGGCATCGCCGTGGCCGCCCCCTATGACAGGAACACCCTGCTGGCCGTGAAGGACGCCCTGGCCTCCGGCCTGGCCGCCCCCCAGCTTTTCGGCGACGTGGAGCGCATGCTGCCCCTGCTGGAGCAGGTGCAGTTGGACGCCGGAGCGGTGAAGCTGACGGACGTCCGGGATACGGCCCAGGCCATCGACGCCGTCATCGAGTCCATCCGCAGCGGCGAAAACCAGATCCTCATGAAGGGCACCGTGTCCACCGGCACCCTGCTCAAGCATGCCCTGGACCGGACCCGGGGCCTGAACATCGGCCGCCTGGCCAGCCACTTGATCGTTCTGCAGATCCCCGGCCTGGACCGGCTGCTCATCAGCACCGACGGCGGCCTGAACATCGCCCCCACCCTGACGGAAAAGGCGGATATCCTCCGCAACGCCATCGACGTGGCCCGGGCCCTGGGCATCGAGACCCCCAAGGCCGCCTGCCTGGCCGCCGTGGAAACGGTGAACCCCAAGATGCAGGCCACCGTGGACGCCGCCTGCCTGTGCAAGATGGCGGACAGGGGGGCCTTCCCCGGGGCCGTGGTGGAGGGCCCCCTGGCCATGGACAACATCCTCTCCGCCGAGGCTGCCAGGAAAAAGGGCATCGACTCCCCGGTGCCCGGCCATGCCGACATCATCCTGGCCCCGTCCATCGAGGTGGCCAACACCTTCTCCAAGACCCTGAACTATCTGATGCACTCCTCCAACGCCGGCATCGTTATGGGAGCCGCCGCCCCCATCATCCTGCCCTCCCGGGCCAGCGACCCGGCGTCCAAGTATGCCTCCCTGGCCATGGGCGTGCTGCTGGCCAAGTAAAAATTCCGCAAAGACCCACTCACAGACGCAGAGCACCCCCGGGGCATCGCCCCGGGGGTGCTCTGTATTTTTGTCCCGCTTTATCCCGGGTCTGTCCCGGGGGTGTCCCGCCCTGTTCCGGGACCGTCCGCGGAGGTTTTACAGCCGGACGCCGCTGTCCACCACCACGGCCCGGGCATAGGCCAGCTTCAGGTCGTGGCTCAGCTGCATGGGGGGCAGCTGCTGGCGGATGTGCTCCACCGGCACGCCGAACTGCCGGGACATCTCCTGATACCGGCGCTCCACGTCCTCATCCGTGACGCGGATGTGCTCCAGCCGGGCGATCTCCGTCATGGCCAGCTCATACCGGGCGGACTCCAGGGCGTTCTCCCGGGCGTGGGCCCGGAGGTCCTCCTCGGTCATGCCGGCCATCTGCAGATAGTCGGACAGGGAGGCTCCCTGGCTCATCAGGCGGTTTTCCAGCTCCTGCAGAAGGCCCGTCAGCTGGCTTTCCACCATGGAATCCGGGACCCGGACCTCCATGCCGTCCAGCACCTGGCGCACCAGGGCGTCGGCGTAGGCGTCCCGGGCCTGGGCCTCCGTGCGCTGGAGGGCGGCGGACATGATGGCCTGGCGCAGGGCCGCCGCGTCGGAAAAGCCCTGGGCCCGGGCAAATTCGTCGTTCAGCTCCGGCATACTGCGGCGGACGATGCGGTGGGCCTTCACCCGGAACACCGCCGCCTTCCCCGCCAGCTCCGGGGTGTACTGCTGGGGGAAGGTCACATGGATCTCCCGCTCCTCCTCCGGGCGGATCCCCGCCACCTGCTCCTCGAAGCCGTCGATGAACATGCCGCTGCCCAGCAGCAGGGGATAGTTCTCGGCCTTGCCGCCGTCGAAGGGCACGCCGTCCACGGAGCCGTCGAAGTCCAGGGTCACCTCGTCGCCCATGGCGGCCCGGTCCCGCTCCTCCTCCACCAGGTGGGCCTGGAGCCACTCGCTTTCGGCCTTGTCCACATCATCGTTGGACAGCTCCGCCTGGGGCATGGGGGCGGCCAGACCCTTGTACTTGCCCAGCTTTACCTCCGGATACAGCTCCGCCAGGGCGGCGAAGGTGAAGCCCTCCGGCCCGATGTCCACGATGCGCAGCTCCGGCGCTCCGGCCACCAGGATCTCCTCCTGGCCGAAGGCCTCCACCAGGGCCCGGGGGAAGGTCTCGTTCACCGCCTCCTGATAGAACACGTCCGGGGCGTAGGCCTGCTCCAGGGCCTGACGGGTGGCCTTGCCGGGGGCGCAGCCGTCCACGGGGTACAGGTCCCGGTTGGCCTGATAGGCGTCGTCCAGAGCCTTCTGCCACTCCTGCCGCTCCACCCGGATGGTCAGCTCCACCCGGTTGTTTTCCTTGGTTTCTTTTTTCAGTATGGTCATGGGATATCCTCCAAATTTATGATCTTGTCCCCTATTATACCGGAAAAGCCCCGCCGCCGCAACCGTTTCCAATTGTAAAAAAACTGTGACATATATCACTTTCCCCTTTTCTTTTTCCGCGCATTATGGTATCATCTATTGCACTATCACTTTCGGAGGAATACCATGGAAACCGTTAAGAAATTCATCAAGGAACACCCGCATATGTGGTGGGGGCTGTATCTGCCGGTGTACCTGACCATGTTTTTCATCATCGAGCATCTCATCACCGACAACTACTGGGCCACCCAGACGGCCATCGACGACTATATTCCCTTCTGCGAGTGGTTCATTTTCCCCTATGACGCCTGGGCCTTCCTGCTGGTGGCCATCGGCCTGTACCTGATCGTCAAGGACGGCGAGGGCTTCCGGCGGTATATGTGGACCATTATGATCACCTTCACCACTGCCACGGTGTTCTGTGCCCTGGTGCCCAACGGCCAGGACCTGCGCCCGGCGGTAATGGAGCACCACAACATCGCCGCCTGGCTGCTGCAGAACACCTATGCCCTGGACACCAACACCAACGTGTTCCCCAGCGTCCATGTGCTGGGGGTCATCGCGGCGGTGTCCGCCGTGTGGCACACGCCGGGCCTGCGGAAGTGGGGCTGGCGCGCGGGGTCCCTGGCCCTGGGCATCGTCATCATCGCCGCCACGCTGTTTGTCAAGCAGCACGCCTTTATTGACGTTCTGGCGGGCCTGTTTGTGGGGGCTTTGGGCGATATCATCGTGTACGTCGTCATCGGAAAGAAAAGAGACCGCCTGATGGCGGAAGGAAAGAGGCTGCGCTATGGAAGCTGTCAAAACGCCGATTCTTGAGGGGATCACCCTGGAGGAGCAGGAGCAGATGCGGGTGTGCTTCGGGGTGCGGGAGGAGCGCTTCCGGGCCGGAGAGACCGTGTATGACTTCGCCGAGGGGCGGAAGTATCTGGGCCTGATCGCCCGGGGCAGCGCCGTGATCCAGCGCATCGACCGCCAGGGGAGCCGCACCATTCTGGAGCACCTGGAAAGCGGCGGCGTGTTCGGGGAGATGCTGATGTTCGAGAACGTGGCCGGAGACAGCATCACCGTGATCGCCGAGGAGCCGTGCCGGGTGTGGTTCATGCAGGACGAGCACATGACCCGCCGCTGCGAAAAGGCCTGCGCCCATCACAGCCGCCTGGTAGAGAATATGTTCCACATCATGACCGAAAAGGCCGCCGCCCTGTCCGAGCGGGTGGAGGTCCTCAGCCGCCGCAGCATCCGGGAGAAGCTGCTGTGCTATTTCGGCCTGCTGGCCGGACAGCGGCAGAAGCCCAGCTTCCAGCTGCCCTTCTCCCTCAGCGCCCTGGCGGACTATATCTCCGCCGACCGCAGCGCCATGATGCGGGAGTTGAAGAAGATGAAGGACGAGCACCTGGTGGAGGTGGCCGGGCGGCAGGTGACCCTGTGCGCCCCGGCCCGGTAAGGGGCAGCGCAGCCTGTCGAAAAAAAACAGATATTTTGTAAATTAATGCTTGACATTTCTGGCAGTCATGCTATAATAAACAAGCATTCGATTTGAGGCTGATTTGCGAGTGTGCTGGAATAGGCAGACAGGCAAGCTTGAGGTGCTTGTGTTCGACTGGACGTGTGGGTTCAAGTCCCATCACTCGCACCACTTTCCTCTTTCGTCTGTGGGAAAAGAACTTCGGATATGCGCGAGTGGTGGAATTGGCAGACTCGCTAGATTCAGGTTCTAGTGCTCATTACGGGCGTGCGGGTTCAAGTCCCGCCTCGCGCACCAAAGTGTTGAAACTCAAGGGTTTTTCCCTTGAGTTTTTTCTTTTACATTAGATTCCTTGGGGTGGTAGAGAACTGGATTTTTTAGAAATCAGAAAGCAGTGTTATTTTTTGCACTTTACGAACAGCCTTCCTAACAAAAATTCCCCTCTTGTTTCGCTTGCGTCAGAATGCAGGGCCGTTTCAAAAAATCTTTTCAAATGTGAAACATTTCCGCAGCCTGAATGATATAGTAAGTGAAAGGCCTTTCAAGGAGAATCCTATGTTGACAGAAGAACAGTTTTCGTATCTTGCAAAAAAGTATATGGACATGGTGTTCCGTCTGGCGCTCCACTACACCAAAAGCCGCTCGGAATCGGACGACATCACGCAGGAGGTGCTGCTCAAGCTCTACCGCGCGGACAAGACGTTTGAGAGCGAGGACCACGTTAGGTACTGGCTCATCCGCGTTACGGTCAACGAATGCAAGCGGGTGTTTCTCTCTCCGTGGAAGCGGACGGAGCCGATCGATGATTATGCCGAACAGCTTGCGTTCAAAACGCCGGAGCACAGCGAGCTCTTTCATGCTGTGATGGCGCTGCCGCAGAAATACCGTGTGCCGCTCTTCCTGCATTATTACGAGGGCTACTCCTGCGAGGAGATCTCCCAATTCCTTGGCATTCCCAACGCGACCGTCCGCACCCGATTGCGGCGCGGGCGGGAACAGCTCAAAACCGATCTTCAGGAGGCGAACAACGATGTTTGACGAAAACCTATATCAGGAGACGATCTCCGCGCTTCACGCCTCCGAAGACACACTTTCGGAGGTAATGAACATGACGCACAAGACAAAAAGAAGAGGCCGCCTGCGCACGACGGCGGTGCTTGCGGCGGTCATCGCGATCCTGTGCTGCATGGCAGCAGCTGCAGCGGCGCTTGGACTGGATCAGCGGTGTACTATGGAGCAACGGCGGAGCAGGAAGAGCTGCTCTCGACTGCGGCGGTCCCAATGAACATTGTGAAGCGGGACAGCGGCGCGGTGATGCGCATCGAGCAGGTCATCGCCGACCGCTATTGTGCGGCGGTCCTCATCGACTTTACCGCGCCGGAGGGGACAGTTCTGGATCAGGACTACTACGCATTCGATCGGAGCGTGTCCGCAACGTCCAGGGACGGAGTGGAAATGGATACCTACGGCATTGGCTGGGAGGTATTGCCAAGCAGCACGGAGGATGAGACGGGCCGCCATGCCGCGATCCTGATGACGATCCATTCTCTGAAAGGAGAATTCAACTTCATCGGTGCGAAGGTGAAGTTGACGCTCGATGGCCTGTATCGGGATAACTGTTTGGAAGAACTTGTTGTTCCCGGGCGCTGGCGCTGCACATTCACTCTGCCGGAGACTGATCCGGGACGCCTGTGCACGGTGAATGAGCCGATCGAGATCGAGGGAAAGAACGCTGTTCTGACGACGCTCTATGTCTCGCCGCTCTCGCTGACCTGCGAGATCAAGCAGGGAACGGATGATCTGAAAGAAACGGTTGAGCCCATCTACAGCGACGACGGGAAGGAGAGCATCGCTCCCGAGGTGACGCTGCAAAACGGCGAAACGGTCGGCGCGGCGGACTGGTTGTTCCTTATAACGAATTATGTCGATAAGCGCGGGCGCTACTGCTTCCGGATGGATGAAATTCTTGATCCGGAAACGGTGAGCAGCGTTTCCGCCTTCGGAGAGACGTTCTCCGTCGAATGACGGGACGATAAAGCATATTTATGTAAAAAAGGAGCCTCTGCATCAAAGCAGAGGCCCCTTTTTCCTGTTTTCACCGCAGCGCGTCCTTCATTTCTTTTACATACGCACCGATGTGCTCGGGCGCATCCTTGCCGTACTGGGCAAGGAGCTTGACGATGGCGGAGCCGACGATCGCGCCGTCGGAGAGGTCGGCCATCTTCTTCGCCTGCTCGGGCGTGGAGATGCCAAAGCCGATGGCGCAGGGAATATCTGTGTTTTCCCGCACGAGGGAGACGATGGAGGCGAGGTCGGTCTTGATCTCGCTGCGCTCGCCCGTGACGCCGAGCGACGAGACGATATAGAGAAATCCCTCGGCCTCGCGCGCGATCATCGCAATGCGATTCTCCGACGTCGGTGCGATGAGGGAGACGAAGTCGACGCCGTACTTGCGGCACGCGGGGAGAAATTCTTCCTTTTCCTCATACGGCACGTCCGGCAGGATGAGCCCGTCGATGCCAACATCGCGGCAGTTGGACAAAAAGCGCTCTGTGCCGTAGGAAAAGACGACATTCGCATACGTCATAAAAACCATGGGGATCGTCACGCCGCGCCGCAGCTCGCGCACGAGATCGAAAATCTTGTCGGTCGTTACGCCGCTTTGCAGGGCGCGCAGGTTAGCGGTCTGAATGACGGTCCCCTCCGCCGTGGGGTCGGAGAAGGGAATGCCGAGCTCGATGAGGTCGGCGCCGTTTTGCGCGGCAGCGCGGACGGCAGCCGCGGTCGTTTCAAGATCGGGGTCGCCGCAGGTCAGAAAGGCGATGAACGCCTTGCCGTGGTCAAATGCTCTTGCAAGATCACTCATGAAGATCCTCCCCTCTGTAGCGGGCGATGGCGGCGCAGTCCTTGTCGCCGCGGCCGGAGATCGTGACGACAAGAAGCTGATCGCTCCCCATCGTGGGTGCGAGCTTTCGCGCGTAGGCGACGGCGTGGGCCGATTCGATGGCGGGAATGATGCCCTCCGTGCGGGCGAGGTATTCGAACGCCTGCACGGCCTCCTCATCGGTGATGGCAACATACTCTGCGCGGCCGATGTCGTGCAGGTACGCATGCTCAGGGCCGACGCCGGGGTAGTCGAGACCGGCGGAGATGGAATACACCGGCGCGATCTGACCGTACTCGTCCTGGCAGAAGTAGGACTTCATGCCGTGGAATATGCCGAGCCTGCCGGTCGAGATGGTCGCGGCGGTCTCAAGCGTGTCGATGCCGCGGCCCGCGGCCTCAACACCGATGAGGCGCACAGCAGGATCGTCGATGAAATGGTAAAAGCTGCCGATGGCGTTCGAGCCGCCGCCGACGCACGCGACCACGGCATCGGGCAGACGTCCTTCCTTTTCGAGCATCTGCTGATTGATCTCGCTTGAGATGACGGACTGGAAATCGCGTACGATGGTGGGGAAGGGGTGTGGCCCCATGACAGAGCCGAGACAGTAGTGCGTGTCGCTGATGCGCGTCGTCCACTCGCGCATGGCTTCGGACACGGCGTCCTTGAGCGTGGCGGTACCAGAGTTGACGGGCACGACCGTCGCGCCGAGAAGGCGCATGCGGTAGACATTCAGCGCTTG
>ERZ857693.3381-NODE-3381-length-13354-cov-10.560343_pt1 | contig 13354 bp, 8 predicted proteins | sample MGYA00519765_ERZ857693 | MGnify/ENA primary metagenome ERZ857693 (study PRJEB31778, sample SAMEA3449354) | human gut metagenome | biome: human gut; feature: human-associated habitat; material: faeces | place: United Kingdom | collected 2010/2012 ... | reverse complement strand
GTTGCCTTCGGCGGTGTGGTTGTACACCACGTCGAGGATCACTTCCATGCCGGCGCGATGGTAGGCCTTGACCATGGATTTGAATTCGTTGACCTGCTCGCCGCGTTGCCCGGAGCTTGAGTACGCGTTATGAGGCGCGAAGAAGCCGATGGTGTTGTAGCCCCAGTAGTTGCTCAGGCCTTTTTCCTGCAGGAAGCTGTCGTTGACGAACTGGTGGATCGGCATAAGTTCGATGGCGGTGACGCCGAGCTTCCTCAGATATTCGATGACCGATGGATATGCGAGGCCCGCGTAGGTTCCACGGATGTCCGGCGGCACGTCCAGGTTGAGATTGGTCATGCCACGCACATGGGCTTCGTAGATTACCGAATCATGGTAGGAGATGTTCGGATGTTGGTCGTTGCCCCAGTCGAAATACGGATTGACCACGGCCGATTTCATGGTATGCGGCGCGGAATCCAGCGTATTCATGCTGGTGACGTCCTCAGGGCTTTTGAACCAATACGAATAGAGGCTTTCGTCACCGTCGATGTTTCCCTCGATGGCTTTTGCGTACGGGTCGAGCAGCAACTTGTTCGGGTTGCACCGCAGGCCCTTTGCTGGATCATACGGACCGTACACACGATAGCCGTACCGTTGCCCGGGTTGTATTCCCGGCAGATAGTTATGCCATACGTAGGAGTTCTGCTCCGTCATTTCCACTCGGGTCTCACGGTCTTCCTCATCGAAAAGACAAAGCTCGACTTTCTGGGCCACTTGAGAGAAGAGGGCGAAATTCACGCCGGCGCCGTCGTAGCTCGCACCGAGTGGATACATCGATCCAGGTCTGATTTGCATAATTCAAGTATCGCACGTTTTGCGAGTTGAATTCGTTATTTCGTTTATTCCGGCGATTGTTTTTACAATTCGAAACCTGCAGGCCGCTATTGTTGCCGCATTCTGCGAATTTGCTCATGCAAAATGGCGATCTCCGAATTGGAGGCCGTGATGTGCGTGTCTCGTAGCTGCTTCCACGGGATCCAAGCAGATTCGACATGCTCGTCGGCGTCGAAATGCCGTTCGACGGCCTGCCAGTGGCGCAGGTGCACCACCATGATGTTGGCCAGTTCGTCGGTCATGCCTTCGGATGAATAGAATTGCCCGACATGGTCGATATCGCAACTGTTTTCGTCGATTGGCTCGACGCCGGTCTCTTCGCGCAGCTCACGCAATGCGGCCGCATCGACGTCTTCCCCGTCATCGATGAGTCCTGCCGGCAGACCGTAGGCGAAGGCGTCGCAGCCGACACGGTATTCTCGTTCGACCAAGTACAAATCCTGCGCGCAGTCATGCACCAGCATGACCACACAGGGCGCGTGCCGCATCACCTGTCTGCGGATCACGGTTTGTCCGCCGTCTCGTGTCTGCAACGCGATACGCATGTCCTCCACGCCGAAAATCGCGCCTTGATACACGTGCTCTCTGCTGAGTACTGTGGCCGGTCTGGTCATGTCCACGCCATCGCTGGATTCGTTCAGCGACATATCCATGCTGGTCGTATCGGACATCGTCGTTCAGCGTTCCTGCCCGCAGGACGGCAGTACCAGATTCCAGGGATCGGTGTTCATGGAAATCCAGCGGACGGTGGGGATGTCTCCGGTCGCCTCAGATACGGCACGAGGCACATCGCCCATGGCGTATTGGAACCATATGGATTCGATGGCGCTGTGTGGCGTGTTGATGAACATCGGACGAACAGTGGCGTCGCCTCGGCCGAGTTCGATGTCCGCGGCACGCATGGACGCCTCATAGCGCGCCTGCTCGATGGCATCGGTCACCGGATGATGGCGCAGATCGCTGGTCACATACACATCGACGCCTGCGGCACGCACTTCATCGAACAGGGAATCGCCCGAGCCCGGCAATACCGCCACCGTGCCGATCGTCGCGTCAAGGTCGCCGCACACCTGCACGCCAAGTTCGGTGTATGGCAGCGCGTCGGCCACACGACGGGCGAAATCACGCAATGCGATCGGCTCCTGCAACCGGCCGACACGGCCCAATCCGACCGGATGTTCGGCTTTCGGATCTTCGATGGGTACCAGCGGACGCTGTTCGATCAGGCCGAACGCGTCGGCGGCGGCCATGCTGACTCCTCGGTAGGAGGCATCGGCATTGGTGTGCCCAACCCACAGCGCGCAACCGGCGAGGTTGAGCTTCCGGACGATCTCACCACGGAATCCTAGTCCGGAGACCGCATGCACGGAACGGAAGAACAGCGGATGGTGGCAGATCAGCAGGTCGATGCCTCCGGCGATAGCCTGGTCGATCACCGCCATGGATGGGTCCGCCGCGAACGCGATGTTGCGCACGTCGTGGCGAAGGTCTCCCACGATGAGTCCCGGCTCATCCCATTGTTCCGCGTATCGCAGCGGATACAGCGTTTCAAGCACATCCACGACCTGCTTCAGCGTTGCCACAATCTTCCTTCTTTCTTTTTTAATCAGCCTTCGATTATCCGACGGGAACGGATCAGTGGGCCGCCAATTGCCAATCGGAACCGATGCCCGTCGATACGTCCAACGGAACGGCCATGGTGACGGCATGCTCCATGGCATCCTTCACCAGCGCGGTGGCCTGCTTCTCCTCACCGGGCGCGATCTCCACCACAAGTTCATCATGAATCTGCAGTATGAGGCGACTTCCAAGGTTCGCTTCCTGCAGTGCGTCATACGCACGAATCATGGCGATTTTCATGATGTCCGCCGCCGAGCCTTGGATAGGCGCGTTCAACGCGGCGCGTTCGGCCGCGTCCCTCACGGCACGGTTCGGCGATTTGAGACCGGGGAAATACCTGCGCCTTCCGAAAATGGTTTCGGTATATCCTTTTTCGCGTGCGGACGAGACAAGCGATTCAAGGTATTCATGGACTTTGCCAAAAGTGGCGAAATACTGGTTTTTCAGCGATTCGGCTTCTTTGGGCTTGATCTTGAGCTGCTGGGCAAGTCCATACGTGCTCAGACCGTAGGCAAGTCCATAGCTCATCGCCTTGACGTGGCTACGCTGATCGGACGTGATGTCGTCAACGGGAATGCCGTAGACCAAGCTGGCCACATACTTATGGAAGTCCTTGCCGGAGCGGAAGGCCTCTATCAACGCCTCATCACCGGAAAGGTCGGCCATGATGCGCAGTTCGACCTGCGAGTAGTCGGAGCTCAGCAACGATTCGAAGCCCTCTCCCGGCACGAACGCGGATCGAATCTCACGACCTGCGGGATCCCGGTTCGGAATGTTCTGCAGGTTTGGATCGACGGAGCTCAATCGTCCGGTGGCTGCCACCGTCTGTTCGAAAGTGGTGTGGATGCGACCGTCATGACGGTTTGTGGCGTCGATCAACGTCTGCACGATCTGCTTGAGCTTGTTCTTTTCACGATGCATCAGCAACGCGTCAAGGAACTGGCATGCGCGGTCGTTATCGTACGAGCGGTCACGCAAGGTCTGCAATGCCGCGGCATTGGTGGTGTATGAACCGGACTTGGTTTTTTTCGTCGGTTTCAATCCCATGTCTTCGAACAGGATCTTCTGCAGCTGTTTGGGGCTTTGCAGGTTCACCTGCTCCCCCGCGAACTGCCACGCCGTTTCCTGTGCCTGGGCAGCGTCGGCGGCAAGTTGGTCGCGCATCTGCACCAGACGTGTCATATCCACTTGGGCGCCGACCTGTTCCATGCCATGCAGGACCTGAGAGACCGGAAGCTCAATGGATTTGAGGAGACCGAATTGTTCGCGCTTATCCAGCACACCGGCCAAATATTCGGCCAAAAGCCCCACGATTGCGGTGCGGGTGAGTATCAGCTCATCGTTCTTGGAATCGTTTTCCTCAGGCTCGTCGAAGTCCAAGGTCCCCTGTGTCGCGGCTTCGGCTTGTGCTTCGATGTGCAGATCAAGGAAATGGGCCGCAGCCTGTTCCAGCGTGTCCGCGTGGAAATCCGGGTGGGCAAGATATCCGGCGAGCTTGGTGTCGAACAATGGTTCCGGAAGTTCCACGCCGATGCTGCCCAGCAGATGCGCATGTTCTTTGTAACCGTGCACGACCATGGAATGGTGATAGCGGTCGAACAGCCTTTGCAGGCATTGCACCATATCCGGACTGAATACGTCGATGCGAATGGCTTCGCCGTGCACGGCGATCATCAATGCCGAAAGAGAGGCTTCTCCGGGTTTGCTCGTGCCTTCGGCGTAAAGCGTCCAGGACTGTTTCACCTTGTCCGTGCAGCGGGTCGAAGAATCGATTTCGAAGCCGAATTCCGGAATGTCGTTGGAGGAGCGTTCATGGCGTTCGTGCAGATGTTCCTGCACCACGGGGAAATGGTTTTGGACCCATGTCTCCACCACATGCGGATCGTTGACGTCTTCGACATGTGGCAGCCCGAGCTTGCTGGATTCGTGCACGTCCCCGGATGGTTTGTCCGCATTGAACGTTTTGAGCACGCGATTCTTGGTCCGAACACCGAATTCGAGCTTGGTGAATAGATCGTCGAGTTGACCAGCGTCGACTTGTCCAAATGTCAGGTCGGATACCGACACGCCAAGATCAAGGTCACGAACCAAAGCGTTCACGGAACGGTTCAGTTTGACCTGTTCGATGTTTTCGCGCAGGGCTTCGCCTTTTTTGCCGCTGATCTCGTCGGCGTGTTCGATGATCTGCTCAAGTCCGCCGTACTGGTTGATCCATTTGGCCGCGAATCCGTCGCCGACTCCGGGAACGCCGGGGATGTTGTCAGCGGTTTCTCCGCGCAAGGCGGCCAGATCCGGGTATTGCGCGGGAGAGACATGATATTTCTCCTGCACGGCATCCGGGGTCATATGTTTGAGGTCTTTGAAATGGTGGCCGGGATACAGCACGGTGATGTTGTCGTTGATCAGCTGGAAAGCATCACGGTCGCCGGACAGCACCAATGTGCGGTAGCCTGCCTGGTCGCACATGCTGGCGAGCGTGCCGATCACATCGTCACCTTCGTAACCGGGTTTTTCGATGTATGTGACGCCCAAGGCCGTCAGCATCTGCTGGATTAATGGCAGCTGGCTGAGCAGTTCCTCGGGGGCCGCGTCGCGAGTTCCTTTGTACTGCGGCAGCATCTGGTTGCGGAACGTGCCGCCCTTCACATCGAATGCGACGGCAAGATGGTCTGGATGTTCGGCATCGATCACCTGCGAAAGCATGGTGGCGAATCCCCAGACCGCGTTGGTGGCCTGACCTGATGATGTACTGAAATTCTCTACGGGTAAGGCAAAAAAAGCGCGGAACGCCAAAGAATGGCCGTCAACGACCAATAGCGTTCCGCGTGAAGTGCCTTCCACAGTTGGTGTGTTAGCGCTCATCCTCTGCTTCCGACTTCTGTTCGCCATACTTGGCGATGATGGCCATGGCCAGACGCTTCTTCGGAATGCGCTGGTCCATGGAGGTCTTCTGAATCCAACGGAAAGCGCCCTGTTCGGAGAAGTCCGCCTTGTCCATCAGCAGGCCCTTGGCGCGGTCGACGAGCTTGCGCTCCTCCAGCGTTTCTTCGGCCTTCTTCAGCTGCTCTTCGGCCTTCTTCAGCTGTTCCTCGGTTTCCTGCAGTTTGGACTCGCTACGTTCGACATTGTCAAGCAGATCGTTGATTTCGGCGAAACGGCCCATGGCGACTTCCAAAGCCGGCAGCAGCTTGGATTCCTCATACGGCTTGGTGACATACGCCATGGCGCCAGCGCCCGTGGCCTTTTTGACCAAATCAGACTGGGAGAATGCCGTCAGCATGACGACCGGAGCGATGTTCTCATCACAGATGATGCCAGCGGCCTCGATGCCATCCATGCGAGGCATCTTGACATCCATGCACACCACGCTCGGGCGGAACTTACGGGTCAGTTCAACGGCTTCCTCACCGTTGGCGGCCTCTCCGACGACCTCATAGCCGTTATCCTCAAGCATGGCGACCAAATCCATGCGGTTTACGGATTCGTCTTCGGCAACGACGACGGTGCGCTTGTGCGCCTCGTTATTATTGGCAGAATCCGGCTCGGGAACCGCAGCAGCTTGGAGCTCCTCATCAGTGAGTACTTCGTCCGGTTCCGTGGTCTTCTCTGCAGCCATGTCGGTCTCTTTCCACTGTCACACCCAAAGCCGGCCTAACATGCCCCAACCCGGGCCTGGATTGATATTGATTTCTTACGTGCCCTCGGTGGGACTCGAACCCACACTGCGCAGATTTTGAGGCTGCTTCCTCTACCAATTGGGATACGAGGGCTTGCACGCAACTCTGGAAGAATACCACATGATTGCGATTTGCGCCAAATCTCGGCGTTGTCATCATTCGGGGACATCGCGTAAAAACAATAATCCTCCCATCGGGAACCAATGGGAGGATTATGGAATCAGCGTTTAACGCGACGATTCAAATCTCAGTCGCAGGCACCAACGGTGTGGACGTAGATGGAATCGGTGCGACCCGGCTGGTGTTCGCCCTGGGCGGAGCTCAGCACGACGATCTTGTCGCCATCGGAGACCTTGCCGGCGTCCTTGAGGACCTTGTCGGTGAAAACCATGAGGTCCTTGCGGGACTTGTCATGGTAATCCTCGTCGACCAGGAAGGACTCGGTGCCCCAAGACAGGGCCAGCCAGTGGAAGGTGTGCTCATTGTTGGTGATGCCGTAGATCGGGGTGGCCGGACGTTCACGGGACACGCGGTGCACGGTGGAACCGGTCTGGGTGTAGGCGACGATGGCCTTGGCGTTGAGCTTGTCGGCCAGGTCGACGGCGGCGGAAGAGACGGCACCTGTGGAGGACATATCCAGGTTCTTCAGCTCCGGGATGCGGTCGAAACCATGCTCGGTAGCGAAGGTGGAGATGCGGCTCATGGTGTTCACGGTGACTGCCGGGTACTTGCCGACGGCGGTCTCGTTGGAGGTCATGGTGGCGTCGGCACCGTCGAGGACGGCGTTGGCGCAGTCGGATGCCTCTGCACGGGTCGGGACCGGGGAGCTGACCATGGAGCCGAGGACTTCGGTGGCCACGATGACCGGCTTGGCGTACTGACGAGCCAGCTCGATGCAGCGCTTGGTGGCCAGCGGGACCTCTTCCAGCGGGCACTCGACGGCCATATCGCCACGTGCGACCATGATGCCGTCGAACGCCTTGACGATCTCCTCGAGGTTCTCGAGGGCCTGCGGCTTCTCGATCTTGGCGACGACCGGGATACGGCGGCCTTCCTCGTCCATGATCTCATGGGCGCGATCGATGTCGGTGGCGAAGCGCACGAAGGACATGGCAATGATGTCGGCGCCGGTGCGGATGGCCCAGCGCAGATCCTCTTCGTCCTTCTCGGTCAGAGCCGGCAGAGACACGGCGACGCCCGGAAGGTTGATGCCCTTGTGGCTGGAGACCGGTCCGGCAACGACAACCTTGGTGTACACGTTGTTGCCTTCGACCTTGGTGACCTCGAGGCGGACCTTGCCGTCGTCGATGAGGATCGGATCGCCTGCATGGCAGTCGCCCGGGAGACCCTTGAAGGTGGTGGAGGTGATGTGCTCGTCGCCTTCGATGTCATCAGTGGTGATGACGAACTCCTGGCCTTCGGTCAGCTGGACCTTGTCCTCGCCGTCGGCGTTCTTCTTGAACCAACCGCAGCGGATCTTCGGACCCTGCAGGTCAACCAGGGCTGCGACGTTGCGGCCAGTGGCCTTGGCGGCGGCACGGAGGTTGTTGTAGACCTTGAGGTGGTCTTCCGGAGTGCCGTGGGAGCGGTTCAGACGAGCGACGTCCATACCTGCTTCGACAAGGCTGGTGATGCCTTCCAGGGACTCGGTAGCGGGACCGATGGTATCTACGATCTTGGCTTTACGCATGAATGCCTGCCTATTCTTGTTGATATTGATTTTGGATCTGACGACCCTGTTTCCAATGGCATAGCTTACTAGCAAAAAGCGCCCACTTCCACCTCAGAACTAGGTGTGTTGTGAGCGCTCACAATTTCGTAGGAGAATAGAAAAGCTCTATTCTCCCAACGTTTGCCGGACTGTCACTTTTCGTTCGCTTTCATGGTGCGCATCTTAATAACACTTGCCAAAGCCGCACCACCAATCGCAAGAACGATCACGACAAGCGACAGCCATGTGGGCACTTCCGGAACCCAGGAAATCGGCTGGCCGCCATTGAGGAACGGCAGCGAATTGCCATGCAGGGCCTCCATGATGAGTTTGACGCCGATGAAGCCCAGCACCACGGACAGGCCCAGCGGAAGATAGACGAGCTTGTCAAGCAGCTCTCCGAGCAGGAAGTACAGCTGCTGCAGACCGAGCAATGCGAACACGTTGGACGTGAACACGATGAACGGATCTTTGGTCAGGCCGAAAATGGCGGGGATCGAATCGAAAGCGAACATCACGTCGGTGGTGCCGATGGTCAGGAACACGATGAGCATCGGGGTCCAATGCTTCACACCGTTCTTGATAGTACGCAGCTTTTCGCCGTCGTATTCATCGGTGATCTTGATGACCTTGCGCAGTGCGTGAATCAACGCGTTCTCATGGTATTCCTCGTCCTCGTCTCCCCCGGCGACGAGTTTGATGGCCGTGACGATGAGGAACGCGCCGAATAGGAAGAACACCCAAGTGAAGCGCGAGATGATGGCAGCGCCCACCAAAATGAACATGCCTCGCAGTACGAGCGCGACGGTGATGCCGACTGACAGCACGAATTTCTGTAGTTCCTTCGGCACCGCGAAATTCGACATGATAATGACAAACACGAACAGGTTGTCTATGCTCAGCGAATATTCGGTCAGCCAACCTGAGTAGAACTCGATGGCAGGCTTCGAGCCGGCGAAGAACCACATGAGTCCGCCGAAGATCAACGCCATGACCACGAAGAACGCGATATGCTGCACGCATTCCTTGGTGGAGGGCACATGCGGCTTGCGCCCGATGATGAACAGGTCCACCACGAAGAAGACGGCAAGCACCGCAAACGTGGCGATTTCAAAAACAAGTGGTGTTTCAGCCATAATCCACTATGGTACGGATGCCGTATGACCGGTCGAGAACTATTTGCTCGCCTCCGTCATCTGCCGAAGTTCCTTTTTCAGGTCACGGATCTCGTCACGCAGACGAGCCGCAAGCTCGAATTGCAGTTGTTCTGCGGCGGTATGCATCTGCTCGGACAGTTGTCGAATGAGATCAGCTAGATCCTGTGCGGGCAATCCGGCCTTGAGAATCTCCTCGTGCCGCCTGCCGGATTCCTCCTTGCTGGTATGTGGCACGCCGAGATGCGAATTGCCGGCTTTGTCCGCGTTTCGGTATCCGGTACCGAGCAATGTCTGGGTGTCGACGTCCTCCTTGGCGAGCATGTCGTTGACATCGGAGATCTTCTTGATGAGCGGCTTCGGATCGATGCCATGTTCCTTATTGTAGGCGATCTGGATGTCACGGCGGCGGTTGGTCTCGTCGATGGCCTTGCGCATGGCTTCGGTGATGTCGTCCGCATACATGACGACGGTGCCGGACACGTTTCGCGCCGCACGGCCGATGGTCTGGATGAGCGAACGGTAGGAACGCAGGAAGCCTTCCTTATCCGCGTCGAGGATTGCGACCAATGACACTTCCGGCAGATCGAGGCCCTCTCGTAGCAGGTTGATGCCGACGATGACGTCGATCTTGCCTTCACGCAGTTCACGCAGCAGTTCGACACGACGCAAGGTGTCCACATCGGAATGCAGATATTCGACTTTGATGCCGCGTTCCAGCAGATAGTCGGTCAGATCCTCGGCCATTTTCTTAGTGAGCGTGGTGACCAGCGCACGTTCGTTCCTTGCCACGCGGTCTTTGATTTCGGCAAGCAGGTCATCGATCTGCCCTTCCACCGGCCGCACGTCGATCTGCGGATCGACTAGTCCGGTCGGACGTATGATCTGTTCGACCACGCCGTCGCTCAAACCGAGTTCGTAATCGCCGGGCGTTGCCGACAGGTACACCGTCTGACCGACGCGTTCCTGGAACTCCGGCCATTTGAGCGGTCGATTGTCCATTGCCGACGGCAGGCGGAAACCGTGTTCGACCAGCGTGCGTTCGCGGCTCGCGTCGCCTTCGTACATGGCACCGATCTGCGGCACGGTGACATGTGATTCGTCGATGACGAGCAGGAAATCATCGGGGAAAAAGTCAAGCAGCGTGTGCGGAGGCGTGCCCGGCGCGCGTCCGTCGAAATGCCGCGAATAGTTCTCCACGCCGGAGCATGTGCCGACCTGCGAGAGCATTTCCAGATCGTATGTGGTGCGCATGGTGAGACGCTGCGCTTCAAGTTCCTTGCCTTGCTTATGCAATTCGGCGGTACGCTCGTCAAGTTCCTGTTGGATGGTTTTGAGCGCCCGTTCCATACGTTCCGGTCCGGCAACGTAATGCGAGGCCGGGAAGATGTGCACCTGCGATTCGTGCGCGATCACGTCGCCGGTCAGCGGATGCAGCGTGGAGATGCGGTCGATTTCGTCGCCGAAGAATTCGATGCGGATGGCCAGTTCCTCGTATACGGGGATGATCTCAACGGTGTCGCCGCGCACGCGGAATGTGCCTCGCGTGAAGGCGATGTCGTTGCGCTTGTATTGCATGTCCACGAATTTGCGCAGTAAATCGTCACGGTCGATCTGCTGGCCTTCCTGGAGGAACAGCATACGGCCAGCGTATTCTTCCGGCGTTCCCAAACCGTAGATGCAGGAGACGGTGGCCACGACCACGCAATCGCGACGGGTCAGAAGGTTCGCGGTGGCGGCGTGGCGCAATCGCTCCACATCGTCGTTGATGTTGGAATCCTTCTCGATGTAGGTGTCGGTCTGGGGAATGTACGCTTCCGGCTGGTAGTAGTCGTAGTAGGAAACGAAGTAGCTCACCGCATTGTCCGGCATGAGTTCGCGGAATTCGGCGCACAACTGCGCGGCGAGCGTCTTGTTCGGCTCGATGATAAGCGTCGGTCGCTGCAGACGTTCGATCAGCCACGCTGTAGTGGCGGTTTTGCCGGTGCCGGTGGCGCCCATGAGCACCACGTCGTTCTCGCCATTCTCGATGCGCGTGGCCAGCTCCTCGATGGCCTTCGGCTGGTCGCCTGAAGGCTTATATGGAGATTTGACCACAAACGGCTTGTTCACTCGTTCAATGTTGAATCCCATGGTTCCGTCTCGCTTCCTTACGCCACTGTTCCATCAGCCTATCAACACAGTCGAACATGTGTTCTACATCCTGGGATGAGTCAATCACCGCATCGGCTATGGATTCTCGTGCCGCACGCGTGGGCTGATGCGCGATACGCGCCTTCGCCTGTGCCTCACTCATGCCACGGGTGCGCATCATACGTTCCACACGCGTCTGTTCCGGTGCTTCGACTGTTACGATATGGTCGAAACGCATGGGTATGTCATCGATTACTTCCGCCAAAAGCGGAATATCATGTACGACCACGGCATCCGGATTCTTTTCGACCGCCTGCCGTTCCTCCGACAATGCAAGATCGTAGATCAACGGATGTTCGATATCGTCAAGGATTCTACGTTCGGATTCGGCATTCGGATCGGAGAAGACGTGTTCGGACATCCATCGCCGATTAAGACCACCTTGCGCGTTCATCGCATCCGGCCCGAAATGTTCCACGATTCGTTGCAGGCCCACGCTTCCGGGTTCCACGACTTTTCGGGCGAGCACATCATAATCGACAAGCGTCGCGTCCAGTTCACGCAGATGCGTAGCGACGGTGCTTTTGCCGGCGGCGATGCCTCCGGTCAACCCAATTCGAATCATCACAACCGCCATTGTAATGTTTGAGGACTCGCAACATACGCAAATGGCCCCACACCATCAGGTGCGGGGCCATTTATCAGCGGTTTACGCGAATCAGTTTATTTTGATTCGTCGAAACTCACTTGCCGAGCAGCTGGTCGCGCAGAGCGGCGAGCTGGTCGGAATCGGCGAGGGTGCCGTTGGAGGTGTTGTCGGAGGAGTAGTTGGACACCTCTTCGACCTTCTCTTCCTTCGGAGCCTGGCCGTCTTCGGCTGCGGAAGCCTCGGCGTTCTCGAGTTCCTTGGCAACGAATTCCTTGTGCTGCTCCCACAGATCGTGAGCGGTGGCGTACTGGGACTCCCACTCCTCACGCTGCTTCTCGTAACCAGCGATCCACTCGTTGGTTGCCGGGTCGAAGCCTTCCGGATACTTGTAGTTGCCCTGCTCGTCGTACTCTGCCGGCATGCCGTACAGAGCCGGATCGAAGTCCTCGGAAGCCGGATCAACGGAGTCGTTGGCCTGCTTGAGGGACAGGGAGATGCGGCGACGGTCGAGATCGACGTCAATCACCTTGACGAAGACTTCCTCGCCCGGCTTGACGACGGTCTCCGGGTTCTCCACGTGGCGGTTGGCCAGCTCGGAGATATGCACGAGGCCTTCGATGCCGTCTTCGACGGAGATGAAGACACCGAACTGAACGATCTTGGTGACCTTGCCCTTGACGATCTGGCCAGGAACGTGGGTGCGGGCGAAGCGCTGCCACGGATCTTCCTGGGTGGCCTTGAGGGACAGGGAGATGCGCTCACGATCGAGATCAACGTCAAGCACCTCGACGGTGACCTTGTCTCCGACCTTGACGACCTCGGACGGGTGATCGATGTGCTTCCAAGACAGCTCGGAAACGTGGATCAGGCCGTCAACACCGCCCAGATCGACGAACGCGCCGAAGTTGACGATGGAGGACACGACGCCTTCACGGATCTGGCCCTTCTTAAGCTGGGACAGGAAGGTCTCGCGCACTTCGGACTGGGTCTCCTCGAGGTACTGGCGACGGGAGAGGACCACGTTGTTGCGGTTCTTGTCGAGCTCGAGGATCTTGGCCTTGATCTTCTGGCCGATGTACGGGGACAGATCGCGGACACGACGCATCTCGACGAGAGATGCCGGCAGGAAGCCACGCAGACCGATGTCGACGATGAGGCCACCCTTGACAGCTTCGATGACAGTGCCTTCGACAACGCCATCGGCTTCCTTGATCTTCTCGATGTCGCCCCAAGCGCGCTCGTACTGTGCACGCTTCTTGGACAGAATCAGACGGCCTTCCTTGTCTTCCTTGGTGACGACAAGGGCCTCAATGGTGTCGCCGACCTCGACGACTTCGTCAGGATCAACGTCCTTCTTGATGGAAAGCTCGCGGGAGGGGATGACACCCTCGGTCTTGTAGCCGATGTCGAGCAGGACCTCGTCATGATCGACCTTGACGACGGTACCTTCGACCAGATCACCATCATCGAAGTTCTTGATGGTGGAATCGACTGCCTTGATGAAGTCCTCTTCGGTGCCGATGTCGTTGATGGC
>ERZ857693.3379-NODE-3379-length-13355-cov-37.524211_pt1 | contig 13355 bp, 14 predicted proteins | sample MGYA00519765_ERZ857693 | MGnify/ENA primary metagenome ERZ857693 (study PRJEB31778, sample SAMEA3449354) | human gut metagenome | biome: human gut; feature: human-associated habitat; material: faeces | place: United Kingdom | collected 2010/2012 ... | reverse complement strand
TGAAAGGAGATGCATGGGGATATACTTATACTCCAGTGGCTTCAAGTGTATTGGCCGGTCTTAAGGCATCTGATGGCAGTTATTACAAGCGTGTGCAGGTAGGGATCAAACTGATGGAAGGAGAAGCGATTACAGAGGGGAAAAAGTCTTATAAGGTAAGTGAAGTTGGCCTAATAGCTATTTTGAATTATAAAGATTTTAATGTTCAGGCTGATACATTGAAAAATGAGTATGCACTAGTGTCATTGGAGGATTCTAATAATAAGATATGGGCTATAAATGGATATGTCAACGTACCTTTTACCTTTAAAACTAAAGAACAGCTGAACATGAATGATTTCCATTTATATGCTGTAGAAGCCAAGGAGGATACATTGGTGACAAGACTTCGACAGACCAAAGGGGCTGATGATGCTTATCAGACAGGAGGTGCTTTGATTAGTTTCCATATGCCTTTTAATGATATGGAATTTCGTGACATTTTCGATCAAGTAGTGCCTAAGAGTGATACTATTGTAGTTAAGGTGACTGCAAAGGGAGAAAATGACAAAGAACTTGTTTCTACAGTGAAATGTAGTGCTTCGAATATGCAAGGAAGTTATTAATAATACTTTATTATATAGTGAAATCCCCTTCAGTTACGGTTGAAGGGGATTTTTATTTAATGGAACTATGTGGTTCAATTTATAAGATAAGGGGGGGAAGAAATTTAACGGGGACTACTTCTTATTTTCCTGTTCATATCTTTCTTTAGATTCAGTATATACCTCCTGCGTGTGAAAAGAGTTGACATGAATTTTAAACGGTTCGATCTTTCTGCTGCCGTAATAACAACATATCACATTCGTTCCTGTTGCATAAGCCTTTTCTCTTCCCTGATTAAGCCTTTTTATACGGATGTATTCTATCTCCATAGCCTTTGGAGTTGTCTCCATAAGCTTTGGAGTTATCTCCCAAGGCTATGGAGTTAACTCCAAAGGCTTGCGGAGATAAAGCAAACAGGAAGAAAACCCTTAACCATAGGGCAGGAAAGGTTTAGAGATATGGGTAAGATCTTTTAAGTATGAATCTGATTATAAAGTTACGCATATGTATCAAAAACTTTGCAGGAACATGAAAGAAACGTCCTCTGATCATCTCCCGCAATGGGTGTAATTCCCTTTGGCAGACTTATTTTGGTCTGTCATACACCCCCCCCTAAAAAATGACGAGTGTTTATACAGGGTATCACAAACAACCGCATGAAAAAAATATCCACTAAGTTTCTGCTGCTCCGAAACAAGATTGTTTCAAGACGATAAATAATTAAAAAGCAAAAAACGGACGTACATTCCAATAAGCTTTTTTATCATATCCTTGCAAACAGACTCTATCCCAATTAGGATATTCAGGATCATCAATGTGCCAAAGTAACATCCAGCATCTGTCTTTATCATATTGGGAACTGCAACTGAAGCCAAGTCTGTAGGTATCACTAAACTGCGGTAACGAATTACCTACTTTAGATAACTGTATAGTCAATTTATCCAGTGTTTCTTGTCCCCATCCTGTGTCGTTTAGGCCGTTACTGGTTTCATTTCGAAAATCTCTTGGAGATTTTCCACAAATATTCACCAGCATATCAAACCATTGTCCGATACTCGGTACGAACCATGGACTGCGATTAAGTCCATCAGGAATTTTGTTACTGTCTCTATATTTTCTTATTGATTCAAAAGCACTGTAACTACCCTGTACATTAGCAGTATAATTCTTCAACATTTGTTCTGTTTCAGAATAACCGTTCATATTCTTCTCAATTTCATCATCTTTTGTCATTGGAGTAATCCCTTCTTCGATTCGTTCCATTCCCCCCCAACGACCGGTCCCTAAATTTTCAAACCCCATTACATAAGCATGAGTCCAACCGTTTTCATTGCATTTTACATCTGTCATTTTTTTAGAATCGCAAGTAATGACCATTCCAATAGCATTCTGATAATCATATATTTTCCCGTTTTCTTCCAGCATGCCGTCTCCGGGATGTATCTCTATTCGTTTTTCGGTTTCATTCTGAAAGACAAAATCTCCGGGATAAAGTTTTCTTTCTGTGCTTCCTTTGCCGGGTACAGGGCTGATTACTTTCAGAGTATAGCATTTCCCAGAAGCAAAAGTGATGGAACTGCCCGAATAGTTTATCTTTGTATTCGTATTATTTCTGCCGTCGGCGGTTACATAGCTTCCGGTAATTCTGGCATTTTTTTGTGATGGGACAATGGCGCAGAATTTTACAGAATCGATCTGATATGGAGTAATGCCATTCAAGTTCACATTGATAGCTGCTGAGTCTGTTCCTAAAATTCTTGATTCTTTGTGGTAAACAAAACCTGCATTTTCGGGTGCAAAACAACCTATGTATGCTTGTGGTTGCAGCACAAGCAATGTAAATTGGTGTTTAAACTGCAGGTTCAGGATTATTCCGGAAGAATTGCCGGTAGTAGGTACGCCGGTAGCAATCAGCAGGTCGCTCACAGTATGCTTTTCTTTTGTGGATTGGTCTTTCGAAGGTTGCAGTTTCTCATTCCTGGTCAACGAAGCAATAGCTTCATCTGTATCCTTTGAAACATCTAGTGTGATATTCTTCCTATATGGATAGTATGCGATGTAACTCGCTCCATCATACCAATAGAGTGTCTTGCTGTTTTCAACCGGACTCCAACTATCATTTGACAGGTTATAAATCAATGGGATATTGTTAATGTCATCTACTATTGTGCCATCTTTTATGGAGAATATACCAATAGAATCACCGTCTACAAATTCTGTTTTAAGATGTTCATCTGTCACAGAAGCACGTGTGGAAGGCTTTTCGGAACCGGGAACGTTTTCAAACCCGGTTGCTGTTGCTCGAACAGTGAGAGGAGTTCCATTGTAGCAGTCCGTTCTTTTTCCATTATTTGTTTCATTTTCGTCGGTGCATGCACTACAAATCAAGAGGATGCTCCAAAAGATTATGCCGGTGAAAGATTTCATTTTTCTTTGTTATTATCTTGTTTAAAATTAGCACCTTAGTACAAGGCTGATTTTTATTTGTCCCATTAATTCGTTATCTGTTTCTCTTCTGTTCCATTTACCGTTTCAGAATCCGTGCCTCCTTCCCATGATGCGATATCATTTTCTGACATCACGGAAATAGTTTTTCTTGAGATACCGATGGTATAACTTACAGAAGCTCCCGGATTCCAAGTGTCAGTAGAAGGTAAAGATTGATTTTCTATGCGGATAGCTTGAGTAATGGCATTATTATTTCCGTCTTTTGCCGCATATTGATAAGTGATGCTGAACTGACTTCCTTTTCCGGCAGGAAGCAGGAAAAAAGTAGCTAACAATTTCTTTTCTTCCGCAATAGTATTCGGTACAGGGAAATTGGTTATGTCAGCGGTAAAAGTTTCTTTCTTGTCAGGTGATGGAAATGCCCACAGCCAGCCTTTGTCGCTATCAGTCGTAGGAGTATAATAGGTCAGTATTCCGCTTTTTATTCCCGTAATGGAGAAAAAGGTTACGGACTTTTCCTCCGTATCATCATTACTTTTTACATAAACATTGATCTTGGTTAGTGTATGGCGCAGTTTAAAACTTACATTGCCATTGTTTTGATTCATAACCGGAGTTGCAGCGAGAAAATCTATCTGTTTGTTTTCGGCTGTGGGAACGGTATAACTCAACATCGGAAATCCATTTGAACTCTCTTTGTCTTGAACGAAAAAGTTGCTACTTGCTGTTTCATTTATATAAGGAGCATAAGCAAAGAAACTGATTTTATCTGTTGTTGAATTGTCCGGCCAGAACTTGACCGGACTATAAGACCATGTGCCGTCTGTTTGTTTACCAACAAGCTGGTTATACATGAAATTCGGTGTTGCGGCATCTTTATTGAAATTTCCGTGTGTGAAGTAGGCAAACACACCGATAGTTTCAAGATCACTTGTTGTGGTATACTCTTTAACAGATCTCATTACCGGAACGTTTCCTGAAAAGCTGATAGGGATATTTTCTTGAGGAAATTTGTTCGTACCCTCTTCCTGGGTACAAGCTCCCAATAACAAAGTTGCAGCAAGGAAAATGCCATACAATTGTTTCACCCTTATGCTTTCTGTTTTTCGATTCATGTTTCTTTTTCTATTTTATTGTACGTCCGTGCTTTTTTAACCGTAGTGACAGGGAAGAAACATTCAACCCTGTCCGGTCTGTTTTCTTTCCATAGCCAGTATGTATCATGTTTTGGCTGCAAAAGGAAATTATTTCTCTACATTAATATCAGAGTCGCTATCATCAGTCCAACCTTCCATATTATCCTCCACCGTAATCTTAATGGCATTCATCTTGATAGTCAATACGTAGGTATGTTTCGTTCCTTTCTTGAACGTATTTTTCGGTAGTGAAACTTCTTTGTTTGTTATGGTACTTGTCAGATTACTTGTGTCGGTCACTTTGGTTACGATGTCATAATTGATTTTCAGTTTTAAGTCACCTGCGTTGGTGGTACCGTTTTTGTTATTTACCGGAATAAAGTAAAGAGCTTCTGTATCTGAGAATAACGCGGTTGCATTCTGGTCATCACTTACATTGATAGAACTTTTATTATATCCCCATTGGTCGGTGGTTGTTTTATTTAAAAAATCACTCAGGTCTTGTTCTGTTGAAAAATAAGATGCGTCAGGAGATATGGCTTCCCAAGTGTCGTTATCGAATTTATAAACAGCCTTGTTGTAAAGTGTTGTACTTCCTGGATCTAACTTTAATCCCGTTACAAAAATTTTGGTATCAGTACCTAAGTTCACATCTGGCTTCACCTTGATATTGGCTATTTGGGTAAGTACGTGACTAAACTTGAACTGAACCGTCCCCTTATTACTTTCATTAGTTTGGTCTTGTATGGCAGTATGGCAGTCTGTTACCAAATCTATCATATCTTTCCAGTTATTAGAAGTCTTTACCTCAAAGGTGATTGTCGGAGCGCCTTTGGCATTCTGTCCTGATAAAGTTATTTTTTGGTCTGTTCCAACTTCCGGTTTGGATTCATAAGGCGCATAAGCAAAGAATGTTATTTTCTTATCATCTATTGGCCAAAAACGTAAATTAGTATATCCCCAACTATCAGAAGTCCATGTAGCATGTTCATTGTACATGAAATTAGGTGTTGTGTTTCCTTTTTCACTATTCCATCCCGCACTGCTTGTCTGATAGGCAAAAATACCGAAACCGGCATTTGCTTTCAATGTGGACGTTGTAGTTTCCGTTCCTCTGGTCTGTACTTCCGTATATACGTCCAACCCGATTGTCCGGTTCGTATCCGGATTCATTTCTGTCATTTCATTCTGTGAGCAACCAGCTATAGTCAGTGTTGCCATCACCATCAATAAACTTTTCACTTCCATTTTCTACTTTTTTTAAAATTAATATTATAACTACCCATATCTGTCATATATCTATATCGCTGTTCACTTCATCGTTCCATTTATCTACATCAGCGTCAAATCCTGAGCTACCTTCTGTTTTTACATTCGGCACGGTCTTTTCACATGCCATGTCAATAAAAACGCTCATAGTTCCGTCTTCTTCATCCAACCGTCTTATTGCCAAATCGTTAAAACTTTCTTCAAATATGGTCTTCCCGTCTACTAACTTTGCTTTCAGATGTAGGTTGTGTGGAATCTCTACATCGAAGCCGAACACACTAATAGTAGTGCTCAGCGTTCCTTCTGTTACCGAGCCGGAATCATAAATGGGATTGCTTAAGCGTAGCACTTGTGTTACTGTCTTTTCCGAATTTTGTTTCGAAACGAGAAATATGGATTCTGCAATGCCGTCTAATGTGCAGGTAGCTTTTCGTATGTTGTTCATTCCTTTGATACGGATTTTAACCGTTATTTTTTGAGTCAGTTTTTTGGGGGTGAAGCGTAAGTGACAACTATTTTCGTTCCTGGTGGAATTTCGGTTACTTTGTTGGGTAATGGCTGATGAATAGTTTTCCGGCATATCAGAAGTCACTTCAAAGCCTTCGATATAATCAGCGGCAAGTTCGTCAGGACTTTCCATAATAATTCTTTCAGAGGATGATTCGTTCCTTATTTCCATCTTCTTTACATAGGCTTCTAGCGTCTGGTAGTTTTCTTCTCCTCTGAAACAGAGGTTACCAAAATCATCGAATGAACGGTTGAAAAGGACGACGTTGTAACATCCTTCTTTCAAGCATAGGGTCTTGTATGTACGGTCACCCATCAGTGCTACAAAAGGAGTGCTGCCATCGGTAGGGTAGAATATGGCGGTAGCACCATAATCCTGCTCTTTTTCATTCAGTCCTGACTGACTCCAATCGGCACTGATTGTTATTGTTGCTTCGGGCGAATAAGTCAGTTCGCGTCGGTTACAGGCAACTAACAAGAAAACAAAAAGGTAAAGGATATATAATGTCGGGGATATTCTCATTTTGCACCTCCTTTCTTTGCCTTGTGTTTGAGTAGCCATACCAGTGTATGGTAATTCCTAGAAACGGATGTATAACGATAAGTGGCTATATTTATGGTTTGAAGTACGTTCAATAGGGATATTTGCAATAATGGGCGACTAAATTCATATGAGAAAAGGATTCTTGTTTCTTTGTTTGGTAAAAGGCGGATGAGTTGTACTTTTTCCAGCTTATTAAGTAAATCTTTCCATTCTTCGTTTTGAAGGAGGAATTTGACCGGTTGCAGAACTTTGCTAGAAGAAAGGTCATGCAGTACGGCGATGGCTATTTGTGCACGTGTATATACGGATAACATGATAAACTTACTTTGTTAAGTCATTACTTACCAAGTAATAGCTTATATTTTTCTCACAGGGTGAGGAAAAGCGTTTTCTTATTCTGTATTTAATAAGAAAAAACATTTCGTCGGATAGAAAAAGATGTAAGAAATATGATTCCGTTTTTGAGATGTCAAAAATGGAAAGAGGTGTCGTGTAATTTTGTAAATTAGTTAAAGTACTGACAGATGCAATATTGTGCTTGTGCTTATGTGTTTTTCTATAATTGAATAAAATATAGTGGATTAATACAGATTTATAAGCTTTTTCTTTGGATTTATGAGGAAATATTCCCTACTTTGTGAAAGTAATCATCCATTACTTGGTAAGTAATTCTTCTTTTATTTGAATGGCTGTCATATGATATTCCTCATGCCACTTCCTTTTCTCCATTATGTGCTACTACCGAGATTATCAGTTCGTCATTGGCTATATCTACCTTTTCGTTTTCAAATGGTTTCAAGTAAGTTTCTGTCACCTTAATGGAAGAGTGTCCCAATGCCTTGCAGATAATACCGATATTTACTCCTGCATGAAATGCTAATGTCGCCCATGTATGGCGCGATATATAGAATATAAAAACAAAACACAAGAAAAATGCAATTATTGCACAATATATCAATGTATATCAGGTTTTTATAAAAAGAATGTAGAATTGCATTTATTGTTGATTTTAGCCATCGATAGTGTTATTTACAGTTTTTATGTTACTATTTTGTTGTGCAAAAAAGCACCTGTTTTCGATTAAAATCACTATCTTTGTAGAAGAAAATAAGCAATTCAAGTATATGGCTCGTACCAAGAAAATAGAATCAACCCCTGTACGCATCCGGTTCAAGGAACTGGAAAATGGAAACAAGTCTATCTATCTCGATATTTACTACGAGAAGAAGAGGCGGTATGAGTTTCTGAAATTGTACCTTATCCCAGAGAATTCCTCGGAAGCAAGAAAGCAAAACAAGCATACAATGAAAGCTGCTGATGCAATAAGGGCACAACGTATTCTTGAAATATCGAACAATAGAACACCCGTAACCATTTCAGAAAAGGCAAAGGTTTTACTGGTTGATTGGGTAAACGAGTATAAGAACAGAAGTATTCAACAAGGAAAGACATCATCAGAAAACCATGTGCATTCAGCCTTAAAACAATTGCGGAAATACAATGCCAAAGCTCGTTTGTGCGATGTGGATAAGGATTTCTTGGATGGCTTTGTTGAATTTATGAAAGGGCAAAAAGCAAGGCGTACCAAAGTTCCTTTTGCCAAAAAAACCATATCCAATTATCTTGGGGTTATCATTACAGCCTTGAATATGGCAGTTGATGATGATGTGTTGTCTGTAAATCCCGGATTGGCTATTGACAGGAAAGCCATTTGCGGTGAAGAAACTCCACGCGAGTATCTGACTATTGATGAAGTCCGCAAGCTCATAGAAGCGGATGCACCAAGAGCAGATGTGAAAATTGCATTTTTGTTTTCCTGTTTCTGTGGATTACGGTTAAGTGATGTCCGTGCCTTGCAATGGAAAAAAATCATTGAAGATAACGGGAATATTCACATGGAGTTGCGACAAAAGAAAACTGGTCGGATGCTGTACTTGCCACTCAACAAGCAAGCGCAAGCCTATCTGCCTCACACTAAGAGAAGTGCTGAAGATTATGTATTTTCTCTGCCTTGCACTTCTACCATTGATTTACAGTTGAAGAAGTGGGCCCAAAATGCAGGAATCAATAAAAAACTGACCTATCACATGAGTCGGCATACTTTTGCAACAATGGAGCTTACCATGGGGGCAGATTTATACACAACTAGTCAGTTACTTGGTCATGCCGATGTGGAAACAACACAAGTTTATGCGAAAATCATAGATGCTAAAAAAGAAGCCGCTGTATTACTAATAGATTCTCTATTCTAATATTTATAGTCAAACAGAAATATATTGCAAATTTTGCATGTCGCAATTATCTGTGTATCAGTCATAGCAGAAAGAAATTTTTCGTAATTCAATTCTGTTTGACCATGACAATCTTATTTCTATTTTTAAATTATACAGTATGTATTGTTTAATTAAAAATACTGTGTATATTTGCATTTTGTAGAAACAGCCTCTTTATGTCTGTTCCTCAGAAAGCTATGTTATCCATTATTGTATAGTAACATTAATCAAGATAACAAAATGCAATTAATCTTTTCATGAATAATAGTACAACAAAGGTATATGGCACGTACGAAAAAGCAAGTTAAAGTAAAGGAACCTGTCCGTTTACGTTTTAATGAACTCAAAGATGGCAGGAAGTCCATCTATTTGGATATTTACTACAATGGCCGGAGAACTTACCAGTCATTGAAACTCTATCTTGTACCAGAAACGGATGTGTCGGCGCAAATCCAAAATGCCAACACACTCGCAATAGCCAATGCCATTAAGACCGAAAAAATTTTGGACCTGACCAACAAGATAGCAGGTATCACAGACCGTTCGTATAAAGCGAATATGCTTTTCACGGACTGGATGAGAGTTTATCGGCAAGATGTGGAAAAACGGGCTTCGGCATCTGCACTTATTTGGGTAGATCGGGTAACTAATGAATTGGAGAAGTACGATAACAGTGTTACCCTTGCAGAAATAGATAGGGATTATATTATGAGATTTCTCAGCCATTTACTAGATAGACCTGCACTCACACGTGACCATAACCAACTGGCCAAAAATACGGTTTTCCTCTACCTCTCTTATATACGGGCTGCACTGAATTATGCAGTTAAGGAGAACCTGCTCCAGTCAAGCCCATTCAAGAAAATCAAACGGGATATGCTTTCAGGTTCGGAAGCCAAACGTGAATATCTTACAGTAGAGGAAGTAAAACGTCTTATTGCAACTCCTTGCCGTCGGGATGATATGAAGGCTGCATTTTTGTTTTCCTGTTTTTGCGGTTTGCGCATTATGGACATCAAAAACTTGTGTTGGAAACACATTAGTAAAAACGGGAACAGGTGGCAGGTAGAAATACGGCAGTATAAAACCGGCGCATTGTTGTATTTGCCATTGAACATGAATGCACGGAAATGGATGCCGGAACAAGGGGATGCTTCTTCTGAAGACCGTGTATTTCCCAAGTTGAGTATTTGGTATAAAAGCATACTTCGCGATTGGGCCACAGATGCCGGAATAGAAAAGAAATTTTCATTCCACGTGGCGAGGCATACGTTCGCAACGCTGGCCTTGACCGCAGGGGTTGACATCTATACGACAAGTCAATTATTGGGTCATGCCAATATCAGACACACTCAGAGGTACGCACAAATCATCAATTCTAAGAAAGACCATGCCATCTCCCTTTTGGATGACGCATTTATCCAATAACTTAAAACAATAGATTTATGAAGCGTAACCGTAGAAATGATTGCCTTTTTTTAAAACAAGAGATTGGCAAACAAGCCGCACAAGAGTGTCGGAAATGAACGTGATGAACTTTTTGCCTTGCTGAAAGAAGCCTCTTTTACTTATCGGAAGGAAGTTATCGGTGAGAGTAAATTGTATGAACTGTATGTGGAGGATTTTCTGAACGGTCATTATTATAGTGACCACCGGGATGCCGCCGGGAAAAACCGACATCGGAAAAACATCGGTATTCTCAGAGGAATACTGACAAAACGTAAAGACCTTGTGGAGCTATTCTTCTCCAATATACTTTTTGCTCCTAACCGCATGGATGAGTTGCTTCGTCTGTTCAACACAACGAAAGCATCCTCCGGTCTGAAAGAAGAACCGGATAAGCCACGCCCTGAAACGAACCTTCCTGCCTTGTCTTTGGGTAGCTTTTTGAATGACAATCAACTGAGCCTCATTGCGCATTGTGCTAATGAGGCTCAACTTTTCACTACCCCTGTGAATGCAGGCATACTGCGTTCTCTTTTGGAAGGCACGTTGCATCAGCCGTTGAAGTCTGCCAATAACCGGTTGGTAGCTTTCTTTTTCGACCGGTTATGTCACCACCGTCTCATTCTCGGACGTTGGGAACATCTGTTGGAACAGGCCGGTTCCATATTGGGTTCCAAAGACGGCCGTCCGCTCAAACACGGCCAGTATTCCAGTGCACTTAGTCTTGCCAAGAGCAATCCAAACAGTATGCAGGAGGTAATCAGCCAATGCGTACAAGCTGTCAGAGAAATGACAGAAAGAAACACAACGGATAACAAGTGACACAGAAAAGGATAACAGTTCGGATAACACTTCCGAACTGTTACTCTCCTTTTTACAAGCATTGAAAAACACATATCTACCTTTGCCCCGAAGCGATAAAGTTTCGGGGTATCACTCCCCCATGTCTAACTCAAAAAAGAATACAAAATGAACCAACAAGAAGAAAGAAACTGTGTAGCGGTGTCCTGTTCATCATGTTTCCTGAAGCTTAGTATGCTCCAGAAACAAACGGAGAAGATTGAAAATATGCTGTTTTGCATCAAGAAAACACTCAATTTCAAAGAAGCCTGCCTGTATATGGGGCTGTCGAGAAGCCAGTTGTACAAACTTGCCAAGAACGGGCATATCCCCCACTACAGACCGTCCGGTAAACTGTTGTATTTTAACAAGCAGGAATTGGACGAATGGCTCTGCCGGAACCAAGTAGAAGAAACCGAAAAAAACTGTCCAAAGGAGATGCCGGACAGCATGAATGAATGTGTTGAACCCGATAAACAATTTGCATCATGACAGAAGCCGGATTTCTTGAAACACTTAAACGGGTAGAAGATGTGGCCGTCATCCTGACCCGAATGGAAGATATAAACGTAGTATTGGGCAAGATAACCACCATTGAAGCCTTCATTGATCGTTTCGGGACGCTTGAAGCCTTGATAGAGCGTTTTGAAAGCGTGGAGAATCAACTCTATTACCTGAAAGATATGCTGAATATTGATGAAGCCGCCAAATACCTGAATATCTCCAAAGGGCATATGTACCGGCTTACCTCCAACCGTGACATATCCTACACCAAACCGAATGGCAAGAACATCTTCTTTGAAAGGAAGGAACTGGATGAATGGAAACGGCGCAATCCAGTCCTTTCACAAAGGGAACTGGAAAGACAGGCTGCTATAATGACCGCCCATGACCACACCGGCAAGCCCAACCATAAAAAGAAAGGGGGAAAGCCATGATACCGACCCACCTGCTTCAAACCGGAAATGACATAGATCGTTCGGTTTATGAACAAATCCTGCAATTCATCCGCCTACGTGTCACCGAGACCTACGCTTTTCCGCCGGAAATTGTCCGTGTCGATGACATAACCATTGCCACGCTCGGCAACTTCAGTGCTTCGGTCGGTAAGCCCAAAAGCAAAAAGACTTTCAACATCACGGCAATTGTGGCTGCAGCGTTGTCGGGCAAAAACGTGTTACGCTACAACGCACATTTGCCGGAAGGCAAGCACAAGGTGCTTTATGGTAGATACGGAACAAAGCAAATGCCATTGCCACAAGGTGCTTGAACGCATCCTGAGACTGGCCGGGCTACCTACTGACCGTGAAACGGACAACCTCGAATTTTTCATGCTGCGGGAATACAGCCCCAAACAACGCCGACAGATTATCAACCATGCGCTGGCTTCCGATCCGGGTATCGGTTTTGTTGTCATTGACGGCATCCGTGACCTCCTGTATGACATCAACAGTCCCAGTGAGTCTGTTGATTTGATAAACGACCTCATGCGCTGGTCAAGTATGCACGACCTCCATATCCATACAGTATTACATCTGAACAAAGGAGATGACAATACGAGAGGACATATTGGCACAGAACTGAATAACAAAGCGGAAACCATTCTGCAAATCACCAAGAGCCAGTTTGACGGTAATATCAGTGAAGTAAAAGCCATGCACATTCGTGAAAAGGAGTTTGAGCCGTTCGCTTTCCGCATCAATAACGATGCCTTGCCTGAACTGGTGGGAGAATACTCGTTTACACAAGAGCGTAAGGGCTTCTGCGAATCCATTTCCGATGTACAACACGCCCAGGCTCTCAGGCTGGCATTCAGCGAGGGGGACATAACCGGATACAGACCGCTTATCAAAGCGCTCCAACAGGGATATACCGAAATCGGCTTCAAGCGTGGCCGGAACATCTGCATTGAACTGAACAAGTATCTGATGGGGCGTGGCATTATCGTGAAACAGGATAAGAGCTACCATTACAATCCGAAGGTGCTGGAGTATAGCGGCTGTACCTCCGATAAAGAGGTTTAGTTTAACGTCGGTGTATATATAAGATAAACTTTATTAAACCCGAATAGAAACACAAAAGTTATTATGAACATAGCCCAGACCAAACAAATAGATATTGTGGACTTCTTGAAAGCAATCGGTTGTTTCCCTACAAGGGAAACCGCTTGTGCGGCATGGTTCCGTGCCCCGTATAGGGAAGATATGACACCTTCATTCAAAGTCAATAAAAATCGGAATATCTGGTATGATTTCGATGCGCCCATATAGGCTACACAATAAATATCTCTATGGCAAGAGATTAGGT
>ERZ857693.3364-NODE-3364-length-13419-cov-2.455328_pt1 | contig 13419 bp, 10 predicted proteins | sample MGYA00519765_ERZ857693 | MGnify/ENA primary metagenome ERZ857693 (study PRJEB31778, sample SAMEA3449354) | human gut metagenome | biome: human gut; feature: human-associated habitat; material: faeces | place: United Kingdom | collected 2010/2012 ... | reverse complement strand
GCGAGCCGCGACCCTCGCCGCGGTCCCAAATGGCCTCTTGGGTCACATAGGTTTCAATGTGGTCAGACATCTTGAACGGCGCATGGAAATGCACATCGATGCCGTAGTGCAGCGAACCGGAATAATCGAAGCCGTAGTCGAGCGTCGTCGTCATTTCCTCGTTCACGGTCAGCGGCACGGCAAAAATCGGGAGAACCTTCAGGTCGGGGTTTTTCGCGTCGTGCTCGTTGACGTATTCCAAGTCAACGCGACCGTCCCAGCCAGCACCGCATCCGAGCGCGCAAATCTCCAAATCTTTGAAGGTGTAGTCACGCACGAAGGGCCCGAAGGTCTTACCTACGATCTCAGTTGAAATAGCCATGTCCTCCCCTTTCAGCAAACAACTGATTTATATGAAGAAACCCGTTTAATGCAAAAGCTTCTTCGCGCACTTCCCCACACTCGTGTGGGGCAGCGCATCCACCACCTCTACGATGGTCGGAACTTTGAAATGCGCCAAGTTGTGGCGACAGTGCTCAAGCACGGCTTCCACATCGGGCTCGACGTTGGGCTCGAACACGAGGAACGCCTTCACCGCCTGATCGCGAACCGGGTCATCAACGCCAATGACCGCCACCTCGGCAAGGCCAGGGAATGTATTGAGAACCTCTTCAACCTCAGAGGCGGAAATATTCTCGCCAGCGCGCTTAATCATGTTGGACTTGCGATCGACGAAATACATCCAGCCATCCTCGTCGAAGTAGCCCTTATCGCCCGAGCGCATCCAACCTTTGCAGTCAACGCAAGAATTCGTGGCACTCTCGTCGTTGTAGTAACCCTTCATAAGAGAAACGCCCACCTCGCCGTGGAAGACGATGTCGCCCACCTCGCCGGCGGGAAGCGTATTGCCCTCGGAATCGACCACGCGCACGTCATAGCCCAGGCCGCTGCGGCCCACGCTCGGCCAGCGACGCTCCCCGTACGGCAGGTCAGTCGTAACCCAGCACACCGACTCGGTAAGGCCGTAACAGTTCTGCAGGCGCACGCCGAAGCGGTTCTCGAATTCGTCCTTCTCAGACTCCTCGATGGCCAGGTAATACTGCACCGACTTCACGTTGTGGTCGCGCTCACCTTCCACCACGGGCTGCATCATAAGGGTGCGCACCATCATGGCGACGAGCTGCAGAGCGGTGGCGCCGAATTCGCGCACCTGCGACCAATAGCGACGCGCGCTGTATTTCTCGACGAAAACGAGCGTCGCGCCACAGGTAAGCACGGGCATAAGCGCCGCAGTTTGGAAATTGGAATGGAACGCCGGCATGGTCGTGAGCAGACGGTCGTCGGGCGAAAGGTTGCACTGCCAGTCGCCGTAGTAGCCGCCATAGAGCATATTGGCGTGGGTTAGTTCAACACCCTTCGGATCGCTCGTGGTACCCGAGGTGAAAATAATCATGGCCGTATCGAGCGGGTCGATGTCGATCGAAGCCGAAAGCTCGCCGGCCTGCTCGGCGACTTCCGCGTCGAAGTCGCGCGCCGCATCGAAGAGTTCTTCGTCACCCGCGTGCGCAATGAACAACGTAGGCACAGGGTACGGCTCTCCGCCAAGTGGCCCGGCAATGCAGCTTTCCACACCCGCGCAGTAGTAGCACTGGCAATCGGGCTCGGTGATAACCACCGAAATGTCGCATTTCTCGAACACATACACGCACTCGGCAAGCGTATGCTGCATGTTGATGGGCACTGCCACCGCGCCGAGCTTGGCGCACGCCATGCAGCACGCAATGTGCTCGGGGCTGTTGTAGAGCTGCACGCCCACATTCTGGCCGGCGGTCACACCGACCGAACAAAGAAGATTCGCAACGCGATTGATGTATGCATTGAAGTCGGCATAGGTAAAATCGCGCTGCGAGCCATCTTTGCCATGAAACTCAAGGAAGGTATGCGACCCCCTGTTAGTGGCGAGCCATTCCCACATGTCAGCCAAATTCTGGTTTCCCACAATAGTTGCCATGCGCTAAAACCTTTCCCCCCGAATTCCTGGTAAAAATCCCCAGTTTTAAATGTGGCCCGCACGAATGCGGGCCACATCAGCAATTACGCCGCGATGAAAATCGCGAAATCCCGCTTAGTTCTCGCCAATCTTGACGACGTTCTTCTCAGCGAGCTCCTGCACCTGCTCGGCGGTGTAGCCAAGCTTGGTGAGGGTATCCATGGTGTCGCCACCCTGGGCAGGCATCGGGCGCCAAATCTGGCCCGGGGTCTGCTCGAAGCGAGGCATGGGAGAGAGGCCCTTGAAGGTGTCGCCGTCTTTGGTCTCCCACTCGACGAAGTTGCCACGGGCAGCCATGTGCTTGTCGGCAACCATGTCTTCGAACTCGTAAACGCTCTGGGCAGCGATGGCATGCTCGGCCAAAATATCCTCAAGTTCGAGCTTCGTGCGCTCAAGCAGCCAAGCCTCAAGGCGCTTCTCGAACTCTTCAGCGATGGGCATGGACAGCCACAGGGAAGCGGTGTCCTCAGGCAGCTCGGGGGTGCCCCAGTGCTCGCCCAGGCCGAGCTCTTCGATGATCCACTTGTTCTGACGAATGCCGAACAGGTTCAAAGCGATGAAGCCGTCCTTGCACTTGTACACGCCAATACCGCAGAGGTTCTGGTTGCGGGCGCCAGCGCGAGGCCACTTGATGCCGTCGTTGAGGAAGTCGACCAGGTAGTACTGGCTCATGTACATGATGCCCTCATACATTGCCCAGTCGATGCTCTCGCCCTGACCAGTGCGATCTGCCTTGCGCAGAGCAGCCAGCGAAGCGGCAATGAGCAAGTAAGAGTTGATGTAGTCACCGGAGTACGGCATGGTGATCATCGGCTGCTCGGGAGTGCCGTTCTGGCAGGTGAAGCCGGCGTAGGGGCCAACGGTGCCGTCGTAGGCAGGACGCTTGACGCGGTCGGGGTCGCCGAATTTACCATAGCCGGAGCAGTGAACGATAATGAGCTTGGGGTTAACGGCCCACATATCCTCGTCGGTGAAGCCCTTGCGATCCCACGTGCCGCCCTTGGAGGACTCGAAGAAGATGTCGGTGTCCTTGAGCATCTTCAACAGAACTTCTTTGCCCTCGGGGGTGAACTGGTTCAGAGCGACGGAGCGGCAGTTACGACGCTCGGCCTGAGCAGCGTTCTTAGCATCGCGAACGGTGTCGCCGTAGCCCGTGTTCTCGAGCCACGTAACATCGGCACCCCAGTCAGCCATGATGTTGCAAGCGCGAGGAATAGCTTCCTCCATTGCAGCGAAGACGATTTTGACGTCGTCGAGAACACCAAAGCTCGGTTTTTCGGTAGGAATGGCAGCCATATTGCTGGTCCTTTCTCGTTTCTCAAGGTGCGCCGCGCCCTCACACGGCGCACCCGTTGAGATTTCCCCAAATGCGAGGCGGCATGCGCCTCACGTTATTCGTAAACGCTGCACGGCCCCGCCCACGACGGGGCCATACGATGCGAATTACTGGCGATACGCCTTGATAGCGTTCTTGGAAGCGGTGAGAATCATCATCTCGTCGGTGCCGCCGGAGACGCGGTCGACACGCAGGTCGCGCCAGATGCGGTTGATGCGGTGCTCAGAAGCAACTGCGATGCCGCCCATGACCTGCATAGCGTCGTCAACGACCTCGAAGGAAGCGTTGGCGCAGAAGTACTTGCACATTGCAGCCTGGCCAGCGTCGACGTCGCCGCCGAGGTTGGTGTCGGCGTTCCAAGCAGCTTCGTAAAGCATGTTGCGCATGGAGTCGAGCTTGATGGCCATGTGACAGAACTTCAGGGAGTTCAGCTGGAAGCGAGCGACCGGCTTGCCGAAGGCAACGCGAGCCCAAGCATGCTTGGCAGCGTCCTCGAAAGCAGAGATAGCCGTGCCGTAGTCGCATGCAGCAACGAGCCAGCGCTCGAAGTTGAAGTCAGCGACGCCGCGGTTGAAGCCGTTGCCCTCTTTACCGAAGAAGTCCTTCTCCTCCATCTCGACGTTGTCGAGGTAGACCTCGCAGCAGGAGTCCATGCGCAGGCCCAGCTTGGTGAGCGGGGACAGCGAGATGCCCGGCTTGGACATGTCGACGAAGAACTCGGAAATGACGTCCGGGTTGTCAGCGTCGCGGCACATGATGATGAGGTACTTAACACCCTTGGAAGAGGTGATGAAGGTCTTGGTGCCGTTGAGGTAAATCTTGCCGTTCTCGCGCTTGTAGGTGGTCACGAGGCCGGAAACGTCAGAGCCGGCGCCCGGCTCGGTGCAAGCGGAGTTCACAACCTGTTCGCCCGTGCCCAGGTACTTCAGGCAAGCATCGATCTGCTCCTGAGTGCCCTCGCGGACAATGGTGTTGTAACCGGTGAGCAAGTACAGAACATAGGTCGGGGCACCGTACTGGCCGAGAACCTCGTAGATTGCCATCAGCGTGGTGATGGGCTGCTCGAGACCGAGACCACCGTGCTCCTCATCGAGCATGATGCGGTCGAAGCCCATTTCGCAAAGGCCCTGGGCCCAGCGCAGCGGGTACTCGTGCTTCTCATCGCACTCGTGGAAGTAGGTCTCCCAGTTCTCGCTCTCCATGTAGTCGCGGTAGGACGCCACGATGAGCTCTTGTTCGTCGGTCAGATTGAAATCCATTGAGGAACCTCCTTATTGGTTGCACTCACATCCGGCCTCGCCGGAATATGACAGGATTGGGGGGTGGGCATCTGCCCTATTGAAGCTACGCCTGATGGCGGGTCTTCCAGAATTCAGCGGAATGTTCGATGCACTCAGCAGCTTCATCGAGCATTCGGGAGTAGTGAACGAATGCATGCAGCACGCCTTCGAACACTTCGTGCTGGTTGCGCACGCCGTTGGTGTCGAGAACGCGATGCAAAAGCTCGGAATCGTCACGCAACGGGTCGAGACCGGCAGCGGCGATGTAGCACACGGGCATGCTCGTCGTAAGGTCGTTGTGGAACATGTCCACGTACGGTGCCTTGGTTTCGGTAGCCAGGTCGTTGAGCCAGCACTCGTTGTAGTAGATAAGGTCTTCCTTGCGCATGCCGTCGATATCCCAACCGTACAGACGCTGCGACATGGAATCTTCAAGGCCATAGAAGCCGTAATACAGAAGCAGGCTCTTCACGAAGGAGTTGTCGCCCTCTTCGTCACGCAGCCACAAATTCGATGCCATCGAAAGAACTGCGCCACCCGAATCGCCGGCGAACGAAAGGTCGTCGCCGTCGATGCCCTCTTCAGCACCATGCTCGTGCAGGTGCTTGGCGACCAACACGCACTCCTGAATGTTGGTGGGATACTTCGACTCAGGAGACAGGTGGTAGTCGACGCTCACGACAACCGCACCCGTTTTCTCGGCAAGAATGCGGCACACGCGATCGTGGGTGTCGGGGCTGCCCACAACAAAACCGCCGCCGTGAATGAATTCAATCACGGGAAGCTTCTCAGCTTCGACGGGGTAATAGTAGCGAGCCATGAATTCGCCCATGGGACCTTCGAACGTGCGCTCGACGGTCTTGGCCATAACTGGACCGCCCTCGTTCCAGAAGCGGCGCTCGCGCACGTAGTTCTCGCGCATCTCGGCGAATCCCACGTCGGTGACGAAGGCGTCGCCGGCAAGCTCGGCCGACTTCTGGAGGACGGCTTTCATCTGATCGTTCATAAGCAGCTGTGGATCGACTTTATTTTCCATGTTCAATCCTTTCTCGATGACTTGGGAAAGTGGAGAGGCGTTTGGCGTCGCCTCTCCACGAGGCTAGCGGATTCGCCAGTAATAAGGGGCCTGTGCGGCCGGTCGGCATTATGCAGGCCGGCCGCTAAAGTGCTTGAAAGTTAGTTGGCCTGAGAGGCAGCATGCTTCTTGATGGCGCGGATGCACATGACCAGGAAGATGATGCCGAGGACAGCGAACATGATCTCGAAGCCGAAGATCTGGTTGAAGGCTGCGACGCCGGAAGCGTCGATCAGCGAGCCGTACCAGGTGTGAATGAACACGTCAGGCAGGAAGCCGATAACGGAAAGGATGCCAGCGGCGGTGCCGAAGATTCGCATCGGAATGCCGAGCTCGGAGAGCGGCGAGGAGCCGATGGAGAAAGCGCCGTAGGTGGCGAAGCCGAACACGACGACCAGGCAGCAAGCCACGATGGACAGGCCGGAATCCTGAGGCATCACGATGAAGGCGCCCAGAACCACGATGGCAAGCGCGAAGCAGCCGATGATGGTCTTGGAAGACTTAGCCTTCGCAGCGATGGCGCCGATAACCGGGCCAGCGAGCAGGCCAATACCATAGGTACGAATGAGGCCGATGATGTTAACGGTGTTAGCGTCGGTGCCCATGGCCTGAGACAGATACGGGGTGGTGTAGGTAGCGCCCTGGTACACGCAGTAGACGCAGAAGTAACCGAGGCAAGCCCACAGAACGCCCGGGGTCTTGATGGCCTCAACGGCGTCAGAAACGCTGAAGAGTTTGGCGTCCTTGTTAATCTCACCCTTGAAGTCGGGGATGAAGACGAAGGACAGAACACCGAGGACGGTAATCAAAACACCAAGGAAGATGATGACCGACTGCATAGCGAAGATGGTGTCGGGGATAGCGGCGATGATGGCAGCGTTGATAACGCCGACAACAAGGCCGGTAACGCCATAGATGGAGTAGGAAACACCGATGCGGGCGGGATATTCATCCTCTTCGCAGCACAGACGAATAACCTTGAAACGGGTGCCCCACCAAATCAGGATGGAGGTAAGGCCCATGCCACCGAACAGCACGTAGCACATCTGAACGGAAGGAAGCATCGCGTAGAGGAACGTGAGCACTGCGGTGCCGATGAAGCCGACCCACGCCAAGGTGCGCATGCGGAACTTGTCGGCGATGATGCCCGAAGGCAGGTAGCAGATAAGAGCAACGATGCCGTAGAAGGACACCATTGCGCCCAAGTCGGCGTTGGTGCAGCCGAGAGCCGTCATCAGAGGATCGTAGAAGACGCCCTTCAAATACATCGGCGTGTAGATGATGGAGGAACCCATCGAAATGAGGACGATCAAGAACCACTTGTGGAAACCAGTGAGGTCCTTGTACGTCACCTCGCCCTTGCTCTTTGCAAGAATGGACATGTGTTTTCCCTTTCTCGTTTACCTTAAGAAAGCAATGCTTTCCGGTACGAGCGCCCCTCTCCTTGCTTATGAAGTTCTTGATCGTTTTCCGAATTGCTCCGTTCAAAAGAGCCAAGGACTTCATAAGAACTCGCGGGACGCGTGTCGCGCATGCGCGACGCCAAATAAGTAGGCCCCTTAAGCCCAGCGAATTCCGCCTCCTTCCAAGGGATCGTGCCATCGTATGAAGCCTTATTCCGGATGTTCGGCTTTGTTGCCGACTTCCGGTTCCCCAAAGGCCTCATCGATCAGACAAGTTGCATTTTGTGGCCGAATCGTGAAGTGCGCTATCGCTTGTTGACTATGAATCGCGCTTTACTAGCAAACGAGTTAGTGGATAATTGGAGCATACTTAAAAAACTGTGATGCAGGTTTAATCCAGGTGAATTACCCTATTCAGTATAAATCTGGCCTATTAGAACAAAAAAATCGATAAGCCAGATTAATAAATCGGCACATGCCGCACTGCGCGAGGGAAAGGATGGGGAGCGCTGTGAGTATGGTCTCCTTCTTCGGAAGCGATGCGGAATCGGGAGAAAAAAGGGATGCGTTAGGCGCCCATTATCTTGGCCTGAGCCTTGTACTCGCGTGGTTTTATTGCCTATGGTTCTCACCAAGCGTGTTCGTGTGCACGCCGCTCATGGGCCGCGCTATGGTGTATTCCTGGCTCGCGAGCCTCGCGTTTTCGGCGCTTGCATTCCTCGTAACGCCGTTGACGCTTCGACGCATCAATATATGTGAGCACCCTACCCTCGTATGGGTTTCGGCCGGAACGCTTGCCGTGGGCACACTGCTGTTCACACTCGTGGAGCCGCTGGCGACTATGCCCTTCTTCATTTGGGTGGTGTTCCCCATTGTGCTAGCCGTGGCAAACGTGATTTTGTGGGCTGCATGGGGCGAATTCTATACGCGCAAACGCTCGACGTTCGCGGTTGGCAAATTCGCGCTTGTCTACGGATCAGTGATGCTCGCAGCGATGATTATGACCGAGATTTTGCCCGCGCCCGTATCGAATGTGTTCGTGGCGCTGCTGCCCATTGCGTGCGGCGCGGTATATAAGTTCGAAAACAAGACGGTTGAGGGGCTTGTGTTCCCCACGCTTTTGCCGAAGGCAATTCGCAAGAAGACGAATCGCGCAACGCTTATTATGTCGGTTTCGCTGTGCATCGCGTGCGTGGCCTGCTACTTCACAATTGCTATAGTTCCTGAAGACAATATCCTCACAGGTGCAGCGGCGTACCCCTTGGGAATGGGTTTGGCGGCGATTCTGTGCCTTGTTATTGCGTCAATCGCGCGCGTGGGCAAACGCACTGAAGCGGCGTATAAGCTTCTTCCCTACTTCATGGTTGCGTCCATTGTTGCTATCGCCCTCTTCCTGAGCAATCACGTCGAACTTGACACAATTGCGTTCACGCTCGCCGTGATTCTGGCCGGCATTTTCGAGTTGCTCGTGATTTCGTATTTCGGCACCATGTCGTCGAAGGGCTACATGGCCCCCGTTGCGGCGTTTTGCGCGTCGAGCGCCATTGTGCGCCTAGGCTTTTCGATTGGCGAGGTTTGGGCCGTGCTCTATGAAGACATTCAAGGCATTTGGAACATATTCGTCGAGCCCACATCGCTGTTCCTTATGTGCCTTGTAGCGCTGTCGCTTATTCCGCTCGTGCGCAGCGAAGGCGCCATTATTCACGTAACCACGGCGCCTGCCACGCAAAACGACACCGAAGAGATTTGCGACGCGGTAATCGTGGAATTCAAGCTCTCGAAGCGCGAGGGCGAGATTTTGAAGCTCGTGGCGCGCGGCTACACGGTGGACAACATCTCGAACAAGCTCGTGATTAGCCCCTACACCACACAGACCCACATTCGCCACATTTACGCGAAGATGAACATTCACAAGCGCAGCGAGCTGTTGGACTATATCAACATGCATCGCGACAGCGAAAAGCCCGTACGCCCCGCCGCAAAGGCCGAGAAGAAGTAAGGATAACGGGAGAGGATGATTGAGGCGCCCTGCGGGGCGCCTCTTTTGTGTTAGGGAAACGAACCGAAAAAGATCGAAGCGTCAGTCCACATTAGATACAAGCCGATACTGCGCAACACAACCATTCACACACCGCCACGTAAGCGATCTTCTAAACAGCGCATTTGCCAATTTAACGTCCCTCGCAAAGGAACTCATCAACCTCGGCAAGGAAACGGGCAATTTGGAGCCAACAATCTCCACGGACGAAATCCAGCCCCTCGCTCATGCCGCAATCCTCCCTAATGGCAGCGGTCATCCCTTTGACTCGCGCTTCAAGAAACAAGCGCGCTGACTTAAAGCGCACCAAACGATTCAATAACGGCATTCATTAGGAACGAACACGGTATCGTGCTGTTACGGCCGCAGGGCGCTAATAGGGAAAACGTAGACGTCATGGGCGGCGTCATAGCGGCAGAAGGGAGACGTCGCAGTGACAACGGCGCAAAACTCGGGCTTGGGATTGCGTGCCGCCGGGTTGGAGGCGACCTTCTTGCGCAAGCGCTCGATATTCCTGATGCCGTCGGGCACCTTGGCCTCGCCGAGCTTGATTTCCAACGCCGCCCAGCGGCCGTCGCGAAGCTCGATGACGACGTCAACCTCCAACCCATCCGAGTCGCCGTAATAGCGAAGCGACCCCGGGTGCGCGCCCGGGAGACACGCGGCATAGGCTCGCAGGTCATGGACGCACAGCGACTCGAAGAGCAACCCGAAGGTCTGCCCGTCGGAGAGCAGCCTCTCCGGCCCCATACCAAGCGCTGCGGCCGGGATAGACGGGTCGGCAAAGTAGCGGTTTGGGCTTGGTGCGCAGACGCGACTTGGCCCTTACGGGGGCGTCCCAGCCGGGCAAGCTCTCGATAACGTACATGCCTTCAAGTATGTTCAGGTAGGAGGCGACGGTGGACGCCGCCGGAGCCCCGGCCTCGTCTCCCAGCGAAGCGTCCTGAGCGATGGTCTGCAGGGTTGCCGCCGTGGCGACGTTGCGCGCAAGCGAACCCACGATGCGCCGCGCCATGTCGGGCGTTCCGCCCTTCTTGGGAACGCTGACCTCAAACATGGCATCGAGATACTGGTCGACGACCTCTGCGGCCGTCTGAGCATCGGCCCCAACAAGGGCGGGCCAGCCGCCGCAGCATATAGCATCGGCCAAAGGCGCCAGCGACGTTTCGCATGCCGATGGATTGAACGCGCCCTCAAACAGCCCCGACAGCGACACCGAGCCCGTGGACAGGCCGCGCTCCCACAGCGTCATGGTGCTCATATCCACGTGCGCGATGCGCCCAGCACCGCTATGGGTAACGGCGTCCTTGGCCGGGGTTGAAGAGCCCGTGAGAATGAACAGGCCACGTTCGCCGCCGGCCGCGTCGACCGCGCGGCGCGTGGCATCCCAGGTGGAGGGAACCTCCTGCCACTCATCGACGACGTGAGGGTGCGCGCCCTGCAGCGCCAGCATAGGGTCAGCCTCAGTCAACGCCTTAACGTTAGGGTCGTCCAGATGCACAACACTCTCGCCGAACGCTAGCGCCGCCCAGGACTTGCCACACCACTTGGTGCCGCGGATCTCAACTGCGCCGAAGGTGGAGAGCAGCCTCTGCAGTCGCTCATCGACGAGACGCGGACGATACGACTGGGGCTTCTCGGTTCCATATGCGACCATAGCCTAATATCCTTATCTGAAGTGTAGATACTTTATTTTCGAGGAATATCGTACTCGATTTTCGAGGATATACACACTTCATTTTCGAAATAGGTTCATGTGAATTTAAACGTCCCGTGGCTGAATACGGAGCAACGGTAAAAGAAAGCCTGTTCTACCAGATTGAACTGTCCATGACAGACTGATACAAACCACCGATAAGCCTCGATGACAAGCAGGTAAGGAGGCATTGCCAAGCAAGCCCATCGCCAACACGCACCTCGCACCGCGCCTCAGCACGACCCAACCCAAACCCCCCAGCAGGAAGACCTGCCGCTGATCCAGCCGCTCAAGAGGACAGAGTTCTTCGCCGTGTCCAACATCAGGCGCAGGTTCATGTTCGGCGAGCCCGGTATGCAGCGCCGCGAGATCTCCGAGATTCCCAGGGAGGCCGTGCGCGCGGCCATCGCCAACGCACTGCCCCATCGCGACTACACCACGGACACCGCAGTCGAGGTCAACGTCTACATGGACTTCGTCGAGAGGTGAGCCCGGGCCTCTTCCCCGAGGGCGGCGCTCCGGAAAACCATCTGGCAGGGACAGACGGCGACTTCAAGCAGCGCAACCCGAACATCGCGCAAGTGCTCTTCCGCTCGGGTATGATCGAGCAGTACGGCACTGGCATACCGCGCATCAAGAGGGCGTGCGACGCCGCTGACGTGGCATTCAGCTACCGCCAGGACGTCAACGCCCCCGTCATTCGCTTCGAACGCACCGGGTCGCAGGTAAACGACCGGGAAAACATCGCAGCAGACGGCACAACCGTCATCGCCGCCAACCCGTCGGCACTTGAGGGTCTCAACGAGGCCGAGAAGACCGCCGTGCAAATTGCGCGCGACTCGGGCCGCGTTACGAAGAAGGCACTTATGGAGCAAGCGGGTGTCGGAAGAACCAAGGCGACGAAAACCTTGAAACAGCTCGCGGAGAAAGGCGTCCTCGCGTGGGTCGGCAGGGGAACGAACGACCCTTACCAGTATTATCGCCTCAACGAAAATGCATAGCTCATAACTGACCGCGAGGTGACCGCAGCTGACCGCGAGGTGACCGCAGCTGACCGTTTCGCACACAAGGTCGTCACTTAAGTTCAATCGCGGGCTCGAGAGCAATTGTCGTGGGCTCGTTGACGTCGGCGAAAAGGGCTGAGTACAGCTTCCCTACGTTCAGCTTCGGGTCTTCGACGTCGATGAAATGCCCACCTACATCGACGCGCTCTCGATTATCCAGGCCGTAAAAGAAAACCGGAAGCGTAGCCCATGCTCAAACTGACGACCTACAGACGCGACCAATTCCCCAATCTCAAGGCGAAGCTTGAAGAAGACTGTGCATAGTTAAATAAGCGTCGACACTTGCTGGACCCGCGGGGGAACCTGCCGGGCTCCTCCTCGCGGAAGCGCGCCATCCACCTGTTCAGGTTTGATTCCGATACCTTGTTCAGCATGCACCACTCCTTGATGGCCATGTCGGCGGAAAGGCAGTGCTCTATGCGCCCGGCCACATGCCCCTTCGCTGCGCATCGTCCACCGCCGCACCTCCAAATCGATTGATCTCGCGGACAATCTTGGGGCAAAGGGGCCGAGTTGTTAAGACGCGCTAGTTTTGACGCTTACCCGCATCCCCCGATCAGATATCGAGGGCGCACATCGCGACCGATCTGGCGTGCTAGTCGATCGCGATGGTCGAGGCGTGGCTGGACCTGATGGTGTACTCTTGCATGGCGAAGCCCCTTTCTGCCGTTCGCCGCGGCGAGGCGGCTGCTGGGTTGCATGACGGCACCCAGCGTACGACTACAGTCCACGGCCGCACAGCTTCAGGGCTTCTTTCGATTATCGGTTCAGCGGATGCGGGACATATCGTCTACATCAAGATGACTTAGTGCTGCAGAACTTTATTAAGCCCTACGAAGTCTTAACCGGTGAAACCGCAATGGTCGGTCGGGCCGCGCTCGATGATTTCGCGCCATTTCAGCAGAGTCTGCAGCCTGAGCACCATGCGAGCCGTGATGTTGTTTGCATCCCTATCTTCCATTATCAGAGACGGGCCAAGCCCGTCGGCTAGATCGGCCACTTCGAAGCGCCCGTGCGCTAGACAGTTCCTGATCCGACGAAACAACCTGAGCCATGAATTGCTGCCTGTCGTAGCCCTCATGGCGACCCGTTCCGTAGCGACATCCAATAGGGGTCCGTCAGAGAGATCGGCAAGTTGAAACATACGCGACAAATCGACCGCAAGCTTGTCCCCGCAAAGAATACTAACGGGGCCTCTTGGCGCGAACATTTGGCCCTTGCACTCGGTAAACGCCGCTTCGAGCTCGGAGCCTAGCCCGGTATCCCTTATAGAGCCGCTCCAGCCGTACTGCCCAAACGGCCTCCCCTGGCAGCTAACGTTTTCACATGGCGAATGGAGGACATAGAACTCGTAAAGGGCCCACAGCATAACGTCATCAAGCAGCCTGCAATCTGGGCATTCGCTCAGTATCGAGCGATGCGTTGCCACGCTGTACTTCCATGGCACGTAACGTCCGGAATCTGTTTTAGCCCGCCCGCCGCGCCACCGCTCATTCCG
>ERZ857693.3362-NODE-3362-length-13432-cov-2.992973_pt1 | contig 13432 bp, 10 predicted proteins | sample MGYA00519765_ERZ857693 | MGnify/ENA primary metagenome ERZ857693 (study PRJEB31778, sample SAMEA3449354) | human gut metagenome | biome: human gut; feature: human-associated habitat; material: faeces | place: United Kingdom | collected 2010/2012 ... | reverse complement strand
TTGTGACATGTCTCGCTTGGGGTTGCGCCGTATAACGTCTTCGTTCTTGCAACGATAGGGGTTGGAAATGCCTTTATCGGTATCGCCATTCCACCGGTCGATGAACTCGGAAGAGAAGTTGTTGTAGGACATGGCTGCTCCTTGGCTGCGTTTCGAAAGTCGATATGCCGAGTATACGACATCGGTGCGTGCCGGCTGCAGGGAAGCGAAAAGGGCTTCGCATGTGCGATTTCGGTCATTCATAGGCGGGTGCTTTCAATTGGACGGTCGTGCTTGTCAACCTTCTATGCTTCCTTGAAACCTTTTTGAAAAAATTGTTCCACTGTAGCGTGCGATAGTGATATAGTCTCCGTCAGCACCTTGAGGGATTGAGGTTAGCCTTTTTCCTCTCTCTTGTCGCTCTTCTCAATCCTCCAAGGTTACAAGTGCATAGCGCCACCCCGTCGATACGTCTTGAATCGAAGCTTTCCCGGCCGAGACTGGACGCGTTAGGGGCCTCTGGAGAATCCCAATCATTTGGGTGCCGAAGGGGCAAGCGCCGCGAAACCCATGATCGCGCGGCGTGAAACTCTCAGGCAAAAGGACAGAGCAGCTTCGCAGCTTGTTGCAGGTATTCGTGCATGCGCATCCCCGCAACAGCTCTTCTTCTGTTTATCTCCTTATATTCACAGGCTCCTTCGCTTTCTGAAAGCGTATCGCGCGCGGCGTTAGATGGTCGGTCGTTTCGCGATGCGGAATGAAGAAAGGAAGAGTTGTGGAACAGTTTTTCGCCACGGTGAACAGCATTTTGGTCGCCATCGACGATTTTATTTGGGGCGTGCCGCTGATGGTTCTCATTTTGGCCGGCGGCATTCTTCTGACCGTGCGCCTGCGCGGCCTGCAGTTTGCTAAGTTGCCCCGCGCACTTCGCTACATGATGAAGAACGAAAAGGGCGAAGACGCCCATGGCGAGGTATCGAGCTTCGGCGCGCTGTGCACGGCGCTTTCGGCCACCATCGGCACGGGCAACATCGTGGGCGTTGCGACGGCTATTGTTGCCGGCGGCCCGGGCGCGATGTTCTGGATGTGGCTCGCCGCGTTGTTCGGAATGGCAACGAAGTATTCCGAGGGCCTGCTCGCTGTGAAGTATCGCAGCATCGACGAAGACGGCCACGTGCTCGGTGGCCCGTTCTACTACATCGAGCGCGGCATGAAGCAGCGTTTGCCCCAGATTTCCTGGCGCTGGCTCGCAAAGATTTTCGCGTTCTTCGGAATGTGCGTTGGCCTGTTTGGCATTGGTACCTTCACTCAGGTGAACTCTATCAACTCGGCTATCACCGGCTTCTTTGATCCGAATATGGCGCATACCGTGAGCCTGTTCGGCATGGAATATTCGCTCGCTACGGTTATCGGATCGCTCGTCGTCGCCATTTTCGTTGGCCTGGTTGTCATTGGCGGTCTGAAGCGCATTTCGAGCGTTGCTCAGAAGGTCATTCCCATCATGGTTGTCGTCTATGTGGGCTTCTCTCTGGTGCTCATCGTGGTGAACATCGCCGCTCTGCCCGATGCGCTGGTCACGATTGTCGAGAGCGCGTTTGGCCTGCGTGCCGCTGCTGGTGGCGCTCTGGGTGCGATTATCATTGCTATGCAAAAGGGTATCGCGCGCGGTATTTTCTCTAATGAGGCCGGTCTTGGTTCTGCTCCTATTGCTGCTGCCGCTGCTCAGACCAAAGAACCCGTGCGTCAGGGTCTCGTGTCCATGACGGGTACCTTCCTGGACACGATCGTCGTGTGCTCCATGACTGGTTTGGCTCTCGTGATGACGGGCGCGTATCAGATTCCGGGCCTTGAGGGAGCGGCTGTTACCACCGCTGCATTCCAGACTGGCTTGCCGTTCATTCCCGGCGAGGCCGTGAGCTTCGTGCTTATGATTTGTTTGGCTTTGTTCGGTTTCACCACTATTCTCGGTTGGGACTACTATGGAGAGCGTTGCCTCGAGTATTTCAGCAACGGTTCGAAGAAGGCCGTGAAGGCGTATCGCTGGGCGTACATCGCCTGCGTGTTTGCTGGTCCGTACATGACCGTTGCCGCTGTGTGGACCATTGCCGACATCTTCAACGCGTGCATGGCCATTCCGAACATGATTGCCCTGATCGTGCTTTCGGGCGTGGTTGTTCGCGAGACCAAGGACTTCTTCAAGCGTCTTGAGGAAGCGAACGGCGATGAGGAGGCTATGGTTCCGAATAAGGCGCAGTAAGAATCGATTCGCCCGATGAAGGCGGGTGGCGGTGAGCTGATTGGCTTCATTTGAAGTTGCGGCTCGCTGCCGCCCGCTCGTTTGAAGAAACTTAGAGCCAAGGGCGCTTTTGCTGTTTGCAGCTTTATAATATCCCCCATGAACCGACGCGCCTTCGGGCGCGTTTTGTTGTTTGCGGAAAGACGGGAACCAAACGTGGTCGACCAGGAGAAAATCCAACAGGCTGTTCGCCTTTTGCTCGAGGGCATGGGGGAAGATGCTGAGCGCGAAGGGCTGCTCGAGACACCTCAGCGCGTGGGGCGCATGTATGCTGAAATATGTCGAGGCATGGACGAGTCGGCATCGGAACATTTGTCCACGACGTTTTCCATCGACTCCGACGATATGGTCGTCGAGCGCGATATTCAGTTCTACTCGCTGTGCGAGCACCACTTGCTTCCGTTTTATGGCAAGGTGCATCTTGCCTATATCCCCAACGGCCGCGTGACGGGGCTCTCGAAGCTCGCGCGTACGGTTGAGGTGTTCTCTCGACGCCTGCAGCTGCAGGAGCGATTGACTTCGCAAATCGCCGATGCGCTTATGGACGATTTGGGCGCGAAGGGCGCTATTGTCATGGTCGAGGGCGAGCACATGTGCATGTCGATGCGCGGTGTGAGCAAGCCGGGCGCTTCGACCGCAACGCTTGCAAAGCGTGGTGTTTTCGAAGGCGATCAAGCGCTGGTTGATGAATTCTTCCGCTTGATTGGGAAATAGCCCGAGTGCATAGACTATCGATGAGCCTTGCTTTTTTGCGAGGCTTATTATTTTGATTGACCGAATACAGGACCGGGGAGGCGAGTATGGCGAAGCCCGATAAAACCGAACGATTCAAAGTGACCGAACGCGAGGCCGGAACGGGGCGCGTTGTGCACGAAATGCAGGGCGACGCTCCAGCTTTGTCGGCGGCAAGCCCGTCTGACGGTGCGAAACTTGAAGGCTTCGAGGGGCCGGTTAACCCCCTTGCGGTCGACCCCCATATTCCTGCGACTTCTGTGCCCGCAACGGGCGGCGGAGTTTCTGCCGTCGAGGTTTTGCCGACGGGTGCGTCGCCTCTTGGAGCGGCATCGCCAAAGACCGCATCGATGATTGCGCGCGAGCAGGAGCTCGAGTTGCGCGGTATTTGCGGAAATGACCAGGTCATGCCTGCGGTCGATGCAATTCGCCGCCATCCCGATTTCGTCGATCATATGAAGCGCATCCATCGTGCCGAATCGAGCCGCGAGTTTTGTTGCCACGGGATTGACCACCTGCTCGACGTGGCACGCATCGCGTATATTCGCGTGCTTGAGCGCAAAATGCCCTTCCGAAAAGAAACGGTCTATGCAGCAGCCTTGCTTCACGATTTGGGCAAGGCTGAGCAGTATGAGCACGGTGAGCCCCATGAGGTTGCGGGAGCTCGTGTTGCGACGAATATCTTGATGGATATCGATGGTTTCTCGGCGCTTGAAAAAACGGCCATCGTTGCTGCGGTGGCACAGCACCGCTGCTTCGCCGATGATGCCTCGCCGTTAGGCAAGCTGCTCTATGAGGCCGACAAAGTTTCTCGCCCGTGTTACGCGTGCGTAGCGCGCGAGCGATGCGATTGGCTGCCCGAAAAAATGAACGTTGGTATTAAAATTTAGGTTGAACAGGGGATACGATGGATGAAATTCGCATCGTCGATTTAGAGGTATTCGCGAACCATGGCGTGTTTCCGGAGGAAAACGCGCTGGGGCAGAAATTCATCGTGAATCTCGTGCTGCGCGGCGATTTTTCTGCGGCATGCAAAAGCGATGCCCTGGACGATTCCGTCGATTATGGCGCGGTATGCCATCTGGTCGATGCGACGTTGCGCGCATCGACGTTCAAGCTGATTGAGCGCGCGGCGCAGGCTGTGGCCGACGCTGTGTTGGATAGGTTTCCGCTGGTTCAAGAAATTGATATTGAGCTGAAAAAGCCCTGGGCGCCTATTGGCCTGCCCGTTGCGTATGCCTCGGTGAAAATTACACGAGGGCGATAGGCTGAATTGAGCGCAGACAGGTCATTCCTTTTTCGGCCTGGGAAATATTTCGCTTATCACGATGGCGCAGAAGATGAGTGCGAAGCCAGCAAGCAGCATCCAGGTGAGCTCTTCGCCATAAAGCAGCACGGAAAACGCCACGCCAAACACGCTTTCAAGCGAGAGCAAAAGCGACGCTTGCGCCGGGGGGATTTTCGCTTGTGCCACATTCTGGAATACCATGGCTAAGCATGATGCGAAAATCACCAGGTAGCCGAGCTGTACCCAGAAATCGATGCCAAGCGACGAGAAAGCAGGCGTAGGTTCGCTGAGCGCTCCAATTGCGATGCCGCACAGGCCGCTTGTGCCGATTTGCACGATGGTGATGGTCATGATGTCTCGACGGCTGGCGAAAACGGGCACCATAACCATATGCAGCGCGAAGAACACGGCTGAGAGCAGGGTCATCGCATCGCCCCAGCGCATAGAGAACGTGAAATCGCCGCCGAGCGAAACGAACCCGACGCCCGCAATGCACATAACGGCGGCTACCAGGTTGAATACCGTGGGGCGACGTTTCGCCACAATCCAGTAAAGAAAAGGCACCATGACGCAATACGTCGCAGTAAGAAACGCGTTGCGGCCGGGGGTCGTATCGGTGATGCCGATAGTTTGAATCCAGAAGCCCAAAAACGAGAGCACGCCAAGCACGACGCCTGCAAAAAGATGGCTCGTATCGAAGTTCGCATGCAGCGTTTCATGGAACACCACGGCCAGAATTGCCGCGGTGGCGACGAAGCGCATGCCCATAAGCCATGCAGGCGATACGGCATCGACGGCGTCTTTTACGACAACGAAGCTGAAGCCCCAAATAATGGTGGCTGCAATAATGAGTAACTTGTAGAACAGGGCGGGGGGTTCTCTTTTCATTGGAATTCTTTCGTGATCCTTGCTGCGGCGACGCCTCGTTTTCTTTGCCTATTGTACGAGTTGCGACGTTAATTTGGCAGGAATCGCGCCCAGGGGGCCCTTTTGCAGGAGCCTTGGGCACTAAAATGATGGTGCGGAATAGCGTGAGCAGGCATTTTGCTTTATACAAGCTTGTTTTGCCTTTGGCTTTCGACGAAAGAGGGCCCCTTGGGTGCGATTCCTGCCAATGCGCGCGGCTTCATATGCAATAAGGCCCCATGGCGACCTTTTCTGCCGTGAATTACTGCGAACTTCCTTTCTTTAGAGGGAAGGTTTCGCTTATCGCGATGCCGAAGGCGATAAGCGCGAAGCCGATGATCGCTGTGATGGTAAGCGTATCGCCGAAGAAGAGCACGGCGAATGTCACGCCGAACAGGCTTTCGGTCGACAGCAGCAAGGCGGTGGGTGCTGCGGGAACGTGTTTGATACCAATATTCTGGAAGCAGAGCGCGCCGCACGAAGCGAACACCACAAGATACACCATACCTGCGAACACCGAAGGGTCGGCAAACGTGGTTAAGCTCGGTGTGCCTTCCGTTGCTGCTCCCCACGCCATGCCAATGAGGCCGGCGACGATGAATTGGATCGCGGAAAGCGCGAGCGCATCGCGCCCATCCGAGAGGCGCGCCGATACCGCCATATGTAAACCAAGGAAAAAGGCCGAGGCGAGCATGATTGCTTCGCCGATTCCGAAGGTGAGCGAGACTTCGCCTGCTCCGGAAAACGAGATGAAGCCAATGCCGGCTAGGGCGAGCAATGCCGCGGCGATGTTGTAACGCGTGGGGCGTTGCTTCGAAATCGCCCACGCGATGAAGGGCACCATGATGGAATACGTGCCCGTAAGAAACGTTCCCTTCGATGCCGTGGTGAACTGAAGGCCCGATGTGTTGAGCAGATATGCCGGCGCGAGTACGAGGCCGATTATTGCTCCGGCAACGAGCATCTCTCGGTTAAGGCATTGTGCAACGCGCTTGCGGAAAACGATGAGCAAGAGAATGCCTGCGAGAAAAAACCGAATGCCCATAAGCCAGGCAGGGGGAAACACTGCGACGGTGTCTTTGATGATGCAAGTGCTGAGGCCCCAAATGGCGGCGGCGCCGAGGAGCATGGCCTTGTATCCCCATTGGGGAAGTGTCGTTGCGGAGGTTGGAGGATTGTTCGTGATGTGTGCCATGCCTGCCATTGTAGCGGGGCGCTTGAAGTGAATCGAGGGTTGCTTATCGCGTGAAGTTAGGTATTTCAAATGGGGTGCTCGCGAACGCGAATCTAAGGGTGCTTGCCGAATGGCGTTCGCTCCATCGTCGGGAACACGATTGCGATTAAAAAAGAAGCGCCCCTCGGTTGAGGAGCGCTTCCTGAAATTGCGAGCTTGACCGCTAGTTTGTCGTGCTTCCGGTGCCTGGAGTGTTGCCGGAATTGTTCGAGTTATCACTCGTGGAGCTCGATGATTCGGGCACGACGTAAATGGTGACCACGGTGCCGCTGTCGACTTTCTTGCCGGCGGTGACGCTTTGCTTGGCAACCGTTCCCGGGGTTCCCGAACCAGCGGATGCCGTATCAAGCGCATAGGCGAGGTTATACGAGAGCAGCGTGTTGATCGCTTCGCTCTGGCTCATGCCCGTGACCGACGGAACGGTGACCTTGTTCTTCTCGGGGTCTTGGCCCTGCGATACGGTGATGGTCACGGTGCCGCCCTTTTCAAGCTTGCCGCCGTTGGGGTTTTGCGACATGACGATGCCTTCGCCGTATTTATCGCTGTAGTCGCCCGTTTCGACCTGCACGGTGAACCCGGCGCTTTCCAGCTGGGCTTTTGCGCTTGCCTGGTCGGACCCGACTACGTTAGGCACCGACGTGTCTTCGGGGCCCGTGGAAATCCAATATTTGACCGTGGTGCCCTCGTCGACTTCCTTGCCTGCGGCAGGGTCTTGCCTGCTCACGGTGTCTTTATCGGCGTCGGATGCCTCGTTGCCGGCGTATTGGGCCTTCAGGCCAGCGTCTTTCAACGCCTTTTCGGCCTGTTCGGATGTCATGCCCGAGAGGTTGGGAATGGAGCCCTTCTTTACGCCCTTCGAAATGACGATGTTGATCTTACCGCCCTTCTCGAGGTCGCTGTCGGCTTCGGGGTCTTGCTTGCACACGCGACCCGCTACGGTTTCGGCGTCGTAGTCTTCGGTGACGGTGCCTACGGTGTAGCCGGCTTTTTCAATGGTTTGAACGGCGGCTTCCTGGGTTTGGCCAATCACGTTGGGAACTTTGTCCCCCCCGCCGAGACCTCCCGTTATCGCGAACGCGAGCGCGGCGATAACGGCGATTGCCGCGATGGCCGCGACGGCGATAAGGGGACCGCGTTTCTTGCTCTTCGCCTTGCCCATGTCGATATCGTTGCCGCTGCGGTATGAGTTCGTTTTCATTCCCGCGTCGCTGCCGATGGGCTGCATAACGGCGGTGCCGCCCGCTTCGTTTGCCATGCCGGGCACGCTGCCCATGACCGATGTGGGAGCGCTTGCGAAGCCGCCCGCCGCACCGGCGATGTTCACGGGGCGTCCCATGAGGAAGTCGTCGAGCGCCTGCTTCATATCGCGCGCCGTTTGGAAGCGGTTGTAGGGGTTTTTGTCCATCGCCTTCAAGATAATGGCTTCGAGGTCGGGCGAAATATCGGGCTTGACCTGCGAAGGGGGCAGGGGCTCTTCCTGAACTTGCTTCATGGCGACGCTTACGGCATCGGGGCCGTCGAAGGGAAGTTGGCCCGTGGCGGCTTCATAGAGCACGCAGCCGAGCGAGTACATGTCAGAGGCGCCGGTGAGTTCTTTGCCCTGGGCCTGCTCAGGCGAAATGTAGTGCGCCGTGCCAAGCACGCTGCTCGTTTGCGATTTCACGGAGTTTTTCGCGCGCGCGATACCGAAGTCCATGACCTTCACGTTGCCGTCGGGCTGGACCATGATGTTTTGCGGCTTCACGTCGCGGTGGATGATGTCTTGGTTATGCGCGACGGAAAGCGCTTGGCATACCTGGCTGCCGATCTCGGCGACCTTGCGCTGATTGATGGCGCCGCGTTGCAGAATGGCGCTCTTCAAATCGGTGCCGCGCACGTATTCCATGACGATGAAGTACGTGCCGTCATCGTGGCCCCAGTCGTACACGTTTACGATGTAGGGGCTCTGCAGGTTGGCCGCCGATGCGGCTTCCTGCTTGAAGCGCGCCGCGAATTCGGGGTCGGCTGCGTATTGCGGCAGCATCACCTTCACCGCGACAATGCGGCCGAGCGTTTGGTCCTGGGCCTTGTAGACCTCGGCCATGCCGCCAATGCCGATGCGCTCGGTGATGCGGTATCGGCCGTTGAATACTCTGCCTATCACGTTTCTCTCCTCACCTTCCGCCGCCGCGGATGGACCTATGGTTAAGCGCTTTTCGGCTGGTGCGTTTTCCTAGTTCGATTGCCGAGCGCTTTCTTTCGTTAAATACCTCATTTTATTCCAACTACAACAGGCCTTGCGCCTGAAGTGCCGAAGTTAACACCTTCTGCGCACGCACGCTCGCCAGGCCCGATTCGTCGGTGCCGTGCACGCCTTCTTCGATGAGCACAGCGACGGCAACCGAGGGGTTGTCGGACGGTGCGAAGCCCACGAACCAGCTGTCGTTGTATTCCTTGTTCGTCTCGGCCGTGCCGGTTTTGCCGGCGACCTGCACGCCTTGGATTTTTGCTCCCGCGCCGGTGCCGTTGTTCACGACGCCTTCCATCATTTCGGTGATGGTTTTCGCTGAAGAGCTCGACATGACGCTGCCGAGGTTCTTCGGAGTTGCGCTGAAGGAGCGCTCGCCTTGGGCGTTGTAGACGCCTTCAACGAAGTATGGCTTCTCGAGCACGCCGTCGTTGGCAATCGCCGAGGCTACCATTGCCATTTGCAGCACGGTGGCCTGCGGGCCTGCGGGGCTTGCGTGCTCGCCTACCGGCTGGCCGCATGCCGCCCACGCGGTTTCCCACGTGGTCATCTCGTCGGGGTCGGGCATGAGGCTTGCCGTGGTGGGGATGTCGGTATCAATGGCGCTGCCGAAGCCGAACTTCTGCGCGGTTTTCACGAGCAGGTCGCTGCCGACTTCCTCACCGAACTGGCCGAATGCCGTATTCGACGAAACGGCGAGAGCCTGGGCGAGCGTGATGGTGCCATAGCCAATGTCGTCGGCGTTGGTGACCGATGCGTTGCCGATGGTCATTTGCGCAGGCGCGTCGACGGTGGTGGAAGGCGTGGCGAGGTTGCCCTCGATAAGCGCAGTAAGCGTGACGAGCTTGAATGTGGAGCCCGGCGCATACACGGCGCTCGTGGCGCGGTTGATGAGCGCACCATTCGTGGCGTCGGTTCCGCTTGCGGCCTGGGCCAATATGTCGTCGACGTCGTTGATGTCGTAGGTGGGCGAGCTCGCGCAGGCGAGCACCGCGCCCGTTTTCGGGTTCATGACCACGACGGCGCCCTTGTAGCCCTCGAGCACCGATTCGGCGGTTTTCTGAATCTCGGAATTGATCGTGAGGCGCACGTCGTTGCCGGGCGTCTCGATTCCCGCCATGCTGTTCACTACGTCGGTCCAGCTTGCGAAGTTCGAATCGCCTTTCAGCGCGTTGTTCTGCGAGGCCTCGATGCCCGATGCGCCGTAAACCTGCGAGTAGTATCCCACCAGGTGAGCTGCGAGCGAACCCTGCGGATATTCGCGCGTGTATCCGCCATCGTCTGCCTGCACGCTGTCGGCCAACACGACGCCATCGTATGTGGAGATGGAGCCGCGTTCGGTGCGCGCTTCCTTATAGAGCGTGTGGTTGTTGCCGGGGTAGCTCTGATACTCGTCGGCCATAAACACCATAACGTAGGTGAGGTTCGCTACAAGCGCCGCGAACATGAGCGCGAACGCGAGCGCGGTATTGGTGAGACGTTTGCCCAGGGCAACGCGGCCGAGCACGCCCGTTTCTGCGGGGCGGCCGTGCGAGCCGTGCGCGCCAATGGGGGCCATGCGGCTCGTTCCGTCGCGAACTTCCGAGTTGATGCCGGTGCCCTCGTCGCCGCATCGCAGCAAAAGGCCAATGCCAATGAAGCTTGCGAGCAGGGAAGATCCGCCTTGGCTAATGAAAGGCAGGGTAAGGCCTGTAAGCGGAATGAGTCGCGTAACGCCGCCCACGATGATGAACGCCTGAAGCACGATGGTCACGGTGCAGCCTACGGCCATCATGGCCGACACGTCGCTTTTCGCGCGAGCCGCGGTCGCGAAACCGCGAATGCACAGACTCAAATACAAAAGCAGCACGGCGGCTCCGCCGAGCAAGCCCGTTTCTTCGGCGATGGCGGCGAAGATGAAGTCGGACTCAACGACGGGGATGTTTTCGGCGAGGCCGTTGCCGATGCCTACGCCCACCATGCCGCCATCGGCCAGGGAATAGAGCGTTTGGCACAGCTGATAGCCATTGCCCGATGCGTCAGAGAACGGGTCGAGCCAGGTGTTCACGCGAATTTGCACGTGGCCGAAGAACTGGTACAAAAACACGCAGCCAATGGCGGCAAGGCCGAAGCCCACCACTAAATAGAGCTTCTTTCCGCTCGCGATATAAAGCATGACCAGGAACAGCACGAAGCATACAAGCGCGCTTCCCAAATCTTTCTCGAACACGACGATGATGAACGAAATCGCCCACATCACGAGCAGTGGTGCAAGCGTTCCCAGGTCGGGAACGCGGAAGCGGCCAACGCGCACGGTGAAAATGGAGAGCATCTCGCGGTTTTGCGCCAAATACGACGCCAAGAAGATGACGATGCAGATTTTCGCGATTTCGCCTGGCTGGAAGCTGAAGGGACCAAGCTTTAGCCAAATGCGGCTGCCGAGGATTTCTTGGCCGAGGCCGGGAATCATGGGGGAGAGCAGCAAAATGATGCCCAGCACAATGAACGTATATTTGTATTGTGAGAGGCGGTCGATGTTGCGCACGACCGCAAGAGTGATCACCATGCACGCGATGCCTACGAACAGCCAGATGATCTGGCTTACCGCCAAATCGGGTGCGAGGCGCGTGACGAATGCGATGCCGATGCCGGAAAGGCCGAATGTGATGGGCAAAATGGCCGGATCGGCGTTTTTCGCAAGGAAGCGGGTGGCGATGTGCGCCACCACAAACGCGGCAAACAGGCCGAGGGGCGCGGTGAGCGATTCGAGAGAAAGCGCCGTGCCTTGCTGAACGAGCACCATGGCGAACAGCAGCACAACGAACGGCGCCGCCAAGCACAAAAGCAGCAGTTCGGTATTGCGACGGCTCATTATTTGTCACCACCCTTTCCCTCATTGGCGTCGTCCTGCGTTTTTTCGGAAGTCGCTTGCGATTTCCACGTGCTCACGAGCGAATCGGCGTCGGCCACGGAATCGACGCGCATGCCGCCGTTTTCGGTGAGCCTATCGATGGTGTTTTGCGGAAGGTCCAAATCGCTCGTTTTCACGCCGGTTTTATGGTCGAGCGTGTAGGTTTGGATGCCGAATACCTCGCCCGGCAGGCCACGGTTCACGACAATCTCGTTATTCGAATCGACGGTAAGAAACGCCACGTGGTTCAAATAGGCATACGAGCCGAAGGCGGTTGCAGCGAGCACGGCAAGAAGCGCAAGCGCGCCGATAATGGCGCCCGTTCGGCTGCGGAACCGCGCTTTTTTCACGCGGGTCTCTTCGTCGCCTTTCACATCGATTACGACGGCGGTCACGTTGTCGTAACCGCCTGCCTTAATCGCCTCGTTTACCAGGATGTTCGCGCAAAGCTGCGGGTCGCAACGACGCACAAGCACGCTTTGAATGACGTCGTCTTCAATCATCGACGAAAGGCCGTCCGAACACAAAAGCAGCCTGTCGCCGCCTTCGAGCGTCATCTCGTAAATATCGGGAAGGGTTCGTGGATCGCTGCCAAGCGCTCGGGTGATGACGCTGCGCTGGGGATGCACGCGGGCCTGTTCTTCGGTGATTTCGCCCGCTTCAACCATGTCGGCCACGAGCGAGTGGTCGCGCGTGATGCGCTGAAGGTTGCCGCGATGCAGCAGGTAGGCGCGCGAATCGCCAACCTGTGCCACCACGAGGCGAACCCCGTCGAGCACTGCGGCGGTCATGGTGGTTCCCATGCCTTGTTTGCCGCGCCCGTCGACCGCGGCGCGAATAACCGCGCGATTCGCTTCGACTACGGCGCGCGCAAGCGCATCGCCGTCGGCGATGTCGGGTGCGTTTTCGACAAGCGTTTGGATGGCGATTTCGCTGGCGACCTCACCTGCCGCATGGCCGCCCATGCCGTCGGCGACGGCGAATACGGGTGGGGCCACGGTCAGGCTGTCTTCATTATGGTCGCGAACCAGGCCGACGTCGGTACGAGAACCGTATTCGGGGAAATCGACCTTGGCGTGGCGGCCGCGGCGCTGGGCCTTCTTTGCGGCGGCCATTATTCGTACCTCACTCGCATGGTGACGTCGCCGATATTGACCACATCGCCGCTCTTGAGCGCGACAGGTTCAGCGATGCGCTGGCCGTTTACGGCAGTGCCGTTCGTTGAACCCAAGTCTTCAACGAACAGGTTTTGGCCCATGATGGAAAAACGCGCGTGGCGCGCGGAAACGTAGCTCGCGCCAATCACGATGTCGGCGCCAGGCGAGCGACCCACGATAACGGGGCCGCGTACGGGCATTTTCACGCCGCGCAGCTCTTTGGGCCCGCGTTCTACCGACACCTCCCAGGCCTTTTCACGTTTGCGCTGGCCTTTCACCAGGCCAATTCCCGTTTTCATGATGGCGAACAGGAAGAGATACAAAAGCGCGACGAACAGAAGACGGCCAACTAAAAGGACGATGTCGATCACGGAAGGGCTCCTAACGCAGTGAGAAGATGAAATCGGTGATGCCGAGCGTGATGCGGTCGCCGTCGGACAGGCCGCGTCGCGTGACGGGCGCGCCGTTGACGGTGGCCGACCAGCCGTCGTCATACGGCACGGAGAAAAAGACCATCCCCGGCGCGTCGAGCGAGATCGTCGCGCGGAAGCCGTAGCTGTCGTAGTCAAAGCTGTCGCAGACGTAATTCCGGCGTTCCTCGACCGCAGCGAAGTATGTGTCCTTGTTCAGCGCGGTCTCGCGGACAGGCGCGCCGTCCGGCGCGTTGGAGGCGTTGTAGACGCGCTCCATAAAGGGCGCATAATACTCGGCCTGCTCGTCGGG
>ERZ857693.3351-NODE-3351-length-13459-cov-2.330722_pt1 | contig 13459 bp, 8 predicted proteins | sample MGYA00519765_ERZ857693 | MGnify/ENA primary metagenome ERZ857693 (study PRJEB31778, sample SAMEA3449354) | human gut metagenome | biome: human gut; feature: human-associated habitat; material: faeces | place: United Kingdom | collected 2010/2012 ... | reverse complement strand
AATTTCCGTAATTCCTACTTCATGAAGTTGACGAATTGTTCTTTCTATTAATACCTCTCCATTTACTTCTATTAATCCCTTTGTTGTCTCTGTATTGATTGGAACCATCCTCATTCCAAAACCTGCTGCTAAAATAATTGCTCTTTTAGGTTTTTTTTCTTTAAATTCATCTTGTGCTTTTGATGTCAGCATCGCTAATTCATCTATATATCCTGTCCTCATTAGTGATTTTATTGTTTGATTTACAGTTCCTAAAGAATGCCCTGTCCTTTGCGCTAAACTCCTTTGATTTATATATTGGTCCTTGCTCAAATTAATTAATATATCTCTTTCATAGATGTTCATATTCTGCCCTCCAATTATTTTGATGAACATTTTATCTATTATAGCACACAAAAAAAATAAGTGCTATAATAAGCACCTATTTTTGATAAACTTTATAATAATGATGTCCTATCCGTTCTTCTTTTGGTGGTAATTTCATATAATCTCCATATGTATGTCGCAATACCTTATCATATTCTTTAGGTACTCGAAATTCATATTTCCCAAATGGTTTAAATATTGTTTCATCAAACCATTTACGTAAGAAAATATCTTTTTCCCCTCCTGACAACCACACAACACAACCTATATATTTACTCTTGTCATATGTTTTTAATCCCGCAAGTCTTTGTAATTTTTTTTGGAAATAATTTTTTCCGATTAACTTAGCTATGGCAAAAATAGGAAATTTTATAATTTTTCTTATACTTGATGTTGTGGTTTCGATTGCGAAATGATCTCTTGTAGCTTGATAGCACATAGATGAAAGCCTATCACCTTTCATTCCATATTTCACAGCTTCTTTCTTGGTCATTCCTAGTCCGTCATATGGATAAATATCAATAAATATTCCCATTCCATATGGCTTCTCATTTTCCATTTTTATAATATAACGATCATCACTAATTCTGGTAATCATATATGGATATTTTTTACATTTATCACAATTAAACACTCTTAAATATGTATAGTCTTTTATGTGTTTTTCTAAATATTTGAGTAATTTTTCATAATCTGGTCGTGGCATCATAATATCTACATCATCATCCCATGGAATATACCCATGATGCCGAATGGCTCCTATAAGAGTTCCATATATTAAAGAATATCTAAAATTCTGTTCTTCACATATTGTTGCAACTGTATGTAATATTTCAAGTGATACTAATTGTATTTCCCTTATCGTTAACTCTGTCATTTTTTCTTCTCCACACTTATCAACGGTTTCCTAACAAAATGGTCATTCTCAATTTTACAGCCATATTTTTATTCATATATCTTGTTTTAAAAGATGCTGCCAATCCTAATCGAGTAAATAAATTTCTTCTATATCCAGAAATTTTTTCTAACCATCTTTTTTCTTCTTTTCCTATCCTTGAACCATAAATTTTTAAAATCTGCTCGGCCTGACTATCTATTCCATTTTTTTCTCTGGTAACAATATCTCTGCATCTCGATGTTATCTTATTTAAAAATCCATAAGAAACACCAACAGCATTGTTTTCGTGTTGGCGATACAGCATATAGGAACCCTGATCATACCGTATACTTCCTTTTACTGCCACACATATAAGCGCAATATAAAAATCATGCATAACCAGTCGTTCCGGAATACTATAATTCTGTATCATCTGAGCCAGAGCACAATTAAATATCATCGTACACCCAAGCAGCCCTCCTGCACAAGCCAATGTATAAATATCTGTCTTCGGATCACATTTATAAACATCTCTTCCTAAAGATTTGAGCTTATCGTCCACAAGCTCTGCATTGGAACAATACAGACTTGGCGTTTTAATATCCTTTATCTGCATTATCCCTGTCCACAATTTATCCGGCATCCAATAATCATCCTGATCCGCAAATGCATAATAATCATAATTTTCACAATGCTTTATTAAATCCATAAAACTTAATGCAGGTTTTAGATTTCTTCCTTCATACCAATGAAGCTTTTTTTCTATTTCATACTGCATCAAAATTTTCTTTGTCGCATCAGTCGACCCATCATCCCGAACCCATAAATCCAGTTCAAAGTTCCCTCTCTGGTTTAATATTGATTCAATCTGTTCTTTCATATAGTTTTCCCCATTATAGGTGGACATTAAAACCGCAACTCTCACTCCTGCTCTCCAAATAAGACCTGATAAAATGTATTTTTAATAGTTGTATCCGACTCTTCAAATTTATATGTTAATTTATGAAAGCTTGTCATTTCTTTTACCGCATTTGCAATTGTCTCGTCATACTCCTCGAACAATCTCAGCAACAAGATATGTGGTGTTGCATTGCTGAATGGTACAACTTTATTCCACTCATCTGGATATGCCTCTATTACCATTTGGAAAAACATATGAAATAAATAATAATGAACTAATTTCGTATTTTCCTTCCAATATTCATACAATAGAGCCCTCTCTAACATAAGCATTTGATTATTGGAACATGATGTAATAAACCAACTTGAAACCGCAGTACATTGACCATCCAAACCCGGTTTAAGATTCTGAAACATAAAAAGATCTGAATCAAATAAATAATCTGGATATATTGGTGATGAACACCATACAGTTGCATCGATCCATGTTCCTCCATACTTAATTAATAATTCCAGGCGCAATAAATCTGACAGATGTGTTTTAGAAAAACATCCCTTTTCATATTTTTCCAAAATGTATGTCGGAAATTGTACATATTCCTTATAATTATCTTCTGTGATTAAAATTATCCTTTTATCACGCAGATTACTTTTCAAAGATTGAAAACAATACTGTACCATTTTAGGTGCATGCTCCATGCCCTGAAACCAGCACACCCAAACAATATCCACATGTTCATGTAATATATTTTTTGTATCTTCTTTCTGTTGGTATTCACTAATAAACCCTTTATATTTCTTTTTTAATTTACAATATATCCGATTATCAACTGCCAATCGGACAATCTCAAGTGATTTTCTTGACAGACCTAATATTGCCGTTTCCAATAATGAAAACAGTATTACATGCGCCATGCAATACTGTTTCAATATCTCTATACCATTTACTTTTTCAAAAATTTTTTTAAATTCTTTCATATTAGTACTGTTTTTCCCCTTATTTTTCTGAGTTATACATAAATCACTCTTTTCTTCGGGCAATTTTGCTTTACTCTCCTTAACCATATCATTTTTACTATTACCAGTTTCTGATTCTTCGTTCTTCTGTACGCCATCCCTAACTATATTGTCAATAGCACAACTTAAATATGCCATAAACATTATTATGTATGCAACTATGAATAAAATTATATACACTTTCCCCAAATAACCTTTTTCTGTCAAAAAGTCATAATCCAGTATAAAAAAACCGGACGTTAATTTATATAATAAATCCCATCCACTTCCCTCAAATATCATCTGGTCCGAATACATTCTGGTCAGTACATATGCCCCGGAAAATAAAAGTAAAATTTCGATTACGACCTGAAAACAAATTTCGCGCAATACAACTATTCCTGACTCTTTTTTATTTGTGCAAATAAAATCTAATAATATCTTATGAAATGCCAGATATGTAATTATAAATGCCATTAAACAAATACTTCTAATACACTTCAATAATATTTCCTGACTAATTGTGCCAGATTGACACGCACATGCAATTATAAAAATTGGCATCATATATATAATGGTCGCAAATTCATTTTTTTCTTTGTCCTCTAGCTTTTGACAAATTCTCCCTATGTCTTCAATAAAAAAATTAACTATAGACATGATCGTCGTATTAAAAATATATACCGCTAAAATTATTATTGCCTTTATAAACAAATTCACGTTATATTTTTTGAAAATTACAGAAACCAAAAGAATTCCATTCATTACTTCACAAATAACCAATGTAATTCCTTGTGCTTTATAAGGTACAAAAATATACTTCAAACATTTCATACATCTTCGCAGAAAGTGCTTTCCTCTTTGTTTTCCTTGTATAATCAAAACAATATATATCACTAAACTTACTGCAAATGCTATAGCTGTTATATCATCTTTCATTCTTTCACCTTATTAATTTCATGTACATCCTTACTTCTTTTGAGCAACATTCAATTTTTCCTATTATTTTTCAGACTTCCGAAATGCCCAAAACTTATTCATAATAAAATTCAAAGGTACACTAACCAACAAATTAATGATTGGAGCTATTATTTTCGGAATACCCAAAACTTCTACCCATAATAATGACAAAATACTGTTCAGTAACAATCCTGTAAAAGCATATGATATTTAAGTCTTTATCAAAGCGTGAACAATATTTCGTTCCTCGTTATCTGCCTTTTCAAATACAAACTTATTATTCCAATAAAAAGACCATAAAACACTTAAAATAAATGCAATCACCTGTGCTACCAGATAATCAACACTTGGTATCAGATTATTTTTTTGAAACAATATAAGTGTCCCGACATAAATAACATACGATATAACTGTATTACTTAATCCTACAATTCCAAACTTAACAAATTGCATCAATGCTTCCCATTGTGTTTCATTTATCTTCAATCGTAACAATTTACATAAAATAAAATCTATCATTTTTTCAATAATTTCCCATAAATTCATAGCATTCTCTTTATCCTTTTCTTGTTTATTTCAATCTTTCTTCTCACTTACAATTTCGTTAAATATACTTTCCATTATCTCCTTGAACTCCTCATCCACCGAATCTTCCTTTAATGACATTGCCGCATCATAATTCGTCCTGGCCTGTTCCATACTCTTGGCAATAGGAAATCTATCGGCATACCTGTTTAATATTTCTGCACTCTCATATAACATTTCCGCCATGTTCTGATCCGTATAGCCTTTTTCAATCCAATCTGCCAAACGCTCTTTTAATTTTTCCAGCTGATCTGCTTTTCCATAAGCTTTTGACAGCTTTTCTAAAACCAGCGAATTACTATCTTTCTGCAAATAATCCTCCAGCACTTCTATTCGTATGGTCGGTGGTAACGTACTGAAAAGGTATAATTCCGTATTGGTTCTATCACTATTTCTGTTAATCCCATTTTTTCGAAAATACTGTTTCAGCCCTTCTACACCCAGCAACTCGCCCGCTTCCTGCTTCTTTGCGATTTTTTTCTTTGTCTCTTTTTTCAGCAAATACAAGCATATTGCTTTTTCCGGACTGTCTAACATTTTCTTAGGGAACACATTTGCCTTAGTCATGTTGAATTCCCGGATTACAGCAAATTTCTCGTCATTTCCATCTCTGTATTCTCCCCAGACTGCTTTCACATTCTCTTTTAGCTGCTTCATTTTACAGGTGATCGCATATTGAAAAGAAACTTTTGCTTCATCGTACCCTTGTTCAATCAGGAACTGACTGATACGCTTTTTCGCTTCCTCTGTTCCATAGTATGCATGCACTGTAATATCACACTGATTCTTTTTCATTACATCTGCAAGATCCATCCGGCATTCTGTTCCATTTTTATCGTATCTGTAAGACTGAATGCGGGTTTTAGCGTTATCTACTGCAACCGGATCTGTGCCATCCAGATCCAGATATGCGCTCAGCATCACCGTCGTTGCAAATCCTCTTTCAAAATTATCACTCAGAAATACGATATGTCGGATTGTTTTTTGTCCTAGCATGTACTTTTGTTGTCCTTCATCATATGTGATATGCGGTTCATACAATTCAAACTGATCTCTTCCTGCCTTTTTCTTCAGATATTTTAAAAATATACTTCCAAGTGTGCTGTCTGCACTAAAAGAGTCTTTTGGAACATACAATGTCTCTGCATCCTTCATCTGAAAATACTCATCATTTTTAATGTCATGGAAATCAAGAAGCTGATGTTTCTTAAATATTTTCAAATAATCTTTGACATTGCCTGTATGAATTCCACTATATATCATGTTATGTATCAGCCGATAACATATCTGTTCCTCAAAACAACTCTCCGGAAATATGTTTTCTGTAATACTTTCGGAAAGTCCGTCTTTATGAAGCATTATTCCATCTTTTATTCTATCATAGCTTCCCTCATCTACTTCTTTTACCGTATCATAATGCAGACAATTCTCCATTACCATCTGCAGCCCATAGATTGCTTTTAAAATCTTCTGATCTTCCAGATATACATTTCCATCCTCATCAACAATCACATAACATGACTGTCCTGTTTTCAGTTCATCCAATCCTGCATGCTGCACTGCTATTTCCGTTTCATTTACCGTACGGACAGGGTTTTCTTCCAGTAATATGATTCCCTTTGTTTTTGGATTTACTGCTGCCTCCTGTACAAGCACCTTTTTCCCTTGTATGTCATCATTCAATAAGTATAATAACTTGGATAATTCCAGATAAAATGGCAGATATTTCTGGGCACAGACAGTGTGCTTCTCTATTGACACTTCATCCTCATTTCCATCGTTTTTCCTTCTGACACAGTACCGCAGTTCCATATACATGCTATTCAATAATTCCCGCATAGCAGATGCTCTATCGTGAACAGACAAAAGCCAGTTCTGTAACAACTGATTCTGATAAAAGTCTTCTTCGTTATATTCAAGACCGAATACTTTATCTTTTGTCTTATCGTCTATCTTAAGCAGTTGGACTATTGTTCCCACTGTAAGTCTGTTTAATATCCAGCTTGCACTTCTTTTGACCGAAAGATTTACATATCTTTCTAACAGAGTATCAGATGTATCGACCGGAACCTCACGCATGACATCTATCGCAAACCTGTCTTTGTTCGAGAAAGGATTCAACGGTAAAAATTTCCCTTCCTGTTCCAGCAGATGATATTTCCCAAAAATATTTCTATAACCAGAATAGAACAGTCTTAACAGCTCCATTCTTTTCTCCGGCTGCTTTTGCATCACATCTTCAAAGGAAGCCCGTGCTGCGCCTTCCGGTATATCAATCTCCACATAATACCCTATCCGCCGCTCCTTATTCTTAAAGGAATTTTCATGCTGTATATTCTCTGCACCTTTAAAATATTCAGGATCATTATGCCGGATCAATATCTTCCTTCTACTGGAATCTATAAAAATTATCACTCCGTTTTTTCGATAGTTATGTAAATCCTGCGTGTCAAGCAGTTCACTCTGATTCTGCATATATTCAATAAATTTTAAATTACAGGCATTGACAATATTTGTCAGTATCTGCCTCTTCTGCTCCTCTTCATCAAAGAAATGCACTGCCAGATAAAGCACCTTGATATGTCCGGAATCAATATTACTCATCTCTTCCACAAACTGTTCATCCTTGATAACCGAAACAAGCATATTTTCAATCGGAAAATATAGCTGTCCTTCAACTCTCAGATCAAAAATAAACTGTATTGTACCCAGATCCGTCCTTAAAGCACACACCTTCTGAATGGCCTCATCCGTATTACTGAAGTCATTATCTCCTGTCAGACAATTGTGTCCTCTAAGGTACGCCAGAAACATGATAACTGAAAACGCTGCTTCACTCGCCTCTCGTTCCTTCGGTTCGCTGCAAATACCCTGTATATTATCGAATAACTGCCTGATATCCATCATGATTTCTTCTGGTATCTCGATCTCCTGACTGGCATATAGCAGCTGAATCTGTTTTAATATTTCATAATACAGATCTGCTATTTCTAATCTCTTCTCTGACAGCAATGCTATATCCAGCTCTTTCAAATACTGAATCGCATCTTTTATGTCCTTTTCCCTACATGTGCCCAGACGAAGACTCGCTGTTACACTCTTTATATTCTTCCCCATGTCTTTCCTCATCTACCATACTTCATCATAATAGCTTCTACAACAATACGATCTTCTTCTGACAATGCTCCAAACTCAAAATCCTCATTCAGATAATACACAAGCAGAACTTCTACTACCCTGTCCGATAATCTTCCTTCATCGATCAGATAATACATGGTAGCTATCAGATTACTGAAATTCACCGTGTCAACCGGTATATTCTGAAACCACTGATTTTGCAGTGCATGCCATACCAGTTCTTCTCTCTCAAGAACAAATTCATAGAACTTCCGGAAGCCACGTCCCCTTCCAATCTCACTCTCCATAATCTGTCCACCAAATCTATAAAAACACCTGTACTGTGCTTCTTCAAAGCTGTGGCAACTATATATATAACTCAGAGTATCTATCTGAAATGTGTCGGTTTTTAGAAAATGATTTATCCTGTCAGTGCGTTCGTACTCCAATAATAAACCACTGTACTCATTCTGAACCAGTTCATAATTAAATTGATTCCTGTGAAGCAGGCTGTCACGATAGTCCTGATCAATATCTGCGATTTTCTGTGGGAAACGCGTCTTATTCCGATTCAATGGCAGACTTGCCCTTGCAAATGCCACAATCAATGCCCGATGCAGTTTATAAGCTGTCTCCTCATCCCTTGAAAAAACAACAATATCATCAACATATCGCAAAATACGGTATTCACCTTTCTCTATATCTGTACACACCTTTTCTACGATATTATCCAGATACAATTCGGCCAGTACCCTCGCATATGCCGGTCCCTGTGGGACACCTACCCTGCTTCCGCCTTGTATTTCCTTCATCAGTTCATCATTATAATAAGTCAAATATTCAAAATATTTTTTTGCCTTTTCGTTTAATTTTCCTTCCAGCTGCCGGTATACATTCAACAGATCCACATGATCATAACACTGTTTCAGATCTATATAGCTTACATAATTCTGATCCATAAAAGGGATTTCCAGATAACACTTTATCTCTCTGATGTATCTGCTCCAAGACGAAAACCAGCTATGAAACAAATAATTATCTGACATATATGAGATCTGATAACTGTAAGATTTCCAGCCGTGTTTCCATTCTCTGCACATATCCAGCATAACAGCAGTTGTAATAATACGGTCACTTTTGTCAAGCGATACTAATACTCTCGTCTTATCCTCTTCCTTTCGAAGATAAGTTTTATATCCCATTGGCTTCCACTCATCAAATGGCATCTCCCCTGCACGAAGTTTTTGCAGAAAATTATTGTACTGATATAATTCATAATTACTTACACGCATCAGTCCATTCATGATCTCTACCGGTATTACTTCATCATTGTCAACCACATACCTTTTCTCTTTTCGGATTATCTTCTTCAGATCAGAATAGCTGTCTCTCCAATCTCCGATATGACTTTTCTCTGTCTCTATCCTCTTTGGTTTTTCCATTCCTGCACGCCTGAGCAGATACTCATACCCTGTTTCTTCCTGTTCTAAGGTATCTTCCATCTTAAGATTATAAATCTGATATAAATAATCAAACGTTGCCGGATAATAATTTTTTCTATGCTTTCGTATATTTTCCCGGGTAGTCGATTCATCATAGCCCGGATATCTGTTCAGAATTGTAAGCAGTATTTCCCCATTTGAATCCAGGCGTCCAAGCGTTCCTAACAGTACAAACCAGTCCTGTTCCTGCTGCTGTCCTCTTCTCATCCGTTCAAAAATCATTCTGAAAACCAGTGTCTCAGAAAGATAAGATATCACCTGTTCCGGTGACATACAAAACCCTTCTGACACCTCATATTGAGCATACAGCTTCTGATTCTGCCTGGGTTTCTCCATACACAGCTTGTGGCATAACTCTTCGGCATTCTCCAATCTTACATTCTGCATAATCAGATACTGATTACAATAAAACTCTTCAGATTCTATGTCATATCTGGTTTCAAATCCGCCTTCAAACAGATACGATCTGCTTCCATTCTGATGCCATGACAGAGGAAATTTGACCTGCTTGCCAACTACATTTGCAGAACCAACTCTTGTAGCTGGGAATTTGTCTAATCCCCACTTTTCATTGTCCACTCCATCTTTTAATTCGGGAATCTGGTTCAAAATTGTATTTACAATATCATATCCTAATTCTTTTGTGATCATCTCTTCGAATAGAATCCAGATGTGTATGCCTCGTCTGCCGGAAAACTCCTGTAAATAATGAATATCATTTTTCGTCAGGAAATCTATCAATGGAGTTATACATGTACTGTATAACTCCTGAATATCCGGATTTTCTTTCTCGTTACAGTCAAAATCAAAACAGATCCAACGTATCCGGTTCGTTCTGTATTTCTGCTGATAGCAGCCCAATGATCCTTTTTGTGATAAGATATTTTGTAGCAGAAATGGTGTGACCGGAATATATTCTGTATAATAATTTCCATCTCTACCCTGCACAGCAACTGCTGTTGTATTCACAACAAAGAGCTCGTACTCTTTCTGCGCTAACTGTTCTATTATTTTATTCAATCTGTTCTTCTCCCAAGTACGTAAGCGCTCAATATTACAACGCTAGATTTTAATTAACGCTTGCACCTTTTGCTAGATGCAAGCGTTTTACTACATTTTAGTTTTTGCAAACAGTTTGAACTTCTTCACTCCACGGAGTCAAAGCCACTATAACTCTCAAGAACTTTGATTCTTCGTTTCACATTGGGAGTCATCAAGAATTGATTTTTTAGGAAATTCATACTATATTAGATTAAATTTCTATTTTGTAGAATCTAATTCTAAAAAATAGAAATTATCCTTACAAAGTCAAATTACTATTTCAACTCACCTATAGTTAATGTTGGATAACCATTTATTTCTGTTTTCCAATATCGTAGCGTGATTCTCCTCATCCATTCGTCATATTCTTTTTCTGTTACTGCTCCGTCATTATCTTGTTCGTCTTCTAAATAGTTACTAGAATACTTATTTACAATATCAATATAACTATTTAGTCTATTTATAACCTCTGAGGACAACATGTATTTTTGTGTACAATAAGTAACTGAATTATCTCCGTATGAATTAATGATTTCAGTATGAATTCCATCGATTTGCGAAATAACATTCTTTGTATATCCTGCTCCATACGATATTGCCCCTGCTGCATCAATGCCTAAACATTCATTTATACTTATGCAATTTACTATTTTTCCTTCAAAATTATCAGCAATACCGCCAGCTCTTAGTCCGTTTATAACAGAAGATGTAGTATAGCAATTAATTATCATTGCTTCGCTACTTGCTGCATGCGATGAAATAACCCCAACACAGCTGCCTGATACATAGCTATTTATTACCCCTAAATTGCAAACTATACCTCCCAATTGACCAAACAATCCAACATTTTCTCCTTCATGAATACATGTCATATTTTTTATCACATGTCCATTTCCATCATATATTCCTCTAAAGTAAAATCCACTATCATATTTTCCTATTGGATTCCAATTATCAATTGAAGACAAATCTATATCTTTTGTTTGAATAAAATAAACGTTAGAATAATCATTACCATTTTCTACAGATCTTTGCAAAAATAATAAATCCTCGACACTGTCTATTTCATATGGTGACTCTTTGGTTCCTTTCCCTCTATACGAATATTCTTCGGAAAAATCATTATCTGTCTTATAATACAATAACAAACTATTATTCTTTGTAGATTTTATCCTACCATAAAATGTATAACCATGCTGAGTTGCAAAATTCAGTAAAAATTGTTTCATTTTTCTCGTAGCTGAAATTTCGCTTGCTCTGAACAGCTTTTCATGTGAGTTATATGCATATTCTGATGTTTCGTATATAATAATTGCCTTAGGTGGTTTATTTTTTAATATTTTGATATCGTTATCTATTGATTTATCTGATGCGACATCAAACCATTGTACTTTTGCACGCACCCCTGGATCCATTCGATTACATATATAATAAAAACTCGGAATTTGAGGAAAACAATAAATTGAGTCCTTTTCATCCGTGTTCTGCGTCACAATATGATATACTGTTTCATATGCATTTAGTGTTTCATATGACAATCCAATTCCTTCAAATACTTCAATATCATTTGAAAGATATACACTTTCTTGCAACGATGATTCATCCATCCCCCACCAATTATATGTATAATTCATTTTTTTTGCTGCACATTGTAATGTCAACAAAAAACATACCAATATAACTGCTAACTTTAAAACATTAGAAAATCTAAACTCTAAGTTATTGAGTAATATTGCTATTGCAAATGCAACACCTAGTGTTCCTTGGCCTTCTGACAATCCTCCAGACATACCACATCCCCAAGAAATTGCAAAATATGCACCTGTAATAGTAATATATAACAATTTATAATTAGATATCTCCTTATTGTTAACCGCATCAATAATTACATTTATAACATAGTAAATAAATATAGGAATAATAATTAAAAAGATACTATACGGACTTAAATATGTATGTCCATCTAACAATTTCGATATCCTGTCTACCTTTGCAAAAACTATAAAACTTATAATACATAGAATTCCAAACAAATATATTTCGCTTTTTCGTAACCATTGTTTATTAATTGCATTCTTTTCATCCTTCTTTTTTATAATTGCAGATACAATGATACATGCTAGACATATAATTGAAAATTTACTTGTATTTATAAAGGATGACATATTATTTATTATCCAATTGAATAAAATAGGGAGTATTCCTCCTTTTGCTGCAACAGCTTCACCCCCTGTTTGATTAAAAAAGGGAATCAGACTCCCATTTATTAACATAAAAATTATGGTAATAAAAATTGGCACAATTGAACCTGTAATAAAATATATTAATTTCTCTTTAACGCTTCTACGTAAAACCAAACTTACAGAACAAATTAATATTATACTATATATCCAAAATAATAAGCCCATATTTTGTTTTGTAAGTATAAATAATGATGTTGCTATTCCTGCTAGAATAAAATACTTCTTTCTGTCATCATTTTTTATTGCTTTTATCAAAAAATAAGTAGCTGCACATGAAAAAATATCCATCATTCTTACATAATCATAAAACACTTGTACAACTTCTGATTGCATATACATAACTGAAGTGATAGTTGCGATTACAGCTATTTCTTCATTAAAGAGTTCTTTTAAAGAAAGATATACAAATGTACCAATTAAACAAAAAAATATTATGCCTACTATTCTAAGAATTATTACTTTATATCCAAAAATTTTTGTTATTAAAGCGATAAAAAAAATGTATAACGGTGTAAATAAATAATCAAAATCTTTATATACAACTTCTCCTCTATTAATGCATTTTGCATAATAACTATACCACCCCTCTGCAAATGGCATAGTTTGATTATAAAGTATTCCTGCATAACATGCACAAACACTAAGTATGATAAGTAAATATCTTAATTCATGTATCTTCTTACCAATTTTTCTCATTTTTGTATTTGTCCTAACTTTCTCCCCGAATTATTTTTCACCATAATTTGTTTAAAAAAACTAAAAATCGTATAGCAAATTAATATTAAAATTATAATTTGAAATCTTATATATTTTAATAATATATTTGTTTCAGATGACATATTCCCCAATGGTAATAAGCATACTAATAAAGA
>ERZ857693.3350-NODE-3350-length-13465-cov-2.240641_pt1 | contig 13465 bp, 7 predicted proteins | sample MGYA00519765_ERZ857693 | MGnify/ENA primary metagenome ERZ857693 (study PRJEB31778, sample SAMEA3449354) | human gut metagenome | biome: human gut; feature: human-associated habitat; material: faeces | place: United Kingdom | collected 2010/2012 ... | reverse complement strand
GATCACTGTTGCCGCCAACTCGCGGACTTCCCGTTAAAATCAAAATATTCTTCATGTTCCTTACCTCCCTCTGTAGATCTATTATACCGCAACTGCAGGGCAGATTGCCAGGGGTTTGTTGTATGGGCTATTAAAATGCCTCTTTTCCCACGATATCCTTATCTTCCACCGTCAGCAGATAGCCGTGCCCCGGGTTCGGCAGCCACTGGTAAAAGTTCTCTTTTTCGTCAGGGAAGGCGTTCTGCAAAATCGCCGCAATGGGTCCGCCGTGGCAAACGGCGATGGTCAGCAGTTTTCCGTCCGGGAGATTTGACCGGCTTGGGGAATCAGCAATGGTCGATATCAAACGTTTCTCCTGTTCCTGCAAAAGTTCAGTAAAACCTTTCAGCACACGCATTTGAAAAGCGCATGCACTTTCACCACCGGGAGGCGGCAGAGTTCCCGTAGTGTCCCCGATCCAGGTCTGGTAATCGGGATCGTCCTTTAGTTCGCCATAACTTTTCATTTCAAAGTCGCCGAAATCGATCTCACGAAAAGGGGAGAATGCTTCGTGCTCCCGGTTGCCGTAGATCAGAGAAAAAGTCTGTTCCGTGCGTAGCATGCCGCTGGTATAATACTTTCAGTATCATCCGGGTAGATTTCCTGCGCAGAAAGACTTCGGAGCATTTCGATCCCTTCTTCCGCAAGAGGTATGTCGGATGATCCGTAATAAAGCCTTTTCTGATTTCCTTCGGTGATCCCGTGCCGGATCAGGCAGATTTTTGTTTTCATTTATTTCACTCTCTTTCCAATTCCGCAAAACACCCTATGTACTTCGCTGGCTTCCGCTGCCAGCCGGAGCATGAGCCTGCCGTTCATTTCCCGAAAGACTCGTAACGCTGGGTCCATGGGAACGATTCCCTGTGACACATCAGTCATGATGAGAACTTTATCCTGCCAGGCTTTACGTCTCTCGGAAAACCAGTCCGCTGCTTCCAGTGGGGGAAGGACTGATTCCTGAGATTGTCGTTTCACAAATCCTTCGATCCCATAGATCGCATCGGCTGCAAAGTCGGGCGCTGCACCGTCGCTGCAGTCACACACTGTCTTTATATCAAAATTTTTCTGCGCATAGTCCAGCTTCCCCTGGTATGCGCCGCCGAAAATCAAAATCATAGTTGTTATCCTCCTAAAGCGCGATCGCGCCGCCAACCAGCGCCAGCAGCAGTATCCCGGTCAGTTCGCCGGTGACGATCATGTAGCCGGAAACGTCCCCGCTCATGCCGCCCAGCTGCTTTCTCATGCGTCTGCCGATAAGGCTTTCTAGAGAAGCCTGTGCCAGCAGGATCCACAGCAGAACGATCAGCCGCAGTACCGAAAAATCACCAAAAAGCCCGCCGCTCGGGAGCACCACCAGTATCAGGCAGATCACGATAGTCATGATCACCCCTGGCCATCCCTGTTCGTTATAATAATGTGATGACAGCCCGCGATACTGGCTGGTCTGCATCGGTGTCCGGTTGATGATGCTGTAGGCGGAAAGTTCCCGCGATATAGTAAAAACAGCACACAGCATGGCCGCTTTCGCCAGTTTGGCCTGACGGTCTGCGGCTTTTTCCATGGCTTTGACGTCGGCGGGATCTATCTCATTTAATTGTGCAAAGAATTCTTCTTTCGTCATAGTCTCCTCGTTGTTATCTATAAGGTTTTCTGATTTTCCAGCCACTCCATGGCCTTGCCGTAGTGAATGACCTCGACAGTGTAGGTGGTGTCCGGCTTGCGAAGTTCCTTTGCCTGCTGCAAAAGATCATGGATATCCATGATCCCTTCGTCAAACGGTGCGTGGAGCACCGCGTGCTCCGGAGAGACTTTGCAGTCCGTAAAAAGCCGGCGGATCTCTTTGCAGCATGATTCGTATTTTGGCTCATCCAGATTCTCTGCCATGCAGAACTGATCCAGCTCGAGGCCGCTTTGTGTTTTTTTGACCCAGCGGGCGAAGTCCTCGCCGATGGTCGCGATGTAAAGATTTTTCATAGGGTTTCTTGTATTCATAGGACTCCATTATAGCATATAATAATTATATAGGAGGGCTTGTCTATCTATCAGGACAGCAGCCAGTCAATCAAATAAAGGGATTTGATACCGTCATAGGAAGTGATATAATCCCGATCCATTGATAATACGATTTTTTCGTAGTTATCAGGTATCATACGCAGTGGACGGAGTTCGCGTTCACGGGTTTCAGGAGACAACATGCTTTCTGTCACCTGGATATAAAGTTTATCGTTGGGTTTTTCTGCTACAAAGTCGATTTCTGTTTCTCCAAATTTGCCAATATACACACGATAGTCGCGGCGGATCAGTTCCAGGAATACGATGTTTTCGATGATATGACCTCTATCCGCATCACGATATCCCAGCAGCATATTGCGGAAGCCCATATCGATAATATAGTTTTTCCCTAATGTTTTTAGCAGCTGTTTGCCCTTCACATCATATCTTCCAACGGAGAAAAAGATAAAGGCATTGTGAAGCATGGTAATGTACTTATTCACGGTTTTACCTGCGATGTTTTTTCCTTTTACAGCTTGAATATCACCTTCATGGGATAAGACATTGCCGATATTGTTAGGCGAAGTGATGCTGCCGATGTTAGAGCAAAGGAACAGTATGATTCTTTGCAGCATGTTCTGATCTGCCTGTTTGTTTCGCTGCAGGATATCCCGCAGTACGACAGTGGAGTAGATGCCCTCCAGCGCCTGATTGATTCTAGTTTCATTAAACTGGTACTCTCGCAGAACAGGCATACCGCCAAACTGCAAGTATCTCTGGAACTTTTCTTCTGTTGTTACAGAAGGACTAAACTCATAGAAGGTTAGAAATTCCTTAAAAGACAGGGGCAGCATACGGATTTCTACATATCTGCCGGCAAGCAATGTAGAAAATTCCGTGGAAAGCAAATAAGCGTTGGATCCGGTAATATAGATATCTACATCAAAATCAAGCCGGAATGATTCGATTGCTTTCTCCCAATGTTTAACGGCCTGCAGCTCGTCAAATATTAAATAAGTTTTGCCTTGCTTCGGTATACGTTCACTGACATAATCATAGAAATGCAGGTAATCGGAAAGGTTTCGATAACGAAGAGATTCCAGATTCATGTGAATGATGTTGGCGTCGATCACACCGCTATCGGAAAGGTATTGATGGAACAAATCCAGCAATGAGGATTTCCCGCATCTGCGAATACCTGTAACGATCTTGACAAGATCTACATCTTTGTTTTCAATGAGTTGATTTAAATATTCCGGGCGATTGATAAGTTCAGCCATGAGGCACCTCCTGATGTTCTTGTTTATAGTATACCCAAAAAATCAGTTGCGGTCAAAAAGTTTCGAGATTACAGGTTAAAAACTTCGTAAAAGTATATAGTTTTCGACTTTGAACATCGAAATCGTCCTAAAAATCGAACGTAAAATAAATACGGTTGATTGCGCGAGCGATAAAATATCACAAAGTATGATTATTGCACTGTGGAATGTCGCTAAAACCATAGAAATGAGGATTCTTATCTTGACAGAGTACCACTTATTTCATATGATAGCATTGATTAAATTTAATATCGTGAGCGGGCACTTCGGAAGCCGGTGCGAGTCCGGCACTGTGTCTCAGCAACCGTGATATCTGCGGAGGAACATGCGAGGTTTGCTGCAAAGCATCCTGCAGTCACTGGGGAGCGGGCTTTATTTCTGTAAAGGCTATAAGCCGGCAAAGCTCTCTGGGAAGGCGTTCTGACGGTCAAGGATTAAGTCGGGAGACCTGCACGCTTAAAACAAAAGTCTTCTGAGGTAGGACGACGTTTAAACATACGGTCGGTCAGACCGTAGCTTTGTGTACGTTTTTTTTGGCATCTCGGAAGAGATGTCAATTTTATTATGGGAAGGGGAAGCGATGAATCAGGAGAGAAACATGCAGACTCAGCAGCAGAAAAAGAAACAAAAAAAGCTGTTTAACATCCTAATGATCGCCATGATCGCCGTGATTGCCTTTTGTTCAGTCATGGCGGTCGGTCATATCAGGGGATGGTTCGGCAGTGGTGATTCCAGCTCCGCGGTGGTCACTAAGGAAATCAGCGGAGTTGCCAATATTGAACGAAGCGGCGTAGGGTACAGCTTAAAAGAAAAAGTACCTTTGAAGGCCGGAGATATCATAGAGACCGAAACAGGTTCCACGGTGGCGGCGAAAGTAAGTGGCCACAACGCGCTTACCTTAAATGAAAATGCGGAACTGTCCGTAAAAAACAGCGAGAAGAACGACGTGGTCTTTACGCTGAATGAAGGCGAGATCTTTGCAGATGGGAAAGATCCGGGAAAAACATTTGATGTGGCGCTGGACAAAAACACCGTGCATGCGGCAAAATCCGGGGACGCAGTAACCTTTGCAGCCTCGCAGCAAAAAGGAAGTGCAACGGTCAGCGTTATGAGAGGAAGCCTCAGCGTAAGCATCGAGGAAGGAACGGAAAAAGATGTGAAAGCTGGAGAATCTCTGCTGATCACCCACGATAACGAAGGGCATCTGAGTGCAGAGGTCGCGACTCTCAAGGCTGAATCCTTCGACGATTTCGTGCTGACACAGGCGTTAAAATGCGACAGTAAAGACGATCTTTGCTTTGCGGCCAAGGATCTGAAAAAAGTACAGGAAACACGGACTGCGGAGAAGCAAAAAGCACAGGAGGCGGCAGCGAAAGAAGACGCTCTGTATAAAGAGATCATGTCGTCCGACGGCAGTCAGTCCGGAAGTTCATCAGTGTCCGGCAGCAAATCCGGAAAAAGCGGCAGCTCTTCTAAAGTCAAGACCTGCACCATTCAGATCCGCTGCGATTCCATCCTGAAACACATGGGGGATCTAAAGGAAGGCAAGAACAAATACGTGCCGGCAAACGGCGTGATCCTGGCCACCAGCAAGGTGGAATTCGCAGATGGAGAAACGGTCTTCGACGTGCTGAAACGAGCCTGCTCCTACACGGGGATCCAGCTGGAATATTCCTATACGCCGATGTACGGCAGCTATTATGTGGAAGGGATCAATCATCTGTATGAATTCGACTGCGGCAGCCAGTCGGGCTGGATGTACAAGGTCAACGGATGGTTCCCGAATTACGGATGCTCCAGCTATAAGCTGAAGGATGGCGATGCGATCGTCTGGAGCTATACCTGCACGGGAATGTAAAGGGGAACAAGGAGAAAAAGCATGAAACGAAGTAAAAAAGCATTAAGTATTATAGTGATGCTTCTGATGGTGGCGACGACGCTGGCGCCTACCTGGGCCTTCGGAACGGAGGCGGCTCCGGCAGCACAGAATAGTGTGCAGGAGAGCCAGGCTGCAGCAGTGGAAACCAGGGGTGCGGCAGAGCCGGTTCTTGCAAAGCTCTCCGTCAAGGCATATCAGTATGCAGCAGGTGATCCTGCAAAGCCGCTGAAAGCGGAGGCTTCTGCTTCCGACGGCGGCACGCTGACCTATCAGTGGCAGAGCAGCAAAGACGGAAAGAACTTTACGGATATTAAAGACGCAACCAAGGCGGAATACACCCCGCAGACCGGGGAAACGGGCACGGTATATTACCGCGTTCTGGTAACCAATACGGCGGGCGGATCTGCATCCTCCGCTGCCGGTGAAACCATCACGGTCACGGTAGCAGAAAATGCGGTTGCGACTCAGGCGGCGGATACCAGCACGGAAGAACCGTCTGGAAGCGGTACGGCAGCCGATCCATATCAGATCGGGAACGCCGATCAGCTCATGTGGTTTGCCGCAAAGGTCAATGGCAGCACGAAAAAGAGTACATCCAATTTGTGTGCAAAACTGACGTCGGATATTGACCTGACGGGGAAAGAATGGACGCCGATTGGATGTTACAACAGCTATAGGGACTGTGTTTATTATGGTGGTACGTTTGATGGGGCTGGACATACGGTTTCCGGGCTGACGATCAATAATGCCAAGACATATCAGGCGCTATTTGGTTATGTAAAAGGCGGAACGATACAGGATCTGACGGTTAAAGGCAGCGTTAAGACTTCTACGAAAAGTTCGTCATACGCAGCGGGGATCGTATCCTACGGAAATCCTGTAACTATAAAAAACTGCACCAACGAGGTGGATGTGACGGCGAGTGCCAAGGGATATGCTGCAGGTGTTTGCGCATATGTGATAAATGGTTCGAAGTTGGAATCCTGCACCAATAAAGGCATGGTGTCCGGATACGGAGATTACGTGGGCGGTGTTGCAGGAACGGTAACAGGATCAACGACAACGATTACAGGCTGCTTTAACCATGGAGTGGTTACAAACACAGGAAAACCCAGCAGCTATGCTTACAGTACCGGTGGTATTGCAGGCGGTATTTCCACCGGTGTTACCGTAGAACGTTGCGGGAATACGGGAAATATTACTAGTACATTAAAACGTACCGGCGGCATTGCAGGAAGTGCCGGAGGTACTATCAATGCTTGCTTTAATACAGGAACGATCACTGGTATTTACGGCGTCGGCGGGATCGCAGGAGATTCGGGGACATCTGATGCAAAAGTCACTGGATGCTATAATACGGGAGACGTAAAAGGTGTATCGCCGTCGGCGTCTTTCAAGGATACCAATGCCAAGGGGATCGGCGGCATCATCGGTGGTGTGGGAGGTACCAACTACAAGGCTTCTGTTTCCGGCTGCTACAATATGGGAACAGTCAGCAATGCTTCCACGCTGACGGATATTACGGTCGGCGGGATCGTTGGATGCAGCGCAGCCAAAACTTACAGCGGCACAGCAACGGAAAACCTGATGACCGTGACCAACTGTTGGTATCTGGATACGACAGCGGAGCAGGGCGACGGTTACAATAAGAGCGCATCGGGCATCACAGCCAAGACGGCAAAACAGATCGCAGATGGCGATATCGGCGACGGCTGGGTCATGGGCCCGGATGGTCATCCGATCCTGGGCTGGCAGGATCCCAATGCGACCTATAAAGTGACATTCAATATCAAACCGGAAGACGCCAAGCTGGTAGTCAAGGATTCTTCTGACAAAACGGTGGATCCGGAAAGTGATGGGACTTATAGACTGAAAAACGGTACATATACCTACGAAGTGACGGCGGACGAGTACAAGACGAAGACGGGAAGCTTTACGGTGGCATACAGCGGACAGAGCATCAGCGTTTCTCTGGATATCCAGAAATACGATTACGTCTTCACCACTGATCCGGAGGATGCGAAGCTGACGGTGAAATCCGGCGATGATGTCCAGAAGTCTCTGGCGGACGGTAGAACCTATCAGCTGGCGAAAAACGGCAATCCATATCGTTACACGGTAGAGAAATTCGGATATGAAACCAAGAGCGGTACGCTGAATGTCAAGGGTAATGCGGACAATGATAAGAAGAGCGTGACCCTGAAAAAGCTACCGGTCTATAAAGTAAACTTTACAGTAGAAAAAGCAGCGGGCGGACAGGATTCCACGCCGGTCATCACGGTGACCAGCAAGGATGACAAGGATGCCGATCTGGAAGCGGATGAGGACGGCGACTACCACTTGCCGGACGGCGACTATTCCTACAGCGTTTCATGTTCTGGATACAAGACGGTTCGAGGCGAGTTTACAGTTTCCGGGAAAGACCTGACTGTAGACGGTATTCAGCTTGAGATACAGACTTCCTGGGACGGGGAATCTTATACAGAACCTGCAAAGAATGGGCAGGGCGTTTATCTGATCTCCAGCCCGGACGAGCTGATGTGGTTCTATAAAAACGCCAAGAGGACCGATTCAGCGAAACTGCTGGCGGACATCACTATCAATGAAGATGTGTCCGGTTCTGATGCGACTTCACAGAAGTACAAGTGGACACCGATCGGAACAGACAGCAGCAAATATACAGGAACATTTGACGGAAATGGACATACCATTTCGGGATTATACATCAACAGTACGGCTGCCAATACGGGTATGTTTGGACGTATCGGCAGCAGTGCCGTTGTGAAGAATCTTACGCTGGCAGATAGTGTGATTCGCTCTACAAAGAATTATACAGGCGCGATCACAGGATACATCGATGATGCAGCTTCCGTTACAAACTGTCATACAAAGAACAGCGTACAGGTATCTGCAGCAGTATATACAGGGGGAATAACAGGGTATCAGGACGATACCAGTACGCTCACAAGATGCTCAAATGCTGCAGAGGTAACCGGGGCGAATAACGTGGGTGGAATTTCCGGTTATAACTGGAGTAAGTCGTCTGCATCATTAACGGATTCCTACAATCGGGGGAGTGTCAGTGGAAGCAATCTGGTTGGCGGTATTTGTGCACAGATCTATATTGGCGGAACGGTCAGTGATGTATATAATTTGGGAACAGTGCAGGCAACCGGCACGGCAGGGACGCCGACGGCAGGAGGTATCACAGGCGTATTCCGGTGGGGAACTATTAAATCCGCGTACAATGCAGGGATCGTGAAAGCAACAGCAAAGGGCGGTGTGGCAGGACGGCTGGAAGCTTCGAGCAGCAGCAGAACCGTGCAAAACGTATTCTATTCCGATGAATACGAGGCAGTCGGCAATCTGAACAGCTGCACAATCCAAAACGGCACCGCGACCGCCAAAACTTCCGACGGGCTGAAAGCTCTCACCAGCGAAAACCTGGGCGGCGGCTTTGCAGCAGATACCAATGGGATCAACAGCGGATATCCGGTGCTGGCATGGCAGAACGGGACTGTGAAATCCGACGATCCGGAAAAGGACGACAACGGATGGCAGGGCGAAGCGGCCAAGGATGCGCCGCAGCAGAAGGACGGCGTATATCAGATCGGAACGCCGGCAGAACTGGCATGGTTTGCCGAAAAAGCTGCACAGGATTCCACTGATCTGAAAGCTGTTTTGACAGCAGATCTGGATCTCAACAACAACGTTTGGACCGGCATCGGCGGACAGACTGCAGATACGGGCTTTGCAGGAACTCTGGACGGCGCGGGACACACCACTAAAAACCTTTACCTGAAAAACGGTAAGGGTCTGATCCCGTACAACAAGGGAACGGTGAAGAACCTTACCCTGGCAGGTATCCTCAAGGGCGGAGATGAAACAGCCGCATTGACAGGAACCAATGCGGGAACGCTGGAGGAGATCACTTCCAACGTGACGGTAACGGGTGGAAACAAAATTGCCGGGATCGCCGGAAACAACACCAAGGATGGCGTCATCAAAGACTGTCACAATAAGGGTGCAGTGACCGGGGAATCCTATGCGGCAGCTATCGTGGCATATAACGAAGGTTCTGTGTCGGGATGCAGCAACACGGCTGTGATCACTGCCGGAAGCACCTTTGCAGGAGGTATCGCGGCGGCTAATACCAATGCTGTAAAGAGTGAAGCGGCAAACGTGAGCAAGTCTGCCAACAGCGGACATGTGATCGTTAGCTCGTCAGCAGAAAGAGCTTATGCGGGCGGCGTCGTTGGCTGGAACAACGCCAGTGTCAGCAGCCTTTACAATACAGGAAACGTAGTCAGCCGAGGCGGCTATGTAGGAGGATGTCTGGGCTGCAATACGACAGGTTCTACGGCCAAAAGCCTGTATAACCTGGGGGATATAGCCGGTTCTTATGCCGATACGGAGACAGGAGAAGTCTTCAATGTAGGCGGCGTCATCGGCGGAGGTACAGCAGGTACCGACTGCTGGTATCTCAGCTCTCTAGCTATCGCAGATGTGGACAGCTCCAGCGCCAATAAAGCCGACGCAGGAACCATTAAAAACAAGGCAGGAAATCTGGCTTCGCTGGCAGGCAGCAAGGAGACTCTGACAGGAACTGTAACGCTGCCGGAAGACGTTCAGGCGGGAGAAACTATCAAGGCCTCCTACACTGACGGTAACGGCCAGGATCCGATGTTCGTCTGGTACAGAGACTGGGGCGGAGAGGAACAGGTCCTGGGCTTTGGAGAAAGCTTTACCGTTCCGAACGATATGGTCGGCGTCAAGGTTTATGTCAAGTGCATGGACGGGGATCACTACGGCATCAAGACGGCAGAGTCCGGCAAGGTGCAGGGCATGTCGGGAACGGTCAAAATCCAGGGACAGGAAGTCGCGGGACACACCTTGACGGCTGTTTACAAGGGCAGCGAAAAAACCCCGAAATACCAGTGGTATCGCGGATCGAAGGCAATCGACGGTGCGACTAATGAAACATATAAACTGACCGACGATGATCTGGGCAGGGAAATTTCCGTTCGCGTGACCGGAAGTCTGGCAGGCTACGTGGAAGCCAAGACGGGCACCATCAAGGATGGCGCGTCGGCAGGCATCTGGCCGGAGGATCAGTGCAGCGAACCGGCAGTGAAATCCGGTGTGTACCAGATCTCCAGTGAGAAGGAACTGAAGTGGTTCGTCAACGCCGTCAACGGTGGCAATACTGCGATCAACGGAGCGCTGACGACAGATATTACCTTGAGTACTGCTGAGGGAGCTGCCGGCAACTGGTACCCGATCGGCAACGACAAGAACTCCTACAAGGGAACTTTTGACGGACAGAATCACAGAGTCACAGACATGGGGATCCGCGGAGAAAAGAACGAGCAGGGATTCTTTGGAAATATAGACGGCAAGGGAACTGTTAAAAACTTGAAGATTTCCGGAGATATTAACGTGACAGGCGATAGTCTCTCCACCGGTGGTATCGCTGGATATCTGGAAGGTAAGATCATCTACTGTGAATACAGTGGATCGGTTTCCGGGGGTATGTACGTCGGCGGTATCACAGGTCAGACCGGGCTCAACGCCAAGGTGACGGAATGTCGCAATACAGCATCGGTAGCTGGTACACAGAGTATCGGTGGTATCACAGGCGCTGTATCCTATGGAACTATCAGCAAGTGTATCAATACGGGAAGCGTCGGAACGGCGGACAAGAGCCAGCAGGCTGGCGGCATCGTAGGACTGATGTCCAACTACGCAGTCGTGGAAGGCTGCTACAATACAGGAACCGTAATCGGTAAAAAGAATCTGGGCGGTCTGGCCGGTGAAGCGACGGTCTGCGCCGTGCCGCAGGGCTGCTACAATATCGGAAGCGTAGCGTCCGGTATCAACACAGGCGGTTCGGTAGGCAGCTATACAGGATCTGCCTATATCAGTCAGACAACGGGAAGCTTCTACCTGGCTGAATCCCAGGCAGCGGCAACGGATAAAACAGCGACAGGCGCTTCTTCGGCAACCATGAAGAAAGCTGCTTTTGTGACAAAGCTGAATCAGCAGATCGGTACGGAGTTCTTTGCAGAAGATACGGAAAAGCTGAATGACGGATATCCGATTTTAAAATGGCAGACAGAAGGCTCTTCTGAAGGAGGAAATACGACGACGCCGGAAGATCCGGACAAGACCGAAATCAGCGTAAGCTTTGGATTAACAGGAGATACAGTTCACGGTGAGAACGGAAAGCATACAGGCGACGTGACCTGGATCGATTCGACATCCTATAAGATGAAGAAGGGTGCAACGGCACAGGATCTCTTCGAAAAGGCCCTGGGAGATGCCGGTCTGGACTATGAAATGTCTGGAAACAGCTACGTATCGTCCATTAGCAATGCAAAAGAAAAAGTTACGTTAAGCGAGCTGTCCAACGGACCGTACAGCGGATGGATGTACACCATCAACGGTAAATTCGTGGACTACATGAGCGCTGTTACATTAAATGATGGCGATGTGATGCAGTTCTTCTACGTGGACGATTATCGCACGATCGACTGGGCGGGCAACAAGACTCCTCAGGAAGCTGCGGATGAAGTTGCGGCCATGATCGAAGCTCTTCCGGATGTGGATAAGCTGACGCTGGACGATGCGGCGGCTGTAGGCCGGGCACAGAGCGCCTATAATGCACTTTCCGATGAAGCCAAAGCTCTGATTTCCAAGAACCTGAAGACGAAGCTGGATGCCGCCGTGGCTAAGATCGCACAGATGCAGAAGACCAACCAGAAAGAATTCGATAAGATCTATCAGGAGACGGGAAGCAGTCAGGCAGCTCTGGCATCCAAGGCAGGGCTGACGGCAGGAACATCCGGCGGTGAATGGGTCGCACTGGGACTGGCACGTTCCGGATCCATCAGAGACACGCTGGCGGAGCAGTACGCACAGGCAGCATATCAGTATGTGAAGAAAAAAGGTTCTTCCACCATGAGCGACAGCAAGTCTACGGAGAACTCCCGTATGATCCTTGCGCTGACGTCCATCGGCAAAGATCCGAGTGACGTTGCTGGATATGATCTGCTGGAACCATTAGCCGATCTGGACTACGTGAAGAGCCAGGGAATCAACGGACCGATCTTTGCACTGATCGCTCTGGATTCTCATAACTACGATATCCCGAAGGCGGTGGCAGGTAAGACGCAGACTACGCGGGAAGCTCTCATCGACGCCATCCTGGCGGCACAGTTGAGCGACGGAGGCTGGAATGTCAATGGAAATGGTGCTGACGCAGATATGACGGCCATGGCGATCCAGGCACTGGCTCCATATTATAGCAGTAATGCGAAAGTAAAATCGGCGATAGACGATGCTCTTAATCGTTTGTCCCAGATGCAGGAAGCTAACGGCGGATATACATCGTGGGGCACTGCTAATGCGGAATCGGTGGCACAGGTCATCGTTGCACTGACAAGCCTGGGCATCGATCCGGCGTCCGACGGCCGGTTCATCAAGAACGGCTACAGCACCTTGGATGCGTTGGCGACCTTCTATAATGATAAGGGCGGCTTCAAGCACAGCCAGAGCGATACCACATCGTCTAATGGCCTGGCCACGGAACAGGCCTACTATGCGCTAGCCTCCTGGTATCGGCTGAAGGCCGGGAAGACGTCTCTGTACGATATGAGCGACGTAACGACGATGTCTAAGATCATAGAAAAAACCGTGGTAAACGGTGGAGATTCTGCAAAGGATCCGAAGAGGGATACTCTGTCTTCCGGCAGCTCTCTGGCAGCTTCCGGCACGACCCGGTCCATCACGAAGAAAGCCACGATAAAGCTTGGCAAGATGACGGAGGCTGCAAAGGCGGCACTCGATAAGCTGGATGCTGTCGTCAATGCGAAACTCCCGCAGAACGCGAAGGAGTATACCGACGATCAGATCAGGCAGATCCTGGATGCGTATAAAGCCTACAATGCACTTTCCGTATCGGAAAAGAAAGCCATCGAGGCGACAGATACCTGGACTGCATTTACAGAGATCACACAGAACCTGGGCAGCATGTATCATTACGATGAATCGACCGGTATCGATGTGAGAGCTACCAGTGCAGAAAACCTGCCGTGGTACATCAAGCTGGTGGCGACGCCGAAGACGGCAAGTGAGAAACAAAAGACTAAGGTACAGGACGCGCTGGGCGATAACAGCGAACTGTTCACCCTGTACGATATCCACTTCGTCAATACGTTGGATAACAGTGAGTGGC
>ERZ857693.3345-NODE-3345-length-13485-cov-11.698809_pt1 | contig 13485 bp, 9 predicted proteins | sample MGYA00519765_ERZ857693 | MGnify/ENA primary metagenome ERZ857693 (study PRJEB31778, sample SAMEA3449354) | human gut metagenome | biome: human gut; feature: human-associated habitat; material: faeces | place: United Kingdom | collected 2010/2012 ... | reverse complement strand
AGTCGTTGGGGACGTTCTTGTTTGACTAGTCGTTTAAGAACGTCCCCAATGACTATTAAGGACTGTCCCAAGCTGCCGGCAGGAAAGGACCGTCCCCAAGTGCCGGGTTTGTCCCCAATGACTAGGTGAATAGCAAAAGCCCCGCAGTCGGAGCGGACTGCGGGGCTCATGAAGAGAGGCTAGTTTGTGGGCGCTTTGCCTGGCGCCCACGAGAGAGGCAACAGAGTAGAGACTACTCGTGGATGCGGGTACCGGAGAGGCCGGCCATGGTCTCGGCGGCCTTGTCCAGAGCGCCGATGATGCAGGTGCGGCCCTTGCGGGAGCGGGCGAACTTGATGGCAGCGCGGACCTTGGGCTCCATGGAACCCTTGCCGAACTGGCCCTCGTCGGCCAGGCGCTCGGCCTCGTCGGCGGTGAGGTCCTCGAGCTCCTCCTGGTTGGGCTTGCCGAAGTTGATGGCGACATGCTCGACGGCGGTCAGCAGGAACAGGACGTCAGCGTCGCAGTCCTCGGCCAGCAGCTCGCCGCCCAGGTCCTTGTCGATGACGGCGGGAACGCCCTTGTAGCAGCCCTTGTTCTCGTAGTCGCGGACGACGGGGATGCCGCCGCCACCGCAGGCGATGACGATGAACTCGTTGTCGAGCAGGTTGAGGATGGAGTCAGCCTCGACGATCTTCTTGGGATCGGGGGAGGCGACGACGCGACGCCAGCCGCGGCCGGAATCCTCGACGAAGACCTTGGAGGGGTCCTCGGCCATGAACTCCTTGGCCTGCTCCTCGGTGTAGAAGGGGCCGATCGGCTTGGTCGGGTTCTTGAACGCGGGATCGTCGGGATCGCACTCGATCTGGGTGACGACGGTAGCGGCGTGCCAGCGCTTATAGCGCTTGTGCATCTCGCGGCCGATGCCCTGCTGCAGGTGGTAGCCGATGTAGCCCTGGGACATGGCGCCGCACTCGGGCAGCGGCATCTCGGGGGTGCCGATGGCGTCGTGGGCGGCGGCGAAGGCGTTCTGGATCATGCCGACCTGCGGGCCGTTGCCGTGGGTGATGATGATCTCGTTACCCTGCTCGATAAGGCCGAGGAGAGCGTGGGCGGTGTTGCTCACGGCCTCGATCTGCTCGACGGGGTTGTTGCCGAGGGCGTTGCCGCCAAGGGCGACGACAATACGATCGGGCTTACCAAGAGGCTTAGACATTGCTGGAATCCTTTCTGTAAAAGGCCTACAACCCATTAATAACCCGCGTCCGTGCGATACGCGAGTTTATTAAGGTTTATATTCTCTTTATCGCTCATTTTATTCATTTTGAAAATAGCAGAACGGTGAACGGTCGTTTTTATCCGCTCAGCGTACAGAACTCCAGCTCAGACATATCTACGTAATTTACGTGCGACTTTATTTAAATGAAGCGAGGATTATGTTGGATTATGCAAACTACATCTCTGCTAAACACAAAACGGACAGCGCAATATCTTACTCGCGCTATACGAGATTCTATGCACTTATAAGTCGAGTATGCACCCCTGCAAAAACAAGGGGCTTTTCATCCAGCATAAGGAATAAAGAAGGACTCCGAAAAGGCGGCAACAGCCAAGTCCCCCATCCATCCCCAAAGTGGCGCGCATTTCGCGGCAAAGCCGCGAAACAGCGAAGGGGACAAAAGGCCCCCTCAACCACGTCCTTCATCCGCCCACACAATCCGAGGACATAGTCGTAGCAGGATCTGAGGGCTGACCTTCGCGGACACTCCGCAGGACGAAAGAACCCCCGCCGCACGTAGTGCGCAGCGGGGGTTCTTTCATGTCCGAGGACGTCCGCGAAGGTCAGCCCTCAGATCCTGCGGTGGGAGACCTAGGCCTCGTTGTACACCGTCTTGAGCTTCAGCAGGTGCTGATAACGGTCCATAGCGGCCTGCTCATTCTCCTTGAAGAGCTCCTCGGCGCGCTCGGGGAAGGAACGCGTCAGCGAAGCGTAACGGGCCTCGTTCATCAGGAACTCCTGATAACCGCCCGCGGGCTCCTTGGAATCGAGCGAGAACTTCTTGCCGGCAGCAGCCTCGGGGTTGAAGCGGAAGAGGTTCCAGTAACCGCACTCGACAGCCTTCTTCATCTCGGCCTGGCAGTTCTGCATGCCGCCCTTCTTGATGGAGTGCATCTCGCAGGGGCTGTAGCCGATGATGAGGGACGGGCCGTCGTAGGCCTCGGCCTCGTGAATGGCCTTGAGGGTCTGAGCCGGGTTGGCGCCCATGGCGACCTGCGCCACGTAGACGTAGCCGTAGCTCATGGCAATCTCGGCCAGAGACTTCTTCTTGGTCACCTTACCGGCAGCGGCGAACTGAGCGACCTGGCCCAGGTTCGAGGCCTTGGAGGCCTGACCACCGGTGTTGGAGTAGACCTCGGTGTCGAAGACGAAGACGTTGACGTTGTGGCCGGAAGCCAGGACGTGGTCCAGGCCACCGAAGCCGATGTCGTAGGCCCAGCCGTCGCCGCCGAAAATCCAGAAGGACTTCTTGGTGAGGTAAGCCTTGTCGGCGAGGATCGCCTTGGAAGCGTCGCAGCCGCACTTCTCGAGCTCGGCAACGTAGGCAGCGGCAGCGGTCTTGGAGGCCTCGGCGTCGTTGACGGAGTCGATCCAAGCCTGGCCGGCGGCCTTGAGCTCGTCGGACGGACCATCGGCAGCGATGATGTCCTGGGTAGCGGCGATCAGCTTGTGCTGAACGGCCTCATAGCCAACGGCCATGCCCAGACCATGCTCGGCATTGTCCTCGAACAGGGAGTTGTTCCACGCCGGGCCGTGACCGTCCTTGTCCTTGCAGTAAGGAGCGGTGGCAGCGGGGTTGCCCCAAATGGAAGAGCAGCCGGTAGCGTTGGAGATGAACATGCGGTCGCCGGCAACCTGGGTCACCAGACGTGCATAGGCGGTCTCGGCGCAGCCGGCGCAGGAGCCGGAGAACTCCAAGTAGGGCTGCTTAAACTGGCTGCCCTTGACGTTGGCCGCGATGAGCTCCTTCTTCTCGGAGACGTTCTCGACCATGTAGTCCCAAACGGGCTGCTGGTCCATCTCCTGCTCGGTGGGAACCATCTCGAGGGCGCCCTTGGGGCAAACCTTGACGCAGTTGGTGCAACCCATGCAGTCGAGCGGGGACACAGCCATGGTGAACTTCATGCCCTTGGCCTTGGGGCCCATGGCGTCGAGCGTGCGGGTAGCCTCGGGCGCGGCGGCAGCCTCGTCCTCGGTCATCGCGAACGGACGGATGGTGGCATGCGGGCACACGTAGGCGCACTGGTTGCACTGGATGCACTTGGTCTCGTCCCAGTGGGGAACGACCACGGCGACGCCGCGCTTCTCGTATGCGGAGGCGCCCAGCTCAAACTGGCCATCGGCGCAATCGACGAAGGCGGAAACGGGCAGGCTGTCGCCGTCCATGCGATCGATGGGCTCGAGCAGGTTCTTGACCTGCTGGGCGATAGCGGACTTGGTCTCCTCGGAGAGCTCGACGGGAGCGGCATCCTCGGCGGTAGCCCAGTCGGCCGGAACCTCGAACTTACGGAAGGCGGTAGCGCCGGCATCGATGGCCTTGTGGTTGGCGTCGACGATAGCCTGGCCCTTCTTCATGTAGGACTTGGTAGCCGCGTCCTTCATGTACTGCAGGGCGTCCTCGGCGGGCAGGACCTTGGCCAGCGCGAAGAAGGCGGACTGGAGCACCGTGTTGGTGCGCTTGCCCATGCCGACCTTGGCGGCCAGGTCGATAGCGTCGATCAGGTAGACGTTGACGTTGTTGTTCGCGATGTAGCGCTTGGCCACGGCGGGCATGTGCTCGGCGAACTCCTCGTCGCTCCACTGGCAGTTGACCAGGAAGGTGCCGCCCGGCTTGACGTCGCGGACCATCTTGAAGCCCTTAACGATGTAGCTGGGGTTGTGGCAAGCGACAAAGTCGGCCTTGGTCACGTAGTACGGCGAACGGATCGGAGAATCGCCAAAGCGCAGGTGCGAGACGGTGACGCCGCCGGTCTTCTTGGAGTCGTACTGGAAGTAGGCCTGGACGTACTTGTCGGTGTGGTCGCCGATGATCTTGATCGAGTTCTTGTTGGCGCCGACGGTACCGTCGCCACCCAGACCCCAGAACTTGCACTCGATGGTGCCGGGGGCTGCGGTGTTGGGCGTATCCTCGGCCTCGGGCAGGCTCAGGTTGGTCACGTCATCGACAATGCCGATGGTGAACTCGCGCTTGGGCTCGTCCTTCTTGAGCTCCTCGAAGACAGCGAACGCGGACGCGGGAGGCGTGTCCTTGCTGCCCAGGCCATAGCGGCCGCCGACGACCTTGATGCCCGTCTTGCCGGCCTCGTAGAGAGCGGAGACGACGTCCTGGTAGAGCGGCTCGCCGATGGAACCCGGCTCCTTGGTACGGTCCATGACGGCGATCTTCTGGACGGTCTCGGGGAGAACGTCGACAAAGTGCTTGATGGAGAACGGACGGAACAGGCGAACCTTGACCAGGCCGACCTTCTCGCCGTGAGCGTTGAGGTAGTCGATGACTTCCTCGAGCACGTCGCAGAAGGAGCCCATGCACACGACGACGCGGTCGGCATCGGGAGCGCCGTAGTAGTTGAACAGGCCGTAATCGGTGCCGAGCTTCTCGTTGATCTTCTTCATGTAGCCCTCGACGACGGCGGGAAGCTCGTCGTAGACCTTGTTGCAGGCCTCGCGGTTCTGGAAGAAGATGTCGCCGTTCTCGTGGCTACCGCGGGTATGCGGGTGCTCAGGGTTGAGCGCGTGATCGCGGAAAGCCTGGACGGCGTCCATGTCGCACATCTCGGCCAGATCCTTGTAGTCCCACATGGCGACCTTCTGGATCTCGTGGCTGGTGCGGAAGCCGTCGAAGAAGTTAAGGAACGGGGTCTTGCCCTCGATGGCGGCAAGGTGAGCCACCGGCGAGAGGTCCATGACCTCCTGGACGTTGCCCTCGGCGAGCATGGCGAAGCCGGTCTGACGACAGGCCATGACGTCGGAGTGATCGCCAAAAATGTTCAGGGCGTGCGAAGCGACGCAACGCGCGGAGACGTGGAAGACGCCCGGGAGCTGCTCGCCCGCGATCTTGTACATGTTCGGGATCATCAGGAGCAGGCCCTGGGAAGCCGTGTAGGTGGTGGTCAGAGCACCGGCGCCCAGCGAACCGTGAACGGTACCGGCTGCACCTGCCTCGGACTCCATCTCGACGACCTTGACCGGGGTGCCGAAGATGTTCTTGCGACCCTGGGCCGCCCACTGGTCGACATGGTCGGCCATCGGGCTGGACGGCGTAATGGGATAAATTCCCGCTACCTCGGTGTACGCATACGAAACATATGCGGCCGCCTCGTTGCCGTCCATAGACTTAAACTTACGCGCCATATACCCCTCTCCTCTCATATAGGTATACAGGCCCCGGCGATCGCCGGGATGTTGGCGTGATGGGATTTTCGCTGTTGCTTCCAATCATCTGGCAGGCGGACTCAGCAGCAGGTACATGGCGTGGAGAGAAGGCATGCCGAGGCGAGGAGGGCTGCACGCGCTCCACAAGCCCAGCTACCCGTCTTGCACATGACCGAGCGCCGCAAAGGCCGCATGTCGGATGCTCCCGGGCACGCCCCGGCGATGGGAAGCGCCCGCAACGGAAATCCGCATGCGGGTTTATTGTACCCCGCCTTCAAGTGTAATTTCGGCAAATATAGGCGGGCGGTAAAGGTTTACCTTGGGTGACTGCCAAGGGCCAAAATGGCCTCTCCATCCCCAGGCGACCGGCTCTGGCGCGCCGAGGAGTGTCCCCAAGTGCCGGCAGAAAAGGAACGTCCCTAACTGCCGGCTAGAGGGCACCGAAGAGGATGGCGTAGGTAGTGGATTCGCCGAGCTTGAGCTCGTCGCCGGGATTGAGTTGGGCGGAACGGCCGGGCTCGACCTGAATGCAGACGCGCGTGGCCCCGTTTACCACCACGGTTCCGTTGGTGGACGACAAGTCCTCGACGTGCCAGATATTTTGAGCATCGCACCAGATATGGGCATGGCGGGCCGAGACATCGTCGCCGACGTCGGTAATATCGCCCTCGCCAGTGGCCAGCGCGCCAATCTCAACACCCTGCTCACTCGGCTGAATCCAGCGCGGGGCGCTCACGACAAAACTGTTTTGTACGCGCAGCAAGCCCAAGGGGTGCGCCGGGGCGGGTTCGCGTTCGCCCGCGGTCATCGACATGCCAAGCGAACGCGGCGTGGATGTGCCTCCGCCACAGGTCGCGTGCGCGTAGTCGATGGCATAGTTCACCGAGGACCGCACATCCGCCGAACAACCGACGGCGACAAACAGCACCAGCACGGCCTCGGCGCGCTCGACGGGCATGAGTTCCGCCGCCTGGGACAGGCGATCGAGCGCGTTGCGATAGAGATTCGTGTCCTGGTGGCACTCTTCGAGCGCGCGTACCATCGGTTCACCTGCAGGACCGCACACCATATTGATCACAGCCGTGGAGTCCATGGGATTGCGCTGGCGCAGGGCCAGTTGCGACATAATACGCGCAGCCGAGGTACCGTATTCGGCAAAGTAGCGCTGCTGAAGCGTGCCGACCGGTGCGCGAACGATAAAGCGGGAAACCCAAGAGCGATCGGCGGCTCGGCTCTGCGGGCTGCGGCCGTCGGCGAGCGGACGGGACGAAAGCACCAAGCCGCACAGCTCGATATGGCTCAGATGCGCCGCGCGCTTAAAGATGTCAAACATGGCCCCGCATGGGGTGAGCTCAACTTGAGATGCCATGACCTAGGCCTCCTTGGTCGTAGAAATAGAATCGGACGATACTTCGACAGGTCCGCCAAAAGTACGGGCAGCTGCGGCTCCACCGGCAAGCGGAGTCGCCATCTGGGCTTTTGTGCGTCGTGGTGCCGAAACGGGAAGTTCAAAGGCAAAGCCCATCGCAAGCAAAAACCACGTAAGCGTATAGGTTGCAACCAGAGCGGCAACAAGGCCGCCCATCACGGCGCGTTGGGAAAATACGCTACATGCAGCCACAACCAGCACCGGAACCTCGCAGGCAGAAAGCGCAAGCACACCCTGCAGGAACCCCGAGCGCCGATTGCGCGCAAGTGCCCCCGCGGTAACGCCGGCTATGCCTGGCAGCGCCAACGCCAGTGCGGCAATAATACTCGGTAGCGACCCAGACCACACGAGCGATCCCAAAGTCGCCGTCACGCGGGCGCCCGACGCCAGCAGCGCGGCCGAAACCACGACCACAGCCCAAACCACGCCACAGACGACCGTCGCGCCGACCATCAGCGCGCGACGAACCGCGCGGCCAGACGCATCCATGGGGCACGGCGTGAGCGGCTCGCCGCGAAGCGAACGACCGACATTTTGCGCATAGTGGTCACAAAACGCCGAGAGCGCCGCCTCGACCGCCGCCGGCTCGGGACGATCTTTTTGATGACTGGACAGACAGGCCATCACCACGTCGAACAGCTGGGCATCGACAAACGCCAGCGCATCGCGTAGCTCTTCGGAATCCGGCTCAAGCCCCAGCTGCTGGGCCTGCTCGGCCGCGGCGAGCGCCACATCGGGCTCACGACGAAGCAGCTGAGTCAAATCACAACCGGGCGCATGGGCACCAATGGGATAGTCGGGCCGTGTGTCCGTCTTGAGACGGTAGGGGCTGGCAATGTCGCGCGTCTTTTTGCGCGAACCCGAGGTGCCCGAAGTGCTCGGCGCGGCTTCGTATGGCACGACGCCGGCAATGAGCTCGTAAACCGTGCTTGCCGCGGCATAGACGTCAATCGCCGGCGACATACGCAAAGCGCGCAGGTCGGGAATATCGTCGGTGAGCATCTCGGGCGGGGCATAGGCAACCGTCGCGCGACGCAGCGTGGCATAACGCTCCGTAAACGACGCCTTGCCGCCGGTACCGGCCACGGCCGACGCAGGCTCAAGCGCCAGCGACGAGCCAAAGTCGATCAGGCACAGGTCAAAGGTGCCCTCGGCAAGCTGTCGGTCAAGCGGCAGGCGCGCCGTACGCACCATAATATTAGCGGGCGAGATATCGCGATGGACAAAGCCCTCGCCCACCAGGCTCATACGGCAGAGCAGATCGAACAGGTCGCGACCCAGACGCGCCGCCACAAGCGGCGATAGGCGTCCGGCATCGTCCACGGCGAGTCGCGAGCGCAAGCGGGCGAGCGTCTCGCCCTCGACCCATTCCATGACAATTGCAGGCACACCGTCAACCTCGCCCCAGCCATAGAGGCGGGGAAAGCCCTTAAGGCCCGAAAGGGCGCGATGGCATTCATATTCCTCGCGAAATGCCGCTTTGAACTTGGCGACCAGCGACTCATGGGCGGCATCGTCGTCAAACTCATCGCGCGTCGGCAAGATGAGCTGTTTGAGTGCTACGTCCTCGCCTTGGGCGTTGACAGCACGCGTCACGCGGCCGATACCGCCACGGCGCATGGTGGCATCGTCGGCAAACAGTATCGTAAAACGACGCAGATAGGCAGGCAGTTCGTCCTGACCGAGCGCAATGGCCGGCTCAAACCCGTCGACACGCGCCAGGCGCAGGCCGACCATGGGATCGCGACCGAGCGATTGTGGTGTGGTGGATGCAAGATCGGTCATCATAGGGCAAGCGCCGCCACGTTATTGTTGAAGTTACCGAGCGCGACGTCATCATCGCCGTAATGGCCGACCCATTGACATAGGTTGGTGTAACAGCCCCACAGATTGGCATACTGCTGATACCACCTTGACCGGGGCGAGAATGTCTGACGACCGAACTCGGCTCGAATGACAAACATCTCCCCGACCAGGCTGTCGCACGGCCTGGGATCTCCCGTAGAGTTATAGGTCGAGACCACGTCATTGGCACGAGAAACATAGCCGTCGAGCATGTTGTACTTGGTCACAAGCCAACTGTGAATGCTCTCTTCCTCAGCAGCGGAAAGGCCGCCGGAGTTTGCATCGTTGTCAGTGTTGCCGCCCGTCGAGCCGCCGTTTCCAGGCCCTCCGGTAGAGGAACCCGACCCAGAGCCGCCGCCCGAACTCGATGAATCCGAGCCGGAGCCAGAAGTATCCGAGCTACCGGGCTTTCCGGACTGCTGGGCGTCCTGCTCCTTTTGCTGCTCGACCTTATTCACCGTTGCCGCCACGCTATTGTTGGACAATCGATCGATGATCTTGGTGTTGGTGAGCACGATGGTTTTGCCATTGGCAAGCGTGACTTCGTTGTCCGGGGCCTCGGCGCCGTCCGCATCGTCGGTGCCAAACACAATATGCCCGACCACACTTGCCCAAGCATATCCAGTCGTGGTGCCCAGATCGCTTTTGACCTCATGCCCCACGCGCGGTTCGCGTGCGGCATGCGCCTGCATCATGGACGGCACGGTCATGCCATAGGCAGAAACGCCAGCTATGACCAGCACCAGCGAGCACGATAGCAGTGCGTACGCCCGCGACGCCAAGCCCAGTCGGCGTCGTATGCGCACCGCGGCGCCGCGCTTTGTCTGAGTGCCACCGGGCCGCATGCGTTCTCCTCCAACAAAAACACGCCGCTCGGGAGCGGCGCATTCATTCGAATCCATATTTGAGTGTATCAGCGAACCCAAAAGGTTGCGCAACGAATGAGCAAATTAAGGATGCGAGCGGAAGCATCCATGCGATAAGCGGATACGAAGCATCTTTGTTGCACAACAAACTCACAGTCGCACGGGGAAATTATGACTACCCCGTGCGACTGTGAGGAAAACATACGGCAGGAGCAGGCTCGCCACCTAAATCGCGCGACGGGCCTCGATGGCGCGGCCAAGCGTAAGCTCGTCGGCATACTCCAAGTCGCCGCCCACGGGAAGGCCGCTTGCCAGACGCGACACCTCGACGCCCAACGGCTTGATGGTACGGGCCAGATAGCTCGCCGTGGTCTCGCCCTCAATATTGGGGTTGGTGGCGATGATGACCTCGTGGATGTCCTCGTGGCCCAAGCGTGCCAGCAGCTCTCGAATGTGCAGCTGCTCGGGGCCAATCTTGTCCATGGGACTGATCACGCCGCCCAATACGTGGTAGAGGCCGTGGTAGCTGCCCGTGCGCTCGATCGCCTGGACATCGCGCGGCTCGCCCACCACGCAAATGCGAGTGGTATCGCGCATCGGGTCCTGGCAGATGGAGCACTCGTCGGCCGTGGCGTAGTTAAAGCAGCGGCTGCAAAAGTGGACCTCCTGCTTGACCTCCAGGATGGCCTCGGCCAGGCGGCGCGCCTCCTCGGCGTCGGCCTCCAACAGGTAATAGGCGATGCGCTGGGCCGACTTGGGACCAATGCCCGGCAGACGGCCCAGCTCATCGAGCAGTTTTTGCAGACTGTGGTTGGCACTCATATATATGCGTGTCTTAGAACGGCATGCCCGGGATGTTGAGGCCGCCGGTGATGGCGCCCATCTGCTTGTTGGCGAGCTCGTTGACGCCGCGGACGGCCTCGTTGACGGCAGCCATGATCATATCCTGCAGCATATCGACGTCCTCGGGATCGAGCGCATCGGGATCGATGGTGAGGTTGACGAGCTCCATCTCGCCGTTAACGGTCACCTTGACCATGCCGCCGCCGGCAGAGGCGTCGACGGTCTGGGACTTGAGGTTCTCCTGCGCGGCGGCAAGCTGCTCCTGCATCTTGCGAGCCTGCTTCATCATCTGCTGCATGTTCATACCGGCCATGATGGCTCCTTTACGTGCGGCCGCACGCCGAGCTGCAAGGGCAGCCGGAGCACGGCGGGACTTTCAAACTCAAAAATCGTACCACGGCGCGCGGCGAGAGAGCGGGGCGGACGTGTTACCTCAGTCGATATACATGTCCTCCAATACAAACCGCACTCAAAGATTATGCAAGGTCGAATTATGCAAGGTTGCATAATATCGCACACTCAATCTAGTAGAGCCGAATCCGGCATTTCATGTGCGCCACTAAATAGCTAAATGCCGAACCGCTGCTCGAGGCGGCGCACATGGCGGCAGGGTATAATTTGATTGCCATAGATAGTAATTTGGAGGTGCCCCATGAATGCCCCCAACGCGCTCCAAAACATCCGCTCAAAACACCCCGTTGCATATGTGGTTCTCTATCTCTTTGTCGGCTGGGCATTGCTGGTTGTCATCACCCATGCCATAGCTTTTGGAGCAGAATTGCTGATAGCCAGCTCGGACCAGCCCGTCGTCAAATGGGAGACGACCGATGAGTGCACCGACGGAACCCGAACCGTCTACTACAACAGCCCGTCCCTCTATCAAGAGTTCAAGGTCAAGATAAAGGACTTCAAGATTGTCAATGCCGAGCTAGGCGTTTATTTGGCAATCGGAGCAACCATTAACGCCGAGCAAGTCGAGTACACGGACAGCCATGCGACGTATCGCATCGACCTCAGCATCCTAGGCCGACCGTCACGCACCTGTCTGCTCGAATGCGAGATACGCGGCACCACACTACACATGTCCGAAATACAGATGCGCCCGGACAAGGGGTCCTCTTCTTGAGCAGTATACCCGCCTGCGCAGCTACTCCACCGGCTTGAAGATGGTGGCCTGGCCAAAGACGCTGCGGATGAGGGCCTTGGCCTCGTCCTCGGTCTGCGGGATGCTCGGGGCTGCGCCCTGATGGCCGAAGGGGCTGCCAGCACCGGGATTGGATTCCCAGGGAGCGGCGGGGACGTCGTCGTTTGCAGAGGCTGCGGGTGCCACAGCAGCGGCCTTGGTCGCGGACGCCGCACCCGGCACGTCGAACGGGGGCAGATCGTCCCCGCCGGCATCGGCAGCAAAACCACCGACCATAGCATCGTCGTAGGGCACCTGCTCGGATTCCCATGGCGCAGCCTGCGCAGGCGGCTGAGCCATGGGGACGGACGCGCGCTCGGGCGCTCGGGGCGCGGGCTCGGTCGGGAGCTTGCCCGTGGCAGGAGCACCGGCAGGGTTGTCGGAGCGCAGCCAAGGGGCCTTGGCCAGGTCGGATGACTTGGGCGCAGGCGCGGCAGCGGACTTGGGCGCGGGGATCGGAGCAGCCGGTTTGGGCGCAGCGGGTTCAGGCGCCGACGGGGTCGGTGCCGCTACCGGCGCCGCTTTTGGCTGCGTCGCGCTGGCGCTCGAGGATGCAGGGGGCACCGAGGACACGGGTTGCGGGTCCGCAGATACCGCAGCCCGTGCAGATGGAGAATGCTCCTCATGTTGAGGAGCCGGCGTGCCACCCCCATCCAGGACATAGTCGACGGTGCGACGACCGAAAACCGCGCAGACCGTCGGCAGGACCACCGACTGCGTATCGGCGCGACCGAGCATCTTAATGGCAAAAGTCGAACCCGCGGGGAACGAGACCGTGAGCTTGGAGCCGTCGTCGGCCGTGGCGCGGGCGTTGAGCAAAAGCCCTGCGTAGGAAGCCTGACGCGCCTTGACGCGCTCGACAACCTCGGCCCATTTGCGCTGGAGCTCGCCGGCGTCCTCCCACAGGACGATGCCGTCTACGAAGCGGACTGCGACGGCAAGCCCAGCTCGAAGATCCCCGATGCCAGCCCGGTCAAGCGGGCACTGCACGGGATCATGCAGGACCTGAGCCTGTGAGGCAGCCCCGCACAATTGCATGCTCCCGCTGAATTGTGCGGCGCTGCCGTAAAATCCCTTTTTCTTTCTTATCGGAGAACCAACGGAGGCCCGGCCGTCCGGTCCGGCTTCCCGATCAACCATTTCAGGAGGAAAACACAATGTCTTTTGAACCCAAAACGCAGGCGTTCAATTCGTCGATCAGCTCTGTTACCATCGGCACTGGTGACAAGGCAGTCACGCTCGGCGGCATTAACGTTCTGCCCTTCTACGCATTCGACGCGCCCATCACCAATGCGCCGAAGATCGGCGTAGAGATCACCGACCACGGCATGGCGGCTTATCCGCAGGCCGGTCTGCAGGAATTCTATGCCGGCTGCCAGACCGTGGCCGACATGGCAAAGCGCGTGGAGACGATGCACGGCGCATCGTTCATCTGCCTCCACTTCGAAGGCGCTGACCCCAACGGCGATAACCGCTCCATCGAGGAGTGCGTCGAGATCGCCAAGTCCGTTGCCGATGCAACGGATCTGCCCCTCGTCATCATGGGCTGCAAGAACATCGAGAAGGATGCGGAGCTCTTCACGAAGGTCTCCGAGGCCCTGCAGGGCAAGAACATCCTCGTCTTCTCCGCCCGTGAGGAGAACTACAAGTCCGTCGGCGCCTCCGCCGTCATGGCCTATGGCCAGAAGGTCGGCGCAGAGTCCGCCGTCGACATCAACCTTGCCAAGCAGCTCAACGTCCTGATGACGCAGCTCGGCGTCGCCCCGACGTCCATCGTCATGAACGCCGGTTCCGCCGCAGCGGGCTACGGCTATGAGTACGTTGCCTCTACCCTCGACCGCATCCGTGCGGCTGCCCTCGCCCAGAGCGACACGCAGCTCCAGATGCCCATCCTCACGCCCGTCTCCCC
>ERZ857693.3340-NODE-3340-length-13510-cov-7.834857_pt1 | contig 13510 bp, 9 predicted proteins | sample MGYA00519765_ERZ857693 | MGnify/ENA primary metagenome ERZ857693 (study PRJEB31778, sample SAMEA3449354) | human gut metagenome | biome: human gut; feature: human-associated habitat; material: faeces | place: United Kingdom | collected 2010/2012 ... | reverse complement strand
GGTCGGCCTCCACGGGGTAGACGCCCGCGAAGACCATCGGCTTCACGTCCTCGAATCCGGCGATGGCCTCTTTGGCGGGGTTGGTCACCGAGGTGATCGTGTCGCCGACCTTCACGTCCGACGAGGTCTTGATCCCCGAGCAAATATACCCCACGTCCCCGGCCCTGATCTCCTGCCGGGGCTGCATCTTGAGTTTCAGCACGCCTATTTCGTCGGCGTCGTACTCGCTGCCCGTGTTGAAGAACTTCACGTGGTCGCCCTTGCGCAGCGTGCCGTTGAAGACGCGGAAATAGGCGATGATCCCGCGGAAGGGGTTGAACACCGAGTCGAAGATCAGCGCCTGCAACGGCGCGCCCTCGTCGCCCGTGGGAGCGGGAATGCGGTTTACGATCGCTTCCAACACCTCTTCGACGCCCAGTCCCGTCTTGCCCGATGCCAGCAGAATATCCTCCTCCCGGCATCCTATGAGGTCGATCACCTGATCCTTCACCTCGTCGATCATCGCCGAATCCATGTCGATCTTGTTCAGCACGGGGATGATCTCCAGGTCGTGCCCCACGGCGAGGTAGAGGTTCGAAATCGTCTGCGCCTGAATGCCCTGCGTGGCGTCGACCACCAGCAGCGCCCCTTCGCACGAGGCGATTGCGCGCGACACTTCGTACGAGAAGTCGACGTGTCCCGGGGTGTCGATCAGGTTGAGCGTGTACCGCTGTCCGTCGCGGGCCGTGTACTCCATCTGGATGGCGTGGCTCTTGATGGTGATTCCCTTTTCGCGTTCGAGGTCCATGTCGTCGAGCACCTGCGACTGCATTTCGCGCTGGTTGAGCGTGTTGGTCTTCTCCAGCAGACGGTCTGCGAGTGTCGATTTGCCGTGGTCGATGTGGGCTATGATGCAGAAATTTCGGATGTTTTTCATATATAAGGGTAAAATCTTCGGCAAATATACATAAATTTTTGAATATATCGGAGGGCTTCCGTTTGCCGGAATGGCACAAATTGCTTATATTTGCGACTTCAACAAGTTAGGTTAAAGATGTTAAGCAGACAAATCGCATCCAAACTCCGGGGCTATGAGACCCCGTTCTACCTCTATGACATGGCGCTGTTGCGCCAGACCCTCGAAAGCGTCGTCTACGAGTCGAAGAAATACGGCTACAAGGTCCACTACGCCATCAAGGCCAACTACGACGACCATCTGCTGGCGGTCATCCGCGAATACGGGCTGGGCATCGACTGCGCCTCGGGCAACGAGCTGCGCAAGGCCGTCGAGGCCGGATTCGACCCCAAGGGCATCGTCTATGCGGGCGTGGGCAAACGCGACAAGGAGCTGAAATACGCCATCGAGCAGAACATTCTGGCCATCAACTGCGAGTCGATTCAGGAACTGGAGCTGGTCGATGCCCTTTCGGCCGAGGCGGGCAAGGTGACCGACATCGCGCTGCGCATCAACCCCGACATCGACCCCAAGACCAACCATTGCATCGACACGGGCCAGGCGGACAGCAAGTTCGGCATCTCCTACGAGGAAGTGCTTGAGCACGCCGCGGAGATCCGGTCGCTCAAAAACGTCAACATCATCGGACTGCACCTGCACATCGGATCGCAGATCCGCGAGCTGCATGTCTTCGAGAACATGTGCAACAAGGTCAACGTCATCGTCGAGAACCTCGAAAAACTGGGCTGCAAGTTCCGTTTCGTCGACGTGGGCGGCGGCCTGGGCGTCAACTACGACGTTCCCGAGAACGAGCCGATCCCCAACTTCGCGTCGCTGTTCTCGATCGTCCACAACCACCTGCGCATCGGCGACCGCGAGGTGCACTTCGAGTTCGGGCGTTCGATCGTCGCCGAATGCGGCGAGCTGATCACGACGGTGCTGTTCAACAAGACCACCGCCACGGGCCGCAAGCTGGTGATCGTCGACGCTTCGATGACCGAGCTGGTCCGCCCGGCGATGTACGGTTCGTACCACAACATCGAGAACATCACGGCCAAGGACGACGAGGTGCGCGAGAAATACACGGTTGTCGGCACAGCCTGCGAATCGACGGACGTTTTCGACGAGAACGTCACCCTGCGCCGCACGCACCGGGGCGACCTGCTGACCATCAAGTCGGCCGGGGCCTACGGCATGTCGATGGCTTCGCGCTACAACCTCCACGATCTTCCCGGCGCCGTTTACAGCGACGAAATCAAATAGATAAAGGCGGCTCCGGCCGCCTTTCCTCATCGCTATGTGGCTCACTTTGGCATTCACCTCGGCGGCGCTGCTCGGCTTCTACGATGCGGCCAAGAAAAAGGCCCTCACCGGCAACGCCGTGCTGCCCGTGCTGTTGCTCAACACGCTCTTTTCGACGCTGTTCTTCCTGCCCGCGATCCTCTCGGCGGAGTTCGGCCTCGGATGGTTCGACCATACCCTGCTGGCGACGGCTCCCGGCACATGGGAGGCCCACGCCCTGGTCGTTCTGAAATCGGCCATCGTGCTCACTTCGTGGATTTTCGGTTACTTCGGCATGAAGCACCTCCCGATCACCATCGTCGGGCCGATCAACGCCACGCGCCCCGTTATGGTGCTCGTCGGGGCATTCGTGATCTTCGGCGAGCGTCTCAACGCCTACCAGTGGACCGGCGTTGCGCTGGCCCTCGTGTCGCTCTTCCTGCTGAGCCGTTCGAGCCGCCGCGAAGGGGTCGTCTTCACCCATAACCTCTGGATTCTGTTCATCGCCCTGGCGGCCGTGACGGGCGCCGTCAGCGGGCTGTACGACAAATATATCATGGCGCGCCTCGACCCGGTTTTCGTGCAGAGCTGGTATAACCTCTACCAGCTCGGGATGATGTCCGTCGTGGTCGGCATCCTCTGGTGGCCCCGGCGGCACGCCACCACCCCGTTTCATTGGAGCTGGGCCATTCCGCTGATCTCGGTGTTCCTTTCGCTGGCCGACTTCGCCTACCTGTTCGCCCTGCGCGATCCGGACGCCATGATCTCCGTGGTCTCGATGGTCCGCCGCGGCTCGGTCGTGGTGTCGTTTCTCTGCGGCGCGGTGCTGTTCCGCGAGCGCAACCTGCGCTCGAAGGCCGTCGACCTGGCCTTTATCCTCGTCGGCATGTTCTTCCTCTGGCTCGGTTCCCGCCCCGCTTAAGAAGCGGGTTTTAGGGGGCGATGGAATGTCTCTCTGGTCTCCCGCCCCGTTCTGCGCCGCCCGCTTAAGAAGCGGGTTTTAGGGGGCGATGGAATGTCCCTCTGGTCTCCCGCCCCGTTCTGCACCTCCGGCGCAAAACAAAAAGCGAGACCCGAAAGTCTCGCTTCTCCTATTTTGAGCGCAGCTTCAGATAAGATGCTCCAACTGGTTGATCGTCTTGCGGATCTCCTCATCGCTCGGCGAGAAGTCCTTCAACGCTCCGGCCAGATACTGCTCGTAGGCGTAGAGGTCGATCACGCCGTTGCCCGAGAGGTTGAACAGGATGGTTTTCGACACGCCTTCCTCCTTGGCTTTCAGCGCTTCGCGGATCGTCGCGGCGATGGCGTGCGTCGACTCCGGAGCCGGGATGATGCCCTCGGTCTGGGCGAACAGAACGCCTGCTGCGAGGGTCTCGACCTGCGGCATCGACTGCGCCTCGATCAGCCCGTCCTTCATCAGCTGGCTGACGATCGAGCCGGCTCCGTGGTAGCGCAATCCCCCGGCGTGAATGTCCGACGGCTGAAAATCGTGGCCCAGCGTGTACATCGGGATCAGGGGCGTGAATCCCGCCACGTCGCCGAAGTCGTACTGGAATTCGCCGCGGGTGAGTTTCGGGCATCCTTCAGGCTCCACGGCGATCACGCGTATCTTCTTCCCCTCGGCGAAATTCTTCCGCAGGAACGGGAAGCCGATGCCCGCGAAGTTGCTGCCGCCTCCGAAACATCCGATCACCATGTCCGGCTCGGCGTCGGCCATCTCCATCTGCGTCGCGGCCTCCTGGCCGATGACCGTCTGGTGCAGAACCACATGATTCAGCACGCTTCCCAGGCAGTAGCGCGTGTCTTCCGGACGGCGCAAAGCCATCTCCACGGCCTCGGAAATGGCCAGCCCGAGGCTTCCCGAACAGTGCGGATCGCGCTCCAGCGCCGCACGGCCCGATTCGGTCAGCGTCGAGGGCGACGCCACGCACTCCGCGCCCCACGTGTTCATCATCAGGCGGCGGTAGGGCTTCTGGTCGTAGCTGACCTTGACCATGAATACCTGGAGGTCGATGCCGAAGTGCTTGGCCGCGAAGGCGATCGACGCGCCCCACTGTCCGGCGCCGGTCTCGGTGGTCAGGTGCTTGATGCCCTGTTTGTAGTTGTAGTAGGCCTGCGGCACGGCGGTGTTGGGCTTGTGCGAACCCGCGGGCGACACGCTTTCGTTCTTGAAAAAGATCTTCGCGGGCGTTCCGAGGGCCTTTTCCAGCCCCGTTGCGCGCACGAGCGGCGTCGGGCGCCATATCCTGTAAATCTCCTGCACCTCCTCGGGAATGTCGATGTAACGCTCGGTCGACATCTCCTGGTCGATCAGTTCCTCGGCGAAGATCGCCGACATCTGCTCCTTCGTGACGGGCTTTTTCGTTCCGGGGTGCAGCGGCGGGAGCGGTTTGTTGGGCATGTCGGCCACGATGTTGTACCATTGCGTGGGCATCTGTTTTTCGGTGAGGCAGAATTTTTTCGTTTCCATAATGGGTATCGGTTTTTGAATTTGAAATGTGCAAAAGAAAAAGCCCGCTGCTTACTTTTCGTAAACAACGGGCTTGTGTATTTTTCGGGTTCAACTATACACGCGCGGTTCCACACTCATTGTTCACGAGAGTCAACGAGCGCCACCACCATGCCTGTATGTTGAAATTGCGGATCATCTTTCAGCTTTGTTTCTGCAAATATATGCGGTCGGTTCGTAAAATGCAAATTTTTTACGAATTATTTTCGACACCTATTATATGTAAGGAATTTTTACCGTACTTTGCGGAAAAATTTATATTTTTGCATGATTATCCGCAAATTCAAAACTTAACGATATGAATATTTCGTATAACTGGCTCAAACGTTATATCGCGACCGATCTTCCGGCCGAAAAGATCGCTGAAATCCTGACGGACATCGGCCTCGAAGTCGAAGGCTTCGAGAAGATCGAAACCGTGAAAGGCGGCCTTCGGGGCGTTGTCGTCGGCGAGGTTGTGACCTGTGCCGATCACCCCGATTCGGACCACCTGCACGTCACCACGGTGGACGTGGGAGCCGCCGAGCCGTTGCAGATCGTCTGCGGCGCCGCGAACTGCCGGGCCGGATTGAAAGTCCTCTGCGCCACGGTCGGCGCGGTGCTCTACCCCGACGGCGGCGACGAGGAGTTCAAGATCAAACGTTCGAAGATCCGCGGCGTGGAGTCGCTCGGAATGCTCTGCGCCGAGGACGAGCTGGGCATCGGGTCTTCGCACGACGGCATCATGGAGCTTCCGGCCGACGCCCCCGTGGGCATGGAGGCCAGGGAATACCTGCATGTCGAGGACGACTACCTGATCGAGATCGGACTCACGCCCAACCGTGTGGACGCCGCTTCGCACATCGGCGTGGCGCGCGATCTGGCCGCTTACCTGAAGAGCCGCGGCGAAAATGCCGAAGTGAAACTGCCCGATGTTTCGGCTTTCGCTCCCGACAATCACGACCTGGAGGTGGTGGTCCGCGTCGAGAATCCCGAGGCCGCGCCCCGCTATGCCGGCGTTACGGTCACGGGCTGCAAGATCGGTCCGTCGCCCGAGTGGATGCAGAACAGCCTGCGCGCCGCGGGCATCAATCCCAAGAACAATCTGGTCGACATCACCAATTTCGTGTTGTTCGAGCTGGGACAGCCCCTGCACGCCTTCGACGCCGCGAAGATCGAGGGCCGCGAAGTCGTGGTCCGCACCTGCGCCGAGGGCACGCCCTTCGTGACGCTGGACGGCGTGGAGCGCAAACTCACGGACAAGGACCTGATGATCTGCTCGGCCGAGCGTCCCATGTGCATCGCCGGCGTCTTCGGCGGACTGGACTCGGGCGTGAGCGACACCACGACCGACGTATTTATCGAGAGCGCCTATTTCAACCCCGTGTGGGTACGCAAGACGGCCAAGCGTTTCGGCCTGAATACCGACTCTTCGTTCCGCTTCGAGCGCGGCATCGACCCCAACATGCAGGTCTACGCCGCCAAGCGCGCCGCCCTGCTGATGAAGGAGCTGGCCGGGGGTACGATCTCCAGCGGCATCACGGACATCTATCCGGAGCCGATCGGGGATTTCGTCTTCGACATCTCGTTGGCAAGGGTCAACGCGCTGATCGGCAAGGAGATTCCCGAAACGGTCGTCCGCACGATCATCGCGGCGCTGGAGGTGAAGATCCTCGCCGAGAAAGACGGCGTGCTGACGGTCGCCGTGCCGCCCTACCGTGTCGACGTGCAGCGCGAAGCCGACCTCGTGGAGGACATCCTGCGCATTTACGGCTACAACAACGTCGAAATCCCCACGCAGGTCCGTTCGACGCTCTCCTATGCGCCGAAACCCGACCGCAACCGTCTGATGAACCTCGCGGCCGATTTCCTCACGGCCAACGGGTTTACCGAGATCATGTCCAACTCGCTGACGAAAGCCGCCTATTACGAGGGCCTGACCTCCTGCCCCGCCGAGCGTTGCGTGCGTATTCTCAACCCGTTGAGCGCCGACCTGAACGTGATGCGCCAGACGCTGCTGTTCAACATGCTGGAGGCCGTCGGTCTGAACGCCAACCGCCGCAACGGCGATCTCTGCCTCTACGAGTTCGGCAACTGCTATTTCTACGACGAGTCGAAGCGCACGGACGAAAACCGTCTGGCGGCCTACTCCGAGGAGTACCGCCTCGCCATCGCCGTCACGGGCGTCTCGACGCCGCAGTCGTGGAATGCGAAGCCCGTGAAGGCGTCGTTCTTCACCCTGCGCGCAGTCGCCGAAAAACTGCTCCGCCGCTTCGGCGTCGACATCTACGCGCTGAAGGCCGAGACGCTCGAAAGCGATCTTTTCAGCGAGGGCCTCACGCTGTCGCTCAATGGCAAACAGTTGTTGCAGATCGGCTCCGTGGCCGCCGCAATCCGCCGCCGTACCGATGTCAAGCAGGATGTGTACTATCTGGAGATGAATTTCGAGGCCCTTGCGAAATCCACGAAGAAGCTGAAGATCGCCGCCGGGGAACTGTCGAAATTCCCCGAGGTCAGACGCGATCTGGCGCTGCTGGTGGACAAGTCCGTGACCTTCTCCTCGCTGCGCGACGCAGCCTTCGCCGCCGAGCGCAAGCTGCTGAAAAGCGTCTCGCTGTTCGATGTCTACGAGGGCGACAAGCTTCCCGAGGGCAAGAAATCCTACGCTTTGAGCTTCATTCTGGAGGACAAGACCCGCACGCTGGACGAGCGGACCATCGAGCGTGTGATGGCGAACCTCACCCGGCAGTTCGAGCAGAAATGCGGCGCGCAGGTCCGGGCCTGACGAAATTTCAGCAACCGAAAGACCGCCCGGCCCCATCGGAGCCGGGCGGTCTTCCTTAAAATACGCCGATGCGACGATTTTCCAGAATATTTGCGTGGACGACCCTGTTCTTCGTTGCGGGAGCCGTGCTGTTCTTTACCAAAGCCGCCGCGCTTCCCTATAAGGTCGCCTGGCCCGTCCTGCTGCTGTCCCTGGCGACCTTCCTGTCGCGGCGCCGGGAACTGCTCCCGTTCGGGTTCGCCTTCCTGTTTTCCGCCGCCGGGGATGCCGTGGGCGCCAGGGGGCTGTTCATTCCCCAGATGGCCTTCTTCGCGCTGGCGCATGTCGCCTATGTGTGCTGGTTCCTGCCCCGGGCGCGGCGCAGGCTCCGTGCGGTTTCGCTGGCCGTCACCGTCCCGCTGCTCGTCTTCCTTTTCGCCGCCATCGTCCCCGAGGCCCCGTTTCCGGCCGAACGCATCGGCGTCGCCGTCTACGGGCTGGTCATCGCCGCAATGCTTTATAGCGCGCTCCAGTACGACGGGGCATGCGCCGCCGGATTCAGGTGTGCGGCCCTGCTGTTCGTCTTTTCCGACGCGGTGATCGCCTGGAACCGCTTCATCGGTCCGGTTCCGGCCCGGACCTGGATCGTCATGACCACCTACTACCTCGCGCAATACCTCTTTTTCCGCTTCGCCTTCAAAACCGCGGCCCGGAACTGACGCTTACAGCACCGGTTTCACCTGCGGCGGCTGGATCGTGACGTAGGGCGTGCCGTTGTCGTCGCACGTCGAGACGATCCGCACGGCCTTCACCGGACGCCCGGGGCGCAGCGTGATGCTTCCCATCTCCAACTCTCCCGCCCGCTCGAACGTCGCGCCGTCGTACGACACCTCGGCGTAACCCGTCGTCACGATCGTCTTCGGCAGCTGGCGGTTTCCCGTCTGCAAATACATTTCGCGGCACCTCACCGGCTCGCCGAACGTGTAGCGTATCCAATCCTGCTGCCGGCAGGCGCGGCGCGTGCGCGAAAGGCCCTTGTAGGTCTCGGCGTTGGCATAGGGGAACTTCGCGCTCTCGCCCATCGAGGTCGTGATCGCCACGGCGGGCGTAATGGTCCGCCAGCGGGACTTGTCGGCCACGTAGGGGCTGCGGGCGGTGCCGTAGCGCGAATAGAAGCGGTAGAGATGCGGTTTCCCGGTGCGGACCGGAGCCGTGTAAGGGTGTTCTTCCGGAGAGCCGTCCATAAGGTAGTAAATCGCGGAGCCGTCGTCCGCCGAAGCGGTGAACGCGCCGTCGCCGTAGCCGACCTTCGGCGGGAAGAGCCGGAACCGGATGCCCATGGCCGCCATCCGGTCGTAATGTTTTCCTTTCAACTCCTCGTAATAGGCGTCCCACCCTTCGGCGTTGCCGCTCCAGGCGATGCGTGCGAGGGCGCAGACGCGCGGAAAGAGCATGTAGTCGAGGTAGTCGGGCTTTTCCGGCTCGTGCGAGACGTAGGCTTCGCTGAAAAACGCCCCCTGCAACCCCTCGACGTTGCGCATCTGTTCGGGGCTGAACTCCGTGAAGCCGAAGCCGTAGACCTTTCTGGCGTCGAAGATCGCCGCCCAGTCGTGCCCGTCCTCGCGGGGCGACTGGCGCATGTCGAAATAGAAGTACTGGCCCGGCATCACGACGGTGCGGTAACCCTTCGCCGTGGCGTCGAGACAGGCCTTGACGCTCTCCCAGCCGTGCACGCGGCACTCCCGGGAGAAGGCTCCCGTGCGCACCGCCTCGTTCCACACGGCGGGCCGTTTGCCGTGCGAACGGAGGATTGCGGCCATGCGCTCCATGAAGAGGTCCTCCAGCCGGTGCGGGTCGGTCATCCCCTCCCGTTTCATCAGCGCCCGGCAGTCGGGACACCGCTCCCACTGCGACATGTCGACCTCGTCGCCGCCCACGTGGATGTACTCCGAGGGGAACAGCTCGCACAGTTCGCCCAGAATGTCGCCCAGCAGCGCGTAATTCTCCTCCCGGGCCACGCACCATGCCGAACGGTAGTCGTAACCGTTGGTCGACACGGTGTCGGGCGGATAGTTGCAGCGGATTTCGGGATGCACCGACGCGATGTTGCGGCTGTGGCCCGGCAGGTCGATTTCGGGAATGATCTCGATATTCCGCAGGGCGGCGTAACGGATCAGCTCGCGCATCTCGCTTTGCTTGAAGTAGCCTCCGTATTTCTCTGACCACTTGCCGTATACGGGCCTCACGGGCGAGTCGCCGCCGCGGAAGCCGCCGATCTCGGTCAGCTCGGGGTGCGAAAGGATCTCGATGCGCCACCCCTCGTCGTCCGAAAGATGAAGATGCAATTTGTTGATATTGTGGTAGGAAAACAGGTCTATATAACGTTTCACTTCATCCATTCCGATCCACGTCCGCGCCACGTCGAGCATCATCCCCCGATAGCCGAACCGCGGCTTGTCCTCGATCCTGACGCAGGCGATGCCGGTTCCCGGGGCGATCCCCCTGCGGGCGTAGACTTCGGGCGGCAGCAGCCGGAACAGTTGTTGCAGTCCGTTGAAAACCCCGCCGCAGGTGGAACTTCCGATCTGGATGTGGTCGGGCGCGATGTCGAGGGTGTAAGCCTCCGACGGCTCCCCGTCCGGGGCGTCGAGCGTCAGCACGACGGAGCCTTCCCCCGCCATGCCGTTGCGAACCCCGCACCCGAGGTATTCGGCGGCGTATTCGGCCAGGGGGACCAGTTCGCGGTCGGCGGAGATTGTCGTTCCGGGACCGAACGTGAAGATCCCTTCGCGGGGCGTCGTCTTTTCCGGGGCGGGTTGCGCCGCGGCGGTGCACAGGCCGCAAAGGGCTGTCGTCAAGAGGATCAGAAGTCGTAATTTCATGCGACGTGAGGATTTTGTTTCCTGCAAAGTTACTTTTTTTCCGCCGAATGTGCTACCTTTGCCGGAGTAAAACCACGGTTTTAGCGGGCGGACGGCGGCGAATCACGGACAGATTCCGCTTCTGCGCCCGGTGTGAAAAAATAATTTGCGACATGGAAGATAAACGTCTGAAGGCCACGGCCCGTCTTTTGGAGGTGATGAACACCCTGCGCCGCGAGTGCCCCTGGGACCGCGAGCAGACATTCGACTCGCTGCGCAGCAACACCATCGAGGAGACTTACGAACTGGCCGATGCCATCACCGACCACAATATGGAGGGCATCAAGGAGGAGTTGGGCGACCTGCTGCTGCACGTGGTGTTCTATTCGAAACTGGGCGAGGAAGAGGGCGCGTTCGATTTCGGCGACGTGGCCGACGCGCTGTGCGACAAGCTGATCTACCGCCACCCCCACGTCTACGGCGACATTCACGCCAACACGCCCGACCAGGTCAAGGAGAACTGGGAGGCGCTGAAACTCCGCAAGAAGAACCGCCGGAGCGGCACGCTGGGCGGCGTTCCGCGCTCGCTCCCGGCGATGGTCAAGGCCTACCGCATGGGCGAAAAGGCCGCCGGGGCGGGTTTCGATTGGGAGCAGAAGGAGGATGTCTGGGACAAGGTCCGCGAGGAGTTGGGCGAAGTGGAAGCCGAGATGAAATCGGGCAGCAAGACCGACCTCGAAGGCGAATTCGGCGACCTGCTGTTCGCGCTCGTCAACGCCTGCCGCCTCTACGGCGTGGACCCCGAATCGGCGCTGGAACGCACGAACAAGAAGTTCATCCAACGCTTCAATTACATGGAGGAACGCGCTGCTGCAAAAGGACATACGCTTCACGAGATGTCGCTCGGCGCGATGGAGGAGCTGTGGCAGGAAGCCAAGAGAAATTAAGAATTAAAAATCAGAAATTCAGATATGGCGCTTATACGAAAAGTCCGCGGGCATGAGCCTGTGATCGGAGAGAACACCTTTCTGGCCGAAACGGCCGTCATTCTGGGCGACGTGACCATCGGCCGCGACTGCTCGATCTGGTACAACGCCGTGCTGCGGGGCGACGTGAACCGGATCGTCATCGGCGACCGCACGAACATCCAGGACGGCGTGGTGCTCCACACCATCTACGACAAGGCGAAGCACCCTTCGCAGACGATCATCGGCAACGACGTCTCGGTGGGCCACAACGCCATCATCCACGGCGCGGTGATCGGCGACAACTGCCTGATCGGCATGGGCGCCACCCTTCTGGACAACGCCCGCATCCCCTCGGGGTGCATCATCGCGGCCAACGCGCTGGTGCTCTCGAACGCGCAGCTGGAACCCAACTCGGTCTATGCGGGCGTCCCGGCCAAAAAGGTCAAGGAGGTGACTGCGGAGCAGCGCGAGGAGATCATCCGCCGCACGGCCCACGACTATATGCTGTACGCCTCCTGGTACGGCGAGCCGGAAGAGTGACCGGGTTCCGTGCGGCACGGCAGGACGCGGCCGGAAACCGCGTTCGCAGGCCCGTCCCGCTCCGGATCCTCCCCGGAAGAGACCCGAGCCGCCGTAGGCGGCGGCTACGACCGCCCGAAGCGAAATCCGGTAATTTTTAGTTAGAGCGATAACTACCCTATATGAAACTGCAATCGAAATACGCCGATCTGGTGCTCAACCTGTTGGTTGCCGTGGCGATCAGCCTGGTGGTCAATTTCTCCTACGTGCTGCTGATGCTCGTGGACCTGAACAGCGACAGCCAGCCCCGCCCTTCCGACCAGAGAGCCGTCGAACGGCCCGACGAGGGCGTGCTTTCGGTCCACCCCGACGGCTACGGGTATCTGGTTTACGAGAACGGCGACAGCGTCTACGTGCCCACGCGGCGCATGCGGTGGCTGGAGATCGCGCCCGGCGACCGGATCGTCGCGGACCTGATGCCGCCGCGCTCCGAGAAGGCGCATCCGATGCTGGCGGAAATCCGCACGCGCAACGGCGCGGAGTTCGATTACAGCAAACTTTACAACGGGCCTTCGAAGATGACGGAACTGCTCCTGCAACTGTTCTACTACCTCGTCGTGTCGTTCGTCATGCTCTCGATCCTCACCTCCGTCAGGCGCAACTACTCCATGTCGCGCTTCGTGCGCCGCTGCCTGTGGTGCTGCGTCGCGGCGGCCGCGCTTTACTGCGTGGCTCCCGTCACGGAGTGGCACACGGGGCGCATCGGGTTGAACTTTATGAGCGGGCGGATGTTCGACTACATGCTGCTGCTCAAATGCTCGTTCGCCGTGGTGGCGTCGATGCTCTACGGGCGCATCTACGTGCTGATTTCCCAGCGGCAGGCCGTCGTCGTCGAGAACGAGCGGCTCAAGAACGAAAACCTCACCACGCGTTACAACATGCTCGTCGGGCAGATCAACCCCCATTTCTTCTTCAACTCGCTCAACTCGCTGGCGATGCTCGTGCGCGAGAAGCACGACCAGAAGGCCCTGACCTACATCGACCAGCTTTCGTACACGTTCCGCTACATCATCCAGAACGGCCAGAGCATGCTGATGACCCTCGACGAGGAGCTGAAATTCCTGGAGGCTTACAGCTACCTTTTCAAGATACGTTACGCCGACAAGCTCTTTTTCGACATCGACGTCGACGAGAAATACCTCGGGTGGAAACTCCCGGCCTTCTCGCTGCAACCGCTGATCGACAATGCCGTCAAGCACAATTCGATCACCCGCACCAAGCCGTTCCACATCTCGGTCCGCACCGAAGAGGGGCTGCTCGTGGTGTCGAATCCCAAGGTTCCCAAACTCGAACCCGAACCTTCGACCGGCATCGGGCTGGAGAACCTGCGCAACCGCTGGAATCTGATCACGGGCAGCGACATCGAAATCGTCGACGACGGCGCCACCTTCTCCGTGCGCATGCCGCTGCAAAATCCCTCCGTATGATGAAAGCCCTGATTATCGAAGACGAAACCGCCGCCGCGCGCAACCTCGCGGCGATTCTGCGGCAGACGGCTCCCGACGTGGAGATCGTGGCGACGCTCGAGAGCGTCGAGGAGAGCGTCGAATGGCTCCGTTCGAATCCCCACCCCGACCTGCTGTTCATGGACATCCACCTGGCCGACGGCGATTCGTTCCGCATCTTCGACGCCGT
>ERZ857693.3330-NODE-3330-length-13560-cov-2.770752_pt1 | contig 13560 bp, 10 predicted proteins | sample MGYA00519765_ERZ857693 | MGnify/ENA primary metagenome ERZ857693 (study PRJEB31778, sample SAMEA3449354) | human gut metagenome | biome: human gut; feature: human-associated habitat; material: faeces | place: United Kingdom | collected 2010/2012 ... | reverse complement strand
TGAGATGCGCAAAGCTGGATACCAGGTTTTAGTTCCCTATCAGAAAACACCCTGGGTGATTCATGATAGCGGGTTTGCGAAGCTGACTTATTATGATGAAGAGCGAAAAAAATGTAAAAAAGAGTATCCACAGTATTTATATGCAGACAACGGGTTTGAATTTACATATGACAGAGAGTGGAATGAATTGAGTGAACTTCTTGCAGAGCAGGTAAAAAAAATGATTGAAGATAAAAATTGGGAGCAGGTTATTCCAATTATAGATTCTTATGAGAAAGCGGGAAGAAAAAACAGTTCTTTGGAAATGCTAAAAATTTGGAAAAATATATATGAAAAGGAAAGAACAAATATTTTTTTTAGTAATTGTAAGAATTACAAAGGTATGTATACAAAATACACGGCGGTTCGTTTCCTTTTAAGGCGTATGGAATTAAACATGGAGGAAGATACGTATTTTGAGTTGGTTTCTGCAATACAGGCAAATGAGATTTCATACGATGCATTAATGGAAATTATATCAAGGGCAGTGGTTGACAAAGGCAATGTGATAAAAAAAATAGGTGATATATATAATAGAAATGGACAGACAGATTATTATAAAAAATGTGAGAAAGTTGAAAAACTGCTAAAAGATAAGTCGATACCGATTGCGTATTGTCAAAATAATTACATTGAGCAATTATAATTGCTCAATGTAATTATTTAACCAAAATTCATCTATGTCATGTCCAAGCTTTTTATATAATTTCATTTGCATCGGAATTAAATCACTGTAGATTGAAATATTATAATCAGAAACTTCTTTTAGTACAGTAGCCTCTAATTGCTTGAAAAAAGAAAGCGATATTTTAAAATTACGAAGTTTGCCAAAATATATTGTTTCATAAAGATATGTATGAAGAAAATATAATTTGATTTCTTCATAGTATTCATGGAAAAAGGGAGTTCTTTTCATGAAGTTCCAAACAGCAAGTTGGACATTTGCATGCATTTTTAAAGTATTCTCCTGTTCCATATCATGTCGCATTGTACCTATATTGTTTTGTCTGTAAAAATAAAGTACATTATCCAGTATAATTATTTTTTTTGCGTAAAATAGAAGCGGATATACAAACAAAGGTTCTTCATAGATTGTATGTTCTGCATAAGAAACATTTGCAAGCTCAATTAAGCTGCGCCGGTATAATTTGTTCCAACAGCCATAAGTAATTTTTTCAGAAACTAATAATTGTTTACGTTCAATGGATGAAGTAATATTTATGACTTCGGGCGAGATGGCACGATTGGAAGAAACAACTCCTAAATTTTCAGTGTAATAACAATATTCAAACTGAACAAAATCGGCATTATGTTCATGGGCTGCTTTATATACTACTTGAAGGAACTCTGATGTGACAAAATCATCGGAATCGACAAATGCTATGTATTCTCCAGTTGCGTATTGTAAAGCTATATTTCTGGCACCTCCTTGTCTCATATTTTCTTCTAGTTTTAGTATGAGGATACTTTCTGGGTAGGCACACTCAAATTCTTGAAGCATATTCCAGGTTTCACCGTTATCCGTAGAAGCATCATCTACGAAAATTAATTCTATATTTTCTATTCCTATTGTTTGTTGTACTAGGGATAAGAAACATTTTGGAAGCCATTTTGTTGCATTAAAGCATGGAATAATAACACTTACTTTTTTTGACAATGATATTTACCTCTAAAAAATTGATGATAATATAATAGCGTAGACAGATGGATATTGCAATGTCATGATTGATTTCTTGTGATGATAAATTATAATAAATATAGATTGTAAATCATATCAGCAACAAATGGATATAGATGTAAAAAGGTTGTTTATATTTTGACCATAGGAGGAAAAATAATGATACCATACGGAAGACAGACAATTGAAGAGGATGATATACAGGCAGTTGTAGATGTTTTAAGATCGGATTATCTTACAACTGGTCCAAAGATAGCAGATTTTGAAAAGATGGTTGCAGATTATGTCGGAGCAAAATATGCGGTGGCAATCTCAAACGGAACATCGGCACTTCATGCGGCATGTTTTGCAGCAGGGATTCAGCCGGGGGATGAAGTGATCACAACCCCGTTAACGTTTGCAGCTTCAGCAAACTGTGTTTTATATTGTGGCGGAACACCGGTATTTGCTGATGTCAATCCAAAAACCTATAATATAGACCCGGAAGATATCCGCAGAAAAATTACCAATAAGACAAAAGCAATTATTGCAGTTCATCTTGCAGGACAGCCTTGCGATATGGACGAGATTCATAAAATAGCAAAAGAACATGATTTGATTGTCATTGAGGATGGTGCACATGCACTTGGTTCTGTATATAAAGGGAAAAAAGTAGGAACTTTGTCGGATATGACAACGTTCAGCTTCCACCCGGTAAAACCGATCACAACAGGGGAAGGTGGAATGATCGTCACAGATAATAAAGAATTTTACCAGAAAATGATGTTATTCCGCAGTCATGGCATTACTCGTGACGAAAATTTGATGACACGAAATGATGGTCCATGGTTCTATCAGCAGCTAGATCTGGGATATAACTATCGTATTACGGATATTCAATGTGCGTTGGGTTGCAGCCAGATGAAAAAATTGGACAGATTTTTAGCACGTAGAAAAGAAATCGTAGCGCGCTATAATGAAGCGTTTGCTGATTGTGAAAATATTGTCACACCATATCAGCTGCCGGAGACAGAGAGCGGCTGGCACCTTTATATTGTACAGGTAACAAACTGTGACAGAAGAAAAGTATTTGAGGCATTAAGAGAACACGGAATTGCAGTGAATGTACATTATATTCCTGTTTATATGCACCCTTATTATCAGGAACATGGATATAAAGATGTTCATTGTAGGAATGCGGAGGAGATTTACTCACATATTATCAGTTTACCGTTATATCCGACACTTACAATGGAAGAACAGGATTATGTGATACAACAGGTTTGTGAATGTACAAAGAATGAGTAATAAATTTTATTTTTTATGGGATTGCAAATGAGGGAACGTTATAATGGAAAAAATTACAAAACAATTGGTGTGGAACGTACTTTTTGAAAAGGCAGTTTCGTATGATGAAAAAGAACAATATATATCGAATTATAGAAATGAATTTCCTGAAGATGTAGATGTATATGCAATGGAAATAGAATTGCTTGTTCAGAAAAATAAATTAGAGGATGCCTACAATATTGCAAAAGTTGCATTAAGAAGAAATCCGTATTTAATTATTGTCCATTTCAATTTGGCAAAAGTATGCGAAATGCAGTCAAAATATTTAGAGGCATATAGGCATTATTCTATTACTAAATTTTTAGCTGGTTATGCAGAGGAAAAGGATATAGTACCGATATGTGAAAAATCAATGCAAACAGTATTAAAACATTTGGAAGAATCAATTAAATTATTGCCAGAAAAAGAAAGAAAATTATTAATTCAGGAAACAATTCCTAATATGCTTGGATGTGAGGTAAATCAATTTGGCTATAAAGAGCGTAGATTCTGTACTTTTCAAAATATAATAGGAGATTATTATTTTGAATATGAAAAAAAATATATTGGGGTATATCAGGTACCTAATTATATTATTAATGCATTAAATAATAAAACGGCAATTGAGTTAAAAACAGAAATTAGAACAGTATTAGAAGATACACATTTACAATTGCCAAAGGAACCAGAAGAGTGGATTGTTCCAATAGCTGTGGAAAAAGTAAATACATTGCATCTGATACATCATGAACAACATGAGGATGTAAAGTGTTTGCAACGTCAGGCTAAGAATTTCTATTATTATCGAGTATGTGGGGGAAGTTCGATTGTATCTTCAGATAAATGTTATTATGGTGAGCCAATACCGATAAGAAAAGACAAGGAAAAAAGAAACTTATTTTAAGTATTTTTGTGGATGGATTAGCACAGGTATTGTTAAATAATGGAAGATTTGTAGAACTTATGCCAAATACAGCAAGATATTTTGAAAAAGGCTTGATATGTACACAGGCGTATAGTTCTGGAGAATGGACATATCCGAGTATAGCGGGAGCAATGTCGGGGTTATCGACGGTACAGCATATGATGTTTCATAATGAAATCGACTGGAAACTTCCAGATGATGTAAAAACATTAATGGAATACTTTCATCAGGAAGGATACCATACAAGTATTTTTTCAGGGGATCGTCGTATAATTCCATCATATGGATATATAAGGGGGTGTGATCGATTTATTTATCAGCTTCAACATGTAGGATTTTCGGTAGAAAAAATGATAGGGAATGTCATAGATGAGATAGATGCATTGAAAGAGGTAAATCAATTTGTCTGGATGACCATTGGTGATTTACATGATGTTGTAGATGAGTTAATACTTCCAACAAGCGTAGCGACGAGTTTAAATGTAAAAGACAGAGATGTTAAACAAAATGGAACGACATCCGTAAAACAATTGTATGATAGTTCAAAACAACATCAATACGAAAAAATGATGACATATATAGATAGATATTTAGGTATGTTATTTCAATTTTTAGAAGATACTTATGAAGATGATGAAATAATAATTTCACTATTTTCCGATCATGGTCAGGGATATTTGATACCTGATGGTGGGCAATTTTTAGGACCAGAGAGAAGTAATATTGCCTATATGTTTAGGGATGGACAGCATATTGGTCAAACAAATGAGATAATGTCATTGCTAGACTATACAGCGATTATGTGTAAACTAGCAGGAATAAACTATAACGAAAATAATGTATCAGGAAGACTTCCAAAAATATTTGGAGGGCAAGGAAGAAAATGGACACTTACAGAAAGTTTACACCCAAATGATTACTATCGGGCAGCATTGGTAAATGAAAATTATAGATTTTACTTTTGTAATCCTAATGAAGTCAGATATGATGGTAGATTTAAATTGGTTGAATATGTTACATACCTTACAGATAAGGATGGAAAGAGTGTAAATGCGCCAGATGTACAAAAAGAGTGTACGAATATAGTATTAGAGCATATAGCATATTTATGTTTGAATTAAAATAAAATCAGTTAGTTTCAATGGAACCATAGATGAATTTTGCAGAGAGAACAGGAATTTGTTGAGATCATGAAGCTTTGTAAAAACTTTTGATTGATTTTGAATTCTGCTTATCATTTTTGCTTGTGTTATACTTTTATTCATAGCATGAGCCTCCGGTTTGTAATTGTTTCTGAGCAACTCAATTATATCAAAACTACACGGTTTCATGCTATAGAATTTTCAAGGTGCATACCTACAATGAGCAGGTAAGAAATATAGAAGCTGTGGTACGGGAGCGAGCGGCAATGCCGGAATATCGCAGAAAACGCTTGCGTCAGTTATTGCAGTTGTGTCCGATCGTAAAGACATTAGAAGTTCATAGCGGATTGACAGGACTCATAGCGGAAAAAACAGTTGTGGCGAAATTGACCAGTTTGATGCGATGTGGCTGTCAAGCCTCTGTGATTCGACTGCAAAGGGAAAACCGGACATTAAACTGGTGGACATGTCATCAAGACTTCGAACGGTAGATGATGTGCTGGAAGTAACGACAAAGCCAATTATCTTAGATGGTGATACAGGCGGAATGGTGGAACACTTTGTATACAATGTACGGACATTGGAACGTATCGGTGTTTCAGCAGTCATTATTGAGGATAAAACCGGATTAAAGAAAAATTCATTGTTTGGAACAGAAGTGGAGCAGACACAGGATTCTATCGAGAATTTTTCGGCAAAAATCCGCGCGGGAAAACATGCATAGCGTACAAAAGATTTCATGATTATCGCACGTATCGAAAGCCTGATTTTAGAAAAAGGCATGGAAGATGCATTGATGAGGGCATTTGCTTATGTACAGGCAGGGGCAGACGGTATTATGATTCACAGTAGAAAAAAGACCCAGATGAGATTTTTGAGTTCTGTGATAAATTTCGTGCAAAAGATACAGCCACACCGATTGTTGTTGTACCGACTTCTTATAATGCAACTTATGAGAGTGAATTGCAGGCACATGGAATTAACATTGTAATTTATGCGAACCAGCTCACACGAAGTGCATTTCCGGCTATGCAGAAAACAGCAACGGATATCTTAACCTACCACCGGGCGAAAGAGGTGGATGACAGACTTATGCCGATCAAAGATATTATTACGCTGATTGATGAGATTTAAGAATAAAAGAGGTTTATTTGTTTACAGCAGGAAATATTTATGAATATATCAGTTTGTATAATAGCAAAGAATGAACAGAAAAATATAGAGCGTTGTTTAAAATGTCTGAAATCCTATATGGAAGAAATTATTGTTGTAGATACTGGTTCGACAGATAAGACAAAAGCAATTGCAAGCCAATATACAGAAAAAGTATATGATTTTCCGTGGATTAACGATTTTGCAGCGGCAAAGAATTTTGCAATATCCAAAGCAACAAATCCGTATGTTATGATTATAGACAGTGATGAATTTTTAGAGAGCATTGATATAAAAAAGCTGTGCAAAGATTTACAGGCACACCCAAATCAAGTAGGACGCATTTTCAGAAGAAATGTGTTTGAACGAAATGGAAATCAGCAGGAAAACACGGAGTGGATTAATCGGATTTTTTCAAAAGAATTATTTCACTATGAAGGCTGTATTCACGAGCAGGTGACTGCAATGAATGGAGAAGAGTATGGGACATATCAGGCGCCGGTTGTTATTTTACATAGTGGCTATGATTTACCGGAAAATGAGCGGAAACAAAAGGCAGAGCGGAATATTAAATTGTTGCAGCAGGAGTTGCAGCGTTTGCTAATAGCTTTTTTACAGAAACAAGATGCGTTTGTTAATGTGATAGATGATGTGGGACTAAAAAATGATGATGAAAATAACAAACGTTGCGTGCAGGGAATATTTTCTATGATTGAAGCAGGAAATGATTTGGCAGTGAAATTGCAGCATGAGGGGCAACTGCCTTATATACTTTATCAGTTGGGGAAAGGCTATTATATGGCGGGTGATTATACAGAGGCTTGCACCTATTTTTCCTGCGCATTATCATTTGACTTAAATCCAAAACTTGAATATGTGATTGATATGGTAGAGACATATGGATATGCAATGTTAAATAGTGATCAGGCAGCTAATGCACTGTTCTTTGAAAACATCTATGAGGAGTTTGGAAATACAGCAGATTTTCAATTTCTTATGGGACTTATTTATATGAATAATGCAAGATTTGAAGATGCTGTTTCAGAATTTTTGAAGGCAACAAAGCATTCAGCGAGCAGGAATGTTGGAGCAAATTCATATATGGCATTTTATAATATAGGTGTGATCTATGAGTGCCTTGGGAGGGCTGATGAGGCAAAGCGATATTATGAAATGTGTGGAGGATATGAGCCGGCGGAGAGAAGGTTGAAGAAATTAAGGGGGAAGTAAGGTGGGAGTATTAGATGAAATTGTATGTTCAAATAGAGCGCCAATTCTGTTTATTGGATCAGGAATGTCAAAACGATATTTATTTAAATATCCATCATGGAATGAACTATTAGAAAACTCGTTTTTTAAGTTTGAACCAGATATGTTTCAATATCAAAAGTATATTGATAGTTGTAAACGAAAGGGAATGACGGAGTTTGAAACAAATGTATACATGGGATCTCTAATTGAAGAAGAGTTTAATAAGGCGTTTTTGACAGAAAGATTACTATAAATGTAGGAAATAAAAAGAATCCAAGTTGGGTTAAACGTGGAATTTCGCCTTATAAAATGTATCTTGCAGATTTCTTTAAGAAACAGAAAATCAATCGGGATCCGATACTGTTAGATGAATTAGATAAACTAAAAAAATTGCGTAATAAGATATCAGCGGTTATTACGACAAATTATGATACATTTTTAGAAGAACATGTATTTTCTAATGATTTTAAAGTTTTTGTTAGGCAGCATGAACTTTTTTCAGCAGATAGTTATGATATTGCAGAAATATATAAAATACATGGAAGTGCAACAGATGCGGAGTCAATTATTATTACTCAAAGTGATTATGTTCAGTTTAAAGAGTCAAGAAAATTAATAATTGCAAAGATGTTAACATTATTTGCGGAAGCTCCAATTATTTTTATGGGTTATTCATTTACAGATGATGATGTAAGAGAGATTATTGAAGAGTTTTTAAGTTGTCTCTCAAAAGAGCAATTAGCAGACATTCGTAAGCATTTTGTATTTATAAGTTATAAGAAGAATGAGAATAATTTAATTGAGATAGAAAGAACAATCACCACAAAAAATGGTGTGGAAATTCCGTTTGTAGAGATTCAAACAGATAATTATGCTTTTATATATGATAAATTGGGGGAAATCACGCCTGGAATTTCACCTATAAGAGTGCGGGAGACTAGAAAAGTGGTTAAAACTATTGTTGATCAAAATATGGCATCAACAGAGGCACAATCTATTATTGTTGGAATTGACGATCTTGCAAATATGGATCTGTCTTCGAAACCACTTGCTATCGCAATAGGATATAAAGAAAATATTCTAAATAAATATGGTTATGGGCTTTTGGAAGACAGTCAGATATTTGAAGATATTATCTTTGATAATAAACATTTTGATGCTGAGGCAATGTGCACGGAAAGATTTAAGAGTATTGTAAGAACAAGACTTCTTCCAGTGTTCAAATATGTTAAAGGGCAAAATATACCATCGGAGGGAAAGCTGGCGATATACATTCAAGAGCATAATTCTATGGATAAAATTGTATCTAAAAAGATAGCAGCTACATATAAAAATTTTCCCCAATTTGATAATTATGATCAATTACAAGAACATTTAAAACGTGCGGAAAATTGTAGAAAGGCAGCAATGGCAATATTGAAGAACATAAACATTTTAAGTGTCGAAGAATTAAGGGCTGCCTGTAAATATTTATTTGAAAAATATCCAGATGATTATGCTACAGAAACTAATTCAAAAAGATGTATATTGTGTTTGGATTTTAAGGAAAATTATCAATGAAAGAAAAGCTAGTGAACCTTTCCTGGTATAACCAAGAACATCGCTAGCTTTTCTCTTTCATGTTAAAGAACATTTAATGTTCTATGTTCTCTTAATTATTATATACACCGAACAAGGAATTGATTCTCTTGTTTGTCGGCTTGATTTATTATACATAAGAACAGAAGATACGTCAATCAAAATTTCCAATATATGAGAAAATTCATTTTAGGAAAAATATAAAGTTTTTATGGGAACTATTTCATTTGCGAATAAGATGGGTTATACTACTATAAATGATAATTAACTAAAAAGGTATGGAGTAACGACAGTTTTATGTTGGAGGAGTTTTGATTTGCCAGAAAGAAATACTATGAAAAAAATTCAGGAATTACAACAGGTAAAAGGTGATGCATACGATTACTACATTGCCGGAAATGAAGATACAGATCTGTTTGAAAAAATATTTTTGGTAGACGATATTGTAGAAGAAATTTGCAAACCGGATAAATATTTTTTGATTGGAGAAAAAGGATCTGGAAAAACAGCATATTCGGTGTATATGTCGAAATCTGATAAGATAAATAGTTTTTGTTCCATTTCACTTGTGGAAAATACGCTGTATCAGAGATTTCTTAATATGAAAAGACAGAAAGCATTGGAACTTTCAAGTTTCAAAGATGTATGGATCAATTTGATTTATTTGATTCTTGCAGAAAAGATCAGAAAAGAATATGGTGAGACTTTTTTCAGCAGCATGAAGTATAAACAATTATCGAAGGCAATTGATGTTTTTTATAGTGATGCTTTTAAACCGGAATTTGTGAATGCCTTTGAATTTGTCGACAATGCCTCTGCATCTATTAATTCGATGATGAAACAGGGCTTGTTTTCAACTGGAACTAAGGCATCTGCGGAAACGTCCCAGAAGTATGTGGAACAGAGTTTTCAGATTAGTCTTTTGAAGATAAGGGATGGTTTTGAAAAAGCATTTATGAGTGTTAATTTGAAAAAACCAACGATTTTGTTTGTGGATGGCATTGATGCAAGACCAAGAGATATTGATAATGAGCAGTATTTTGAGTGTTTGGTTGGACTGGTAAATGCAGTTTTAGAAATGAATCAATCATTCCTGAAAGAGAAACAGATCAAAATTATGTTGCTGATCCGACCGGACATTATGTATAAAATGCCAGTTCATAATATGAATCAGAAGCTTAGAAATAATTCGGTGTTGTTAAATTGGGTAACTTCTTATCGCAAATATATTGATTCAAAGTTATTTAAGATTGCAGACGATTATTTTATGAAGCAGCAGGATTATTCATATGAACTGGGAGAATGCTGGAATTATTATTTTCCATACAAGGTGGAATATCAGGAAAAACGGAAAGCACCAGATAATCCGTTTGTTGAATTCTTGAGGTATTCCTTATACAAACCAAGAGATATTTTAACCATGTTAAACGAGATGGTTGATGCAACAAGTGGTACGCAGTTTAAACATTCTGATTTTGAAGGTATTTTATCCAATTATTCGACGTATTTAAAAGGCGAATTGAAAGATTATATGTTAATTTATATGGATGATTCAGATTATAATAATTTTAGTATATTCTTTGATTATTTTCAGGGGCATAGAAATTTCAATTATAAATTTTTTGAGGAAAAACATTTAGAATATATAAAGTATTTAAGAGAATTAGGACGGAAGATTCCACCGTTTATGGAGACTGCGAGTGAAGCCTTACAGCTTTTATATGATACGAATATCATTTGTTATAAAATATATGAAACTTTGCCAAATGGCAAGGGGAAGAATAAAATGTTTTGGTCATATAAGGAACGTAATTATGCAAATATGCAGCCTGAAGTAAAGAAGGGCGGCGAATATTCATTTCATATGGCATATGCGAGAGCCTTTCGATTGTTTTAAAGTAAATATCATAGGATGATCACAAGGCCTTTAGATTATAATAAGTCTAAAGGCTTTCTTCAAAGATAGCAAAAAGGAGGCAGAATATGTCAGTGAATGTTGCAATTGGAGTGCAGGATTTTTCAACATTGATAGAAAACCATTATTTTTATGTGGATAAAACAGCCTTTTTAAAGGAATGGTGGGATAGTGGTGACAGTGTTACACTGATCACGAGACCAAGACGTTTTGGAAAGACGTTGACCATGAGCATGACGGAGCAGTTTTTCTCAATGGAATATGCGGGACGATCTGATCTGTTTGAGGAGCTGGAAATCTGGAATGACGAGAAATACCGCAATCTGCAGGGAACGTATCCGGTCATTAGTCTTTCATTTGCAAATATAAAAGAACCAACCTATGAATTGACACAAAAGAAAATCTGCGACCTTATTGCACAATTATATTTCAAATTTGATTTTATAACAGAGAGCAATGCTTTGATTAAGGAAGAAGTGAATCTGTATAAGAAAATCATGAATCATATGGACTATGTAGATGCTACGCTTTCGTTAAACTATTTATCAGGATTTTTATATAAATATTATGGGAAAAAAGTGATCATTTTATTGGATGAATATGATACTCCAATGCAGGAAGCTTTTGTAGATGGTTACTGGGATGAACTGGTGACATTTACAAGAAGTCTTTTTAATTCAACTTTCAAGACAAATCCGGCATTGGAACGTGGCATTATGACAGGCATCACACGGGTGAGCAAGGAGTCCATTTTTTCCGATTTGAATAATCTGAAAGTAGTTACAACGACATCTGATGAATATGCCACAACATTTGGTTTCACAGAGCCAGAGGTCTTTGAAGCATTGGGAAAGTGCGGATTAGACAGTGAAAAGAGCGAAGTGAAAAGATGGTATGATGGTTTTATTTTCGGGGAATATAAAGATATTTATAATCCGTGGTCAATTTTAAATTATCTTGATTCACAGCAGTACACAACATATTGGGCAAATACAAGTGCAAACAGTCTGGTGGCAAAATTAGTCCGTGAGGGAAACCGCAATATCAAGAGTAAATTCGAAAAGCTGCTTTGCGGAGAGTGTATATGGTCAGAAATTGATGAACAGATTGTTTATGATCAGCTCAACGGTAATGAACAGGCGGTGTGGAGTCTTCTGCTGGCAAGTGGTTACTTAAAAGTCCTCTCTTATGAAAAGTACAAGGATATTCCGGAGGGAACTGAGCCAAAGTATCAGCTGGCACTTACGAATCTGGAAGTGAAACTGATGTTCCATCGAATGATTCATGACTGGTTCGCAATGGCGAGACCGGATTACAACGACTTTATTAAAGCAATGTTTGCCGGTGATGTGGATGCGATGAATGAATATATGAACCGGGTGGCCTTGCAGACATTCAGTTATTTTGATACCGGAGACAGAGCATCGGGAGCAGAACCGGAACGGTTTTATCATGGATTTGTGTTAGGATTGCTTGTTGATCTGCAGGACAGATATTATCTGAAATCGAACCGGGAAAGTGGTTTTGGAAGATATGATGTCATGCTTGAACCAAAGAATCCGGGAAAGGATAACGCAGTGATTCTGGAATTTAAAGTGCGCAGCACAAGAAAAGAAAAAAGTCTGGAAGAGACAGCGCAGTCTGCGATCACACAGATCCGGGAAAGAAAATACAGCGAAGAACTGAAAATGAAAGGAATTACAGTAAACCAGATTAAAGAGTACGGTTTTGCATTTGAAGGAAAGACCGTGTTGATCGTGGACTGATCGTCACAGCAAAGGAGGTCAAAATGGGACTTTATTTGAATCCGGGGAATGAAGAATTTCGAAATGCAGCGATTCATTCTAAAATATATGTTGATAAAACTGAGATGATTAAATTTACAAATTCACAACTTTTTGGTGAACATAAAAACATCTGTGTCAGCAGACCACGGCGTTTTGGAAAATCAATGGCAGCCAATATGCTGGTGGCATATTACAGCAAAGGCTGCGATTCGAAGGAATTGTTTGAAAATTTTAAAATAGCAGATGACAGCAGTTTTAAAGAACATTTAAATAAATATAATGTCATTCATTTAAACATCCAGCAGTTTTTGGGGCGGACAGAGACAATACATGAGATGTTGGAATTGCTTTCACGAAAAGTAACACGCGAATTGAAGCGGGAATTTGCAGATGTGACTTACTACGAAGAAGACTTAGTGTCTGTGATAGAAGAGATTTATGCACAGACACACAGCTTTTTTGTTTTTATTATTGATGAGTGGGATTGCATTTTCCGTGTAAAAGGGGAAGATACAGAAGCACAAAAATTGTATCTGAATTTCCTGAGAGATTTGTTAAAGAACCAGCCTTATTGCATTTTGGCTTATATGACCGGAATCCTTCCGATTAAAAAATATGGAGAACATTCTGCCCTTAATATGTTTGATGAATATTCCATGACCAATCAGCGTGAGCTGGCAGAATTTACAGGATTTACGGAGCAGGAAGTGCAGGAATTGTGCCCGCAGTATGACATGTCATATGATAAAATGAAACAGTGGTATGACGGTTATGATTTAAAAGGG
>ERZ857693.3328-NODE-3328-length-13568-cov-7.769185_pt1 | contig 13568 bp, 10 predicted proteins | sample MGYA00519765_ERZ857693 | MGnify/ENA primary metagenome ERZ857693 (study PRJEB31778, sample SAMEA3449354) | human gut metagenome | biome: human gut; feature: human-associated habitat; material: faeces | place: United Kingdom | collected 2010/2012 ... | reverse complement strand
ATCCCACATGCGTTCCTCCGAGCTGACACTCCATAGTTGATTATTTGGCCATCACTTCCCGATGTTTCATGATTTCACCCATGTGTTCCAATGCCCAATCCACCAGCATCTGCACCCGCGGCATCAAGCTTTCACCCAGCTCCGTGAGCCGATATTCCACCCGCGGCGGCACCTCGGCATATACCTTCCGCGAAATTAGCCCGTCGGCCTCCAACGTCCGCAGGGTGACCGTCAGCATACGCTGGGAAATGTCGGCAATCGCTTTATGAACATCACAGAATCGCATGGTTCCGTTCGCATTCAACGTCACGAGGACGAGCATTGACCATTTGTCACCCAAGCGACTCAAAACATCACGAATGGGACAATTATCGTTCGTGTAAAAATTTTCCATTTTTTTCTTCCCTATATATGGTTTAGTATCAACAATAGTTATCTCCGTGTAACTATCTTATCTATAAGTTCGTTCTTGTTTATGCAAATCAAATAGCTTACATTTGCTAAACAAAAGTAATAAACTTACTTTAAAGAACTATTGTTTAACTAAAAAAATTTACCCATGGCAAAAAAAGTAGCCGTATTGGCAGTTAACCCGGTAAACGGGTTCGGTTTGTTCCAGTATCTGGAAACATTTTTCGAAAATGGCATTTCCTATAAAGTATTTGCCGTATCGGATACGAAAGAGATCAAAACCAATTCAGGAATGGTCCTAATAGTAGATGATGTGATTGCTAATCTAAAAGGGCATGAAGACGAATTTGATGCACTTGTATTCTCCTGTGGAGATGCAGTACCTGTATTCCAGCAGTATGCAAACCAGCCATACAATGTGGACTTGATGGAAGTCATCAAGACTTTCGGAGAAAAAGGAAAGATGATGATCGGACACTGTGCCGGTGCAATGATGTTTGACTTTACAGGTATAACAAAAGGTAAAAAAGTCGCTGTCCATCCGCTGGCCAAACCTGCCATTCAAAACGGAATTGCCACGGATGAAAAATCTGAGATAGATGGCAACTTCTTTACTGCACAAGATGAGAATACGATCTGGACAATGTTGCCGAAAGTCATAGAAGCATTGAAATAATGCCGGAAAGTATAGAAAGGAATAAATCCACACACAAAAAGAATTATTCATACAATTGAATAATAAACTCATTCGTTCCTTTAAAACCAACGGCCCGTTCCTCGGTGTGCAACGGGTCCTTCCTTTAAAACCAACGAGCCGTTGGTTTTAAAGGAAAAACAGTCACCCATACAACATTCATAATCAACAATTTACGCATTCTGCTTTTAACAAGCAAATATTGCAGCTTCATTCATCAATAAAAACAGACAACAATAGGCTAATTATTGATAAAAACAAGTGCATCCTTTTTCGTACACCTACATATTTTTGGTTTACACATCCGCATAAGGTCGGATTCGAAATTCCTTGAACAATACATCTACTTTATTATTTTTTAATTGGATGCCATCGTTTTTCAGATTGTTTTTAGTACTTTTGCCCGTATCAAATCAATAAATAATATATCGAACACAAACATCATACTCTCATGAATATGAAAAAATATGTGCTAGCATTTTTTCTATGTTTCATATCTATTACTCCTATTTTAGCACAAAGAGACCACATAGATATTTCAAACTATATTTTATGCATCAATTCCTATGCAGAATCTTCTCCTTGGAGTAACAGGATGATTTCAACCGTATCGGAGTACGTTCAAAAGAACCCAAAACTGGCATTATATGCGGAACATATGAATACTTTAATGATCGATAACGATACGATTTTAGGAGAATTCAAGAATATGATCTCTCAGAAATACGAGCATCATCGCCCACGGCTGCTAATATTATTGGGAAACCCTTCTCTATTACTACGTGATGAATATAGAGAGCTTTGGGGAGACATTCCTATTGTACTCTGTTCGGAAGAAAAGTTTATAGGTCCTAAAGACACCTACATCTACAAACAACCAGTTACACAAGCGGAGCGTGTTCCGATCTCCCAACTTGCCGATCCCTACAATCTGGTACTTTTATATTCAAACCTTTATTTACGGGAAAATATCCAACTGATTTCTCACATAATCCCTGATATGAAGAAATTCATATTTATCGGTGACGAGCGAGAAGTCAATCAGACCAATAATCAGGAAATACAGACAAAGTTAAAAACCATAAATCCTAATATTGAATACCAGTACATCACGCCACAAAAAATGACAACGAACCAATTATTGGATTCATTGTATCATGTTGATCCGAATACAACCGGAATTTTATTTGCTTCCTGGTTCTACAAAACGACATTTGCAGGTAATACTTCATTGGTTACCAATGCTCACAAACTTATCGTAACAACTACAGCTCCAATTTTCACCCTTAATATGGCTGATATAACAGAAGAAAACGGTGGCATGATAGGTGGTTATACTTATGACCAAAAACACTATAACCAGCAATTAATTCATACCATTTCAGAAATACTTACAGGAAAGCCGGCTAGAGAAATTCCCTTTTATATGCCATCAGATGGCGCACCTATTATCAACTATACGATATTACTCCGTAAAGGATTCTCTCCTTCCATGTGTCCTCCAAACACACATTTTCTGAATAAACCGCTTGGATTCTGGAAACAGAACAAATATTTCATTATGGGTACCTTGTCTTTTATGATATTACTGGCAATCGTATTCTTTTATCGTATCCATAGCCTGAATAGCATCAAAAAAGCACAGCAAAAAGAAATTGACGCAATGACAAATTATAAGAATCTGGTTAATAACATGCCCATTCTCTATATGCAGGAAGAAGTGCTTGCTGATAAAAATGGCATTCCCGTAGAACTGATTTACCGCAATGTGAATGCGCATTTTGAGAAAAACTTTTTCCGCAAAGAAGAAGTTGTCGGGAAAAAAGCGAGTGAAATATTTCCAGAATCAATGCCGGACTTCCTGCACTTCACTCAAATAGCCTTATCAGAAAATAAAGTAATAACATTCCCCTACTATTTCAAAAAAATAGATACCTTCTACGATATAGTACTTAAAGCAAACCGGCAAAATAATATGATTGATGTATTTTGCCTGAACAGCACAGAGCTCCATAAGGCACAACAAAAGCTAAGTACTATCAACAACAAACTCGCCATGTCACTTGACGTAGCTAATATCGTGCCATGGAAATGGGATTTGCGAAGTAAAACAATTTTATGCGACATCAACAAACCGATAGAACTTAGCACACAAGGAAAAGACGTTGCCGAAGAACAACTGGCAGTACCCGACTATCACTATTTTTCCAAGATATTTAAGGAAGACCGGAAACGGGTAGAACAGGCTTATCAGAACTTAATAGACGGTCATTCGGAAAAAGTAAAAGAAGAATATCGCGTAGTCAGCACACAAAAAGGATTTCATAGGATAGAATGGGTGGAAGCCCAAGCAGCCGTTGAAACGCGGGATGAGAATGGCAAACCATTGACTCTTGTTGGCTCCTCACTCGTTATCACTGAACGAAAAAAAATGGAGATGGAACTGATTAATGCCAAAAACCGTGCCGAAGAGTCCAATCGGCTGAAGTCTGCTTTCCTTGCCAACATGAGTCATGAAATTCGTACTCCTCTAAATGCTATCGTCGGTTTCTCCGGTATATTGGCATCCACCGAAGAAGAAGAGGAAAAACAAGAATATGTCAGTATCATTGAAAACAATAATACGTTATTATTGCAGCTCATCAGTGATATTCTTGATTTGTCAAAAATAGAAGCAGGAACATTGGACCTGCACTATTCCAATGTTGAAATCAATGATTTAATGAAAGACCTGGAAAACATGTGTCAACTGAAACTTAAATCGGATGCTGTCAAACTGGAATTCGTAGCTCCTGAAGAACCATGTTTCGCACATATAGAAAAGAACAGGTTATCTCAGTTAATTATTAACCTGGTGACGAATGCCATAAAATTCACCATTCAAGGTAGTATCCGATTTGGATACAAACGTCAGAACAATGAATTATATTTCTATGTGGCTGATACAGGTTGCGGCATTCCTCAAGATAAGCAAAAAAGTATTTTTGGACGTTTCGTCAAATTAAATTCATTTGCACAAGGTACGGGTTTAGGACTCTCAATCTGCCAGACACTTGTCGAACACATGGGAGGTAAAATCGGGGTAGAATCAGAAGAAGGAAACGGCTCTACATTCTGGTTCACTTTGCCTTACAAGCAAGCAGAGACTGTTAAGAAGAGCCTTCCAAAGGACATACAACCTATTGCCATAGAAAAGGATAAGCTGGTAATTTTGATTGCTGAAGATAATGAAAGCAATTATAAGTTGTTCGAATCTATTCTAAAATATGATTATCATCTGCTTCATGCCTGGGATGGTCAGGAAGCTGTAAACATGTTCAAGGAGCATAATCCACAAATTATATTAATGGATATCAATATGCCTGTCCTGGATGGATATGAAGCAACCAAAGAAATCCGCAAGTACTCTGCCAAAGTACCGATTATCGCCATTACGGCTTTTGCATATGCTTCAGACGAGCAACGGGTGATGGAAAGTGGTTTTGACGGGTATATGCCGAAACCTATCAATGCCCGTCAGTTGAAGGCGCAACTGACAGATATCATGCAAAAACGTATTGTATTTCTATAGGGGAAATCAATTCCCTTTTGGAAGATAACAAAACAGCTAATAATTCAGCCACATTCTGAATGAAGCCATCTTGTCTTTACTTATCATTATCTTATCTTTGAAAGGTGGTTGTACATGAACGATTGCCTTTCCTAAGAAATAGGATTCAATACGCTGAATGGCATCAATACAGACTAATGTCTGACGATTCGTCCGGAAAAAGTGATCCGGATCGAGTTGTTCACTCAATCGGTCTAGTGCCAGATCAATGAGATACTCACGATTCTTATGGGTTACGGCAAAGGTGAGCTTATTTTCCGAATAAAAGTAAGCGATATCACTCACCTGTAAGGTGAATAGTTTCTCGCCACTAGAAATAAGGAAACGAGTACGATACTTTTTCTGCACAGAGACAGAGGTCTCCTGCGCAGCAGAAAGTTGCTGCAATATTTCCAGCATCCGGCTTTCCTGATTGAAATCATGGATGTAGTTCTTTGTCAATCCTTCAAAACGTTGAATGGTCTGCATCAGGCGGTCTTCATGAATCGGCTTCAAAAGATAGTCAATGCTATTCACTGAGAAAGCACGCACAGCATATTCGTCATAAGCAGTAGTAAATACAATCATACTCTCCGGATGCGCCTGTTCTATAAAAAGAAAAGAATTGCCATCCGTTAGCTGAATATCCAGAAACAGGATATCCGGATGAAGATGCTGCCCGAACCACTCTACTGCCTCTTCAATATTACCGGGCAATAACTGTACCTCCCAATCGGGACGAAGAGACAATAACGTATCCCTCAGCAGACGGGCTGCCGGAATTTCATCTTCTATGATGGCTGCTTTTATCTTATTCATAGAGCAAAGGTATTTTTACGGTAAACTCTTTCCGGTCATTTTCTACCACAATGTCACGGTTGCACAACAGCATATATCGGGCAGAAAGGTTCTTAAGTCCCATTCCGGAAGTTATCACTGTTTTTTTAGTTTGTATCCGGTTTCTGACAATCAGTTCCCGTTCCTTTTCCATATAAAAAAGTTCGATAGTTATCGGCTTTCCCGTATGAATGACATTATGTTTGATTACATTCTCCGCTAACAATTGAATAGTAAGCGGAGGCAACTGAGCCTCCATACAAGTCTTCGGAATACGGTTGTCAATATGAATGCAATCGCCCAAACGAACCCTATGCAGAAAAATATAAGAATTCAGAAAATCCAGTTCCTCCCGCAATGTTGTCAACCTTTGATTCTGACACTGAAGAATATAGCGATACACATCCGAAAGATGCTGGGTGAACAATTCCGCATTAGCCGGATTGTAGCGAATCTCAGAAATCAAGGTATTCAGACTGTTAAACAAGAAATGAGGATTCAACTGATTCTGTAGAGCTGTATAGCGTGCCGTATTATTCTCTTTTTGCAAGGCAGCCGCTTTCTGTTGTAATCTTAACGTATTACGCATGGAACGATTGGCCAGCAACAATCCAAGGATGACGAGCTCTACCAGCCATACAGTTATAAGAATCCGCCAGCCTCCGTTGGGAAACGTAAACGGATAAGAAGCTCCTGCCAACAACTTGGCAGTTACCATTAAACCGTAGTTCAGCAAAAGAAACATCCCCATTACGATAATATAGACTGAAACCAGCTTCCAACGCCGATGCAGATTCAACGCATACTGATTATCAATCCATGAACTCAGCCTGATGGTAGTATATCCCAGCACATTAAAAGCCAGTATGAAGAACCCCAGTGTACTGACTGAATGTAGCATATCGGCAACCCGATCAGAGAAGGTTGCATAATTTATCAGTAACAGGAAAGAGAATATACCCAATCCTGAAAACAGCGCTATATACAATAAGGTGTTCAACTTTACATTCATACAGTTGGCTCTTTTCATACAAAGTTAGTGCTTTTTATCGACAATCATATCCGTGGAGCGCTTTTATTAACTCCGAATAGTGTCCTTGTGCCGCAGCTTTGGCTTGTACATAATTCACCTGCGATGTCTGCCGATAGGTTTGCGCGTCAATCACTTCCACCACTGACACTTTTCCTTCATTATAACGTTCTATTGCTTTCGCTTCATTCTCTTCTGCCTTCGCCAGTGAACTTTCGCTCAAACGAACCCGTTCCATTGCTTGTGACAGGGCTTTACGTGCCACACCTATTTCCAGTTCAACCTGATCCATCACTTTATTCAGATTATCTTCTGCCATACCTACCCGAAAAGAAGAAGCACGTTTCTCACTTTTACGCTTTCCCCATTCAAAAATAGGTACAGAGACCTTTGCATAAACAGCATAATTGGGATCCAGATCTTTCTTGAAATTATATCCGGGAGAAGAGTAACTCCCGTCTATTCCCACATAAAACTGAGGTTTGAACTGCGAATCATTCAACTTTTTCGTACTCTCGGCCATACGAATCCGGTCATAAGCCATCTGAATTTCAGGACGTGCCATACCGGTAGACAACCATGTAGAATCATCGACAACCACCACCGGTATCTGTGAATCCAGTTCCGTATGATGTTCCAGCCGGACACCAATCATAGAATTCAATGCCATCCGCCCTGTTTCAAAATTACTTTGTGCCTGGAGCAACTGGTACTCCGCTTCGTTCAGTTTTACTTCCGCCATCAGTAAATCCTGCGGATCAACCAGCCCCACCTCTACCCTTTCTTTAATAGTTTTAACCAAAGCGGCTATTGAGTTACGAAAATCTTCGGCAACAGTCACAATCTCCTGCCGGGCTACGGCACTCCAGTATTGAATATCCGTTTGATAGCAAACAGCATCATTCAATGCCTTTGCCTGATTGGCGGCAAATGATTGCTGATGTTGTGCCATACGGATGGATTCCAGTACTCGTCCGCCTGTATAGACCGGTTGCAGAATGGAAAGAGAACCACCATAGTTCAGTTGTTTCCCTTCCACTGTTCTTGATAATCCTAAAGAAGGGACATCCAGAGTCAATTCCAACGGATTCTCCGTATACTGAAAGTTGGCTGTTCCGGAAAGTTTCGGTTTCAAATCTGCCCGTGCCGATTTTTCCACTTCCATACTGGCAGCTATATTCTTCTCAGCCGCTTTCAAGTCGTGATTGTAATCCAATGCCATAGTCCGGTACTTTTCAAGAAGAGGACTTTGCTGGGCTAAAGCAGACAAAGACCCTAAAGCAAAACCACATAACAACAAGCTATATATCCTTATTTTCATCTTTATTTTCCTTTTACTTTATAAAACATTGAATATAATGCAGGCGTGACAAACAAGGTCAATCCCGTGGCAAACGTCAGTCCGAAAATAATAGTCGCAGCCATTCCGCCGAAAGCGACATCAAACAATAGCGGGACCATACCGAAGATGGTAGTGGTTGCCGCCATCAATACCGGACGGGTTCGGGAAACCGTAGCCTCAACAATAGAGGTATACAGATCAATTCCACTACGATGCTGCACATTGATTTCATCAATCAGTACAATCACATTCTTGATGATCATTCCAAGCAACCCCAGCCAACCGGCTATCGGAAAGAAACCGAAGTCAAAACCGGTCAAGAGCATCCCCACCGCAATACCTATCAAAGACAAAGGCAAGACACAAAGAATAATAATCGGTTCACGGAAATTACCGAACAGCCCTACCAGGATAACCACTAATGCAAGGAATGCCAATGGGAAATATTTAGCAATGGCCTGCATCGCCTCACCCTGATCTTTATACTGGGCATCCCAAAAGAAAGTATATCCTTCAGGAAGCTGGATGTCCTCTATTTCTTTCCGGATTTCTCCATGTACTTCCGCCATCGTATGCCCCGGTTTCACGCCACACATTGCAGCCATTGACAGCTGACGGTTATAAGTTCTCACCTGGGGAAACTCCCAGGTCGTCTCTATCCGTTCTGTTACCTGCGAAAGCGGAGCCGACCTTTCTCCATTCCATATCGAAAAGTCTCCTAAAGAATGGGTGTCCGCTATATCCACATTACCCGATTTCAAAAGAACAGGAACTTTTTTCTCATTATCCCGATAGACACCGACAGGCAAACCATCATTAATTGATTTTACCGATTCCATCATCGAAGCTTTTGTAATCCCTAATGCTCCGGCCTTCACCGGATCATATACCGGACGGATAACCATCGACATATTCCCCCATTCGTTCCGGGCATCCGCAACTTTAGGATTTTGTCGCATAATCTCAATGGCCTGCCCTACCAGAGAATCAAGTACAGCAGGGTCCGGTCCGAGGAAACGAGCCTCGATCACCGCTTCCGTTAACGGACTTAGCTCGAATTTATTTACTTTAATCAACGGTTCGGGAAACTTCAACGAAACAGAGTCCTGCAAACGGGCATGCAGCTGACGGGAAAGTTTCGAAGTCTTGCATTTCACCAAAATTTGTGCATAGTTGGATTGAGGTCCAAAGGAAACGTTTGACAAGTAATAACGCGGCGGAATCCGTCCTACATAAGTAGATACCATTTCCGTTTCTTCCTGTCCGCGGATATACTCTGCCATATCCATCACCATCTTATCTGTTTCTTCAATCCGTGTCCCTTCGGGCAGCCACATATCCAATGTAAAATACTGCTTATCCAATGCGGGGACAAAGACCTTCGGAATGAACTTGAAACTCCATGCCGACAATACCAGCATAATGACCATACACCCAATCGTTGCATACCGGTGACGAATCCCCCATCTCAATGCAGAACGAAATTTATCATAATACTTGCCTGCAAAAAGAGCCGCCTTAAGTTCGTTGGGTCTTGGCCGACGGACAAACTCCTGAATAAAGAAAGGAGTCTGCGTCAGCGCAAAGACCCAACTGAACATCAGCGAAACGCCGATAACTACAACTAAGGATGACAATAACTCACCGGTAATATGCGGCGAATAATATATAGGTAAAAAAGTTAGAATCGCAATGACTGTCGCCGCCAATAAGGGCAACGAAGTTGAAGAACAAGCCCGCAATATGGCTACCCGTTTCCGCATTCCCCGCTGCATATTGACCAATGCCGAATCGGAGACCACAATGGCATTATCTACCAACATTCCCATAGCAATGATAATGGCAGCAAGTGACATACGTTGTAAGGCGATTCCTTGTGATAGCATCACAATCAAGGTCGCAAAGATGGAAAACACCAATCCGCTGCCAATCAGAATACCATTCTTGAATCCTATAAAAAACAACAGAATAGCTACTACCGTTACAACAGATATAATCAGGTTCAGAATAAATCCCTGATTGGCCACTGCCGATTCATAACCCTGATCATAAATCGTCTGCAGCTCAAAACCTTCGGGCATTGTCTCTGCAAAATGGTCAATCTCCTGTTTTACCGCCTCTGCCATATCGACAACATTTCCTGTGGGTATCGTAGAAATAGCAATACCTACCGCAGGTTTCCCGTCAATCCGCATTTTATTACTTGGAGGCGTCTGATAACTCTCCTCAATCTCTGCAATATCAGCCAACCGGAAATGCTCTCCTGTACGTGATACGATAGTCATATTCCGAATATCATCCAGAGAATAAAAATTACCGGTAGATTCAATCCGTATTCTGTTTACGCCGGCATCAATTCCTCCGGCATCCACTACCCTGTTCTGTGCATCGAAGGCACGTGAAATATCCGTAGTCGTGATTCCACTCCGTGCCATAACGGAAGGATTAAGAATGACGTCAATCGTTGGAGACTGTACACCATAAATCTCCACTTTTGCCACATCCTTCACCCTGAGCAGTACATTCTTGATAAGCTTCGCCTGATTTTCCAGTTCCCGATATGAATATCCTTCACCCGTCAGACCATAGAAAACACCCAGCACATCACCGAAATCATCATTCACCACTGAAGGACCGGCTCCTGCAGGAAGTTTCGACTGTACATCATTGACCTTCCGACGAAGTTTATCCCACAACTGCTGCATCTCATCCGCCCGGATTTCTTTCTTTACATACACCGTGATCTTGGATAAGCCTGCCCGATTTTCAGTTTTCAGATAATATAATTCGCCTAATGACTGTATCGACTCCTCCAATACATCCGTCACCTGAGATTGTACTTCGGAAGGGGAAGCACCCGGATATGGAGTCATCACCAATGCTTGCTTAATAGTAAACGGGGCATCTTCCAGTTTTCCCATCTTGATATAAGAAAACAATCCTCCTCCCAGCACTAATATCAACAGCAGAACAGTCACCGACTTCTTCTGCAAGAAATATTTTACCAACTTCATATTCTTCTACTTACTTTTGAGCGGCAACCGTCCTTTTTTCTTTCTGAGAAATGATATCGACAGGCATTCCGTCCGAAAGAAAACGTAATTTGCTTACCGCTACTTTATCTCCTGCCTGCAATCCGCCTTTCACTTCTACTTTTCCATTGGAAAGCAATTCGCCTAAAACGACTTTTCTCTTCACGACTTGTCCTGTCGTTTGATCCACCATCCATACATAGTCTCCTTCAGTGGGACGATGATTAAGGGCCGTTTGCGGAACAGTCACCATAGGAACAGATGATGTAGCAGGAAGGTCCAACAACATTTTTCCTGAGATACCGGCCGGCCATTCTCCTTGTTTGTTGGGCAGCAATGCCGTCATCAGGAAAGAAAGATTATTGCGCGTCGTACTCTTTGAAACCTCTATCACTTTAGCCGGATATACTGCTTCGGGACGAACATCAAAACGAATACCCACTTCCTTGATTTCCTTCGCTTGAAATGCGATCTCCTGAGTAACATACGCTTCTATCTTCAACTGAGTGATATCGATAAAAGAGACAACAGACTGAGTCGCTTTCACATCCTGATATTTTTCAATGTAGACTTCCCCTATATATCCGTCAAAAGGAGCAATAAGTTTCGTATCTTCAAGTTCATTTACGGCTGTTTCATAAGCAGTTTTGGCAGAAGTATAGTCTGCACGTGCTTTTTCATAGGCACTGGCGGACAGGTTGTTTTTCTCATACAACACTTTGATTCGCTCAAATTCTGCTTTTGCCTGATGATAAACAGCTTCCGCACGTTCCTTACGAATACGAAAATCACGGGAATCGATTTCAGCTATGATATCTCCCCGATGATAGTAATTACCCGCATACACTTCGAAACGGTCAATCGGTCCGCCCACCCGAAAAGAGAGTTCGGTCTCCTTGAATGGTTTGGCAATAAACGAAAATTCACGCTCGGCAGAAGGAACCAGCATTTCTACTTCCGCCACTTTTACCCGTACAGGCTCGTTTGTTTTCTTCTCACCCTTACTACACGATGTGAGCAGGCAAAGACAAAAAATACACAATGAAAAATTAGTCGTTGTCATTCTATTCTACATTAGTTACGTTGTCAACGGCACGAAAGTAGCGGAAAGGAGAAAAAAGAACGGGAATTTAATTTCCGAAGCGGAAAAAGAAAAGATGAAAATCTGAGCCTTTTATCGTACTTATGTGTTTCCTTACTATCTTTGCAGTTCGAATATATACCACAATATCAATTTATGACTGAAGAAAAAATACATAAAGAACGTCATGGCAGCTGGTGGGCATTGAGTCCGTTACTCGTCTTTCTCTGCCTTTATCTGGTAACTTCCATTCTTGTTAATGACTTTTATAAAGTACCCATCACTGTGGCTTTCCTCGTGTCTTCCTGTTACGCAATTGCCATTACGCGAGGATTGAAGCTCGACCAGCGTATCTACCAGTTCTCCGTAGGAGCCGCCAACAAGAATATCCTTCTGATGATATGGATATTCATCCTTGCCGGAGCTTTCGCACAAAGCGCCAAGCAGATGGGAGCTATTGATGCAACCGTCAATCTGACACTGCATATCCTCCCTGATAATCTGCTATTGGCCGGGATATTCATTGCCGCCTGTTTTATCTCATTATCCATCGGAACCAGCGTAGGGACAATTGTAGCCCTTACTCCCGTTGCTGTCGGCCTGGCCGAAAAGACAGAAATCGCCCTTCCGTTTATGGTAGCAGTCGTTGTCGGAGGTTCTTTCTTTGGAGATAACCTGTCGTTTATATCCGATACGACCATTGCCTCAACCAAAACTCAGGAATGCGTGATGCGTGATAAGTTTCGGGTAAATTCCATGATTGTGGTTCCGGCAGCGATTATCGTACTGGGAATCTACATTTTTCAAGGACTATCCATCACTGCGCCCGCACAAGTACAGACTATTGAATGGATAAAAGTCATACCTTATATAATAGTACTGGGAACAGCCATTGCCGGAATGAACGTGATGCTGGTATTAATAATTGGTATCCTGACCAGCGGTATCATTGGCATAGCTACCGGAAGTTTTGGCGTATTCGATTGGTTTGGGGCAATGGGTACGGGTATCACAGGCATGGGTGAATTGATCATTATCACATTACTGGCAGGCGGTATGCTCGAAACAATCCGTTATAACGGAGGTATTGATTTCATCATCAAAAAACTGACCCGTCATGTCAACAGCAAGCGTGGTGCGGAACTGAGCATCGCCGCTCTGGTAAGTATCGCCAACCTATGCACTGCCAACAATACGATTGCCATCATCACCACAGGACCTATTGCAAAGGATATTGCAAAGAAATTCCATCTCGACCGGAGAAAAACAGCCAGTATTCTGGATACATTCTCCTGTCTGATACAAGGCATCATACCCTATGGAGCACAAATGCTGATTGCTGCAGGGTTAGCCAACATCTCTCCTATCAGTATCATCGGCAATCTCTATTATCCGTTTACGATGGGGATCTGTGCCCTGCTCGCTATCCTGTTCCGATATCCGAGGAGGTATTCATAAGAAAAAGAAAGGAAATATTTGTCAATCAAAAGAAAAGCTGTATCTTTGCGCCCGCTATTACGAGTTAGTAGCATAATTCAAATCATTAATTAAA
>ERZ857693.3325-NODE-3325-length-13594-cov-10.592289_pt1 | contig 13594 bp, 11 predicted proteins | sample MGYA00519765_ERZ857693 | MGnify/ENA primary metagenome ERZ857693 (study PRJEB31778, sample SAMEA3449354) | human gut metagenome | biome: human gut; feature: human-associated habitat; material: faeces | place: United Kingdom | collected 2010/2012 ... | reverse complement strand
TCCTTTTTTATTATACCATTTTAGTCATTGTTTTTCAATATTTTGTTTTCAATATTTTGTTTTCAATATTTTTGTGATAATATCTATTTTGAACCTATAGTTTTACTCTATTAATATTTTAAATGTTTCTAAATTTGCATCTTCTATTTTTTTGTTACTATGAATTGTAAGTATTTTTTCTCCTTCTTTTATACTATCTCCATTCTTTTTTGATAATATTATTCCTACTGCCATATCTATTTTGTCTTCTTTTTTTACTCTTCCTGCTCCTAAATTACATACATATTTTGCTATGATGTCTGCTGGTATTTCTTTTATTTTTCCGCTTCTGTTGCTTATTATATCTGTTTTATATTTTGCTTTTTCAAATTTTTCTGTGTTTTCTAAGTAGCTTGTGTCTCCTCCTTGAATTTTTACCATTTCTTTAAATTTGTTAAATGCTTGTCTGTTATATATTTGTTTTAGCATTTTTTCTTTGTTTTCTTCTATGTTGTTTCCTAGTCCTGCTAATTTTATCATGTTTGCTCCTAAGTCTATTACTACTTTTTTTAGGTCTTCTGGTAATTCTTCTCCTTTTAGAAATTTAATTGCTTCTATCATTTCTAGTGTATTTCCTATTGTATATCCTAATGGTTGGTTCATGTCTGTTAATATGTATGTGGTTTCTCTGTTTGCTAGTTTTCCTATTCTTACCATTTGTTCTGCTAATTTTTTTGCATCTTCTTTTGTTTTCATGAATGCGCCTTTTCCATAAGTTACTTCTAACATTATTTTTTGTGCTCCACTTGCTATTTTTTTACTCATGATGCTTGATGCTATAAGTGGTATGCTTTCTACACATGATATTGAATTTCTTAGTGCATATATCTTTTTGTCTGCTGGTGCTAGGTTCTGTGTTTGTGAAATCATACTTATTCCTATTTCTTTTACATTTTTTATAAATTCTTCTTCTGGTAATTGTGTTCTATACCCTGGTATTGATTCCATTTTGTCTACTGTTCCACCTGTGAATCCTAGTCCTCTTCCTGACATTTTGGCAACTTTTACTCCTAATGAACTTATAAGTGGTAATAGTATTATTGATACTTTATCTCCTACTCCTCCTGTTGAGTGTTTGTCTACTATTATTCCATCTATTTTTGATAAGTCTAGTATATCTCCTGAGTTTGCCATTTCCATTGTTAGATTTGTACTTTCTTTGTCTGTCATTCCGTTTATATATATTGCCATTATTAGTGCTGCTGCTTGATAGTCTGCTATTTCCCCTGATGTATATCCTTTTATGAAAAATTTTATTTCTTCATCTGTTAATTCTTTTTTGTCTCTTTTCTTTTCTATTATTTCTAAAATGTTCATAAGTTTTTCACATTCCTTTTCTTTTATTGATGTACTATGTTTTTTGTAAAACTTCTTCTATGTATTGGTGTTAATCCATATTCTCTTATTGCTTGCATATGCATTTTTGTGCCATATCCTTTATGTTGTGCAAATCCGTATTGTGGATATATTGTGTCCCATTCTCTCATTATTCTGTCCCTTGTTACTTTTGCTATTATTGATGCTGCTGAAATTGAATAGCATTTGGCATCACCTTTTATTATTGATTTATATGGTATTCCTAATGTGTCTATTCCTGTTAGTGCATCTACCATTATTAAATTTGGTTTTATTTTCATTTGTTCAACCGCTTCTGTTAGGCCTTTTTTAGTTGCTTGCAAAATATTTATTTTGTCTATCTCATCTTGATAAACTATTCCTATTCCATAACTTACAGCTTCTTCTAAAATAATATCATATAATTTTTCTCTCTTTTTTTCAGATATTTTTTTAGAATCATTTATTCCCTCTATCATTGAATCTTTGGGCATTATTACAGATGCAACAACAACGGGACCTGCCAATGGCCCACGTCCCGCTTCATCTATTCCTGCTATATATTCAACACCTTTATCAAAAAAAACCTTTTCTATTTCTTTTAAGTTTCTTAATCTTTCTTCTTCTTTTTCTTTCATTTTATTGTAAAAATCCTTTCTATTTTTCCTTTTTCTAAAGTCATCCTCTTATTTTTTTATTTATCAATAGCTTCTTGCAGGGTTGATAGAGTATAGTATGTTGTCCCTTTATATTCAACTCCTGGTACATATATTATTTCTAAGTTTCTATAGTTACTTGAATCATATACTACAACATAGTCTCCATTACTTGAATTATTTGCTAATTCATCTAATCCCATATCTTTTAAAGCATCTGTAGTTATATCATAACATTCACAGCCATTTCCCGTATTTACTTTGCTATCTACTTTTGCTATTAGGTCTGTTTGGTTGCTTGATTTTGTTAATTTATATTTTTCAGAATAGATTTCCTCTCTCTTGCTGGTTTTATCTTCTGCATCCCAAACCTCTGCATTTGTTTCTTCTGCATATACTTTTGCTTTTGACCTTATTGTTATCATATTAGTTAGATATGTTTCAACTTTTGTGTTTTTTATTAAATCTGAACCTTGTGTTATTGTTATTCCTGCTAATAGCATTATTACTATTATCATTATTACTAATGCTGTAATTGTAATACCTTTATTTTCTTTTATATATAACATAAAATATTCTCCCTTAATTTATTTAAATAAAGAGCTTAATATGGTATTTATTAAGCTCTTTTACTTAACTAATTATGTAGCTATGTAATAACCTACACCTCTTTTAGTTATTAATATTTTTGGATTTGATGTATCTCTTTCTATCTTTTCTCTTATACGTCTTACTGTTACATCTACTGTTCTAATATCTCCATAATATTCGTATCCCCAAACTTTTTCAAGTAATGTTTCTCTTGTTATAACCTGTCCTGGGTCTGATGCTAAAAATTTTAATACTTCAAATTCTCTTAATGTTAAATCTACAATTCTATCATTTACCATAACTTCAAATCTATCTAAATCTAATGTTAATACACCTACTTTTATTATGTTTGTTCTTTTTAATTCTGGTGTTTCTTCTGGCTTCTTTACTTCTTTTACTTCTTTTTTTACATTTGCAATTACATCTGCTTTTCTAAGATTTGCCTTAACTCTTGCTAATAGTTCTCTTATACTAAATGGTTTTGTTATATAGTCGTCTGCTCCTAATTCCAAGCCTAAAATTTTGTCTAGTTCATCGTCTTTTGCAGTTACCATAAGTATAGGCACATTCATTATATTTTTTACTCTTTTACATACTGATAATCCGTCAAGTTTTGGAAGCATTACATCAAGTAAAATTAAGTCTGGTTTTTCTTCTTGAGCAATAGTTATTGCCTCTAATCCATCTTTTGCTTCTATAACATTATATCCCTCTTTTATTAGATTACATGATAATAGGTTTAGTATCATCTTTTCATCATCAACTATTAATATTGTTTTCTTATAATCCATTTCTTGTTCTTCCACAAACTAGCCCCCCTGCCTTTATTATCTTTTTTAATATATCACATTTAAGTACATTATACAAGTTTTATTTCAAAAATTCTTTAACTTCTTGTAATAATCCTTTTTCTCCTTGTTTTTCTATTTTTAATGTTATCATTGGTTTTATACCTGCTGAAAATTTAATTCTATTTCCATATTTTTTTATTATGTCTGATAATGAATTATTATCAAATTTATTTGTATCATAAGTAAATACAACTGAATTTCCCCTACTTTGAATTTTTGTTAAATATTTTTCTTTTGCTAATTGTTTTATTCTTGATATCTCTAATAGATTTTCAATTTCATTTGGCATATTTCCAAATCTATCGATTATTTCATCTATTACATTTCTTATATCTTCCTCATTTTTGCATAAAGCAATATCTTGATATATTTCGATTTTTTGATTTTGATCACTTATAAAACTATCTGGTATGTAACTTGTTACATTTAAGTCTATTTGACAACCTATATCTTCTTCTACTTTTATTCCTTGTTCTTCTTTTAAGACTTCATCTAAGATTCTGCAATATGTATCATATCCAACTTCTTCTAAATGTCCGTGTTGAATCTCTCCTATTAAACTTCCTGCACCTCTTATTTCTAAATCTCTCATTGCTATCTTAAATCCTGAACCAAACTCTGTAAATTCTTTTATTGCTTTTAAACGTTTATCAGCTACTTCTGATAACATCTTGTCTTTTCTATAGGTTATATAAGCATATCCTTGTCTATCTGATCTACCAACTCTTCCTCTTAATTGATATAATTGTGCTAATCCAACTCTGTCTGCGTTTTCCATTATGATTGTATTTGCATTTGGTATATCAATTCCAGATTCTAGAATTGTTGTACATACAAGTACATTTATTTTTCCCTCTACAAAATCTTCCATAATATCTTCTATTTCCTCACCAGTCATTCTTCCGTGTGCAAATCCAACTTTTGCCTCAGGAACTAGTCTTGAAATTTTATCTGCCTTTAATGCAATTTCGCCAACATTATTAAATAAATAAAATACTTGACCATTTCTTTCTAATTCTTTTGTTATTGCTTCTTTTATAACTTCTGCATCATATTCTAATACATAGGTTTGAACTGGCTTTCTATTTTGAGGTGGTTCATATATTACAGACATATCCCTTACACCTACAATAGACATGTGTAAGGTTCTAGGAATTGGAGTTGCAGTCATTGTAAGTACATCTACATTTGTTTTATATTGCTTTATTTTCTCTTTTGCTTTTACACCAAAACGTTGCTCTTCATCTATTATCAATAATCCCAAATCACTAAATTCGACATCTTTACCTAATAATCTATGTGTTCCAATTAATATATCAATTTCTCCTAATTTCATCTCTTTTATTATTCTGTTTTTATCTTTTGTTGTTCTAAATCTGTTTAATACATCAACTCTAATTGGAAAATCTTTCATTCTTTCTTTAAAAGTTTCATATTGTTGTTTTGCTAAAACCGTTGTTGGTGCTAGATATGCAACCTGTTTGTGGTCCATTACAGCTTTAAATGCTGCTCTAATTGCTACTTCTGTTTTACCATAACCAACATCCCCACATAGAAGTCTATCCATTGGCTTTTCATTTTCCATATCTTTTTTTACTTCATCTATACATCTTAATTGATCATCTGTTTCAACATAAGGAAATGCTTCTTCAAATTGTTTTTGCCATTCTGTATCTTTTGAAAACGCATATCCCTTTGATTTTTCACGCCTTGCATACAATTCTATTAATTCTTTTGCAACAGCTCTTAAATTATTTCTAACCTTATTTGTTGTCTTTTCCCAATCTTTTGAACCAAGTTTGTTAAGCTTTAAATTTAATTCTTCTCCACCAACATATTTTCTTATTTCATCAAGTGAGTTTGTTGGTATATATAAAATATCATCACCTGAATATTTTAATTTTAAATAATCTCTTGTTGTACCATCTGCTGTTATTGTGTTTACACCAATATATATTCCAATTCCATATCTTCTATGTACTACATAATCTCCGACTTTTAAATCTGCAAATACAACTTTTTCGCCTTGTTTAAATGTTTCGCTTTTACGTTTTTTTATAGTTCTCGTTCCATCAACTAAATCACTTGCAACCATTACAACTTGATTTAAGTCTATACTATAAAATCCTTTTGATATTTTTCCAAGTGTTATTATTACTGTATTTGCATCTTGATTTATTATTGTTTTGTTTAATTTTTCATAATATATTGATAAAATGTCATATTCAGCTAGTAATTTCTCCATTTTATTTGCTTTTTCTTTTGTATCTACTACTATGTAAACTTTTTTTTCTTGCTTTTTGAAATTGTTTATATCATTTATAAATAAATCAATTCCACTCTTAAAATAGTTTAATTCTTTGTATTTAAAATCATATCTTTCGATTCCGTTTTTTATTCTATCATCTAGTTTGTCTAAATATATTGTTTGATATTTTTCTATATTAGATTGTAAGTTTTCTGTTGCTACATAATTTTTTAAGCTATCAGGTATTATCCTTCCTTTTTCCATAAGTGCTTTTATTGTATTTTCATTATCTTGCTCTATATTTTCACTTCTTTGTATAACTTTATTGAATTCATCTACAAATACCAAATATTTATCATCTATATATTCTAAAACTGTTTCTTGTTTTCCATAAAAGGAATTGAAATATCTATCAATTTTGCTTATATACTCACCATTACATATTTTTTCTAAATCGCTTTCAACCTTTTCTGATATGTTTTCTGGATATACATTATTGCTTATATTTTTGGCAACTTTTTCTATAGATGTTTCTAATATATACTCGTGTGCTGGAAATATTTCTATTTTTTCTATATTATCAATTGACCTTTGACTTATTATGTTGAAGTGTCTAATTGAATCAATTTCATCTCCCCATAATTCAATTCTTATACCAGTACTTTCTGTTGTTGAAATATCTATTATTCCACCTCTTACACTAAATTCTCCTCTTCCATCTATTAGGTCAAATCTTTGATATCCTAGGTCTACTAATTTTTGCTTTAGAACTTCTAAATCACATCTATCTCCAACTTTGAATTTTAGAACATTCTTATATAAAGTATCTTTTGAAATTATTTTTTGTTTTATTGTTTCAACTGATGTAACTATTATTAATTTTTGTTTTTTGTAAATTTTATTTAATATTTCTATTCTTTCATAAGGTAAATTTTTACTTTCTGCAACATAATCATAAGTTATAATTTCTTTTTTAGGTAAATATGCCACATCTTCTGTAAAAAATTTCAAGTCATTTACTAATGCTTGTGCTTGTATTTCATTATATGTAATAATAAATATTGGTCTTTTTGTTTGTTCTAGACATTTTGCTATTATCGATGCTTCTGCTACGCCAGTTAAGCCCGATATTGCTATCGGGCTCTTTTTATTTTCTAAATTTTTTATAAAGTCATTATATTTTGAACTTTTTTCAAGTTCTTTTAGTATTAAATTCATTATTCTCTACTTCTTCCTTTTTCTTCTTCATCTTTCATTTTTTTCCTCATTTGTTCAATTACTTTTTCTTTATCTATGTCTTTTAATTTCTCTTTTGATTTTTGTGATCCTGATTTTACTTTTATATTTTTCAAATTGTCTTTGTCTTTTTCCTCAAATATTTTCTTTTCCATTGTATCTACTCTTTTTAGGGATTCAAGTAATGCTTTTTTTACTCTTTTTAGATGCTCATCATCTTCGTTTTCATCTTCTTCGTTTGAGGTATTTTTTCTTTTTTTAGGATATGCTATTATATCTCCTTCTTTATAGGCTTTTATTGCTTCTTCTTGTGATAATTCTGGTTTTTCTTCTTCTATAAAGTCCTCTAATGTTCCTTTTATATCTATTATTTTTTCGTTTTTTTCTTGTTTATTTTCAAATTCTTGCATATAAATTTTCATTCCTTTCGCTTTTTTGTTAAAAGCTCGTTATTAGTATATGTTAATACTTTTGGATATATATACTTTATCATAAATTTTGATAAATTGCAATAAGTTGATTGGTAAATTTTGTAATTAATTTTAACAACAAAATCCCATCAAGACAATATATGCCTTGATGGGATTTTGATTTTAGACTTATCCAGCAAGATATCCCTCAAAATTGTAAAGGGTTTTTTTGCCGTTTGAGTCTGTTTTCTGGAGGCAAGCACCACATGCTGAGAAAACCACGTCAATGATTGTAGGCTCTTCCTCTTTTGCCAGTAATGTTCCTGTCTGGTCATAGATTGAAGCAAAACGTTCATCTTCATCAATGACTTTGAAATAGGTATCCCCAGCAACAAATTCGACTCTAACATTTTCTCCTTTTGTCACTTCAAGACATTTGCAACAAAGGAGAAGATTGTACCAGTCAACTCTGTTACCATCTGTACACTGTGCAAATCGTCCACCGCCAAGTTTTAGTATTGCTACTGACTGATACTTCTTTTTAGTTTCAGTCTGCAGTGTGTCTCTCTCACAATCAATATTGCTTGAAAACTCACTAATAATAACTTCATTGTCATCAGTTATTGTGATGGATCTCTTGTAATGCTTCTCATTTGCTGAAAATTCATTGCTATACATATGTTTTCCTCCATTTTTTCTGAAAAAAATATTTATTAGTAACTATTATCTATTTTACCACATTATGTAACTTTTGGCAACCCATATTTAAAAAAAAAGCCATATATAGGCTAATTTACATCTTCATACCCTATACATAGCTTTTTACATTATAAATTATTGTAATTCAACAGTAGCTCCAACTTCTGTAAATTTAGCTTTTAAATCTTCAGCTTCGTCTTTGCTAACGTTTTCTTTAACTGTTTTAGGAGCTCCATCAACTAATTCTTTAGCTTCTTTTAATCCTAAACCTGTAGCATCTCTAACTACTTTGATAACTTTTATTTTTTGATCTCCTGCTGATGCTAAAACAACATTGAATGATGTTTTTTCTTCAGCTGCTGCAGCTCCTGCTGCTCCTGCTGCTGGTGGGCCCCGGTCTGGAGGAGAAATACGGCAGCGGCACCATGGTGTGGATGATCGCGCTGACGGCGCTGGTCACCGGCCTAGTGAATTTTATCTTCTTTCCCCACACGGCGCTGCTGGGTGCCAGCGGCGTAGTGTTCATGATGATCGTGCTGTCCTCCTTTACGGCGGCGCGGAAGGGCGAGATCCCCGTGACGCTGATTCTGGTGGTCATCTTCTACCTGGGCGGCGAGATCATGGACGGACTGTTCAAGCAGGACAACGTCTCCCAGATCGCCCACATCGTAGGCGGCCTGTGCGGCCTGGTGTTCGGCTTTACCGTGCGGCGGGGACGGAGGTAACGGATGTACATGGCCATCGGCATTGCGGCGGCGCTGTTTGCCGCCGACCGGATATTGAAATATCTGTCCCGGACGGGGAAGCTGAAATGGGAGGGCCGGTATGTGCGCCTGACCCATCTGGAGAACCGGGGGTTCTTTCTGGGGCTGGGACAGAAGCACGAGAAGCTGCTGCGCTGGCTGCCGCTGGGCGTATGGCTGGCGGCGGCAGCGTGTCTGCTGCCGGAGCTGGGCAAGCGGGCCTTCGCGGCACAGCTGGGCATTCTGTCGGTGCTGCTGGGCGGCATCAGCAACCAATGGGACCGGCTGCGGCGGGGCAGCGTGACGGACTATCTGCAATTCCCCCACCGAAAGGCCAAAAAACGGGCGCTGGTGTGGAACCTGGCGGACTTCATGCTTATCGGCGGCGTGGTGCTGACCGTGGCCGGACTGGTGAAGGAGCTTATCAAGAAATAAAAAACCGGGCCATCGGCCCGGTTTTTTATTTCTCCTTGTAGTACAAACGGCAGTGGCAGTAGCCCTCGAAGTTCGGGTCGGCGATCTGGTCCTTGAACTCCTTGCACATACACCTGTTCTCCTCGGTGCGGGCCAGACGGCAGGGGCAGTAGCCGCCGGTGCGTTTCAGGCCCTCGCGGATGGTTTTCACGATCTCGGGATCGTCATTGAGACGGACTTTCACAGAACAGCCTCCTTCCTCTCTGCGGTAAAAGGCCCGCGGCGCGGGCCTTTTATGTATTAACCGTGGGAATTGAACCAGTCCTCGCAGAACTTGGCGATGGACGGAACGATATCCTTGACAAAGCGCTTGGTGGTGTTGATGCACAGGTCGTAGGAGCCCTTGTCGCCCCACTTGCTGTCGCTGTACATCTGGTGGTGCTGGGCACGGTTGCGGTCGATCTGCTTCATACGGGACTCGATCTCCCGGGGCGTCAGATGCTCACCCTGCGGGGCACGGCGCTGGCAGCGCTCGATCTTGGAGTCCTTATCCGCATAGACAAAGATGTTCAGCGGGTCGTAGTCCTTGAGGATAACATCGGCGGCCCGGCCCACGATGACACAGTCGCCTTGCTTGGCGAAGTTCTCGATGATCTGGCGCTGGGCCACTGCCACGCGGATGGGCTGCTCCATGATCTGGAAGGGCTGCATACCAAAGCGGTGCCCGATGGTCAGCGGATAGGCGGCTTCGATGCTCTTTTCGCCCACGTTGGCCACATAGTCCTCGTTGAAGCCGTTTTCCTTGGCGATCATCTCGATGATCTCGTGGTCGTAGCACGGAATGCCCAGGGCCTTGGCCAGACGCTTGCCCAGCTCACGGCCGCCGGAACCAAACTCACGGCTGATGGTAATGATTCTGCTCATAGTTAGGATACCTCCCTTATTGCTCAATATTCATAGCTGCTGCCGCCCACGAACTCGCGGACGATGGAATTCAGCGGCACATAAGGCGTGTGCAAAGGCGGGACGCTCTCCACCACCTCTACCAGGTCGGTGAGGTCGTGCTCCTGCATATACTCCGGCGTCAGTTCCTGCCGGAAATTGGGGATGTTGGCCAGGCACTTGGCCAGGATACAGGGCTCATAGTCGTGGAAGGAGTCAATGTGAATGGCGGCGTTGCTCTTAAAGGGCCGGATATAGTTGACCTCGCCGGCGTTGACGCTCTCGGCACGCTCGACCGTTTCCCGCAGGGAATGGCCGCGGGTATTGTAATCGCGGATCAGACGGCGCGCCACGCGGAGCTGCTCCGGGCGCACGACCCTGTCCCGGTTCGTGAGAATGCGGGTGCGAGGCGCCACATAGATGCCGGTGGCCGCGCCGCGGATCTTATCGAAAATCAGGGGGTTGAGCATATGGATCCCCTCGGCAATGACGATGCAGTCCTTGTCGCCCTGCATGGGCTTATAGCCGCCGGTAGTGCCAGTCTTGAAATCGTACCAGGGAATATCCACCTGCTCGCCGTCCAGCAGGCGGCCGATGCAGCTGACCAGCAGGTCCACGTTGACGCAGTAAGGGGACTCCCAGTCGGTGGCCTCCGGCGGGCGCTGGTCCAGGGGCAGGAAAAAGTTGTCCATACTCAGCAGGCAGACCTTGACGCCCAGATTTTCGAGATACGCCTGCAGGCGCATCGCCGTCGTCGTCTTGCCGGAGCCGGAGGGGCCGGTCAGGCAGACGAAGGGCTTGCGCGGCTGTGCGCTCAGGATCGCGGCGGCAGCGGAGCTGATCTTGTCGTGAAAGACCTCTTCACAGCGCAGAACGAACTGCGTCTGGTTCCGCATGGCATAGACAACGTCTTCAATATCAATAACCCGCATTTTCTTCCTCCTTATGCGTGTTCCACCGCGCCATCATGCGGCGGTAGATCAGAACAAAGCAGAGCACGTGCACCGCGCTCGTCACGACCCAGCTGACAGGGTAGGACAGATACAAAACGTCAAGCGTGTGGTGCGTCTGGAAGATCGTGTAGATCCAGATGATGCGCAGCACGCACGCACCGAAGATCGTCACGACCATCGGCATCCAGCTCCGGCCAAGCCCGCGCACCATGCCGCAGCACGTCTCCATGATGCCGCAGACGAAATAGGTCATGCCCATATACGTCACGCGCACCATGCCGCTGGCAATGACGGAGGCATAGGCCGGGTCGTCCTTTGCAATGTAAATGCCGAGCAGCGGCTGGCCGAAGAAGTACAGCAGCGCGCACATCGGCACGCCGATGAGCAGGACTGTCAGGATGCAGTCGCGGTAGACGGGCTTGATGCGCTCCGGCTTGCCCGCGCCGAGATTCTGGCCCGTGAAGTTCGTGGCCGCCATGGCCAGCGCATCGAACGGGCAGGCCAGCAGCATATAAATCTTTCCCGCCACCGCGACGCCCGACACGCACACTGCGCCGAGGGAATTGACGGCGCTCTGCAGCATGACGGAGCCGATGGCCGTGATGGAGAACTGCAGTCCGACCGGCACGCCCATGCCGAGCAGGCGCATGACCTCCGGCCGCCGGAGCTTCCAGTCGTCCTTTTCCATGCGCAGGATCGGGAAGTGCTTTTTGAGATACCCGACGCACAGCAGCCCCGAGCCGAGCTGCGAGACGACCGTTGCGATCGCCGCGCCTGCCACGCCCAAGCCGAGCACGCACACCGTCAGCAGATCGAGGACAATATTGATGGCCGAGGCCGCAGCCAGGAACCACACCGGCGATTTGCTGTCGCCCAGCGCACGCAGGACGCACGCACCCATATTATAAAGGATCGTCGTGGGGATGCCGACGAAAATAATGAAGATATAGTTGAACGCGTAGTCCATCTGCTCCTCCGGCGTTCCCATGAGGCGCAGCAGCCCGCGCGTACCCGGAAGCGTCACGGCCAGCAGCACCACCGACATAATAAGCCCCAGCCAGACGCAGCCCGCCACATAGCGGCGCAGCTGCCGGTACTCGCCCGCGCCGAACGCCTGCGCCAGCGGGATGGCCATGCCGGTACACAGACCGCCGCAAAAGCCGAGCACAAGGAAGTTGACCGACCCTGTCGCCCCGACGCCGCCCAGCGCCATTACGCCCAGCGCGTGGCCGACGATCGCCGTATCGACCAGAGAATATACCTGCTGCAAAAGAAGCCCGAACAGCACCGGAACGGCAAACTGCCAGATCCGCGAAATCGGTTTTCCAACTGTCAGATCCTGTGTCATAGCTGCGCACCTCCTGTTTGTTGCGGATACCCGTTATATCATATTTTTTCAAATTGTCAATTCAATTTTGTGCGCATCCGACTAATTTATGTTATCATTTTTGTGCATAACGGTCATAAGCTGTGCTATCGGGCAGCCGTGCGTTCCCGGCAAAGTTTTTTCATGCTTTCTTTACAATTCGTTCTCATATTTTTCAGCGTTATTTCAGATTCGTGCAGTATGCTGAAGGCACAAAAACAAAAGACCCACACGCACCGCAAGGATGCGCGGAAAGGAGATTTTCAATATGTCTGAAGTATTCAACAACAACGAATTTACATCGGAACCCAGCCAGCAGTCCTCCAATTCCTACCCGTACAGCTTCGAGCAGCCGTTCGACGCGCAGCAGCAGCCGTTTGCCGCACAGCCGCAGCCGTCCGCTCCGGTGCCCGAGCAGAAGAAAAAGAGCGGCAAGGCCGGGAAGATCGTCGCGCTGCTTCTGGCCTGCGCACTTGTGGGCGGCGGCTCCGGCTTCGGCGCGGCAGCGCTGATGCAGAAAAACGCGGCAGCCCAGCCGCAGAGCACGACGCAGGCCTCCTCCGATGCGTCCGTCATGCTCGAGGCCAAGCGGCAGGCCGCAGCCCTGCAGGTCGCATCCGTTGACACCGGCAAGGTACTCACGCCGAGCGAGGTCTACGCGCAGAACGTGAACTCCACCGTCGGCATCACCACCTCCATCACCACGAACTACTTCGGCTACCAGACCACATCCGCCGCGGCCGGCTCCGGCTTCATCCTGACACAGGATGGTTATATCCTGACAAACTATCATGTCGTCGAGGGTTCCAACTCCATCAAGGTCACGACCTATGACGGCACGAGCTACGATGCGCAGCTGATCGGCTACGACGAGAGCAACGACATTGCCGTCCTGAAGATCGACGCGTCTGACCTGACCCCGGTGGTTCTGGGCGACTCCGATACACTGAACGTCGGCGACAGCGTCGTCGCCATCGGCAACCCGCTCGGCGAGCTGACGTTCTCGCTCACGACCGGCGTTGTCAGCGCGCTTGACCGTCCCGTCACCCTCTCCACCGGCACGACCATGAACCTCATCCAGACCGACTGCGCCATCAACTCCGGCAACTCC
>ERZ857693.3321-NODE-3321-length-13600-cov-4.204651_pt1 | contig 13600 bp, 19 predicted proteins | sample MGYA00519765_ERZ857693 | MGnify/ENA primary metagenome ERZ857693 (study PRJEB31778, sample SAMEA3449354) | human gut metagenome | biome: human gut; feature: human-associated habitat; material: faeces | place: United Kingdom | collected 2010/2012 ... | reverse complement strand
CTACGCATGTAGTTGTGTCTTCACGTACGAAAAAAGGGACACGTTACATTGCACTCTGGAAAGAGGGTGGGCGCAGAACCTATATGCTCCATAAACTTTATGCGACAGCATTTCAGATGTCGGAAAATGAGGCGATACGGAGATTGTACCGTGGCTTTAACGGAAATGGGGAGGCAATCCACAATGTATGCGGGACACTTCTTGAAAGTCTGAAAATCTATGAAAAAGAACAGGCGGAAGGACTGAATAGGAATGATGAGATTCTGTATATCCGTCAGTTTCTGGAAGAGCTGAAGACAGACATGGAAGAAAAAAACAGGTATCTGGAAGAAGTTCCGCAGAGGATGGCAGAGATGTAGCAGTAAAAAGATTTAAGGAGAAAGTAAGTATGATAAGCAAAGCGAAATTTATGAAAAAAATGGCAGCTGTTGTAATTGCTGGTGCAATGATGACGGTAATGGCTGTGCCGGTCATAGCAGCAACCAGTCCAATCGGCAAAGGTGTTGACGGACTTAAAATTTCAAAAACACTGGAAAAATATGAAAATTCATATATACCGAATACAACTTTTGGTTTTGAGATTGCTCCGGGAGTTGCGGATCCGGACAATAAAGTAGAAGTCGGCCCTGCAGGCGGTGTAACTTTTGCGAATGGATCTACAACAGGAAGCATTGGTTTTTCATCTGCAAAAAGTGATATCGGGAGTAAACAGAAAACGAAGGATACAGCACTTATGGTCAATGCATCATCGTTCGTTGAACCGGGAATTTACCGTTATCACACCGGAAGATGAAATGGAAATGGTGCTTGCCATCGCAAAAGAAGGCGGTTATAAGATCAAATACCAGAACCGTCTGAAAAAGCGGATGGAAGAGGATTACGCGGCATATCGGAAAGGAAGAACACAGGGAAAATACAAAGATGATCTGTTTCAGATCTTTCCGCTTCTTGAGAAGGCAAAAAGACAGCAGAATAAAATGTCCTTTGCAGATCTTCTGGAAGAAGGAACGCAGGTGGCAAAAGAGCAGGAAGAGGTGCTGGATCTTAAGTGGATCATTGTCGATGAGGTACAGGACAGTGACGAAAAACAGCTGAAATTTCTGGAGGCGTTAAAAGGCACAAAGACCCACTTTTTTGCGGTGGGGGATCCGAATCAGGTGATCTACAGCTGGAGAGGAACCGGACCGAATATGTTCTTCCTGATTAAGCACAGATTTGGCGCAAAAGAACTGACTCTGCCGGTTAACTACCGGTCCGATGAAGTGATTCTGGAAGCGGCGAACCGTTTTCTTCAGTTTGGAGGAAAGATTGAGGGAAGTGGCGAAAGAGGGGAGAAGATTCTGGTAAGGAATCATTATGATCCATTTATCGAGGCAGAGTATCTGACAGAGCGGATCCGTGAGCTTCATGAGCAGGGACTTCCTTACCGGGAGATTGCGGTTTTCTACCGGGTGCAGAAGCAGGCAGAGATTCTGGAAAAAGTATTTGAAAGAGCAGAACTTCCTTATGTTCTTCCGGCAAAACAGAAAGAGGATGAGGATCCGGTTCCAGAAAGACCTCATATGATCCGGGAGCATGTTGCAGAAGGGAAGCTGAATGCGGTTTCGGGCGAACACACGATGGAAAAAGTGGCAGATACAGAACGACAGACGGAGGAAGAAGACGCAGTTCATCTTATGACACTGCACGCCTCAAAAGGTCTGGAATTTGACTATGTATTCATCATCGGAATGAATCAAGGACTGATCCCGCTTCGCTGCAAAAGCATAGAACAGGAAGAAGAGGAGCGCCGTCTGTTCTTCGTAGGACTGACCCGTGCAAGGAAGAATCTGGAACTTTCCTATTATACAAATCCGACGATCCCGGGGACATATGAGACACCAAGCAATTATCTGCGGATGCTGCCGGAGGAGCTGCTTGACTGGGAAGAAAAGCCGGGAAGTGAGTCGCGGAAAGCGAATCTGCAGAAACTGCGGAAAGATACGCGGGAGCTGATCAGGGAGAAAAAGCAGGAGGAAGAAGAACAGAAAGAAACACGGAAGCCAGAGCGAAAAGGCAGACATCCGAAGTACGGGGAAGGGGAGATTATTTCTGAGGACGAGATGATGATCGAACTGGAATTTCCGGGATATGGAAAAAAACAATTTCTGAAAGCATTTGGCGAAGTGGAAGTTTTGAAAGGCTTATAGAAAATGGCAATACAAATTGTTTGCTGAAAGAATTTATCAATAAAATATTTTTTCATGAAAGGGCATATGGGAGTGAATTTTTTTTCACCTCTATATGCCTTTTAAAAGAAAAGTGAATATTTATTCATAGAATTATCGCGATAATTTTATTATAATTTCAATAAATTTTATGAATATTTTATTTATTTCTAAGGAGGTAGCAATATGGATGCTATGAAAATCGCCAACAGTATACCGATGTGGATCGCCTGTGGAATCCCGGTAATACTCGTTATCGCACAGGCCCTGATCTTTGCAAAAAAATCTTATTCGGCAGGAAAGAAGATCGGACTTACAGAAAAGCAGATGAAGAACGCAATCAAGAGCAGCGCGATCACTTCCATTGGACCATCTATTGTAATCTTACAGTGTATTCCTGAAAGATGAAAAAAATATCGAGCTTTTACTGCGCTTTTTGAATCTGGAAGAAAAAATTTAACGTTTCCTTGAACAAGAATTGATGATTTTCAGGGCAAAAGATGATACAATATATATTGTGTGAAAAAAAAGACAAAAAGGGAGATGCCTATGCCAAAGAAACAGAAGGCAAAGATAAAGCAGAAAAATAAGTGCCCTGAAAAGCTGATCCGGACAGAGGCTGCAAAAGAGATTGCAGAGATAGACCGTTCGCTTCAGGAGCAGAAGTATCAGCTCAGATGCAGAGCTGCAATCGATCTTCTTACAGCAAAGCTGAATATGATAAATGCAGATCTTTCGCGCAAGAAACGCCATGTTGTGATCAACCAGATCAGCAGCAGAGTGAAGACGGCAGAGAGTATTTATACAAAACTGATCCGGAAAGGCCTGGAGCCGGATTTTGACACGGCAAGAGCAGAACTGAAGGATTTGATCGGAATCCGCGTGGTCTGTCCATTTGAAGATGAAGTGTACGAGGTCGCAGACCGTCTGAAAGCGCAGGGAGATGTACAGATCATCCGTGAGAAAGATTATATTAAGAATCCCAAAAAGAACGGATACAAGAGTCTTCACATGATCGTGGAGGTCCCAATTTATTCATCCAAAGGACCACTGAAGGAAAAGGTGGAGATCCAACTCCGTACGGTGGCAATGGATTACTGGTCTGTGCTCGAGTACCAGATATTTTATAAGAAGACAGAGAATGAAGAGGTTGCAAAGGAATTAAAAACCTATGCAGATGAAATTTCTGAGCTGGATGCAAAAATGCTGAAACTCAGGGATAAGATTGAAAAAATGTAGTAGAAACACAGGGAAAGAATGTGCGAAGGCGCATTCTTTTTTTGATACAATCAGGAAATCAATTGCATAGGCATTCCAGTTAGGTTATAATCTAGTACAGTATGGACAGATAAATTACAGAATGGATATGAGGAAATACCATGAAAATGATCAAGACAGATAAACTTGTATTTGAATATGAAAAGCGTGACGAAGAAGGTAATATTATAGGGAAAAGTCGCGCTATTGATGAGGTATCGCTGGATATCGAGCCGGGACAGTTTATTGCGATCCTGGGGCATAATGGCTCTGGGAAGTCTACACTTGCAAAGCATATGAATGCCCTGCTGGTTCCGTCTGACGGAACCATGTGGGTAGACGGAATGGACACGAAGGAAGATGAACATCTGTGGGATGTACGTCAGAGCGCCGGAATGGTATTCCAGAATCCGGATAATCAGATCATAGGAACGGTCGTTGAGGAAGACGTGGGATTTGGTCCGGAGAACCTGGGCGTGCCGACAGAGGAGATCTGGCAGAGAGTGGAAGATAGCCTGAAAGCGGTTGGGATGATTGAATACCGTCACCATTCACCGAATAAATTGTCCGGGGGGCAAAAGCAGAGGGTTGCGATCGCCGGTGTCATGGCAATGCGTCCAAAGTGTATTGTACTGGATGAGCCAACTGCGATGCTGGATCCGAATGGAAGAAAAGAAGTACTTAGAAGTGTAATGGAGCTGAGAAAAAGAGAACACATTACAGTGATTCTGATCACTCATTATATGGAAGAGGTTGTAGATGCAGACCACGTATTCGTAATGGATCACGGTCATGTGGTAATGCAGGGAACACCGAGAGAAATCTTTTCACAGGTGGATACTTTAAAGCACTACAGACTGGATGTGCCGCAGGTGACGATCCTTGCTGATGAACTGAGAAAAAGAGGACTTGATATTCCGGCGGGAGTTTTGAAGAAGGAAGAATTGGTGGAGATATTATGTCGATTAAATTAGAACATATCAATTATGTATACAGTGAAGGAACTGCATATGAAAAGCATGCGCTGAAGGATGTATCCCTGGAAATCCCACACGGTGAATTTGTCGGGATCATTGGTCACACCGGCTCCGGTAAATCGACACTGATCCAGCATCTGAACGGACTGATCAAGGCGACAAGCGGAGCACTTTATTACAACGGAGAGAATATTTACGGAGAAAACTATAACTTACGTGAGCTGCGAAATCAGGTCGGGCTGGTCTTTCAGTATCCGGAGCATCAGCTTTTTGAGGTCAATGTACTTCAGGATGTCTGTTTTGGACCGAAGAATCAGGGACTTTCACCGGAAGAATGTGAAAAGCGGGCAAGAGAGGCGTTGCAGCTTGTTGGTCTCAAAGAAAAATATTTCGATCATTCCCCGTTTGATCTGTCAGGCGGGCAGAAAAGACGTGCAGCGATCGCAGGTGTACTGGCAATGCGTCCGAAGGTACTGGTTCTGGATGAACCGACTGCAGGACTGGATCCGAAGGGAAGAGATGAGATCCTGGATCAGATTGCCTATCTGCACGAAAAAGCAGACATGACTGTCATTTTAGTTTCCCACAGTATGGAAGATATTGCAAAATATGTGGATCGTATTATTGTGATGAATAAAGGCAGCGTCATGTTTAATGATGTGCCAAAGAAAGTGTTTGCACACTACAAAGAACTGGAGAGTGTGGGACTTGCAGCACCACAGGTAACGTACATCATGCATGCGCTGAAGGAAAAGGGAATGGATGTTCCGACAGATGCAACCACGATAGAAGAAGCAGCGGATGGCATTATGAAAGCACTGAAGAAGGAGAGGGCAGCCAAATGATTCGAGACATAACGATTGGACAATATTATCCGGCTGACAGCCGTATCCATAAGCTGGATCCGCGTGTGAAGATTGTATGCACACTGCTGTATCTGATTTCTCTTTTTACATTTAAAAGTATTTTGGGATATGTACTAGCGACTGTGTTCCTGTTTGGATGCATTAAGCTGGCGAAGGTACCGTTTAAATTCATTGTCAGAGGACTGAAGCCAATTATCATTCTGCTTCTGATCACAGTATGTTTCAACTTATTTCTGACACCGGGCGGAAAGACACTGGTCCATGTGGGCTTTATCAAGATCACGGAGTACGGCTTAAGCACAGCGGTTTATATGGCGATCCGGCTGATCTATCTGATTATGGGATCCTCACTTATGACACTGACAACTACACCGAATTCACTGACAGATGGTCTGGAGAAGCTTCTTCACCCATTGAATAAGCTCCATGTACCGGTACATGAGATTTCGATGATGATGTCGATCGCACTTCGTTTTATTCCGATCCTTCTGGAGGAAACGGATAAGATCATGAAGGCACAGATTGCCAGAGGTGCGGATATGGAAAGTGGAAATCTGATCCAGAAGGCAAAGGCAATGATTCCGATCCTGGTTCCGCTCTTTGTATCTGCATTCCGCCGTGCCAATGATCTTGCAATGGCAATGGAAGCAAGATGTTATCGCGGTGGCAATGGCAGAACCAAGATGAAACCTCTGATTTATAAGAGTGCTGACCACATGGCATACCTGATTACGATCCTGTATGTTGTGATCGCATTTGTTGTTGGAAGATATGTTCCATTCAAGCTGTGGATCTTTTAAGGAGTCATAAGATGAGAAGAATCAGATTAACAGTGGCTTATGATGGAACAAATTATTGTGGCTGGCAGATCCAGCCAAATGGAATTACGATCGAGGAAGTGCTGAATAAGGCAATCTGTAAGCTCACCGGAGAAGAGATTCAGGTGATAGGGGCGAGCCGGACGGATTCCGGGGTTCATGCAAGAGGAAATATTGCTGTGTTTGACACGGAAAGCAGGATACCGGCAGAACGTTTTTCTTATGCCCTGAATCAGCGTCTTCCGAAAGATATTGTAGTTGTAAAATCAGATGAGGTGGATCTTAACTGGCATCCACGTTATCAGGATACTCTGAAAACCTATGAATATCATATCATCAATACGAAAGTGCCGATTCCGACAGAGAGGCTTTATAATTACTTTGTAAGTTTTGACCTGGACGTGGGGCAGATGAGACGCGGAGCGGCTTATCTGGCAGGAGAACACGATTTTGCACCATTTTGCTGTATCCGTACTAATGCAAAGACAACGGTGCGGACAATCACGGATTTGCAGATTCTGCAAAGCGGAGAGCATATTACGATCCGGATTACGGGAAATGGATTTTTGTATAACATGGTGCGCATCATAGCCGGAGTACTGGTGCGTGTCGGAAGAGGATTTTACGAACCGGAAAAGGTAAAGGAACTTTTGGAAGGCGGAGAAAGAACCAGGGAAGCGGTCACGGCACCGCCGCAGGGACTCTGCCTGATGGAAATCCGCTATCAGAATGAAGAATAGTGCATGAGTCTGCTTTTTAGGCAGGCTCATTTTTTAACAGGAGATTCCGAATAGAAGGTACTACATATCGGAGAAATTTTACAATAGAAAAACTCTATAGAGAAGTCGGTCTATCCGGATAAACAATAAGTAAAACAGGCAGTTTTATTGAAGAAATATTATGAAAATGTTATCCTAATAACCAGAGGCATTTTGGAAAAACAGCATAGAAACAGGATGTCATTAAAGAGAGAAAAGGGAAGAAATATGAATTATGTAGGAATTGATATTGGATCAACAGCATCCAAGGTTGTTGTTGAAGGAGATAAGAAAGAACATTTCGTACTGCCGACAGGATGGAGCAGCAAAGAGACTTGCGAAAAGATCAAGAATAAGCTGCTTGAGATGGGGGTAGATGTTACCTCAGATGATACAAAGGTAGTTGCTACAGGATATGGAAGAATCGCAGTTGATTTTGCAGATCATGTAATTACAGAGATTACCTGCCATGCCAGAGGTGGTCGTGAACTTGCAGGAGGGGACTGTTCGATCATTGATGTGGGAGGACAGGATACGAAGGTGATCATTGTACAGAATGGAATGGTATCCGATTTCCAGATGAATGATAAATGTTCGGCGGGAACAGGAAAGTTTCTGGAGATCATGGCGAACCGCCTGGGTGTTACGATCAATGAATTATTTGATATGGCGGCAGCAGGAGAAGTTATTCCGATCAGCTCACTTTGTACGGTATTTGCCGAATCTGAGGTGATTAACTATATCGGAGAAGGAAAAAAGCGTGAAGATATTGCGGCCGGAGTTGTAGATTCTGTTGCCAATAAAGTAGTGCAGCTTGCGCAGAAAAAGGAACTTGGAGACAGAGTGATCCTGACTGGAGGACTCAGTCACAGCATTTATTTCACAGGAATCCTGTCAGACAAGCTGGATCAGAAAGTGGAATCAGAAGAGTTTGGCCGTTTTGCCGGGGCATACGGGGCAGCACTTCTTGCCAGAGAAAAAAAGGATAAAAGGAGATAATGAAAATGGAACTGATTAAAGATTTACCAGAGGTATTTGAGGAATTTGCAGAGCAGAGACAGAAATCGTTTCTGGCTGTCAAGGAGTTAAAAGAGAAAGGGGTTCCGGTTGTTGGATCGTACTGTACATACTTCCCGAAAGAGATTGCAATGGCGATGGGGGCAGGATGCGTAAGCCTTTGCTCAACTTCTGATGAGACAATTCCGGAAGCAGAGAAAGATCTTCCGAAGAACCTCTGTCCGCTGATCAAATCAAGCTATGGATTTGCAAAGACAGACAAATGTCCGTTCTTCTATTTCTCAGATGTAGTAGTTGGGGAAACAACCTGTGATGGTAAGAAGAAGATGTACGAATATATGTCAGAATTCAAAGATGTATTTATCATGGAACTTCCGAATAGCCAGAGAGAACCGGGACTTCAACTCTGGAAAGGCGAGATCATCCGTTTCAAGGAATATCTGGAACAGAAATTTGGCATGACGATCACGGAAGAGCAGATCCGTGAAGCTGTAAAGACAGAGAATCAGGCACGTCGATCCTTAAAGAAACTTTATGAAGTAATGAAATATGATCCGGCTCCGATCAAAGGACAGGATCTGTTCAAAGTTCTGTACGGAAGCACCTTCAAATTTGACCGTTCCCTGATCCCGGGTGAAGTGGATGCTCTTACTGCGAAGATTGAAAAAGAATATGCAGAGGGCAAAAGAGAAGAGAAGAAACCACGTATCCTGATCACAGGATGTCCAATCGGAGGAGCAACTGAAAAAGTAATCCGTGCCGTAGAAGACAACGGTGGTATTGTTGTAACTTTTGAAAATTGCAGCGGTGCAAAATCCATTGACAAGCTGGTAGACGAGGACGCAGAAGATATCTACGATGCAATCGCAAGAAGATACCTCAGCATTGGATGCTCTGTTATGACGCCGAACCCGAATCGTCTGGAGCTTCTTGGAAGACTGATTGACGAATATCAGGTAGACGGTGTGGTAGATATGATCCTTCAGGCCTGTCATACCTACAATGTGGAGACTAATACCATCCGCAAGTTTGTGACAGGTGAAAAGGGAATTCCGTATATCAGTGTGGAAACCGATTACTCTCAGGCAGACATCGGACAGCTGAACACCAGACTTGCTGCGTTTGTTGAGATGCTGTAAATGGAGAGTACGATGAAGAAAAATGCGTTTCAGTTCCGCAGGGCGAATGAGGAGGATCTTCCTGAAATTTGTCGTATAGTAAAGCTTGCCGGAGAAAGTGTTCCCGTGAAAGAATGGTTTGAGGCAGAGGATGAAGAATTTCTTGCAAAGCATATACGTGAGGAAGGATTTACCCTTTTGGCAAAGAAAAATGGACAGATTGCAGCAATCATGATTGTCCGTATTCCCGGACTGGCAGAGGACAACCTGGGAGAATATCTGAAGATTTCCAGGGAAGAAATGAAGCGGGTTGCGCATCTGGAGATTGCTGTTGTAGTACCGGAGTATCAGGGATACGGACTGCAATATGAGCTTTTCTGTCAGTCAGAAGCAATCGTAAAAAATAAGCAGATGAGGTATCTGATGGCAACAGTTCATCCGGATAATATATACAGTTTTCGCAATATGGAAAAGCTTGGAATGAAGACAGTTCTCGAGACAAAGAAGTATGGCGGGAAACGAAGATATGTTATGAGTAAAACATTAGAATCTTAGAAAGAAACGAAAGAGCTTATGGAAAATGTAATGGCACATTTTCCATAAGCTCTTTTTGAATACAAGTATGAATTGTAAAATGAGAAAGTTTCTTAACTAACAACTTCAATGTTGACATACTAACTTTCGGTAATATAAACTATTCTAAGTTAGAGAATGCAAACAAGAGGAAACAGAATGAAATTCAAAAATAAAATCATTGTGGTCTGTCTGTGCGCATCTGTATTCGCGGGTGGATGCGGTCAAGGTGGTCAGAATACAACAAAGAGTAAAAATAGTGAAGGAACAGCCAGTTCGAAGGAAAGTACAGAACGAACCTCTCAGGATAATGAGGCATCAAAAGACATTTTTGCAATGGATACCTATATGACAGTGACAGCATATGGAGAAAAAGCACAGGATGCGGTGGATGCCGCTGAAGCAGAGATTGAAAGATTAGATACGCTGGATGTGGATACTGTATCGGGAGCAACGTTCAGTTCCAGAGGAATCATCAGCGCCGTAAAAAATGCGCTGACCGGGGAAAAGGATACCAGCGAGACAGGACAGGCGCAGTCCGGTCAGACAGGGGCGGCGGCAGGAAGCTCAACTAGTGTGGCACAGGTAGAAGATGCGGCAGCGTATAAGGACGGAACTTATTACGGTTCGGGAACCGGATTTGGCGGTCCGCTGAAGGTTATGGTAGAAATCAGCGGAGGGAAGATCGCATCCATCCAGATTGTGGAGAACAGTGACGGAAGCGATTATATTTCCAAAGCAGCTTCTCTGATCGATTCTATTATTACGACACAGAGTACCAATGTGGATACGGTGTCAGGGGCAACCTACAGCTCTGTCGGAATTATCCAGGCAGTCCGGGATGCGCTGGGTCAGGCGGTGGTAAATGGTACATCGGACAGCACACAAAATAGCAATAACAACAGTAATAACAATAGTTCGTCAGATGACGATAGTTCTACTGTAACCGGAACTGTTCCGTACAAGGAAGGAATCTATTACGGAACAGCAGAGGGTTACAGCGGAGATGTATCCGTTGCGGTCGTGATCCAGGAAAAGACGATCAAAGCAATCCTGATTACAGAAAGCTCAGATGATGAAGCATTCTTTAATCGTGCAATGGATGTTGTGAAAAAGGTGATAAGGACACAGAAGACAGACGATGTAGATACTGTGTCAGGAGCAACCTACAGTTACGGGCACGCTCCGAAGCCTTGCGCACACGGTTTCCCTCGCGCATCGCGTCGATTGCCGGGACGTTCTGGTTAAACTCCCAGTCCGCGATGGCGTAGATGCCATCCTCGCAGATGACAAGGCCGAGCTGCACGAGCGGCTGCACGCATTGCCGAAAGGCGGGAACGCTCTTCTTGGTGACCGCAGCAAGCATCTCGTCGGTGTAGGGAACGCTTTCGTGGAGAAGGAGCTTCCCGGCGCAGCCGCATTTCACCGCAAGCGATTGTAGACGGGCGAAGACGGTGTAGATGGAGTCCGCATTGTCCATCGCGTCGATGAGTAGGGCTTCCTGCGTGTCGAAGAACTCACTGTAGTCCCTGCGCCACGCTCCTCGGAGCTTCATTGGTACACCTCCGGGGTCTTCTTATCGCGTTCGGCTTCGGAGTAGGCGAGGTGGTCGAAGGGTGGGAACCTCGCGACAACCGCGAGGGCATGAGTGTACTTGGCGTAATTCGCCCGGTAGCCGAAGGAGGAGAGCATATCCATGACTTCGGTATCCGTGAACGTGCCGTCATCGGTCACGATGGTGAACGTGCCGTCATCGTTTTTCGTGACTGTGCGCGTGTGGATTTTAGCCAGGGCGAGGACGAGTACGGTTGCGGAATCCCCATTCGGCTCATGGTCGATGAGCGTCATCTCAGGTGTCTCGTAGAAGTTCAAGGGGATGTAGTAGTAGTAGCTGCTGAAATCCATGGTGCTCCTTTCTGCTTGCAATCTGTGATTATGTTTTACTATATCTGTCCTGTTTTGTGGACTTTTCCAGTCAGATTTCATGCTTCTTTCACAATTAGACACGCGTTTTGAGATGGTTCTGCCAGATTCGCGTCCCGTGCGGCGGTGCGCTGTGTTACAGTAGCGAAAGTCCTTTCTGCCTGTTGCTTTTATCTCGGAGTGCGGGCAGGAGAAAAGGGAGCCTGTGATTTCGGTCACACGGCTCCCTTTTCTGTTACCAGTCGGAGTTTTCGCTATCCGGTTCCGCTGCCTGTAACCCACCATCAGCGACAGGCTCCGTTTTTACCGTTTTCTTTTTGCGTGCATCGAGACGCGCCTTGGCATCCTCCGGGGTACTTCCGTGGGCGGTGAGCATGTCGCTCACCTCGTCTGCATGGCTCGCAAGGAATCGGTCGAGTGCGTCGAGGTCGAGTTCCTGCCAAGCGCAACCGACGGCGGAGAGCACACTTTCACCAGCGGAATGGGTGACCAGAGAGCGCCACTTCCGGTTCCGCTCGCGAATCTTCTTTTCAAGTTCCTTTTTCTTCGCTTCGAGTTTGGCGAGTTCCGCCTTCTGCTTCTCGATACGCTCCTCGAAATCTTGAATGGTAGCCATGGTTCTTCCTTCCTACTTGACGGCATCCCTGAACAGATTGTGCCATAACGCGCGGAGGATGGTAAGATTCCGGCAGGGCGCGGTGCCGGAACAGGGGCGAAGGCACCGTGCCCCGGTTTTGCGAAGAAAAAGGAAGGAATTGGGCAGATGTATTCCAAGGATACGGGGAAAGACCAGATGCTGATGACGATGGAACGTGCGCTTACAAGCGGGCAGAAGGCAGGCTTCTTCTTCCTCGGCTTCCTCGGCGGCATCGTCGGGATTCTCGCCGCATCCCTGATGAACATCAACGCGCCGTACCGACCGGAGGGAACGAAGATGGCGGCACTCGGATTTGCGACGGCCTGCGTTCTAGGCACCCTTATCGCACTTGTTGGCTGCGTAGGCTCCATCGCGCTACTCGGTGCCAGATAGAGGTGGCAAGATATTGAAGGACTTCCTCAATCAGCGTCCGGCATTCTTCCAGCTGCACCAATCCGTTCGTGTGAGATGAGAAGGGGCATCCTGCGCGGGTGCCCTTTTTTCTCTGCATTGTTATGATGGTTTTATGGCTTGCCGTGTTTGTGGTTTGATGGTCTGCTATATTTATTGTTAGTTAGCCAGAAGGGAGCAGAGGGTGGAAAATATGCCTGACAATGTGAAAGACAATCCCGTCGAAAAAAGGGAAGCCCTGCTCGCCGACCGTCTCAGGCTGCATAAGGGTTACAGGCAGCGGTTCGTGAAGGGAAGGAACAGACATGGACGGATACACGCTTTCCATCAGTCGTTGCAGTGGCGGTGACGGGGTGGAGGAGAGCTTCAAAGCGAAGATAAAGCGTCGAGAAGCTGCGCTTGATGCCTTTGCCGTTGCAGAAGCGTACTGCAAGGAAAGTTGGATGGTCTCAAGATGCGAGCGGGAGGGATTTGACGGTTTCATCATCGACCTGTGCTCCGATGCTGAGGATGAGACCATCCGTCTCGTCAGGCTTGTGCCCGACAGCGAGGATGGCATCATGGATGATGTATTCCGTCTGGAATACGGCAGTTGCGAGTATAAGGTTTAGGCACGCCATCGGCGAGTTCATCCATGCTTTTATATGCAGGATATAAGGAGTGTACGGTTCGCCTGTTTGCTGGTATGCCAGTCTGCTATATTTGTAGTCAGCAAGGGGGACGGCAGTGGAGCCGCCCCATGGCAGGAAGGACGAACATGAAGGACAAGAAGCTAGAGGAAGCCGTTGACTATGTTTGCTCCTGTTGCCCCTATATCTTTAGCGGCAGCGCTGAATGGGACAAGTCGAATCCGGCATTTGCGGACTGGCGCGACTCTGCTACCAAGTATTGCGACCGGTGCATGGTTCGCAAGATGACAGACTTTTACAATGCGCTAGACGAGCATGAGTTCTCAGAAGGTATGCCGGAGTATCAGGCGATTGTGAACTATTAGGGCAGAGGAATCACGGGGCATCCGAGAGGGTTCCCTTCTTCTTT
>ERZ857693.3305-NODE-3305-length-13665-cov-3.018442_pt1 | contig 13665 bp, 10 predicted proteins | sample MGYA00519765_ERZ857693 | MGnify/ENA primary metagenome ERZ857693 (study PRJEB31778, sample SAMEA3449354) | human gut metagenome | biome: human gut; feature: human-associated habitat; material: faeces | place: United Kingdom | collected 2010/2012 ... | reverse complement strand
GGCGGCATTGAACGAAGTGGAAACATTCTGCGCATAGGCAAGTGCCTGCGAGTATGATTCCCATCTCTCCGCGTTATACTGGGAAGCATCGGCGGGGTTGATGGTGCACATTGCTATAGCCGCGTCGAGATGCGTCTTAACAGCGTTAAGCTTTATGAGTCTGGAGCCCCAAAGCGCAACCTGCTGCTCTGCATAAGCAACATCGACGGAGGATATAACGGGTGCTTTCCACTCTGCAATCGCGGTCTCCCACGCTGCATGAGCCTTCTGCCAATCTGCATACTTCTTATTGTAAGTAGCAAGCTGGCACTCGTTGGCGCCCTCGCCGGGATGCTCGGGAGCAACCGGCTCCTCGGGAGCCTTGGTCGAGTTGTAGAGATTCATCGCGCGGTTTCTGGCATCCTTCCAGCCGTTCCAGGAGACGGGATTAAAATCATCGTAACCGAAGAAGTTATATCCCTGATCCCAGTAGACGGAGCCTTCCGGATTGGGTGCGCCCTGGACTGCCTCAACGGCGGTCTTGAGCGAATCAACGGAAGAGGAAACCATCTTTGCGTCAAGAGCCGCTGCTGCCGCGTCAAGGCGGTTCGCTATCGCCTCATATGCGGCAAGATAAGCAGCGTTGTTGAAGTTATTCTTCAGCTTCTGGCGCAGGGTGTAGTTCGCCGCTGCGGCGAGAGCTATCTGATACTCCGTCCATTCTGCGTCCGCATCCGCGCTGTAGTTAGCGCGCTGACGCTGCTCGCCGGAATACTGCTTATACTTCGCGGGAACCTCATAGTCGTTGTAGACAAAGATCGGAATATCATATTCCCAAACATGGTCGGCACCACTGCCTCTTGTTGACTGTGCCTTGACACTGAACCGGATAACATATGTGCCGTTGGGAATATCCTCTCTCTTCACGCCTTCCTTTGCATCCCAGAAGTGATAAGTGGCGTGCGTGTCTTCATTTGTGGTCACTATAGTCCAGCCGCGCTGCGTGCTGCCATCATCCTTCGTGAACAGCATATCCTCGAAGTAAGCGTTGGAACCGTTCTTGAAGGTCGAGGTCTGCTGCCATGCACTGGCTCCGTTGCCGTGGAACGTAGCTTTGTATCTGGAGATGGTGGTCTTGACCTTGCTGATAACATCAGGTGAGTCGTTCTGGCTGATGAAGCCGGCATAGGGATAGGTAAGTTCAAACTTGTTTTTGCTCGTATTGCCTGCCGTAAATGCCTTTGTCGGCTCATTGTGGTCATTCTTCGAGTAGCTCTCATCATCGTTAACATTGCGAGTCTTGTAGGTATAGAAGGTCGCAGAGATGGGAGTTTCTCCCGTAAGGGATGAGTCGTCTTCAAGAAGAATGAAGTAGGACACCGTAAGGGCTATAACCTCGTCATCGGCATTGACGGGATTGACCGTAAGTGTCTTTGAATCGCCGCCGTTGATGATATCGCCGACATTGACTCCGGTCGTGCCAAATGCAGAGGTTGAACCATTGAGGTCGTAGGCAACCGCAGTGATATTAGCTATACGGTATCTATAAAGCTTGTCCTGCGTAAAGTTGCCGTTAGCGTCTGTGTAGCCGCCGTTTATACCCTTGGAGGCGTTGTAGAGGGTGACGGAATATGCCTCCTTCGCCCTTGTGGGACCGGAGAACTCCATCCGACCGAACTTCGACTTCGCCGACAGTCCCATGACCTGAGCCACGATGTTGACGATGGGCGGAACAAGCTTGTTCTTGTTGGCGTTCAGAGAGCCGAGAAGGTCATAGACTATCTGACCCAACGCCTCACTTTTCAGTATGGCGTCAAGTGAAGGATAGTATGTCGTCCCTATCGCTCCCGGGAGAATTGCGTTGAGGATATCGGTGACAAGTCTCACGATGCTCTGCTTGAGGGTCTGAGTGGCGAATGCGCCCTCCTCATTTTTCACGAAAAGATCGGTAAGGCAAGTCAGATCCTGGTTAAGGATCAATCCTTTAAGATGGTCTCACTGCCGCTGTTAGCAAATTTTGCGGGAAGGAGTGATTTGTCTAACAGCTTGAAGATGATATCATCGAGTGCTTTCCATCCGTTAGAGGTATCAACCGTCGTATTGGGAAGGAGACCTGTGTAGAACTGCGGGTCAGCGGCAAGCCACTGAACGGCAGTAGTCAACATACTCTCGAATCCGGAACCGTAATTGAGCGCCTCTTTGAGGCTGCCCGCATTAAGGTCGATACCGGGGTTGACGTTGTAAGCAACATAATCCGCAAGCATATCAAGAATACCGTCAATGGTCTTGGGATAATTGCTGTAATCTCTTTCGGGAAGGAACTGAGCCATGAGCTGCTTGACAGCCTCCCATGTAACTCCGACAACAGTCGTAACATCCTCGGGGATGTACATATAGCCGACTGCGCCGTTAATGACCGAGCGAGCAATGTAAGCAATAAGCTCCTCCTTGCTCATAGCATCGATCTCTTCCGAAGTTGCGATATGCTTCTGCCAATCCGGGAAGAAGTAACTGCCGGTCTTCTTGAGAACAAATCTCGCAACCGAGACTACGTTGTCGGTGAGCTTGGAGTTGTCTCCGTCTACCCAGCCGGTGTAGCCCTTCAGAAGTCCGTTGACAATCTGTCCTGCGATGTTATTAAGTTCGCCGACCAAAGTGCTGCCCGCGGGGACAGTATAAGTCGGAACCTGATAACCGGTGTTGAACAGATCGGCAAGAGTGCCCGTCTCATCGCAGCGAATCTGCATCTCGAGCCACGGAATGAGTTGCTCGTTGAGCAGCGGAACTGCCATATCGTTATAAGCCGTCTGAAGAAGATCCTCGATGAAGTCATATGTTGACTTTGTCGAATTGAGGTCAACGAGATTTCTGACGCTTTCGGGAATCGCAGGGACACCCGCAAGAGCGTTCTGAATGATGACCTGAACCATTGAATCAACTGTCGCGGAGCTGTTGTATGCCGTATTCGGATACGCAAGACCCCAGATAAGCTTTCTAAGCATATCTTCGACATTCAGATCGACCTTGACGAACGAGTTGGCGACGCCGAGATCGAGTCCGCCTGGCCGCTTGTACTGGCCGACACCGCCGACGACCACTTTCTTGATGATGTTTCTGTTATTATCGTGTCCGAGGAACTCGATCACAGACTTTATAACATCAACATCGGGATGTGATCCCCTGCGTCGATCTTTCAGCATATTGACCTTGAGATTCTTCGCATCGCCGGCAAGACCGAGAATGCTTTTATTGCCGATAGTATAGATGCTCTGCAATGCATTGTTTACAGACGTTGCATCGAGCGTGCCGAGAACAGAAAGATCCATCTTTATGTTCGCCTTGGCAAGCTCTTTATCAGCATAGTCAAGAATCATCGACGCATACTGCTCCGTGGTCAAAACCGGGGAGTCGGTAAAGTCGTACTTTGTCAGCGCATCATCCTTATAAGCTTGGTACGCACTCGCCGCGGCGGTTACCGAGGACAAGATGAGCAGCGAAGCAAGGATGACTGCCAACAAGCGTTTCATTTTCTTCAAAAATTACACCTCCATTTAAAAATTTCACCATATATTGAGCATCCCGTCTCCCGCAAATTGACGGAACACATTGGCGACAGAATAATTGCTCTGCTCGGGCAATGCAAAGCAAAAGGGTATAATTATCCCCTCATGTAAAGAATACCCCTTTGCGCCGCAGCTTGTCAACAAGTTTAAATATTTTTAATTATTTTTGTGCGTTATACACAAAAGAAAAGCGGAAAATTATAGGTAAAAGCCGATACACTTTTATCGAAACTGTTGAAAAACGTCATTTTCATTACATTTTCCGATTAAAAATGCCGCGTTATTTGTTTGTAAGAACAATAGTTCGATTTTTTGTGGGTAATGTTGCACAAAAATTTATTATGTTTTAGAAAAATAAGGCTGATTTTTCGATTAAATGGCTTTAAGAGAAATATAAAAGGCTCTATATGCCGCTGTTGAATCAAAAATATGATTTTGCGGGTATGTTTCTTTTATATATCCGCTATGCGAAAGGCGTATATATATATAATGTATGGTAACAGGGTGCCGCGGCAGTGATTTATTGAGTTGAGGCGGGGAAAAACAAGGCTTGACCTGCGCGATTTTGGGGTATAAAATTTTCACCTACTACCTTCGCTACCTACCTTAACGAAATATTTTATCTTTCACAGCGTTTCGGCATTTTCTTTTTATTTGAAAAAGAAAACGCCTGCAAAAGAAAAGCAAACTCAGGGCTTCGCCCCGAGACCCCGCGAACGCCGCGCCGCAGTACATGGCTTGTGCTACTCAGTAGGCAGCTCGGCACATTCGCCCGTAAACTCGCTTCGCTCAAACAGTACGGGCTCGTGCGGCTTGCTTTGCAAGCCGTTCCCTCGCATTTCTCAGATAACCGTTCCACTGCGGCGCGGCTATTGGAGGCTTGTTCCTCGAGGTTTATAAAGTCGCTTGCTTTACCTTTTTTGTGACCTGCAATGATTTACAAATTATAACGTCAAGATCAAACTTGCGGCGGTGCGTCGAGTCGCCGCACCCTACAAGGACGTTAAGAAACAAAGCAGTCTATGCAAAGGGGTAAATCCGTGCAATAACCCCTCAGTCTCGGCTTCACCGATATTAATTTTGCGAAAATTCGGACGACAAGATGCGGGCTGATACAAAAAATCAGCCGTAAAGTTGTTGTACTTTACGGCTGAAAACTGCACTTTTTTCACTTTTTCCCGCGGCATGCGGCGATTATGCTCAGCGCCGAGCACGCGGCCGCCGCTATCGCCGCCGCGGCAACGAGCTTTTTGACTGCATCGAGCCGATGCATCGAGGTCAGAGCGAAGCTCAAAAATTTAAGGCTGTTTGAAACGCACTGCACAGTATCCATTGCTATCCCCTTTCAGTTTGTCAGCAGGACGGCATGGGCTATCGACGGCACGGTTTCGCCCTGCAGAGGCGAGACGGCCGAGAGCAGTGCGCCCGTGCCGACAAAGAGCACTCTTCCGAGTCTGCCCGCGCGCAGCTCGTCAACTATATGCGAGCAGACCACCGCCGCGCTGCATCCGCAGCCCGAACCGCCGGAGTTCACATCCTGCTCGTCGAGCCGATATAGCATAAGTCCGCAGTCCTTGTGGCGGGTCGTGATATCGATATGCTCCTGCTTCAGCATGAGCTCGCACAGGAGCGTTGAGCCGACATAGCCGAGGTCGCCCGTGAGAATCAGATCAAAATCCTCCGGCTGCGTTTTTGTGTCCCGCAGAAAGGCTGCTATCGTCGAGCACGCCGCGGGCGCCATCGCCGCGCCCATGTTGTTCGCGTCCTTCACTCCGTAGTCGGTTATCCTGCCGAAGGCGACGGCCTCGATATGCGGCGATGCGGCTTCGCCTATCACGGCGCAGCCAGCCGCCGTCGCCGTCCACTGGGCTGTCGGCGGGCGCTGACCTCCGTATTCGAGCGGCGTGCGAAACTGCTTCTCCGCCGAGCAGAAATGCGACGAGGTCGCGGCGGCGGCGATCCGCGCCGCACCCGAATCCACACTCAGCGCCGCCAGAGCCAGCGACAGCGCCATGGTCGAGCACGCGCCGTAAAGCCCGACAAACGGTATGCCGAGGTCGCGCGCGCAGAACGCCGAGCCGCTGCATTGGCTGAGCAGATCCCCCGCCATGAGCAAATCGATATCGGCGGCTGTCATGCCCGATTTTTCAATCGCCTTTATCACCGCGCGCTGCTGCAATGCACTCTCCGCCTGCTCCCAAGTCTCCTTGCCCAACGTGCCGTCGGCTATGACCTCGTCGAAGCACCCGCCCAGAGGGCCGTCCCCCTCCTTGCTGCCGACTATTGCGGCGGAGGCGATTATACCCGGACGGCTTTTGAATTTCAGTGTATACTCCCCTATTCTCTCCGTCATCCGCTCACCCCGCAATTTTCTGCGCGATATAATATATCACGCCGTAGACTGCCGCCGCCGCACTGCCGTAGACTATAACCGGGCCCGCAACCTTGAACATATTAGCGCCCGTGCCCAAAATTCTGCCCTCGCTGCGAAACTCCATGGCGGGCGAAACGACCGCGTTTGCAAAGCCCGTTATCGGCACGAGCGTTCCCGCGCCCGCGTGACGGGCTATTTTATCGAACACGCCCAGAGCCGTCAGCACGGCGGCAATGACAATGAGCGTGCACGGCACAAGGCTCGACACGGTTTTTTCGTCTGCGCCGAGAGACTCATAGAGCATGGAAAAGCCCTCGCCTATCGCGCAGATGAGCCCGCCTATAAAAAACGCCTTCAGAAGATTCATCAGCTTCGGACTCGGCGGCGAGGCGCGCTTCGTCATTTTTTCATATTCCTTTCCGGACAGCGACATCATCTCATCTCCTCGCGTCTATTTTCTGCAAGTGCGAAAGAAATATACCGCCGCTAAAATAATTTACAAATGGTGACTTGACTTAATGAGTAATATTGCGATAAAATTATAAAAAACACTTGAGGAGCTTTGCTATGCCGCATCTTATCGAAATCAAGGACGCATACAAAATATACAATCCCGGCGAAAACGAGGTTCACGCGCTCGACGGAGTCTCCCTGACCGTTGACCGCGGGGAATTTCTGATGATAGTCGGTCACTCCGGCTCGGGCAAATCGACGCTGATGAATATGCTCGGTCTGCTCGATATCTGCACGAGCGGCGAATATCTCATCGACGGCAAGAATGTTTCAAACCTGACGGACGATGAGCTCTCGGAGATACGCAACAAGGAAATCGGCTTTATCTTCCAGGGCTTCAACCTCATTCCGAGCCTCACGGCAAAAGGCAACGTCGAGCTTCCGCTGATTTACAGGGGCGTCAAAAAGGAGGAGCGCGAAAAGCTCTCCGTTGACGCGCTGCGCAGAGTCGGACTCGAAAAGCGAATGAACCACCTGCCCTCGCAGATGTCCGGCGGTCAGCAGCAGCGAGTTGCGATAGCCCGCGCGGTGGCCGCGCGCCCGCCGATAATCCTTGCAGACGAGCCGACCGGAAACCTTGACTCGCACTCCGGCAAGGAGGTCATGAAAATACTCCACGAGCTCAACGACGAGGGGCGCACGATAATCTTAATCACCCACGACAACGAAATCGCCGAAGAGGGCACGCGCGTTGTCAGGATATCGGACGGAAAGATAATCGAGGATCGCCCGAGCAACAGAGCATAAGCATTGGGGCTATACCCTACCCAAAAAAACAGCAGAGCCTACCCACGTTTTTGTTGGGTAGGATTTGTTTTTTATATTGTGCGTTATTCGTCCGACAAATAGGGATGTGGCGAGCAGCTGCAAATCCCGATTCGCCGTTACATCACATTACATACTTGCACACTGCTCACTCATCGCTTTGGGCATGAAAAAAGGACTGCCTATAAGACAGTCCTGATTTTCATTTCATCAGAGAACGTAGATTCGAACGCCTCTGTAGCCCCATGCACAGCACTCCTCATATGTGTTCATATAGAGGTCTACAGTGCAGGAATTTCTCTTTGCAAATCCGCCGGTATCGGCCGCTATGCAGTAGCCGTAGACGAACTTGCCGTCAAGCGAGACGATATAGAGCTCGGTGCCGTAAGGGAACTGCTTGGGGTTGACCGCAATGTGTCCGGGCATCGGCTTGCGTCCGGATGCCGTTCCCGTGCCGCCGTAATATGCGGTTGCGGTGCCGTCAACTATCTTCTTGTAGTTCTTGGGTACGCCGTTCGCGTCCAGCTGAACTCTCGAGGGAACCTTGAGCTCGGATATCGGCGTATGGGTCTTGAGCTTGATGCTCTTGACGCGCTTAACTCTGCCCTTGAGGATGACCTCGGTCACCATCTGCTTGGTCACTTCTTCGTTGACGGTCTCGGACGAGTCGAGGTCGCCGTTGACATATTTGTCCTTATAGGTGACCTTTTTTTCGCCGTCGACACCCTTAACGGAGACCTTTGTCTGGTCAACGTAGAGGTCGGGGGTTCTCTTTGTAACCGTGTCAAACGGAACCTTGACGGTCTCGGTGCGCTCTTTATACTCAATACGAAGAACGCTTATCTCCATGCCGTTTGTGAGCTCAGTGTCAAGTGCGGGGTCGGTCTCGTCATTTTCGCCGAGCTTTATGCCCGCGCGGACAACAGCATCCTTGACTGTGCCGGAGGCTATCTGGACATCGTTTGACTTTCCGTCCGCTATGACCGTAACGCCGAACGAACGCTTTATCTCGAGGGTCTTATCGCTGCTGACGAACTCACCGTCGGCGAGATTTGTCTCGTCGAACTTGCCAAGAGTCAAGCCGTGCTTCTCGAGCATCTGCGCCGCAGGGCCGGCGCCGTTGAGGTAAAACTCCTCGCCCTTGTCGATAACTTTAATAACCTGCGCGCGAAGAACAGTCACCGTACAATTCGTGCCCGCCTCAAAAGAGGATGAGTCGAGATAATCATATTTGCCGAGTGACAGTGTATCAGCGTTATCTTCAATGAATTTTTCAACTGAGTCTGCGCGGGTCGAAACTGTGTAGGCCGTTTTGCCTGCCTCGTTTACGGTAACCTTATAGGTTGCCGCAGCCGCAAACGCGGTCACCGTCACAACGGAGACGATAATCGCCAGGGCTGAAACCGTTGCCAGAACTTTACGTTTTGACAGATTTCTCACGGGCAGTTTGGCAAAGAAAGCCTTGATATGCTCTAACATTGGGTAATACTCCTTTGTTCTTTGCTTTGGATTCCGTGGGTATACTGAGCCGTTGCTTGAACGACTTTTGCTATTATATTGACACAATCGGCATTTGTCAAATTTTTTTCGCCTTTTGTTTTGTGCAAATTGCACAGCGGCGCCGACAAATTAACTTCGATAACGCTCAAAGTGTGGCGCTGAGTCTTGAAATAACTCGCTAAAATGGGAAAAAATGGCTAAACTTTTGTGAAAAGTTCAAAAAGTTACAAATGGTTACAAATCTATGAAAAAGCGTAACAAAATCGGCGTTTTGTTGCCTTTGAAGAATCATTTTGCGTTGTATTAGCTCCACTTGATATGATTCGGAATCGCGGTATAAAGCATTACATTGCAGAAAGCAATGATGCACTGTAAGGCTTTTAACTTTACGGAAAAATGTTGCCGAAAACGGAGCGAAAACTGTAAAGCAAAATACTTTACAGTTTTTCTCTGTTCTACGTCACACCGACGAAGCGTTCAAGCGACATTTTTCGACGGATTTTTGCCGCCAAAACGCCCTATATATAAAAGGTATACAAAAAGCGGCTATGCACGCTTATTATTACGCACATATAAGCATTATACAAGTGATTTTTAGCGTGAAATATAAAAAAACAGCCTCGCCGAAGCGAAGCTGTAATTTTAAAAATTCAGGCAGATTACTGCTCGACAGCGTAAACGCTGACTTTCTTGCGATCCTTGCCCATTCTCTCGAACTTGACGTTGCCGTCGATGAGAGCGAAGAGGGTGTCATCAGAACCCTTGCCGACGTTGTTGCCGGGATGAATGTGGGTTCCGCGCTGTCTGACAAGGACATTGCCTGCGAGAACGAACTGACCGTCGCCTCTCTTGACACCGAGTCTCTTGGCCTCGGAATCACGGCCGTTCTTGGTCGATCCGCCGCCCTTCTTATGTGCGAAAAGCTGAATATTTATCTTGAGCATTGTGTTACACCTCCGTAATGACTTTGATCTTTTTCGGGTACTGCTTTGAAAGCTCCGTCAGATGCAGCTTCAGTCCGTCGAGAACCGCCGCTGCCGAGGTATCGTCCGCGTTGACGGAGAACCTGAAGTGCCCGTCCTGCTCGGAGATATCGGCGTGAACATTGATAACATCGGTGACGGTATTGGCCGCCATATACACCGCGGACGAAACCGCCGCGCAAACAATATCACTGCCGACGTTGCCGCCCGCATGACCGGTTATCTCAAATCCCCTGCCGCTCTCGCTTTCAAAAAATACCGCTCTTATCATTGGTTAAGCGTTGATAGCGGAAATTTCCACCTTGGTGTAGGGCTGTCTGTGGCCGAGCTTGCGCTTCTCGTTCTTCTTGGGCTTGTAGGTGAAGACGGTAATCTTCTTGGCCTTGCCGTTCTTGAGAACCTTAGCCGTAACAGTAGCTCCTGCAACAGTGGGGGTACCGACAACGACGCCGTCATCCTTGCCGACGACCATAACCTTGTCAAAAACGACTTCCTGCTCAGGCTCAACGTCCAGCTTCTCGATGAATACGACATCGCCGGCCTGAACCTTATACTGCTTTCCGCCGGTTTCGATAATTGCGTACATCAATATTTACCTTCCTTTTTTCAAGACTCGCTATGTGCGGGCGGGATAATCCTCTTCATAGTGCAAAGCACAGCCCGAGATATGCGGCATAGGTGATTATATCATATACAGCACCCGATTGTCAAATATTACGGCAAAGTTTTTTGCGTTTTTGCGCTGTTTTTTGCAGTAAAAAGCTCCCCGGCGCAAAACCGGAGAGCCAAATACTTATTACTGTTCCTCGCTGTTGTCATAAGGGGGCTGAAGATCGTCCTCATCAGGCATAACAAGCGCCATTATGACATAGACAAGAATCCCCGGGAATCCCGTAGTGAAGAGAGAGAGCAGCACAAAAAGCAGCCTGACTACAGTCACATCCATGTTGAGATACTCGGCAAGACCCGCGCAGACGCCGCAGATCTTCTTTTCGCTTGTTTTTTTATAAAGTTTCTTTTCCGACGCCATAAAAATCGTCCTTTCCAAAATGAGTTATTGCGATATCCGCAAAAGCGGTGTTATCCTATATTGTTCTGATGCGCCGCAGCCTCTGCGGTATTTCGCATGAGCAGTGCGACAGTCATCGGACCCACGCCGCCCGGCACGGGCGTTATTGCGCCGGCTATTTTGCTGACGCTTTCAAAATCGACATCGCCGCAGAGCTTGCCGTTTTCGTCCCTGTTCATGCCGACGTCTATGACCGCCGCGCCGGGCTTTACCATATCCGCGGTTATCATTTTCGCCCTGCCGACCGCCGCGATGAGTATATCGGCGTTCGAGGTGAACGAGGCGAGATTCTCGGTCTTAGAATGGCAGACGGTGACGGTGGAGTTCTCTCTGAGCATGAGCATTGCCATGGGCTTGCCGACAATGTTGCTCCTGCCGACGATAACGCAGTTTTTGCCCGCCGTATCGATTTTCTCGTGATGCAGCATCTCGACTATGCCCGCCGGAGTGCAGGGCAGAAACACGCTGCCGCCCGTCACTACCGCGCCGACATTCTGCGGATGGAAGCAGTCAACGTCTTTTTCGGGCGAGATGCGGCGAATAAGCTCGTCTGAGTCGATGTGCTCGGGCACGGGGAGCTGGCAGAGTATGCCGCTGACCGAGCTGTCCCGATTGAGCTTGTCGATGAGCTCGATAAGCTCCTCCTGCGCAGTCTGCGCGGGAAGCGCAAATTCGAGCGACTTTATGCCGACCTTTTCGCAGCTCTTCTTTTTGTTGTTGACATACACCCTCGAGGCGGGGTCGTCTCCGACGATTATGACCGCAAGGCACGGCTCAACGCTGCGGCTTTTCAGATATTCCACGCGCTCGCGTACCGAGTCGAGCACCTCTGCGGAAATAAGCTTTCCGTCTATCAGCTTTGCCATCTTATCCACTCTTTCCAATTGATTTATTCCGTTTTTCCGCTGTCTTCGTGCTTCTCCTCTTCGGGAGTCTCCTCGATTTTTTCTTCGGGCTCTTTTTCGGGAGCTTCTTCGGAAACCTCCTCGGACTTCTCCGCGGAAGTCTCCTCGGTCTGCGCCTGCATAGCGGCGGCCTCGTCCGCAAGACGCTCCTTCTTGGTCTTTACGGCGTCCTCCGGGAAGTAATCCACGCCCTCAATGGGCTTGGGATGCTTCGTATATTTGACTGTGAACACTATATACAGCACAAGGCAGACGAGCATAAGCACGCCCGAGACTACCTGAGAAACTCTTATAGTCGTGTGTGCGATATAGAGGCTGTCGGTTCTGAAGCCCTCGATTATCATTCTGCCCAGCCCGTACCACGCGCCGTAGCCGAGGAAAAGCTGACCGCTGAATTTTCTGAACTTCTTATAGATAACATAGAGGATGAGGAATCCGATGAGGCACCACAGCGACTCATAGAGGAAGGTCGGATGAACGGGCTTATTCGGGTCCATGGTTATGCCCTTTTCCGCGAGCAGCTGACTGTCCTGAATTATCGTCGCCGCTATCTTTTTGCTCCACATTCCCCACGGGGCGTCGGTATTCGTGCCGAAGGCCTCCTGATTCATGAAGTTGCCCCAGCGTCCGATTCCCTGACCGATAAGCAGGCTGATGCCGCCCATGTCAAGGAGGTTAAGAATATTTATCTTTCTGACCTTGCAGACTATGAGCGCGGCGATGAGTCCGCCGATTATTCCGCCGTAGATGGCGAGACCGCCCTGCCAGATCTGCGGTATCTCCGCCGGATGGAGCTTATAATAGTCCCACTGGAATATAACATAGTACGCACGCGCACCGATTATTCCTGCGAGAGTGCCGTAGATGAGCACATCGAGCATCTTATCGAGGCTTATGCGCCACTTGTAGGCCATTCTGCCGCCGAAGAGCGCGGCGAGTATAAAGCCGAAGGCGATAATGACTCCGTAGAACTTGATGCTTATCTCGTTTCCGAAGAGCGAGAACTCAACGAGGGTCGACGGGATGTTGAATCCCCTCTTGATCCATGTGAAATAGACGGTTGTGAAATCGGACATATACATCATCCTCTCATTTTAAGATGTAAAGCTGATTAGCTTTACAGGTTTTGTATCACTGAAATATCGGGCACGGCCGTTTCAAGTCTTGTTTTTTAGCGCTAAACCCAATATTTTTCAACGCTTTTCGCAGTTTGAACAAACTGAATCGAAAGTCGTCAAATTTTCTGTGTAAAGTTATATAGCTTTACGCAGTTTGTCAGCTTTGGCAGGTCACATTTCGCTTATTCGGCCGCAGCTGCGATTATTTTTCTGAGCGTATCCACGCCCTCGCCGGTCTGCGATGAGAACGGAACAGTCTCGTAATCCGGGAAGTCGGCAAGCTCGGTTTTGAACGCCTCAAGGCGCTGTGCGCGCTCGGTTTTGTTGAGCTTGTCTATCTTCGTCAGAGCGATAACGGTTCTGTATCCACCGGACTTCAGGAAGTTCAGCATATCGTAGTCATCCTTGCTCGGCTTGTGACGCGAGTCTATAAGCTGAACGACGAGCGTTATATTGCGCTCGGAGCCGAAAAAGCCCTCCATGAGCTCCGCCCAACGCAGCTTCTCGCTCTTTGCCGCCTTGGCGTAGCCGTAGCCCGGGAGATCGACAAAATTCACCTTGTCGCCCTTAAAAAAGTTGACGGTGACAGTCTTTCCCGGTACAGAGCTGACGCGGGCAAGATTCTTGCGGTTAAAAAGCTTGTTGATGAGCGACGACTTGCCGACATTCGAGCGTCCCGAAAAAACTATCTCGGGCTCCGAGAATCTCTTGAGCTGAGAAGAAGTGCCGTAAGAGCGGTCGAATTCAATGATATCAAATCTCATAAAAACCTCACTGAGTGACGCGGCTTCTGCGTCCGCCTGTTTTATCGTGCGCCGGGATGTCGGCGCGCTTGCTGTCCTTTTTGGCATCGTGTTCTTCAACGACCTCGGCGGGTCTGTCCACAGGGATGAGCG
>ERZ857693.3293-NODE-3293-length-13725-cov-2.721653_pt1 | contig 13725 bp, 10 predicted proteins | sample MGYA00519765_ERZ857693 | MGnify/ENA primary metagenome ERZ857693 (study PRJEB31778, sample SAMEA3449354) | human gut metagenome | biome: human gut; feature: human-associated habitat; material: faeces | place: United Kingdom | collected 2010/2012 ... | reverse complement strand
CCTTTTAAGGGTGGTTGCAGTCTTTTTTTATTGCGCGTTTTTTTACAGCGCCTTTCGTTATACCAGATTTTTCTGTGCTCAGCCAAGCTTTGCAAGAATTATCTCTTTCATTTTTCCAGGGTTAGCCTTGCCCTTTGAAGCCTTCATGCACTGACCTACCAGATAGCCCAGAGCATTTGTCTTTCCGCCCTTGTAGTCATTTACAGACTTTTCGTTTGCGGCAAGGACTTCGTCAGCGATCTTTTCAAGTGCGCTGTCATCAGAGACCTGTGCAAGACCCTGCTCATCGATAATGTCGCTTACCTTTTTGTCTTCCTCGAGAAGAACTGCAAAAACTTTCTTTCCGCCAGCGTTGGAAATGGTCTTTGCCTCGATAGCAGCGACGAGGTCAGTAAGATTGTCAGCAGTGAGCTTTGTATCTTCGAGAGTCTTGCCTGTTGCGTTCATGTACTTAACAAGGTCGCCAAGTATCCATGTTGTATAGCACTTTGCAGGGAACTTGTCCTTTGCCATGCAATCGTCAAAAAGCTTCGCAAGGGAAACAGACTCTGCTATAAACGTTGCGTCCTTTATGTTCAGACCAAACTTCTTTACATATCTGAGTATCTTTACGTTTGGAAGCTCTGGGATACTCTTTTTAAGCTCGTCAACACGCTCCTGCTCAACAACGATAGTGAGCAGATCCGGCTCAGGGAAGTAACGATAATCCTGTGCGTCCTCTTTTGAACGCATTGGAATGCTCATTCCCTTTTCGTCGTCCCAACGGCGAGTTTCCTGCTCGACCTTTCCGCCTGCTTCAAGAACAGCTATCTGTCTTTCTACCTCGTAGTCGATACCTCTTACAGCGGCAGAGAAGCTGTTTACGTTCTTCATCTCAGAACGTGTGCCGAATGGCTCACCAGGCTTGTGAACAGATACGTTTACATCACATCTGATAGAGCCTTCCTGCATCTTACAGTCGCATATGCCAAGATACTGTAGGATAGATTTCAGTGTTTCAAGATAAACCTTTGCTTCCTGTGAGGAACGCATATCAGGCTCAGAAACTATCTCGATAAGCGGAACACCGCAGCGGTTAAGGTCAACAAGTGATACACCATGGAACTTGTCAGAGTGAAGAAGCTTACCTGCGTCCTCCTCGATGTGTATTCTTGTGATACCTATTCTTCTTTCCTCGCCGTCAACAAGGATATCAACATAACCCTTACCGCAGAGAGGAACTTCTGCCTGTGATATCTGATAAGCCTTTGGCAGGTCAGGGTAGAAATAGTTCTTTCTGTCCTGCTTGCAGACACGGTTTATCTCGCAGTTGAGTGCGTGACCCATTCTTATTGCATAATCAACTACCTTTTCGTTAAGAGTAGGCAGTGTGCCAGGCATACCCATGCAGATAGGGCAAACCTGTGAATTGACTTCAAGACCGAACTGGTTCTTGCAGTCGCAGTATATTTTAGACTCGGTATTAAGCTCAGCATGAGTTTCAAGACCGATTACAACTTCGTAGCCTTTTACCATTTTTGTGACCCCTTTCCTTAAAGCTCAGGCATTTTGAATCCGCCAACAAGCTGCTCATAAGCATAAGCTGTGTTAAGCAGACGCTGCTCTGTAAACTTTCCGCCGATAAGCTGCATACCAACAGGCAGACCCTTGTCGTCATATGCACAAGGAATGCTTATTGCAGGCAGACCTGCAATGTTCACTGTAACAGTGCAGACATCGTTTGCGTACATTTTAAGGGGATCGTCAGTGTTTTCACCGATCTTGAATGCTGTTGACGGAACTGTAGGAGTAGCGATAACGTCAACGTCAGCGAACTGAGATGCGAACTCCTGCATTATTCTCTTCTGAACGAGCTTTGCTTTCTTGTAGTAAGCGTCATAGAAACCTGATGAAAGCACGAATGTGCCGAGCATTATTCTTCTCTTTACTTCGTCGCCGAAGCCCTCTGAACGTGTTCTCTCGTACATATCAACAAGTCCGTCATATTCTTCAGCTCTGAAACCGTATCTTACACCGTCAAATCTTGCGAGGTTTGAAGAAGCTTCTGCAGAAGAAATGATGTAGTATGATGAAAGTGCATAATCTGTAGACGGCAGAGAGATCTCCTTTACAGTTGCGCCCTGCTTTTCAAGCTCTTTCACAGCGTTCATTACAGACTGCTTAACGAATGGGTCGATACCCTCGCCGAAATACTCTTTTGGTATACCTATTCTCAGACCCTTTACGTCAGCTTTAAGGTCAGCCGCGAAATCAGGATACTCTCTATAGGAAGAAGTAGCGTCATACTTGTCATGACCAACGATAGCGGACTGTACCATAGCAACGTCCTTTACGCACTTGCCAAGAGGTCCGATCTGATCCAGTGATGAAGCGAAAGCAACAAGACCGTATCTTGAAACGCTGCCGTATGTAGGCTTCAGACCTACAACGCCGCAGTATGAAGCAGGCTGTCTGATAGATCCGCCAGTGTCAGAGCCAAGAGTAACGATAGCCTCTCTTGCAGCAACAGCCGCAGCAGATCCGCCTGATGAGCCGCCAGGTACACGGTCAAGATCATAAGGATTCTTTGTCTTTGCAAAAGCGGAGGTCTGTGTAGAGCCTCCCATTGCGAACTCGTCCATGGAAGTCTTGCCGAGCATTACGATATTCTCAGCGTCGAGCTTTTCCATAACAGTCGCATTATAAGGCGGAACGAAGTTTTCAAGCATTTTTGATGCACAAGTGGTCTTTACGCCCTCTGTACAAATATTGTCCTTTACTGCCACAGGTATTCCTGTGAGAGCCTTTGCTTCGCCCTTATCGATAACGTCCTGAGCCTTTTCAGCCTGCTCCAGAGCCTTTTCCTCTGTAACAGTGATAAAGCTCTTTACCTTATCGTCATATTTCTTTATTCTCTCAAAATATGTCTGTGCAAGCTCTTTAGCGGAAATTTCCTTACTGTCAAGAGCCTTACGCATATCACGGATTTTCATTGAAGAAACGTCCAAATTTCACACTACCTTCCTGTTAAATTTACTCTACGACCTTAGGCACTACAAAGCAGTTGTTTGTATTCACTGCATTTGAAAGGACCTTTGAAGTAGGCATAGATTCGATGACCTCGTCTTTTCTCAGATCGTTGAGGTAAACATCATGATTGTCCTTGAGATCGTCATAGGTAATGTCGATTTCCTTTACGGTATCCATAAGATCAATAATATCAGTCATCTGCTCGGCTGTGGCTGCAAGCTCTTTATCGGAATATTCCAGCTTGCTAAGCTCTGCCAGATACTTGACCATGTTCAAATCCATATATAATCCCTGACCTTTCTTAATATTAAGGCAACGCCTTAGGTGCAAAAATACACCAATTCAATTTAATATTATACTACATCTCATACTATTTTGCAAGCAAAAATCACATAAATTCCGATTTTTTTAATATTTGCTCACCAAACGCCCTGAAAACAGCAAGACCCACAGAGAAATTCCCTGTGGATCTAAGCACCATTACTTATTATTCTTTGTATATTTATCGAAAATATCAGTGAAATCAAATGTTGCGAAATAGTCAGCAGGAGTTTCGGCACGTCTTATCATATCGAATGAGCCGTCCTCATGAAGAAGTATCTCTGCTGAGCGGAGCTTTCCGTTGTAGTTATAACCCATTGAGAAACCGTGTGCGCCTGTGTCGTGGATAACAATTATATCGCCGGTGTCTATCTCAGGCAACATTCTGTCGATCGCAAACTTATCGTTGTTCTCGCAAAGACCGCCAGTTACGTCATACTTGTGGTCGCATGGAGCGTTCTCCTTGCCAAGAACTGTAATGTGATGATATGAACCGTACATAGCAGGACGCATAAGGTTGCAGGCACAAGCGTCAAGACCAACATACTCCTTATAAGTATGCTTATGATGTGTGCAGGTAGCAACGAGATGGCCGAACGGAGCAAGCATATATCTGCCAAGTTCTGTAAAGATAGCAACGTCACCAAGACCAGCAGGAACCATTATATCCTCAAATGCCTTGCGAACGCCCTCGCCGATAGCGAAGATGTCGTTCTGTGGCTTGTCAGGCTCATATGCTATGCCAACACCGCCTGAAAGGTTTACGAACTTGATGTCTGCACCCGTCTTTTCATGAAGCTCAACAGCAAGCTCAAAAAGTATTCTTGCAAGCTTTGGATAATAAGCGTTTGAAACAGTGTTTGAAGCAAGGAAAGCGTGAAGTCCGAAATGCTTTGCGCCTTTCTGCTGAAGTACCTTGAAGCCCTCAAAAAGCTGCTCTCTTGTGAAGCCGTACTTAGCCTCACCAGGGTTGTCCATTATCTGAGTTTCTATCTCGAAATGTCCGCCCGGATTGAAACGGCAGCAGATAGTTTCAGGAATACCGCAAAGGTCGTCAAGATAATCTATGTGAGTGAAATCGTCAAGGTTGATATAAGCGCCAAGCTCTCTTGCCTTGAGAAAATCCGCCTTTGGAGTTACGTTTGAAGAAAACATGATGTCGCTTCCGCTGAATCCGCAGCAGTCGCTCATCATAAGCTCAGTAAGAGAAGAACAGTCAACGCCGCAGCCCTCTTCCTTGAGTATTTTCAAAATGAATGGGTTAGGGGTAGCCTTTACAGCGAAATACTCTTTAAAGCCTTTGTTCCAGCTAAATGCCTTGTAAAGATCTCTGGCTCTCTGTCTGATACCCTTTTCGTCGTAGATATGAAAAGGTGTAGGATACTGCTTGATTATCTCCTCAGCCTTTTCCTTGGTTATAAATGGTGTTTTCATTATATATCAATCCTTCTGCAAATAATATATTTTATAAAAATACATATTTATCATACCATTTTAATACGGATTAGTCAAGTGAAATATCTGATTTTAAGAAATAAAATACGCTTTATTGTCATTTTTCAATACAGCCACACCACTGTCACACCCATTTTAGTAAAAAAAGCACAAAGCACACAGCCGTAAAAGCCGTGTGCTTTGCATATAAAAGTCTGCTTTATGAAGCCTGATCGAACTGGCTGTTATAAAGCTCGGCATAAAATCCACCCTTTGCCATAAGGGTTTCATGGTTTCCGCTTTCGATAACGTCGCCGTCACGCATAACAAGTATCAAGTCTGCGTTTTTTTTAGTCGAAAGTCTGTGTGCGATAACAAAGCTCGTTCTGCCCTTTGTAAGCTTATCCATTGCCCTTTGGATAAGAAGCTCCGTTCTCGTATCGACAGAAGATGTTGCTTCATCAAGTATGAGCATAGGCGCATTCTGGAGCATTGCCCTTGCAATAGTGAGAAGCTGTTTCTGTCCTGCGGATATAGCCACGCTTTCAGAAAGCACTGTATCAAAGCCCTCAGGGAGCGTATGAACGAACTTATCCAGACCGCAGGCTTTGCACACTCTTTCAAGGGACTCGTCGCTTATGCCCTCCATGTTGTAAACAAGGTTTTCTCTCACAGTGCCCTCAAAAAGCCATGTGTCCTGCAAAACCATGCTGAACATATTGTGGACAGTTTCACGGCTCAGCTGTGATATAGGCGTGCCGTCTATGGAGATACTTCCGCTGTTTATCTCAAAAAATCTCATAAGCAGATTTACCATTGTGGTCTTACCTGCACCGGTCGGTCCGACGATAGCCACCTTCTGACCTGCCTTTACCTCTGCGGAAAAGTTCTTTATTATCACCTTGTCAGGAGTATCAGGATAGCTGAAACGAACATTTTCAAAACTTACGTTGCCATTTACCTCAGGCATTTCACTACTCTTGTCGCTCTCGTCTGAAAGCTCTTCGCTTTCGATAAAGTCAAATATTCTCTGAGCTGAAGCGGAAGCTGTCTGCATATTTGTCATGCCCTGAGCTATCTGACCAAGAGGGGATGTGAAAAGTCTTACATAAAGAATGAACGATATTATTACGCCGAATGTGATAGTGCCGTTAAGGGCGAGCATTGAGCCGAAAACGCATACTGCAACGTATGCAAGATTGCCGATAACGTTCATAAGCGGCTGCATGATACCTGACAGAAACTGTGACTTCCAGTTTGCGTTGTATACAGCCTCGTTAAGTCCGCCAAAATGTTTCTTTACATTATCTGCTCCACGGGATATCCTTACTACCTCGTGACCTGAATACATCTCCTCAACATAGCCGTTAAGTTTACCAAGGCTTTCCTGTCTGTCGAGGAAGAACTTCTGTGATTTTGACATTATGAAAACTATCAGGAAAAGTCCGAAGAATGTGATGAACAGTGAGATGAGTGCAAGTCGCCATTCTGTAACAAACATCATTATAAGACAGCCCACAAACTGTGCCGCTGCACTGATTATGGTCGGAAGACTGTTTGTAAGACCTTGTTGTAAAGTTGATACATCATTTGTGATACGGCTGAGGATATCACCCTGTGAATGTGAGTTGAAATACTTCTGCGGAACGCAGTTTATCTTTCTTGAAAGGTCGCTTCTCATTCTGTATGACATTTTCAGGGTGACTGTCGCCATTATATACTGTTGAATAAAGGTAAAAAGCGAGCTTGAAATATATATCGCTCCAAGGAAAATTCCTACCCTTGCCACTGCTTTAAGGTCAATGCCTGTCATAAGTCCGTCTGCCATAAGGTCGGTTATCTCGCCCACCTTGTCAGGCCCTATGATAGTCAGCACCGCACCAAGCGCCGCAAGTACCAATGCCACGGCAACGATACCTACACTGCCTTTCATATACTCTATTATTTTTTTCATAGCGGACGCCATTTCGCCCTTACTAGACTTTTCGTATTTTCTCATTGTGCAGTCCCCCTTTCTATGCAAGCTCTGCCGCACTTAGCTGTGAAAGTGCTATCTCTTTGTATACGTCGCAGTTTTTCATAAGCTCCTCATGAGTACCCATGCCCACGGCTTCGCCACGGTCAAGGACTATTATCTTGTCTGCATGACGGATAGTGCTTATTCTCTGCGCAACGATTATCTTTGTTGTGTCCCCAAGCTTCTCGTTAAGACCCTCTCTGAGCTTTGCGTCTGTCTTGTAATCAAGTGCTGAGAAAGAATCATCAAATACAAGTATCTCAGGCTTTCTTGACAATGCCCTTGCAATAGACAAACGCTGCTTCTGTCCGCCTGAAACGTTTCTGCCCATTTGAGATATCATATGCTCTGTGCCGTCAGGAAGCTTATCCACAAACTCCTCCGCCTGAGAAAGCTCGATAGCGTTTTTAAGCTCCTCGTCAGTTTCAGGAGCGGCACTCTCGCCAAAGAAAACATTATTTCTTATGCTTCCTGCAAAAAGCACAGCCTTTTGCGTGACATATCCAAGCTTGTCATAAAGGGTGTCGAACTTATAGTCCTTAACGTTCACGCCGTCCACAAGGACTTCGCCCTCTGTTGCGTCATAAAATCTTGGTATAAGGCTTATAAGCGTTGTCTTGCCGCTTCCTGTTGCACCGATTATGGCAAGGGTCTGACCCTTGTTTATCTTAAAGCTTATGGTGCTCAGCTCGGCCTCAGAGGCGTGAGGATATCTGAAAGAAACGTTTTTAAATTCCACAGTACCCTGCTCTCTTCCCTCGCTGACGCTGCCCTCTTTTATGTTCACGTCACGCTCAAGCACTTCGTTGATACGCTCTGCTGAGACCTGAGCCGCAGGGAGCATCATGAATATCATAACGAGCATCATAAATGACATTACAACGTATGTGGCATATGTGCTGAATACCACCACGTTGCTAAAAAGCGTTATCCTGTCCTGAACGGCCGTCAGGGCTATCTGCTGGATAAGCACTGCACCAAGCCAGTAGATAGCAAGGGTCAGACCATTCATTCCGATATTCATAACTGGCATCATAAGTGCGAACATTCTCTGGTTTTTAAGCTGTGTGTTCATCATCTCCTTGCTTGGAACATCGAACTTATCGTTCTGATATTTCTCAGCATTGAAAGCATGGACAACGTTTATTCCCGTGAGGTTCTCTCTTGCCACACGGTTTATTTTATCAGTTAGCTTCTGAACGATACGGAATCTCGGTATGCAGATCGCCATAACTGCAAGAACGAATACGCATATCACCACAACGAACGCCGCAGTCACCGCTGAAAGCTCTTGCCAAGTATCTTTATAACAGCCCAAACCGCCATGATAGGAGATTTTATTATCATCTGCAAGCCCATTGACACTATCATCTGTATCTGTGTGATGTCGTTTGTTGTCCTTGTTATAAGGCTCGGTATGGAAAAGTCCTGCATCTCCTCGCTGCCCATATCCATAACATGGTTGAACAGCTTTTCTCTTATTGTGTAGCTGAATCCTGAGGCAGTCTTTGCGGAAAGATAGCCGCAGACGATAGCAAGAGCGGCACTTGCAAGGGTACAGCCCAGCATTTTAAGTCCGACGTTCAGGATATCGGAAGTTTCACTGCCTGCCGTGTTGAGCATCATGGTCAGGTCAGTCATATAGTCAGGCAGCGTCAGGTCAAAATACACCTGTCCCAGCACCAGAAGTGCACAGAGAACAGCCATAAGCACCTCACGCTTGCCCATCTTTTTAAGCAGTTTTATCATAGTTGCTACCTCCTTCTACATACATTCTTTAAGAATGCTGTCTATATTATCACTAACGATATGCAGGCATTTTTTGAAATGCTCCATGTCATCGTCCGAAAAGCCAGCGATAAGCTTTTGTGCAAACTTTTTTTGTAGCTCTCTGCCCTCTTTAATAACAGGCTGGGCCTTTTCTGTGCAGACCAGACGGCATTTTCTTCTGTCGCCCTTTACCGCCTGCCTTTCAACAAAGCCTGCTTCCACAAGCTTTTCTACATGGAAAGACACAAGCGCCGCCTTGATATTCCTGTATCTGCACACATCGCCCGCTGTGTTGAACTCAGGATTGTTCGCAAGGAACATAAGCACGTCAAGGGCAGTCTTTGGCATATCGAGCTTTTTACAAAGGGGCTGCATGACTTTTTCATATGCTTCTGCAAGCTTCTTTGAATGATCGAACATATGCGTTGCTGTTGTCATATTATCGTTCATTGTCAAACCTCCAATATTAGATATTTCAATTTTGAACAATCTAATATTAACACTTTTTTGAAAGCTATTCAATGAACGTTTTGTAAATTCAGCTTCTCACAATGTCATTTTTGTAACAATGCAACAAAAATCAAATATATGGACTATAATATTTGTACAGCAATAAAACCGCCCTCTCCGCTATTGCAATAAAGGGAGAAATGTGTTATAATAACGATGTATGGGCAGAGTATTCGCTCTGCTTCACCTTTTAAGAAAGGAAAGTGGTGCAAAATGGATATTGTAAAAGGCGATATTCTTGTAATGAAGAAAAGTCACCCCTGCGGCAGTAACAGAATGATAGTTCTGCGCTCAGGCATGGATTTCAAGCTGCGCTGCGAGGGCTGCGGACGAGAGTTCATGATAGTACGCAGCAAAGCCGAAAAGAACGTAAAAACTATTATCAGAGAGGCTGAGTCATAGCTATTCTCGCAATTTATGATATATAACAAATGTATGATATGAAATAAAAATGACAGGAGAATATAACTATGTTTGAAAAACTCAAAGCACTTGAAGATAAATTCAATGAAATAAACGAAAAGCTCATGCAGCCTGAAACTGTAAACAACACTTCACTGTATACGAGCCTTATGAAAGAATACAAGACACTTACGCCGATAGTTGAAAAGTTCGGCGAATACAAAAAGGCAAAGGCTGCCAATGACGAGGCTCTTGAACTTCTTGACGCAGGCGGAATGGATAAGGACTTCAAGGAAATGGTGCAGATGCAGCTTGAGGAGTCCAAGGAAGATATGGCTAAGCTTGAAGAAGAGCTTAAGCTTCTCCTGCTGCCGAAAGACCCTAACGATGAGCGTAACGTTATCATAGAGATAAGAGGCGGAGCAGGCGGTGAGGAAGCTGCGCTGTTTGCAGGCTCTCTTTATAGAATGTATTCAATGTATGCCGCTTCAAAGGGCTGGACCATAGAAGTCATGAACGCCAACGAAACAGAGCTTGGCGGCTATAAGGAAATAACTTTCAGCGTTTCAGGCGAGGGAGCATATTCAAGACTGAAATACGAAAGCGGAGTACACAGAGTTCAGCGTGTGCCTGAAACTGAGTCACAGGGCAGAGTCCACACATCTACTGTTACAGTTGCCGTGCTCCCTGAGGCTGATGAGGTGGAGCTTGACCTTAACGAAGAAAAAGATCTGAAAATAGACGTGTTCCGTTCATCAGGAGCAGGCGGACAGCACATCAATAAGACATCTTCCGCTATCAGAATAACTCACCTGCCTACAGGTATGGTAGTTGAGTGTCAGGACGAGCGTTCACAGTTCAAGAACAAGGAAAAGGCTCTGAAAGTTCTCCGTTCAAGACTTCTTGATCAGAAAGTTCAGGCACAGAACAAGGAGATCGCAGACAACAGACGTTCACAGGTGGGAACAGGCGACCGTTCCGAAAGAATAAGAACATACAACTATCCTGAGGGAAGAATTTCCGACCACAGAATCGGTCTTACTATCTACAGACTTGAACAGGTGCTTAACGGCGCACTTGATGAAATAATCGACGCACTTGCAACAGCCGATCAGGCTGCCAAGCTTGCAAGTCAGGAAGAAGAATAAAAATGTTTGACACAAAAATACTTGGCACTGACGAGGACAGCATAGCATATGCCGCAAAGCTGCTCTCACAGGGTGAAGTCGTTGGTATGCCAACGGAAACTGTATATGGTCTTGCGGCGAACGCTTTTGATGAAGCGGCCGTAAGAAAAATATTCGCCGCAAAGGGCAGGCCTGCCGACAATCCTCTTATAGTGCATATATCTGACATTTCTCAGCTTGAGGGACTTGTGGATAAGATACCGCCCCTTGCTGTAAAGTGCGCAGAAAAATTTTGGGCAGGACCTCTCACCATGATAATGCCAAAGTCTGAAAAAATACCAATGGTAACGAGCGGAGGACTTGACACAGTGGGCATAAGAATGCCGTCACATAAGGTGGCAAAAGCGCTTATCTCAGCCTGTGGCTTCCCTATCGCCGCACCGTCGGCAAACCTTTCAGGAAGCCCGTCGCCTACAACAGCACAGCACGTCCTTAACGATATGCACGGCAGGATACCTGCCATAATAGACGGCGGAGCTTGCGGAGTGGGTGTTGAATCAACTGTTATAAGCTTTGAAGGCGAGGACGGAATAAGACTTCTCAGACCGGGATTTATCTCAGCCGAGGATCTTATGGAGATCACCCCGAACGTTCTTATCGACAAGGGCGTTTTGGAAAAGCTGGGTGAGAATGTAAAAGTCCGCTCCCCTGGTATGAAATACAAGCACTATGCCCCAAAGGCTGATGTGACTATCATTGACAGCAGTCTTGAGGCTTTCAGAGAATATGTGAAAACTCACGCTGACAATGACACCACTCTTATGGTGTTCACTGACAGCGATTGCGAGGGGCTTGATATACCCCACATCTGCTATGGCGCAAATGACGAGGAACAAGCCAAAGAGCTTTTTGACGTTCTCAGAGAACTTGACATTATAGGTGCAAAGAAAGTCTATGCACGCTGTCCTAACAAAGACGGCGTGGGGCTTGCAGTGTATAACCGACTTTTAAGAGCCGCAGGCTTTCAGGTGGTGAAACTGTGAAAAAAACAGTAGTAGGGCTTACAGGTCAAAGCGGTGCAGGCAAGACAACTATATCGGACGCTTTCAGAGAAAATGGCTTTGAGATAATAAATTGCGATATAGTCGCAAGAGAAGTCACACAGGCAGGGAACGAATGCTGTAAAGAGCTTGCAAAGCTTTTCCCAAACTGCTTTGACGAGAACTATTCTCTTGACAGACAGAAGCTCGGGGAGATAGTTTTTTCAGATAAGAATAAGCTTCAAATGCTCAATGATACCATATACCCTTTTATAAACAAGCTTATTGACGAAAAGATAAACGCCGCACCAAGCAGGTTCATACTTCTTGACGCACCGACCCTTTTTGAAGCAGGTGCGGATAAGCTTTGCAGTGTTATCGTAAGCGTTGTGGCAGACTTTGGCATAAGGCTTGAAAGGATAACCAAAAGAGACGGCATTTCGGCGGAGCTTGCAAAAAAGCGTTTTTCTTCTCAGCATACTATGGAGTTTTTCAAGGCTCACAGCGATTTCGTCATTGAAAACAACGGCTCTGTGAATGACACATTCCAAAAGACCTGTGAGGTCATAGAAACAATAAAGGAAAGATATAATGGCGGCTAATGGAAAAAACAGCAGGCGTAAAAAGAAAAGGCACATAAAAAAAGGTCCCGTACTCATAGCAGTCATACTTCTGCTGTGCGGTATAGGCTGGCTCACATATCTTTATCACGAGCAGATAATCAACAAGGCAAAGGATATTCCGAACTCTTTTTCATATCCTACAGATTATGAGGAGTACGTAATAAGATACAGCACCAAGTACAAGTGCGACCCTGTGCTTGTGTTCTCTGTAATAAAAGTGGAAAGCGGCTTTAATAAGGACGCTGTTTCATCAGTTGGTGCTAGAGGTCTTATGCAGCTTATGGAGGACGCATACGATTGGATAAAATATCGCCTTGACGATCAGCGTGACAACACCTATGATGATATGTTCGACCCTGAACTTAATATCCAATATGGCACATATTATCTCAGCTATCTTATGGAAAAGTATGACGGCTCTGTAGAGCTGACAGCGGCGGCATATCACTGCGGAATGAATCTTGTTGACAGTTGGATAGAAAACGGCACTGTTGACCCTGACAATTTCAAAGTCAGCGACATACCTGACGAAAATGACCAGACTTCAAACTATGTGCGCAAGATACGCAAAGCCTATGACAATTATAAGGATATACTCAGCAGTCATGGGGATATTACAGAAAACAGTTAAGCAAAACCATGCGCAGCAAACGCAAACTTTTGTAGGGGCGAACAGTGTCCGCCCATTGTAACGCAGTTTCAATAAGAATACATTAAAAGGAGGACTTTACAATGGATAACAAGAAGAAAGAAAAGTCCGAGGGCGAAAAGCTTGCAGAAAAGCTTCTTTCGGATAAGAAAAACGGTGGACTTCGCCTTAGCGAAGAAAAAATCAAAAAGGCAGACAAGTTCTGCGAGGGCTATAAAAGCTTTCTGAACGCTGCAAAGACAGAGCGTGAGGCTGTTATCGAGGCAGTGGCTCAGGCTGAAAAAGCAGGCTTCAAGCCTTATGAAAAGGGCAAGAAGTATGACGCCGGCGACAAGTTCTATTTTGTAAACAGAGGAAAGGCTATCATACTTACAGTTATGGGCAAGGACGGTCTTGAAAAAGGCATCAGACTTGCTGCCGCTCATATCGACTCACCACGACTTGACCTTAAGCAGAACCCACTTTACGAGGACAAGGAGCTTTGCCTGTTCAAGACACACTATTACGGCGGCATAAAAAAATATCAGTGGACAACTGTTCCAATGTCACTTCATGGCGTTGTTATAAAGGCTGACGGCGAAAGCGTTACAGTAAATATCGGCGAGGACAAGGACGACCCTGTTTTCTGCGTAACTGATATCCTGCCACACCTTGCAGACGCTCAGATGAAAAGACCTGCTCCACAGCTTATCAAGGGCGAGGAGCTTAATCTGCTCATAGGCTCAAGACCATTCAGAGATGACGCTGTTTCAAACAAGGTAAAACTCAACATAATGGCTATCCTTAACGAGAAATACGGCATCGTAGAGGACGATTTCGTTTC
>ERZ857693.3292-NODE-3292-length-13729-cov-2.396885_pt1 | contig 13729 bp, 15 predicted proteins | sample MGYA00519765_ERZ857693 | MGnify/ENA primary metagenome ERZ857693 (study PRJEB31778, sample SAMEA3449354) | human gut metagenome | biome: human gut; feature: human-associated habitat; material: faeces | place: United Kingdom | collected 2010/2012 ... | reverse complement strand
GAAGGGACAGCTGGGATTGGACATACCCGTTGGGCCACTCATGGAAAACCAACTGAGGACAATGCCCACCCACACCGCTCTGAAACAGGTCGCTTTGTTTTGGTCCACAATGGGGTGATTGAAAACTACCTTGAAATCAAGGAAGAATACCTAGCCGGTCACCATTTCAAGGGGCAAACAGATACAGAAATCGCCGCCCACTTGATCGGAAAATTTGCTGAAGAAGATGGCTTTTCTACGCTGGAAGCCTTCAAAAAAGCCCTCCACATCATCCGTGGGGCCTATGCTTTTGCTTTGATGGATGCGGAAGATCCAAGCACCATCTATGTAGCGAAAAATAAATCACCACTCTTGATCGGTCTTGGCGATGGTTACAATATGGTCTGCTCTGATGCTATGGCCATGATTCGTGAAACCAACCAATACATGGAAATCCATGACCAAGAGTTGGTCATTGTCAAGGCTGACAGCATTGAAGTGCAAGACTATGATGGAAACGTCAAAGAACGGGCTAGCTACACGGCTGAACTCGACCTTTCTGATATTGGTAAGGGGACTTACCCATACTACATGCTCAAGGAAATCGATGAGCAACCAACTGTCATGCGTAAGTTGATCCAAGCCTATACAGATGAATCTGGACAAGTAGTGGTAGATCCAGCTATTATCAAGGCTGTTCAAGAAGCAGATCGAATCTATATCCTTGCGGCTGGTACCTCTTACCATGCTGGATTTGCGTCTAAAAAAATGTTAGAAGAGTTGACAGATACTCCAGTAGAACTCGGTATTTCATCTGAGTGGGGCTATGGTATGCCACTTCTCAGCAAGAAACCACTCTTCATCTTTATCAGCCAATCTGGTGAAACAGCCGATAGCCGCCAAGTATTGGTCAAAGCTAATGAAATGGGCATCCCAAGCTTGACAGTGACCAATGTCCCAGGTTCAACTCTTTCACGTGAAGCAGACATGACTATGTTGCTCCATGCTGGTCCTGAAATTGCGGTAGCTTCTACTAAGGCTTATACGGCTCAAATCGCAGCTCTTGCCTTTCTGGCTAAAGCTGTTGGGGAAGCCAATGGCAATGAGAAGGCCAAAGCCTTTGATTTGGTGCACGAATTGTCTATCGTTGCCCAATCGATCGAATCAACCCTTTCAGAAAAAGAAGTCATCGATGAAAAAGTTCGTGGCTTGTTGGAAACAACCCGCAATGCTTTCTATATCGGACGAGGCCAAGATTACTATGTTGCCATGGAAGCCAGTCTGAAATTAAAAGAAATTTCTTACATCCAATGTGAAGGCTTCGCTGCGGGTGAGTTGAAACACGGTACCATCGCTCTGATCGAAGAGGGTACACCGGTCATTGCCCTCTTGTCTGACCCAGTCCTAGCCAGCCACACACGTGGGAACATCCAAGAAGTAGCAGCACGTGGGGCTCATGTTTTAACCATTGCAGAAGAAAATGTCGCTAAAGAGACAGATGATTTGGTCTTGACAGCGGTTCACCCTTACCTCTCTCCAATCTCAATGGTGGTGCCAACTCAATTGATTGCCTACTTTGCAACCCTTCATCGTGGACTCGATATCGACAAACCACGGAACCTTGCTAAGTCTGTAACAGTTGAATAAATTTGTTAATATAGAAAAAAACATCCTCGTTAGGTTTTTCCTAGCGAGGATGTTTGCTTTATTTTTCAAAACCTTGCAAGGCTTTGAGGCGTTCTTCTGTTTGTCCCTTGGCATCTAGTTTTTTACCTTGGTAGACAGCAGATTCCCATGATCCATACATTGGATTTGGGAAGATGATGAATTTTTCACCAAATTCTTTTTGCAATTCGTCCAATTTCTTGTCGCGATCAGCTTCAGAGGTCTTAGAGAAGTCTGCAAAGTCGACCAGGTTGTCCCCGAAGAGCAAGACAAGGTTGGTCTTTTCTTGTACAGCTTGGCGACGGCCTTCTTTTGATTTGACGCCATCTTCTAAGAACATGAGGTGGTCACGTCCTTGAACAGGAATGCCTTCTTTTTCAAGGTTTTTGATGGTATCATCTACTTGAGAGGTTGTACGGTCAGAAATGTAGTAGATTTGAACCCCATTTTGATCCGCATATTGAAGGAAATCTTTAGCACCTGGCACCGCTTTTGCGGCTGCTTTTTTCACCCAAACATCCCAATCTTTAGGATTGAAGGCCGTACCATCTTTGACGTTTTGAACTTGGTAAGGGCTGTTGTCTAAAACAGTTTCGTCCAAATCCAAGACGATGGAATAAGGCTTATCAGAAGGAGTTTGGAGGATCTCTTTCAAACGGTCAGTAGCGACATTGTAGCCTTGTAAATACAAAGCCTTGGTTTCTGCTGCCTTTTGGTACCAGAGAACAGACATGGTATTTTCTTGTGAGCGCTGCTGATCATAGGTCATCGTCACCTGATTTTTAGTGCTGCTTGCTTTTGTCTCTTGCGTTTTAGTGGTGTTACTTCCACAACTCGTCAGTAAAATGACAGAAGCAAGAGCAGAAACGATGGTAAAGGTGGTTTTTGTTGTTTTCATAAACCGTACACTCCTTAAAATTATTCTATAAAAATTATACTCCTTTCAATCTTGCCTGACAAGAAAGAGAAGAAGGTGTCTAGGAATCGGTGAAAAGAACAAAGGAGGAAAAATGCTGTTATGAAAGGTTTCTTCGCCTCAACATATGCTATATTTTCCTTTAAAAGAAGGGATATAGTTTTCTGCTATAACCGGATCAAGAAAAGATCAAAGCATCCCTTTTCTTCTAAAATGAAACAATAAAGAAAGATACTCGCAAGTCCCTATTTTCAAGCACTTGCGTTTTTTTGATGCCTTTCTCAATAAAGAAATTTTAAGGCCTTGATAGGGAAAATATATTAGTCAGCTACTTTTTGAGGTGATATCATGGTTACAAATTCCAGAAGGAAAGCAGTCAGTCTTTCTGTTGGAGAAATATTGAGGAGGATGTACAGTATGAGTAAAAAAGAATTGGTTCTTCGTGCCATTCGAGGCGAAACAGTAGAGCGAATCCCTGTAGGATTTTGGCTCCATTATGTGACCCAAGAAGAAAAAGAATTGGGTCTAGACAATCCGGCTGTAGTAGAAAAAAGTATTAAGGGCCACCAACACTATGTTGAAGAAATTTCACCTGATTTTGTCAAGATCATGAGTGATGGCTTCTTCCGCTATCCGAGTGCTCTTTATTCGAGAGAGATCAGATCGATCCGAGAATTGAAGGATATTCAACCGATTGGAGAGCATCATCCATGGATTGAAAAACAAATCGAGGTGGTCAAGGAAATTTGTTCTCATTTCCATGAAGAGATTGCTTCTTTCTACAATATCTTCTCGCCCATTTCTTATTTGAAACGCTGGTTCCGTACGGATCAATCTCGTGGAGACCAAGTGATTGCAGACTTTATCAAGGAAGATCCAGAAACTTTAGCTCATGTCCTTGACGTGATTGCAGGAGACATCGCTACTTTAAGTCGTCGCTTGATCCAAGAAGCAGGTATTGAAGGTATTTACTTTTCAACCCAGCAGATCCAAGATGAGCGTGTGACAGATGAAGAATACTGCAAGTTCATTGAGCCTAGCAGCATCGCTGTCCTAGAAGCAGCCAATGAAGCTGGAGGCATCAATATCCTTCATATTTGTGGTTTTGAAGGGGCCAGCAATGAAGTGGAGCTCTTCAAGGATTATCCAGCCCAAGTCATTAACTGGGCGACCCATCATGAAGGCCTTAGCCTAGCCGCAGGTCGTAAACTTTTCGGCGATCGTGCCGTCTTGGGTGGCTTTGTCAATGGCAAGAAAGGTTTGCTCTACCAAGGGGAACGAGAAGCTATTGAGCAAGAAACGCGTCGCTTGGTGGCTGAAGCCGGAAGTCGTGGTTTGATTCTTGGAGCAGACTGCACCGTGCCAGATGATTTCCAATTGGAACGCTTAGATTGGGTGCGTCAAGCAGCCGTATTGTAAAAAGAAAGGAGAGGGAGATGAAAAAGATCAATGTATGGTGTATCCTGGTAACCGTTTTGTTTTTGCTTCTCGGGCTTAGTAAAGTTGCTCTAGCAAGCAGTCATGGGATTGTACGGAAAGATCCGGACATCGAAAAATTGGAGAAAATTCCAGCCCATAGTCTCTCTCTCCTTCGCCCCTCTGATATAGCGGGAATTTTACTTCTTGAAGATCAGTGATAAAAAAAGATGAAGAGCTTGATAAAAAATATATATTAGTCAAAGCATAATTGAAGTGATAAGATAACAAACAAGAAAAGATGGAACGAGGTAAGAACATGTCAGCAAAAAGAGAATTAGTGTTAAAAGCTTTTAAAGGAGAAGCAGTTGATCGTGTGCCAGTTGGATTTTGGCACCATTTCACGACAGAAGAAGAGTGGCTAAAAGGATTTTCAAATCCTGAAATTATTGAAAAAAACCTGAAGGGTCATCAAAACTTCCTTCACAAGGTCCAACCAGACTTTGTCAAACTCATGAGTGATGGCTACTTTGCTTATCCAAATCCAGCCATTCACAAAGGCCTTGAAAACATCTCTGACTTAGCAGGAATTGAACCTCTCGGAGCCGATCATCCATGGATCACAGAGCAGGTAGAGCTTGTGAAAAAAATCCGTGTCGGTTTTGAAGAGGACATTGTAGCCATCTACAATATCTTTGCTCCAGTGACCTACTTCAAATGGTTGGTCGGAGAAGTTTCAGGAGGAGATGACTTGATCGCAAACTTCATCGATCAAGATGCTGCAACCCTTAAAAAAGTATTGGATACGATTGGTCAAGATATTGCAAGTTTGAGCCAACGCATCATTAAAGAAGCAGGAGCAGACGGGATCTACCTCAGTGTTCAAAGTATCCAAGATGCGCGCGTGAGCCAAGAAGTTTATAAAAATAGTATTGCACCGAGTGAACTCCATGTCTTAGAGGCGGCCAATGAAGCCGGTGGCGTAAATATTCTTCATATCTGTGGCTACGAAGGAGCTCGCAATGATATCCATCTCTTCACAGACTACCCAGCTCAAGTCATTAACTGGGCAGTTGGACCAGAAGGAATCAGCCTAGCAGAAGGACGCGAAATCTTCGGTGGACGTACGGTTCTTGGTGGCTTTGAAAATGGCAAAAATGGTCTTCTCTATACAGGAGACAAGGCTGCGATTCAAGCAGAAACCAAACGCATCATCGCAGAAACTGGAACTACAGGCTTGGTCATCGGTGCGGATTGTACCATTCCAAGTGACATTGATGAAGAGCGAATCGAATGGATTCGTGAAGCTGCAGCAGAATAAGAAAAAATAGAATCAGGGAGAACAGAGTATGAGTAAAAAAACATGGATTATCGGTGGGGTGGCCGTTCTTGCCCTTGCAGGTGCAACCATTCTTGGACGGAGCTTGAACCATGCAAACGATAGCAAAGGCTCAACAGGATCTAATAAAGTAACAACCTTGAAAGTAGCCCACACGCAAAACTACGTGCCTTATGATTTCGTCGATGAAAAAGGAGAATCAGATGGTTATGAAGTAGCCGTTCTCAAAGCTATTGACGAAAAATTACCAGACTACAAGTTTGAGTACACTGGAACAAGTGACGACGACCTTTTGATCGGTCTAGAATCTGGTAAGTATGATATCGGAACTAAAGGAGCTTGGTATACAGAAGAACGCGCCAAGAAATTTATCATTCCAAAAGAACCAATCGGAGCAAGTATCATCGGATTTACCGTACGAAAAGAAGATGCGGATAAATACAAGAATATCGATGACTTTGCGAAAGAAAAAGGAAAATTGGTTCCAATTTCACCACAAAATGCGCAATGGAATGTTATTAAAGAATACAATGAAAAGCATAAGGACCAACAAATCGAATTAACAGCTGCCGAATCGTTCAAAGTCGCAGATGCTTATGCTTGGGTACTTGAAGGTCGTTACGATGCCTTCTTTGACATCAAACTTTCCTTTGAAAAAGCTGTCACAGATAAAGATGGTTCTTACCACCAATACGCAGACAAACTCAGCTGGTTTGCCTACAAAGGAATTCCAACTTATCCATTGATCCATAAGGATAAGAAAAACGAAAAATTTGCGGAAGAATACAGCAAGGCCATCAAAGAATTGGAAAAAGATGGCACACTTGCTAAATTGTCGAAAAAATATTTCGGTGAAGATGTCTTCAGTTATGTAGATAAAGAGAAATAAGATGGAACTGGGTGCGCATAGCCCCAGCTTCCTTATTTCTATCCGGATATAGAAAGGAAAAGAAACATGGTCTCATACGACATTTCCAAGGTCTGGTCATTTCTTCCAACCTTGGTCCAAGCTCTACCAGCGACCCTAGCTTTGATGGTTTTAACGACGGTTCTCGGTTCTGCATTTGGCTTGGTTTTGACCTGGGCACAAGTATCAGAAGATAAGGTAGGAGCAGGTCTGGCAAAAGGTTATGTCTTTACTTTGCGTTGTACCCCTCCGATTGTCTTGCTCTTTTTGGTCTTTTATGGACTCCCCCAATTTTTGAACTGGTGGTTGGGTATTGACATTGATCACTGGTCCAAGTTTGTCTTTGTCCTTGTGGCCATGTTCCTTCTCTTTGCTGCGATGATCTCTGAGGTCTTCAAGGCAGCCTATTTGGCCATTCCCAAAGGTCAGATGGAGGCAGGCTTGAGTATTGGCTTGACGCCAGCTCAAACCATTTGGCGGATTGTCCTTCCCCAAGCCGTTCGCGTGGCTCTTCCAAATATGACGACGGCCATCTTGAACCTCATGCGCGACGCCGCTTTGGCTTATACCATTGGCTTTATCGATATCATGGGAGCAGGAAACAACTTGATCAGTCGCAATCTTGGGAATTATTCCCTCGAGACCTATACAGCCGTAGCAGTGATTTACTGGGGAATTGCCCTTGTAATCTCCCTCTCAGCTCAACTCCTTGAGAAACGACTCAGCGTAACAGAAAGGTAGCTTATGGATTTCAATTTTATTAGTAAAACATTTCTAGCCACCTTGGGTGGTGTTCCAGTGACCCTTCTGATCATGGTCGTATCGATCCTCTTGAGTTTTTTTCCAGCCCTCTTTTTGGCGCTCGGTCAGATATACAAGGTCAAAGGGGTTCGCAGTTTCTCAGTGGTTTACTTAGCCTTTATTCGCGCGACTCCTCCGATTCTCTTAATTCTCTTCTTTTATAGTCTCTTTCCCAGTCTCTTAAATAGCTTTTTTAAGAGTATTGGCAGTCACTTTAATGTCTTTGAGATCAATCCCATTTACTATGCCTTTATCATCTTTAGCTTGATGACAACAGGGAGTCTGGCTGAAATTCTACGCTCAGCCATCCTGACGGTAGATAAGGGCCAGCTAGAAGCAGCGCAAGCCATCGGTTTGACCAATCGCCAAGCCTATATCCGCATTGTTTTTCCACAAGCCTTGCGTTCAGCCCTTCCCAATTTGTGTAACTTGGTTATCAACTTGGTCAAAGGAACCTCCCTTGTCTTTGTCATGACGATCAAGGATATCACCGCCATCGCCAAGGTCGAAGCCTCTTATGGTTATCAATATTTTGAATCCTATCTCGTGATTTTTATTCTTTATATTGTCATTTGTGGGGTGATTCAGTGGGGATTCAACCTCTTGGAAAAACGCCTGACACTCGCATAGAAGAAGGAGAAATAAGAAGATGTTAGAAGTAGAACACGTATCGAAAAAATTTAAGGACCACCAAGTCCTGGTAGATGTTAATCTCAAGGTCAACCAAGGGGATGTCGTCGTTATTTTGGGTCCATCTGGATCAGGAAAAACAACCTTCCTTCGCTGCCTCAATCACTTAGAAAAGGCAGATACAGGCCACCTAACCCTAGGTGGAAAAGAGTATGACCTCTCAAAACTCAGCAAAAAAGAGATTCTAGAAATCCGCCAAAAGACAGCCTTTGTCTTCCAGCATTACAATCTATTTGCCAACAAAACAGCACTTGAAAATATCTTGGAAGGCTTGATTGTAGCTCGGAAGATTCCAAAAGAAGAAGCCATCCAACGGGCGGAATCCGCCCTTGAAAAAGTTGGTCTCCTCGCTTACAAGGATTACTATCCTTCTCAATTGTCAGGTGGTCAGCAGCAACGGATCGGAATCGCGCGTGCCATCGCAGTGAAACCAGACGTGATCTTGCTGGACGAGCCGACTTCAGCGCTAGACCCAGAATTGGTTGGAGATGTCTTAGATGTCATGAAACAGCTAGCCAAAGAAGGAGTGACCATGGTTGTCGTAACCCATGAGATGGGCTTTGCGCGTGATGTGGCCAACCATGTCATCTTTATGGATGGCGGGCATATTATTGAAGAAAATGAGCCCCATGAATTCTTCAACAGTCCAAAAGAAGAACGAACCAAACAATTCCTTTCACGGATTTTATCCGATGCCACTTATAGTGTCGAATACATGATTTAACAAGAGGCACACCTATGTAGGGTGTGTTTTTTGGATTCTGGAAAAAATTTAAAAATTAGCTCAATTTTTAAAAATCATTACGAATAATATAAGTGAGAGGGAAATATGACTGATAAAAAACAACGATTTGTACTATTATTCTTACTGACTTTGTTTCTAGGAGGTTGCAGTCTTTTTACGGATAAAGCTGCTGAGCGAAGGGAAATGATTCAGATTGCAGAAAGCACGAAAATGGAGCGAGCGATAAAACACTTGTTAATCAGTATCGATCCTAAAGCTTTCACTTCAGAAGGAGTCATTCACTCCTATACCCTGATAAAAGGTAAATTGGAATACAACCCAATGGGAGGCATGAATGTTTATCTCGTGATCAATGGCGATAAAAAGTTAACGATCGATACGACTGTTCAAATGGAAGATTCAGGACAGTTCGAAGCAGGTAGTTACGGTATTTCAGCAAAATTAGATGATCTGTTAAGTAAAGCAGAAGAGACTGGGAAATAAATTCATAGTGGAGTCATTCATGGAAGCATCAAAGGAAAATATGAGAACTAAAATAATAGGGACGTTATGGTTATTGCTAACCACTTTGTGCCTAGGAGGATGTAGTCTTACTACCGGACGATCAGAGCAACGAAGAGAAATGCTAGAGATTGCAGAGAGTAAGCAATCAAAAAGAGTTCTCGAAAATATATTGAGACAAGAAGATCCCAATGCCTTGACAGCGGAGGGGATTGTGAAGTCATATAAAATTAATATCCACCGGCTGAGATCTCATCCCATGGGAGGTTTGACGATAGAAATGATGGTTAATGAGGATGAGAATTTAACCATTACGACAACCTTAACCCAAGAGTCTGATGGTCATATGGAACAGAATGGAGTAGTCATTTCAGGGGAATTATCCAAGAAATTAGTAAACGATAAATAAGGAATTGCAAGAGAATGAAAAAAAGATACAGTATGACCGTAATCATGATTCTGTCAGGGCTATTTCTAGGAGGATGCAGTCTTATTACCGGACAAGCTACAAAGAAACAAGAAATGATTCAGATCGCAGAGAGCAAGAAGATGAAAGTGGCGATTGAGAATATGTTAAAAAAATTAGATCCAAAAGCACTTACACCAGAAGGAAAAATTAAAACGTATAAAATTTCTAAAGATGATTTAGATTATAATCCAATGGGAGGACTATTAGTAAAAATAGTCATAAATAATGATGATAAGTTAGTTTTGAGCACAACTATACAAGAAGATGCTACTACAGGGAAATATGAAGAGACCTATTTTGGGAAAACAGAGGAGTTAAGTGATTTATTAACCAACAATTAAAATAGGTAACCAGAAACATTTTCTGAATCAAAGCTGGTATGTTACATCAATAGTTAGTGCTTGTAACCTTTTGGCAATGTTTTTTAACAAAAGTAACATTTCAGACGTTGATGGAATTTTGTATAATAAATTTTAAGAAAACTAGAAAAAGAAACGGGAAGAAATGAAAAAAAGTAAATTTATTGTGTTGATAATGGTAGTATTTAGCCTGAGCTTAGGAGGCTGTAGCTTTTTTAATGGACAATCTGCAAAAAAACAAGAAATGATTCAAATCGCAGAGAGTAAGCAAATGAAAGTGGCGATTGAAAAATATTTAAAAAAACAGGATCCAGAGGCATTAACTCCAAATGGGAAAATAAAGACTTATAGGATTTTAAAAGACAAATTAAAATATAACCCAATGGGAGGACTGATTCTAGAGGTAGTCATTAACAATGATGATACATTAATAATCAATATGACAGTTCAAGAGGAAGATTCTGGGGAATATACCGTTGCAGCGTCTGGGATGCCAAAAAAGTTAACGAGACTAATAAGAGGAGAAAGTGATGGTCATTAATTCTAATTTTTCGGATCTTCAACATCAGAAAACATCCTTATTGGAATATCAACCGTTAGAAATGGGTCAAGATTATTCTATTAACGATGGAGATGATTATATTGGTAACTTAGCTCACATCTATGATAGTGTAAATGGCAATGAAGAACAGGTCTTTGTACTAACGGATAGTGGCAAGGGGGTTGAACAAGATCCAGTCCCCTATTCTGCTTCTGATGAAGATCGCGCCCAAATCCATGATGTGACAGTTTTGATGAAGGGATCTGAAACTGAAATAAGTACACAAAAATTACTCCATGATACATTTACAGATTGGGTAGGGACAGATTTGCCAGCAGCTTCCAATATTTTGAACCCTGGTGGTGCAAGTGAGTATGCAACCGAATATGCGAAGAATTATGCGCGAGATAAGGCTAAAGATGGTTTTAACAATGCTGTAGAAGCTCTTGAAGATGCAATTATTCCTACATCAGTTAATCTTCCACCGGAGGCCACTCCCGTTGGCAGGTTCATACAAAAAGCGATGGACAATCCTTTCAGCAATTTCGTACAGGAAAAAGCATCAGATATGGTCGGATTTTTTGCAGAAAGGACAGCCGAAGAACAGGTTAGATTTCCTACTTTAATGGGAGCTGCTTTTTTAAAAAAATACAATGACGAAAACGGTACTTTCCCACCTCCGCAATTTAAAGATGCTGCAGCTCATTTGAAAGAGGTGATCCGAAAATACCCCAATGCCAAGATAGATCTATATGGTCACTCTCTGGGATCTATGAATATTCAGTATGCTCTTGCCTGTTTGACGGAAGAGGAAGCTTCTCATATTGGGACCGTCCATCTATACAATGGTCCTAATGCCTATTCCATCTTAACACCAGAGCAAAAAGTGCGTATAGATTCGCTGAAGTACAAAATCTACAACCACATTGACCATAAAGATTTGGTTAGCTTGGGCTATCCAGATTCTGGAAGCAAGGGTGCCAGTGGGATTGTCAAGCACCTCAAAACTAAGAATTTGAAAAATATTGGCCTGCAACACATGATGCATGGTTATATCTATGATAAGGATGGGAATTTGATTCTTGAAAAGGGAACGGAAGCCATCACTCGGAAGGAAATCCTTGAAGAGCGGATGAAGGTTTACTATCGCCTAAAGGATAAATTGCAAAAAACAGGTGGTGGACTGAGTTCAAGTGAACAAATCTATCTCGATGCCTTGCAGGCGCGCTTGGCTTCTGATGAGCTGATTCGAGTAGTGGATGAAGGGCTGGAGCAAGCTCAGAAATCTAAGACACAACTGGATACGGATTTAGAAGCTTTAGAGAAAGTATTACAGACCGTTCCGAAAGGCTTCATTCTCAATCTTGCGGAAGTAGAAGAGGCCTATGCACAGGCTGGTGCAACAAGGCAAACAGTTGTCACTGAAGTAAGAGAAAGATTCGACAATCGTTTGGCTGCGTATCAGTCCTTATCGAATGAATTTCATGCTTTAAACGAGCAAGTGAATGCAGGAATTGAGCTCTTAAAAACAAAAGATCAAAAAATTGCAGGAGAAATGAATCAATGGGAACAACTAGCTTATTAATGTCATCTACTCCTTCGAAAAGGGAAAAGCAACTAGATCACTTGGAAAGAGAATTTCAAAAAGCGCGCTTGGAGGTCGATGAAAAGCGTTGCTTGGTGGAAAGAAAACAGCAGCTCTTCACCCGGATGTTGGAAGAAGAGTATGCGATGGCAGCTTCCTTTTTACAACAGCAGGAGATTGATAGCAGTTGTGAATGGGAGTCCCTCCATCGCTGTATAGAAGAGTATGATCTCGAAGCTAGAGATGCAGCGCAAGTAGCCATAAAACAGATCGACACTGAAGAAGAGAATTTATGGCAATCCTACCGTAAAGAGAGATGGCAGTTGGAAGAGGAAATTACACAAGATAAAGTTTCATAGTATAGAAGAGGAGGAAGTATGGGTGATAGTCCTGTCAAAGATTTCTTTGATTTAGATATGAAAGATAAGATGAGGCTCATCGAAAGCCGAAAGAAATTGGAAAAAGATTTAATCCGGGTTGTCTATGCCCCCATTTTATTGACCTGCAAGGCAGGAGTCGAGAAACGCTTCAATGATGAATTGACTGCGATTGCAACAGTAGCTGAAGAAGATGTCCAGGTAGTCGGAAAGCAACTGGACCAATCCATGGTGGGGCAATTTGCTAAAAATGTACAGACGGCTATTCAAGAAAAAGCTGGGAAATTTAAATCTATCTAGCCAAGAACTTCTATAAAATGTGGAATCTGGAATGACATCCAGATTTTTTTATGAATTTTAAAAAATTATGTAAAAAAGTGTTGACAAAGAAATCAGTCTGCGTTATAATAATTTATGTAAACAAAAAGAGGTTGGAAAAACCTACTGGTTTACAAGATCAATAGCGGAAGGGAGATGGTGATATGCTATTTCCAGAATTAAGACAACTAATTGATAAAAGGAAAAATAGAAACTGTTAGCCTGTAGGGCTATTATTAAATAAATGAATTAAAATTATGTAAACAATCGAATAGCAGCCAATTGGTCTGCTAATTTTCAAGAATGAATTAAAATTATGTAAAATAGAGGTATACAATATGAATAACAACTTTAACAATATGGATGATCTTTTCAATCAACTAATGGGAAATATGGGTGGTTTTCGTTCTGAAAGCCGTCGCTACATGATCAACGGTCGTGAAGTGACACCTGAAGAATTTGCTATTTACCGCCAAACTGGTCAACTGCCAAATGAAGGGAGTGATCAAGTGCAACACCATCAAGGTAAAGGAATGAAACAAGATGGGATCCTTGCAAAACTTGGTCGTAACTTGACCGAAGAAGCTCGTGAAGGAAAATTGGATCCGGTCATCGGACGTAATAAAGAAATTCAAGAAACTGCTGAAATCTTGTCTCGTCGTACCAAGAACAACCCTGTCCTTGTAGGGGATGCCGGTGTTGGTAAAACAGCAGTTGTAGAAGGTTTGGCACAAGCTATTGTGAACGGGGACGTTCCAGCTGCCATCAAGAACAAAGAAGTCATCTCCATTGATATTTCTGGTCTTGAAGCAGGGACTCAATACCGTGGTAGCTTTGAAGAAAATATTCAAAATCTGATCCAAGAAGTCAAGGCGATGGGAAATGTCATTCTCTTCTTTGATGAAATCCATCAAATCCTTGGTGCAGGTAGCACAGGTGATGGTCAAGGATCTAAAGGTCTTGCGGATATCATCAAACCAGCTCTTTCACGTGGGGAATTGACAGTCATTGGGGCAACTACTCAAGATGAATACCGTAACACCATCTTGAAGAATGCAGCTCTTGCTCGTCGTTTCAACGAAGTGAAAGTCAATGCTCCATCAGCTGAAGATACTTTCAAG
>ERZ857693.3278-NODE-3278-length-13824-cov-8.450795_pt1 | contig 13824 bp, 10 predicted proteins | sample MGYA00519765_ERZ857693 | MGnify/ENA primary metagenome ERZ857693 (study PRJEB31778, sample SAMEA3449354) | human gut metagenome | biome: human gut; feature: human-associated habitat; material: faeces | place: United Kingdom | collected 2010/2012 ... | reverse complement strand
CTTCGGTGATTTAGGCTTAGATGAAACCGTTCTAATTAGTGACAACCAAACATAAAGACTGTGCAGAACGATTGCGGACGATTAATCCTTCTCTGGCAGCAGAAGTGCGGAAGATCCTGGATGTGAATAAGCAGGAACGGCATATCCGGGGCGGACTGGCTACGAAAGAAAAGTATCTTCATATGGCGAGATGAAAAAAGCAGCTGGATTACAGCTGCTTTAATACATTGAGTAAACGGGCGTTGTCCTCTGGCATCATGATGCAGAAACGGATAAATTCTCCTTCCAGACACTGGAAAGAAGCACAGTCACGAATCATAAGTCCCTGTTTGATGCAGGCTTCGAAGACATCGAAAGAGGTCAGTCCCGGTTTCTGGATCTTGAGCAGGATGAAGTTGGCATAAGCCGGATAAACCTTATAGGTTGAAATCTCTTTTAGTTCCCTGTAAAGTTTTTCTCTTTCGGAAAGAATAAGATTTCTGGTAGCCTGAATATATTCCTGATCTTTGAGCATCAGTTCACCGGCATAGGCACCAAGGCTGTTTAAGGACCATGGAGTTTGTTTTTCTTTCATTTTGGAAAGGAAATCCATATTTCCGGTAATGCCATATCCGAGACGCATACCCGGGGCAGCATAAAATTTGGAAACACCACGCAATACCATGAGATTGGAAAATTCTCTGGTAAGCGGAACCGCGGTGATTTTGTCAATTTCCGGTGCGAATTCAACATAGGTCTCATCGATCATCACAAAAATATCATGGCTGCTGCAGAAAGTGAGCAGTTTTCTGAGCGCTTCCTGAAAAATTGCAGAGGAGGTTGGGTTGTTGGGGTTGCAGAGGATAAGAAAATCATAATTGTCAGCAAGTGTTTGGCAGAGATTATCAACATCCAGACAGAAATCCTGTTCCTCCCGCAGATGATAATATTCCTGCGTGCTTCCGGAGAAAGAAAGTTCGCGGGAGTATTCAGAATAAGTAGGTCCAAGAATCAGGGTATGCTTAGGTGCTTTTTCCTGAATCAACAGAGAAATCAGTTCGCTGGATCCATTCCCAGGAAGGATAAAATCAGCTGGAATATGGCAGTATTCTGAGATCGTATTACGAAGAGTCGTATAGTTTCGATCCGGATACGAAGAAAACAGATCAATATGAGAAGCAAGCGCTTCTCTGACGTTGGATGAAAGGCCAAGGGGATTGACATTGGCTCCGAATTTTATGATATCTTCTTTATTTAAATGATAATAACTGCAGATTTTTTCTATATCACTTCCGTGGAAAACCATTTTGGTAGTCATAGTTGCATACTTCCTTACATTTTTTAGTTTAGTACTATCATAAAGCATTGAAGATATATCCGCAAGTAGATAAACTTGCTTTTCCGATGGATTTTGCATATAATAGATTTCATATTATCATAAAAGTAAAAAGACAGAGTGAGAAAACTCTGTCTTTTATTCAGCTAAATGGGGGATAGATATGCGATTAGAAAAAGTACAGGATGCGTTAAGAGCCAAAAAGATTAAATACGAATATACAGAAGAAGACGGATGTGGAAGTCTGGATTTTATGTTTCGTGGTCTGAAATTTCATGTATGGGAATATCATGATGGAGTCTGGGGTGCAGAGACCAATATTTATGAGGCGGGAAGAAGCCAGGATATCGAGGGCGACTATGAAGCTGAGATATCTGCAGAGATTTTTTCCTGGCCGGATATGATCAATAATTAAAAGACAGGAGTAGGAAAACTATGAAACTAATGAATATTGCTGATGAGGGGATGCGGTATAAATCACAGCTATATGAATTGTATGAGATGGCTTTTCCGGAGCAGGAGAAAAAACCGCTTCACGTAATGGAACAGCTTGTAGAAGACGGTAAGATGGAAATGCTTGCAATAGTAGATGGAGATGAGTTTGTAGGACTTGCCATCAATATGCTTAGTGGAAATTGTGCACTGCTTGATTACTATGCAATCATACCGGAAAAACGAAGCGGAGGTTATGGAAGTAAAGGTTTGGAAGTTCTGCTTGTACATTTTAAAAATCAGAAATATATTTTTGAGATAGAAATTCAGGATGAACAGGCAGACAATGCACAGGAACGTAAACGAAGAAAAGCATTTTATCTTCGAAATGGACTGAAAGAAACAGGATTGTTTGCGAATGTGTATGATACGGATTTTGAAATTCTTACACCCGATGGAGAACTTACATTTCAGGAATATGTGGATTTCCTGAGAGAAGTGCTGGGTGAGGAGTATGTGCAGTTCCTGAATCCGACTTTACTTTCAGAAACAAAATAAAACAAAAGATAAAATAAACGGGGAGAATTATGGGAGAACATATAGTTTTAGTGTATCTGGTTGTGTGTCTGTTTGTATTTCTGGCGGGATTTGTAGATTCTATTGCAGGAGGTGGAGGGCTGATCTCTCTGCCGGCATATATGATCGCGGGACTGCCTGCACATACGGCAATTGCGACAAATAAGATCAGCAGTGCCATGGGAACGACGGTTTCCACTTTTTATTATCTGCGTCAGGGATTTATGAAATGGAAAATCTGCGTACCGGCCATTGTAGCTGCAATCGCGGGCTCTTCACTGGGCGCGAAGATTACTCTGATGATAGATGAGAAAGTTTTAAAGATAGCCATGCTGGTCGTACTTCCGGTCATTCTGTTTTATGTGCTGAGAAGCAAAGCACTTCAGGAAAAGCCGGATTATGAAGTAGTAGATAAAGTAACCCGAAATCTGATCATGAAGTGTATAGGAATTGCATTTGTAGTTGGAATCTATGACGGAATCTATGGACCGGGAACAGGAACCTTTCTTATGCTGCTGTTTACAGCCTTTTGTCATTTATCACTGAATGATGCGGCAGGAACCACAAAGGCGATTAATCTTACTACAAACATTTCTGCACTTGCAGTATTTTTGTTCAATGGAGCGGCATATATTCCTCTGGGTGTTGCGGCAGGCTGCTGCAACATGGTTGGAAATTATCTGGGAAGTCATTGCTTTACAAGCAATGGAAGTAAAATTGTAAAACCGGTCATGGTGGTTGTGATCGTAATCTTTTTTATAAAAGTAGTGACGGAATTAATTGGATAAACAGAAGAGTAAGACCGGGGTGTTAATAGCCCCGGTCTTTTATAAATTCGTAGGTTCGTCTGCGATTGTTATGGTCATGATAGGCAAAATAGTTTTTCCTCATATCTGCGTACTGCGGCTTTTCTTTGAAACCATTTTTCGCATATTCGGAAATTTTCTGAAGTAGAGCTGTTCTTGTCGTGCAGCGTTCACCAAAAAGATCCTTCTCCATATCGATATAGCTTCCGCAGGTTTCGTTGTATTTCTCCAGATCAAACTGATAAAAGAGAATTGGTTTGCTCAGATAATATGCATCCCATGACACACTGGAGTAGTCCGTGATCAACATGGAGCATTTCATGATAAGCTGATTAAGCGGTACACTTCCAAATGGGATCAGCCTGATCTGAGAATCTTCTGTATGGAAAGAGGAAATATATTCCCGGAGCTTGGGATGAATATAAAAGATCAGTTCCGTATGGGAACTGTGCAAAAACTTCTGAAGCTCCGGATCGTTGAGAAGAGCTGTATATTCCTGGTAATATTGGCTCTGACAGAAAAATTCATCACTCTGGTCCTCCAGCCAGTTTCTCCATGTAGGCATGACAAGGATGGAGGGATGTGCAGGATCTGATTTATCTTTTAAAACATCCCAGCGGCTGAGTCCGGTTACAGGAATCTGTTCGGGCTTATAACCGAAATTCTCTTCAATGATGGATTTTTCCATTTCGGAAGAAGCAGTAAAATATGTCATGGAACTTGCACCTTTAGCTCCAAAAAGATTTTCCACCCGTTTCAGTGCCAGTACACCATGCTGGAGGAAATAGATATCGTGTTTATTGATCTCCCGGGAAATCAGATTTGGCATAGGTTTCCAGACGAATGCATGAAGCCGGCTGTCTGATGCAACATATAATTCGGATGTGATCAGATACAGAAGGTGTCGGAAACTTAAAAAAGGAATAACATTGGAATGATATTTACGGGTATATTTCCATTGGGGAGAAGATTTATCCAGTATGAAGAAAATGTTTTTTCGTTCTTTTTCTGGAAGGTATTTCATACAGTACTGAAAAAAATAAAAGCCGTTATCCTGAGCGGAGACACAGTATTTTTCATAAATAAGCCAGATATGGCGCTTTTTCCAGAACGGCTTCAGCAATTTGCCAAGCCCGAAAGCCAGAAGTTCTTTAAAATGAAAACTCGGGCTGTCACAGGAGCGCAGAGGACGGCTTCGAAGGATGAAACGATGTCCTGTGCTTCCCATAGGGAAAAACAGACAGCCATTTTGGGAAATACAGTAGTTTCCGAGGATGAGCTGTGTACGCAGTCTGGCACCGAGAATTACCGTCCAGGATTCTGAAGTCTTATCGGAACGAATCAGCAGATCCCAGTCATTTTCACCATTTTCCAGAACAGAAACATCCATCTGGAAAATCAGTTTCTGGGAAGTCCTGGAAATACACCTGAGAGGATGATGGAAATCCTGTGAAGAATTCTGATAATAAAGTTCTGCCCGAAGTTTCAGGTCAGGTTTTGGAAGCTGAATCGTAAGATATAGCTGAGTTTTATTTATTTTAATATGAGTGACATATAATATGTGTTCCATGAAAAAACTCCCTGTCATGTGAATTTTAATTGAAAAAAATTAGTAACTATTCAGAAGGTAGTATTCCGCGAGGTGTTTTGGAATGCATTTTGACTCGTGATTGTGAGGGTACTGAACAGTTACAAAAATTATACAAAACAGACAGTTAATTTGCAAGACAGTACCTTCCATTGACAATGGATAAGAAAGTGAGATAGAATGATATTCAGTGATAACAGAAAAATGATGAGGAAGAACAGATGGAGAGAAAATTAAAGTTTACCAAAGCAAATACGGCTGCGGTGAAAGGAATTGCAATTATATTTCTGATTTTATATCATGGATTTTCAATAAAAAGCAGGCTCTATGGCTATCCGGTAAGCTTCTGGCCATTGTCAGAGACAACTGCCATGGCAATCTGCCGTGTGATGGTCCAATGTGTGGGAATTTTTGCTTTTCTGTCAGTATATGGTCTTACTTTGTCAATGAAAGCTCAGTATCAGGATTATGAATTTACAGGGCATGAGGCAACTTTGTTTGTGCTGAAACGTTATGTGAAGCTTGTCCTCTCTTTTACCATACCGTTTTTGTTCTGTATGGGAGTCACATATTTGACGCATACTTCTCGTTACAGCGATGGTTTTTCAATCAATCTGATCAATGCAGGAATGGATTTTCTTGGTCTGAGTCATCTTTTTGGAACACAGATGCAGATCAATACCTGGTGGTATTTAAGTCTTGAGGTTCTGCTGATTTTCTTTATGCCGTTTCTGGTCAGATTTTATAAAAGATATGGATGGCTGATGGTTTTTATGTTTCTGCTTGTCGGAAGTTTTATGCTGGAGAAGCACGTACATCTCACAAAATATTTATTTGTAGCTCCGCTGGCAGTCTGCTTTGCAGATCAGAACGTTTTGGAACGGCTCAAAGCATTTTGTATTGTAAAGAACAGGTTCTTGAATAAAATTCTGAAGCTTATTTTGTGTACCGGTATATTATATGTCCTTTGTAAGATGTTTAATATGAAATGGGGAACGGATCATTTTGAGTTCGTACTCAATGGCACGATACCGGTGCTGATCGTTTATATGTCATATGAGTTTGTGATTGAGATTCCTGGGATCCGCCAGATCTTGGAGTTTATAGGAAAACATTCTGCGAACATTTTTTATATCCATACGTTTATAAGAGCAGTATGGTGTAAGGATTTCACATATTCACTTGGACATGTGGCAGTTATATGGCTGTTTATACTGCTGAGCAGTCTTGCAATTTCAGTCATGCTTGGCTTTGTGCAGAAGTTAATACATTTTGATCAGTTTTCTGCATGGATTACAAAGAGGATTCTTGGTTTTGCAGATCGGAATTTATAAGAAAAACGCAGTACGGAATCTGAGGCAGATCAGATTTCATACTGCGTTTTATTAATTTCAATGAAATTTTTTCTTGATTTCTTCACAGATATGTTTACTGTGGCTGTTATCCTTGAACTGTAGATATTCCCTGCGCATTTTTTCATATTTTGGCTTCATGTGAAAATCGTTCTGCACAGTTTCTTCCAGAAGATCCAGAAGCTGTGCTTCCGTTGAAGCCCTGTCACCGAAGAGTTCCGTCTCCATATCGATATAGCTTCCATGAGCTTCATTGTATTTCTCAATATCAAACTGATAGAAAATACTTGGTTTATCCTGATACAAAATGTCCCAGCATACACTGGAATAATCTGTGATAAGCATACGGCATCGCATCAGCATTTCATTTACAGCAACTTCGCCAAAGGAGATCAGATGTATGCGGTGGCTGATAGATTTAAAGTTGTCTGCGTATTCCTGAAATTTTGCATGCAGGTAAAAGTTGATCTCAAGGTCATATTTTTCCAGGATATTATTCAGACGGACGGAATTCAGAAGTCCCATATAGTGGCGGAAATAGTCACTTTCTTCAAAATCTTTATCTGGTACAGAATCGAGCCAGTTTCTCCAGGTAGGCATGATCAGAATCTCACGTTTTCCCTGAGACTTATCCTTAAGTACATCCCAGCGTGGGAGACCGGTATTGATAACTTCGTCCGGTTCATATTCAAAATTGTCGATAATGGTCTGTTTTTCTTTGTTCGTAGAGACAACAAAGAGATTACAGCCGCCTTTTTTGCCTTTTCCATAGAAATTGTCAACGCGTTTTAGGGCAATGACACCATGCTGGAGGAACACAAATGGTATTTTTTTGATATAGCGGTTAAAAATACTGTGTCGGGACTGCATGGCATACGTATGGTATCTGGAATCGGAGCTTACAATAAGGTCGGCTGCAAGCAGGTAGATCATGTGCCGGATGGACATGAAATTCAGAAGTCGGTTCTTATAAGGCTCTACTTTGGAACGATCCGGAGAATCTTTGGTTATAATATAGTAGATTTTTTTATTAAGAAAAGCTTCTTCGTTTTGTTCCATGCAGTGTTTAAAGAAATAATATCCGTTATCCTGTGCCATGGAAGAGAATTTCTCACAGACCAGACAGATATGTTTACGTTTCCAGTAAGGTTTGGCGATCCGATAAAGAAAAACAGACAAAAATTCCTTAAAGATAATATCCATTCCATCGTATTTTTCCCGCTGGCGATTAGTAAATGCAAGAGTACGTTTGCTTGTATAATATGGGAAAAAGTAAAAGTCATCGGCTGTCTGGTAAGAGATGTTAGACAGAAATTTTTGCTGTATTCTTTGCCATGCAGTCATATAAATCGGGATTTGAGAAATTTTCCCGGTGTCTGCATTTTGAACCAGGACGAAAATATCCCAGTACAGACTTTTCCATTCAACAGAACGCAGGTCGAGAGAAATACTTATTCGCTGAAGGTTCTGATGAGATTTTATACTTTCGGTGGTAAAATCGTAAACTGCAGCGTCTTCTGCAAGCTTACTGCGGAAAAAAAGTCCGGTTTTTATATATTTGTGTCTGCTCTGTTCAAGATCAAAAGATACTTTGAGGATTCCGTGGGTGATCTTGAGTTTATGATAGGCACAGATCAGAAGAGTTTCCATAAAAAATTTTCGTGAGCATAATCTTATAATAAGAAGATTGTCGAATCCTGCGGTAAGTATGCCGATATATTCATTAGGTTCGGGAGAAGTATCCTCCGGGAAATAAATATCGTTGATGAAAATATGATAGTCCATATTTAAATTTCCGTCTGGATGCAGTGAATATAAAAGGTTCTGGTTGTCAGAAGTTATGCAGTTTAAGGTGAGAATAAGTGTATAATTCCTTTTAAAACAAATAAATTCATGAAAAACAGACAGATTTAGCCGGAAAGTATCAGGACTAAGCTGGATAAAAGGAACGGAAACTTCTTCTTTTGTTTCAGGATCACGTGCAAGGAAACTGAAAGAAGAAAAAGCGGTTACAGAAAAATCACTGAACTTTAAAATTATCTCTGCAGATGAAAGATCGGAAACGCTGACAGAGATGCTGTCCTTGATCCAGAAAAAAGATGAATCGGATGTATGTGATTTAAGTTTCATAATTCCTCCATATAAAATAGCTCCGGCTGCACTTTCAAATACAGGGCAGACGGAAGCAGTGTTGTTTTTTTGTAAGTAACATAATCATAACATAAAATTAATAAAAATTAAACATTTTTTGGGAGACAAAATATTAAAAAAACACTTGACATATAAAAAATGATATGATATTCTCTTAAAGAACGCTGCCGAAGACAGTAGGTGCCGTAAGGCATAAGGATTAAAACGCCTACCGAGGACTTAGTATTCTATATAAGATTACATGAGACCTTACTGTCGTTATGCAGTAAGGCTTTTTTTATGACGCGGCGGTATATCAAAATCTATAAGGAGGTGTACCATTTATGGCAAAAGTAGAACTGAAACAACCAATCGTAGAAGAAATCGCAAACAGCATTAAAGACGCACAGGCAGTAGTTCTTGTTAACTACAGTGGTCTTACAGTTGAACAGGATACAATTCTGCGTAAGGAATTAAGAGAAGCTGGTGTTCATTACAAAGTTTACAAAAACACTATGATGAACCGTGCTTTTGCAGGAACAGCATGTGAAAGCCTTTGCCCACATCTGGAAGGAACAAACGCTCTGGCTATTTCCAATACAGATGCTACAGCACCGGCAAGAATCCTTGCTAAATATGCAAAACAGTTCCCGGCTCTTGAACTGATCGCAGGTGTAGTTGAAGGAAACTACAACGATCAGGCTGGAATCCAGGCTCTGTCCCAGGTTCCGTCCAGAGAAGAACTTCTTGGAAAACTTCTTGGAAGCATCCAGTCTCCTATCACAAACTTCGCTCGTGTGCTTAACCAGATCGCAGAGGCACAGGGTGGTGCTGATACAGAGGCAGCAGCAGAGTAAATCTGAATTCATCAGATTTACGGTACGCAGACGAAGCGTAGCGTAATTCGCAGTATACAGAAACTGCGAATCCTAAAATAATAAAATCTAATAAATGGAGGAAATTAAAATGGCAAAATTAACAACAGAAGAATTTATTGCAGCAATCAAAGAATTATCTGTATTAGAATTAAATGAACTCGTAAAAGCTTGCGAAGAAGAATTCGGTGTATCCGCAGCAGCAGGTGTTGTAGTAGCAGCAGCTGGAGCAGGTGCTGAAGCAGCAGAAGAGAAAGATGAGTTCGACGTAGAACTGACAGAAGTTGGACCGAACAAAGTTAAAGTTATCAAAGTTGTTCGTGAAGTTACCGGACTTGGACTGAAAGAAGCTAAAGCAGTAGTTGACGGTGCTCCGAAAGCTCTTAAAGAAGGCGCATCTAAAGCAGAAGCTGAAGACATCAAAACAAAACTTGAAGCAGAAGGTGCTAAGGTTACTCTTAAATAATTCTGTTAAAGAAATAAGTGATGCGGGGACACCTGATGGTGTCCCTAAATTTTTGTGTAAAAAATTAAAAAAGTTGTTGACAGCATAAAATTGCTATGCTATAGTGAAGAATGCTATATTATGGCAAGATATGCCTGTTTATCTCAAACCGTAAACAGGGTCGTGTTATAAAATAAATAAAAAAACAGGGGTGAAACGTCAATGGAAAAAAACAGAATTCGTTCTGTAAAAACTGGAAAAAGCATGCGCATGAGCTACCAGAGACAAAAAGAAGTTCTGGAAATGCCGAATTTGATTGAAGTCCAGAAAGATTCCTATAAGTGGTTTCTCGATGAGGGCCTCAAAGAAGTGTTTGATGATATTTCTCCGATCGCGGATTATGGCGGAAAGTTCAGCCTGGAATTCATCGATTTCACGTACGATGCAAAAGATGCGAAATATAACATTGAGCAGTGCAAAGAACGTGACGTAACTTACGCGGCACCTTTGAAGGTTCGCGTACGACTGATAAATAAAGAAACAGAGGAAATCAACGAACACGAGATCTTCATGGGAGATCTTCCGTTAATGACAGAGACAGGTACTTTCGTTATTAATGGTGCAGAACGTGTTATTGTCAGCCAGTTGGTGCGTTCCCCTGGTATCTATTATGCAATTGCACATGATAAGATCGGTAAGAGACTGTTTTCCAGTACCGTTATCCCCAACAGAGGAGCATGGCTGGAATATGAAACGGATTCCAACGATATCTTCTATGTGCGTGTGGACAGGACCAGAAAGGTTCCGATCACTGTGCTGATTCGTGCCCTTGGTGTCGGCAGCAATGCAGAAATCGTTGATTTGTTTGGTGAAGAGCCAAAGATCCTTGCAAGCTTTGCAAAGGATACTTCCACAAACTATCAGGAAGGTCTTCTGGAACTCTATAAGAAGATCCGTCCAGGCGAGCCGCTGGCAGTAGACAGTGCAGAGAGCCTTATCATGGCTATGTTCTTTGACCCTAGAAGATATGATCTTGCCAAGGTCGGACGTTATAAATTTAATAAGAAACTTCATTTTAATAAGCGTATTGCAGGTCACAAGCTGGCAGAGGCTGTTGTAGATCCGTCTACAGGAGAGATTCTGGCAGAAGAAGGTGCCAACATTACAATTGAACTTGCAGATCAGATTCAGAACGCTGCCGTTCCATATGTATGGATTCAGGGAGAAGAACGTAAGATCAAAGTTCTTTCTAATATGATGGTAGATCTTGCAGCGTATGTTGACTGTGATCCAAAGGAACTGGGTGTTACAGAATTAGTATACTATCCTGTTCTTGAGAAAATTCTGGAAGAGAATGATAATCTTGAGGATATCAAGGCTGCAATTGTCAGAGATATCCATGATCTTATTCCGAAGCATATCACAAAAGAAGATATCTTTGCATCTATCAACTATAATATGCATCTGGAATATGGAATCGGTAACGATGATGATATCGACCATCTGGGCAACCGTCGTATCCGTTCTGTAGGAGAACTTCTTCAGAACCAGTATCGTATCGGTCTTTCCAGACTGGAAAGAGTTGTACGTGAGCGTATGACAACTCAGGACACAGAGAATATTTCTCCACAGTCCCTGATCAATATTAAACCTGTAACTGCAGCGGTTAAGGAGTTCTTTGGATCTTCTCAGCTGTCACAGTTCATGGATCAGAACAACCCTCTTGGTGAGCTGACACATAAGAGACGTCTTTCTGCACTGGGACCTGGCGGTCTGTCACGAGACAGAGCCGGATTCGAGGTACGAGATGTCCATTATTCTCACTATGGCCGTATGTGCCCAATCGAGACTCCTGAAGGTCCTAACATCGGTCTGATCAACTCTCTTGCATCTTATGCAAGAATCAATCAGTATGGTTTCATTGAGGCACCATACCGCAGAATTGACAAAACAAATCCGGCCGAGCCGGTCGTAACAGATGATGTTGTTTATATGACAGCAGATGAAGAAGATAATTACCATGTAGCACAGGCGAATGAGCCGCTGGATGAAGAAGGTCACTTCATTCACAGAAATGTGTCCGGTCGTTTCCGTGAAGAAACGCAGGAATATGAGAGACATATGTTTGATTACATGGACGTATCTCCTAAGATGGTATTCTCCGTCGCTACTGCACTGATTCCTTTCCTGCAGAACGACGATGCTAACCGTGCGCTGATGGGATCAAACATGCAGCGTCAGGCCGTTCCGCTTCTTACAACAGAGGCACCTGTTGTTGGAACTGGTATGGAAACCAAAACTGCTGTTGACTCTGGTGTTTGTGTTGTAGCTAAGAAGTCCGGTACTGTTCTTCGTTCTACCTCTACAGATATCAGTATCAAGAATGATGATGGAACAAAAGATGATTATCATCTTACCAAATTCCTTCGCAGTAACCAGAGTAACTGCTATAATCAGAAACCAATCGTATTCCAGGGTGAGCATGTAGAGGCAGGACAGGTTATCGCTGATGGTCCTTCTACTGCAAACGGTGAACTGGCTCTCGGTAAAAACCCGCTGATCGGTTTCATGACCTGGGAAGGTTATAACTACGAGGATGCCGTTCTGTTAAGTGAGAGACTGGTACAGAACGATGTATATACTTCTATTCATATGGAAGAGTATGAAGCAGAAGCAAGAGATACCAAACTGGGACCGGAAGAGATCACAAGAGATGTTCCGGGTGTCGGTGATGATGCACTGAAAGATCTGGATGAACGTGGTATTATCCGTATCGGTGCAGAAGTTCGTGCCGGTGATATCCTGGTTGGTAAAGTTACTCCTAAGGGAGAAACGGAACTGACTGCAGAAGAACGTCTTCTGCGTGCAATTTTCGGTGAGAAAGCAAGAGAAGTTCGTGATACTTCCCTCAAGGTTCCTCATGGAGAATATGGTATTGTTGTAGATGCCAAAGTATTTACAAGAGAGAACGGTGATGAACTGTCTCCAGGAGTAAATCAGTCAGTTCGTATTTATATTGCTCAGAAACGTAAGATTTCTGTTGGGGATAAAATGGCTGGTCGTCATGGTAACAAGGGTGTTGTTTCCCGTGTACTTCCGGTTGAGGATATGCCATTCCTTCCAAACGGACGTCCGCTGGATATCGTACTGAACCCTCTGGGCGTACCTTCACGTATGAATATCGGACAGGTCCTGGAAATCCACTTAAGTCTTGCAGCCAGAGCACTCGGATTTAATGTTGCAACACCTGTATTTGACGGTGCGAGCGAAATTGATATTCAGGATACTCTGGAACTGGCAAACGATTATGTAAATATTGAAGATTTCGAAGAATTCCGTGCAAAATATCAGGATACACTTGCTCCTGATGTTATGGAATATCTTGATGAACACAAAGATCACAGAGATCTGTGGAAAGGTGTTCCGATTTCCAGAGATGGTAAGGTTCAGCTTCGTGATGGACGTACCGGTGAGTACTTCGACGGACGCGTAACAATCGGTCACATGCACTATCTGAAACTGCACCATCTGGTAGATGATAAGATTCATGCACGTTCAACAGGTCCATACTCTCTCGTAACACAGCAGCCTCTGGGTGGTAAAGCTCAGTTCGGTGGACAGCGTTTTGGAGAGATGGAGGTTTGGGCTCTGGAGGCATATGGTGCTTCTTACACACTTCAGGAGATTCTGACAGTGAAGTCCGATGATGTTGTAGGACGTGTGAAGACCTATGAAGCAATTATCAAGGGAGACAACATCCCTGAGCCGGGTATTCCGGAATCCTTCAAGGTACTTCTTAAAGAACTTCAGTCTCTGGGTCTTGATGTCAAAGTTCTTAAAGATGACAATACAGAAGTACACCTTCTGGAAACTGTAGATTATGGTGATACAGATCTTCGTTCTGTAATTGAAGGCGACAGCAGACATCGCAGAGAAGAGGAATCCTTTGGTAAACATGGTTATACCAAACAGGAATTCGAAGGCGAAGAACTTGTAGATGTAGAAGAGGATGAGGACGAAGAAGAGTTTCTTGACTTCGACGATTCCTACGATGATGATGACGACAAGTAAGAAAGGGGAAAGAATACATGGCAGAAACAACAACTACCAATGAAACATATCAGCCAATGACTTTCGATGCCATCAAGATTGGACTGGCGTCCCCTGAGAAGATCAGAGAATGGTCCAGAGGTGAGGTAACAAAACCTGAGACTATCAACTATCGTACTCTGAAACCAGAGAAAGATGGTCTTTTCTGTGAAAGAATTTTCGGACCAAGCAAGGACTGGGAGTGCCATTGTGGTA